>Ga0058701_10001763_pt1 | contig 15724 bp, 16 predicted proteins | sample AgamicOrMae_FD_97039 | JGI IMG/M metagenome (GOLD analysis project Ga0058701, IMG submission 97039) | Agave microbial communities from Guanajuato, Mexico - Or.Ma.e | ecosystem: Host-associated > Plants > Phyllosphere > Phylloplane/Leaf | place: Guanajuato, Mexico | collected 2012-06-04
CCTGTTGAAATTATGGAAAGAAAGCGCGTACAATATACCTCGCCCTCTATCATATCTAATCGACAAACCACCGCTTAGACCAAGGGCTAATTGTGATCAAATACTATTGGATCCAGCATTCAATGAACCTTTGGGCTGCACAAGAATGATTTGCGGCGGTTTGCTACTACCCAGCATGTCGGTATTATTTGGTAAGCTATTCTTCTCGAAATTCACTGAAACCCACTGGAGACGTTCAATATTGGGTGGTCTGACGTTCTTGATCCTTAAAGGAGCACTGAAGATATACTTGAGAAAATCACAGTACATGAGATACTCTCAAAGAACTATCAAAGATTATGTTCCAACACCAAAATCACAAAGCAATTCTACAAGTGGCCAGACCAGTGAGCATAGCCATCAAGAGGAACCGGTGAATGAGGTTATGCACCAAGACGACAACAATGAGACAAGCCCGAGTCGCTTCGATTCTAGCACCAGGAGGCGGAGTCTAGAGGAAGATGAGGCGGATGATGATAGTGATAATGACGAGCAAAGCGCGAGAGGTGGCTATGTGTTCTCGATGACGCTCAGTTTGGGGCGTTGAGGAAGAGCCGTGACTCCCCGAATTGTTGCAGTCGAAAAAGATATGAGCCAACAATAAAGATAATCGCTTCATTTCTATTTTGACGTGAAAAGTCTATTAAAATCGGTATGGTATCAACTGACAAGTCGTCCGCTGAAACCTCAGCCTGATAACCAGAGATGATGGAGTACAAGAATATGGCGCAACAAATCTTCGCCAACATCTTGAATGATAGAAAGTTGTTTAGTGGAAAAAGTGACTCTAATCTTTCGTTGTATGAAGTGAAACTAGTCTTACCAAATTCTTGCGCAAGCAAGAACACTTGAAATGATGTAAACGTGAAAATAGACACTTGATGATCTTCGCTCATGTCATAGCATAGTTGGCGGAATCAAGCTTCGTTGCAATCTGGTGGTGGCCATCAGTGAGTCGATGCTACCATGAATGACGTTGCCTCTGCGCAATAGGTTTGTGGAGGCTCATGAAATTCAAGGTACTATCAATCCAAGAGGTGCTTTTAGATCTGACATGCTATGAAACAACAGGCCTCATGAATCAGGCTATTGAGTTCGATCTCTACACCTTCCCGTGTAACTCTACTCGAAACAAGTAACAGGCGATACAGAGCAAAAGTTGGAGAAATAACTGCTACGAATTAGAAGAAAATCTTCTAGTGAAAACGTTTTATCTAGATTGACTCTCAATTCGATGTGTCACATTGATCATTTCGTCCGCATTCCTGGCTCTCTGGCCTGGATAAGATTCTTCCAAAATAAGAGATTGAACTTCCGGATAATCTTTGATCAGTGTGAACATCCGTCCCCTTTCAGGACGACTCCTCCTCTCTCAAGCGAAGAGTTTTCTCTTTTATCATTTTATGCAAGACACTCTGCCTTGGTTCATTATACGTTTCGGTAAGCTTCGAGATTATTTGAGCTCTGATATCGCCAGTCAACGTTTTGCAAGAGGCAAAAGTTTCTCTCATTGCTCTCAATGGTGAGACTGAGTTCGCTTGCATCAATTGTACCTCATCCTGTTGCAGTGAACTCGTCTGGATATAGTTTGCTAGTAGACTAAAAGATAGACTAATATCTTGGTTCGCTTGAATGAAAAGTTCACAAGGATCAGCGACATAAACGCGATACAATTCCCTCATAGTTTCCTCAGTTACTTTTGCCTCACCAGTATATGGATCTATTTCATAAATGGGTTCTTTAGTATTGTTGATGAAAGTCATCCATCTTTCCAACAATATCCTTGAGTCGTTTCGTCTGTCATAACGACTATAGTAACTGTGGTACTCGCTGTTGAAATTGTCTGGCCATAATTTTTCAAATTCTCGTTTCAAAGAAGACACAAGTATCGTTACTCTCTTGACTGCCTCCAACTCATTAACTTGTTTGGCGGTGGGATTGAGTTCATAATCTTGGACAAGATAACCCAAGCAGGATCTAAAGAAAGTATCCATACGACCGATGACAAGTCGATTGATACGTCTGGCATACTGCGGGATTCCGTATGGATTAGCCGAAGGATTAGAATAGCTGATCAATACCTGTTGCATCTTGATTAATCCATCAATGTTGCTTTCATTGCAGGACCCTGGGTAGACATATCTTTGAGCAATGAGTTGTTCGAAAATTTCTCTTACTTTTGGGTCGTCGCTTTTCTTGAGTAAAGTTCTAGCCGCCTCAATATTCTTGGTGAAGTTAGAGGATTTCTCCTTGACGACTAGCAGTTTGTTCGCTACATCTGTCGGAAAATTATTACTATCCACTTCTCTTCTATCTCTTGGTTGTTCTAACGGCCTAATAATAGGTCGTTGTATAGAAGCGACGAGCGAGACGCCGACTAGTGCGACTAATGCAAATCCGAAGATCATCCTCCACATCTTTACAGGTATCCTTTGAGTTGATCTTCGATGAATTGTATCTAATGCGGAATTCAAATGGTTCGCCAAACCGAACCAAAATCAACTTTAGCTGGAAAGACGACTGGAGCCAAGCTTTTATGAGCGATTGTTAGAGAGGCGTCGAAGGCGTTTACTGATCGACAAGATCGCCAGTATGACAGGCAAGAAGACACTCCTCGCTCAATATCTATCGGGTTGCAAGTTTGTTCACTTGGCATAGTATATAATCGAGAAAATTCGACTCTGCTATTAGTTTTCAGATTTGTCAACCGATTACGCGGAGCTCATGATCATTTTCATCTTGTCAGATGAAGGCAATGTTTCAGAGTCTAGTCGTCCACGAGGAATATTATTCGACGTGTCATAAAAACTAAACGACGACCATTGATTCTTCAGCGCAACATAGCTCTCCCGGCTCGCTGTCACAAGACGTCTTCAAAATTGTTGCCTCGTCTCATCCATGAGTTCGGAGCTAGTCTGTCACCCAGTGCCTGGGCTCCTTCGCTCACCCTTCTGCACTAACAACTTGCCCAATCGTCGGTCTCTCGATCAAATTTGCCGATCAACAACGATTAGCTTAATTGTTCCTAATCCTTCTAACCAGGGACGTAAACATGGCCCAACTTTGTACTCTTCACTTTGCCTTTGATACAAAGATTCGTGGATGTGTCTATGCTATACGAGTTCGTAGATTCTGATCAGATTGAGTGAAACAAGATAATAACTTGTGACCTAGAGCTCATACGATTTGATGCAGATCACTCGTCCGAGGTCCCCAAGAGCGAGAGGCTGCAAACCCAAGCCTTCGGGCGAAACCCCACATCTAAGACGAGACACAAATTCGCTCTGATATGAGATCAGACAACTTTGCGACAATAGATTTTATATTTTTTGTGTGGTGAGCCAAATCGTCTAGGCTCGGACATCATTGCCATGTACCTAAGGATTAGCTTTTGGATTGGGCTAATTCTTGCCGGATGGTTGCGAACCAGATCTCTCGCCACAAGTGTAATGATTCCACACTTGATCGTGCGCGCAATTTCGCCCTCTTGACTATTTAAGTTGTGCGCCAACAAACCGGACTTCCACCAAGCGCAGTTATACCTCAGCGACGTCCTCTGGATTTCATATCCATTAACAATTTTCATTATGCCCATTCAATGGCATCATCATGACAATTACATCATTGATGCCATTGGTAAGCGGCGCTAAACCATGATTGATGCGCTCAATTCAAGGCGCATGACCATAATTGTTGTTCTTATAGTTGTATGCATCGTTATTGTTATCATCGAGGAATGGTTCACCAACAGCCAAATAGTTGTCCCATCACCTGCTGTTCATGGACAAGAATTGGAGAGACAATTGTTCGAACAGCGTGAATACCAGCAAAAGCTATCGGACTTTCATCAAGAACATCTAGAGCAACAAGATCAAATTCTTAAGCAGCAAGTTAATGATTGGAAGCATCTGCTTCGATTTTTGGGGCTCATGGGTTTCCTTGGTGGGTTGTCTGGCCTCGCAACTAAATATCGTCAGCAACAAACACGGTGTCGGAGTCTGGCAAGGTTCAGAAAAAACGATTCAAGGGATTCATCTAGTCATGCTCTCATAGATATGGGAAACCACTCAAGCTAATCAGTGTTGATAGCCGGGGAGCAATCCACGCAACGGACTATTACAATCGCCAATTCAGTTGCTGCTAAGTAAGTCGGGCTAAGTATCCCTAGCCTGAGACCTGAACATATCCTTTATTATTTTGAATGATTCCTCGTAGCGTGACCCGTAAATATTACTCGTTTCGGACCACATTTTTCTCACATCCCTCCAACGCTCACGGTTCAGTTGGAGACATTCATGGCGTGCCATTGTGTTGAACGTTTTATCGAAGGTTCTTTCAAGATCATCCGCTGGCTTAAACTGTTGCACAGCACGAGGTATTCTTAGATCTGAGTTGGCATTATCACTCTCAAGACCGAATCTTTTCAAAACCTCCACATTGGGTGTAGGTGACGGGAAACCATGCACATCTGCGGCAGGGGCACTCTCGAATCCCATGTCTGGAGTGGAGGAAGCACTTGGGCTGTTGCTAGTCTCATTTTTGTCGGAACGTCGCAAAGCTTGCTTAATGGGACTTCTATGATTGGACGGCTGAGTCGCATTAAGTTGATCTGAGGACACAAGATGTGGGGGAGGCTGTTGTTCAGGGACCCTCGTATCTTTTTTGGAACCGTTCTCATCTACCCAAGCTCTGCATAATGGGTAGAGAGCTACCTTGCCACCGTCGGAGTCATTATTCTCCGATGCAAAAGTTGTCAGATCTATTGACCTATCGAATAACCTAAGGTTATATGTCCTTCTTGAGGTGATTGTATGATTGCTTACCTCTGGCGTACAGACTTTTGAATTATTCAAACTGGTTTTGGCTGTGCTTGTCCTACTATGCCTTGCACCGCCACTAAGTTCGACATAATTGACGGCTGCCCTCCTCTTGGCAGGTGTGGGACCGTCATCTTGGCCTCCAAACTGTTCGGCCCTACTGCTCCGGATATCCGCTAGTACATCTGCTAGCCTTGTCCGGGCATTATTTGTGGTTCCAGACTGAGGCATATGGAAGGCTTGAGCAGTAAAAAGGGCGAGATAATCACAATAAAATTTTTAGTTGTTCTTGTCACCAGTAAGTTTCAATCATTGGATTAGTTTGGGCGCCTAGAATACTAACGAATTTTGAACATTGGCGCTTATATGAAGAAAACTGGAAAATATCCACCTTTTACTTTCAAGCGCGTTGGCTAAAAACCTGGAGTTTTGGGGATTTTCACGCACCTCGTGGGTATTACACGGAGAGTATGCCAGGCCTTCTCGGGTTATTTGAATGGAACTCATCGGTCTCACACACGTTGCCAGTGATGAGATTTCGAAACTAACTTCTAGCAGGTTTCTCTGTCGTCTCCCATGTTTCATCAGGTGATAGTTCTTCCAAATCCGAGCCGCAATTCCCACGGTTCGATATAACCATTGCCAAGGTCCATGTTGCTCAGAAGCCACTTGAGCATATTATCTCGCGACAGACACGACTCTCCTACGCATCTTATAAAACATATCATAAGCAATAATTGATAAGACACTTGTCCAAGATGTCGAGTTTATTACATAGATTTTCAGAATTTGTGGGAATTGCTGAGCTCAATCGGATGAGCAAGAGACAGCTTATATTTCAGGTCTTGAACTTTGGACTCATCATCGCCTCCGCTCTGACAATATGGAAAGGTTTGATGTTGGTCACCGGATCTGAGAGTCCCATAGTTGTTGTTCTAAGTGGTTCTATGGAGCCGGCATTCCATAGAGGGGACCTACTGTTCCTGACTAACCATCCAGCAGATCCAGTGAGGGTAGGAGACATAGTAGTATTCAAGATTAAAGGCCGTGACATACCTATTGTGCATAGAGTTATCAAGTTACACGAGAAAGAAGATGGCACCTACAAGATATTGACCAAAGGGGACAATAACTCCGTTGACGATCGGGGCCTGTACGCCCAAGATCAGGTTTGGCTCGAACGATCTGATATTGTCGGGAGGGCACGCGGATTTGTTCCTTATGTCGGGATGATAACAATATTAATGAATGACTATCCCAAGCTGAAGTATATTGTCCTTGGTGTTCTTGGCATATTTGTGCTAGTTCATAGGGACGCATGAAGACATGGAGCGAATCTAGATATTTTATGATAAAACGTATATCTGGTAAATTATTTAAATTTGTACAGGAGATCATATCATTAAATCACTTCATCACAATGTTATGCCGTAATTGGATCTCTTCATTGACTATCACTTGACGAGCTCGATGATGAATCAGTCGACATAAGATCTACATCTTTCTCATCCAGATTCACTTTCTTCGTAGTTCCAGAGCCAGGGAGTCCAGTAGGAATAAAATGAAACGGAGAGGAATCAGATGCGCTCGGAGCATTGCCACTCATCAGAGATTGTCTCATCTGCAGATCCGTCGGATACGGACGTCTCGGGTCTCCCACTATCCAATCATGTGGACTAGCTACACTATGTTGTGAGCTGATATTATGCGCATAGCGTACTAGATCTTCTGAGTAGACAGGACGTTTGTCGGCCTTTTTGATTAAATTTAGCTTTTGCTTTGATTGATATAATGCTGTCGATAGAACCAATTCTGCCTCATTAAGTTGTTTAATGATTGATTCGTGCGTCTCTGGTTTTTGGGGTGTTTTCAACGTGCTGATCTTCTGTGGACTAGCACTCATGTTTAGGCGATGAATAGAATTGATCGCAGTAATGTGGGCTAAAATAGGCCTGATTGATGGTCTTGAGACATATAACGTGCAATCTTAGAATGTGAGCTTTTTAATGTTGCACTGCGACTGGAACAGTCGGCTGTACAAGGTGCAGGACCATCGGAATCGCTGTCACTAAACAAACGCACGTGAAAATTCCGCAGGGCACAGGGAGAGCGCGCTTCTGTTACGATGAAAATCTCTCAAGACTGGATCTTTATTGGTTTTCGCCTACTCTTGGATATACCTAGTCTCGGTATATCATTGTTCAAACCTTCAAGTATCGTACATGCCTTGCAGACGTCTTGGCTGGAAATGTACCCACATCTAGTGCACTTTTTTTGGCTCGGGAGTTTATTCTTAGCCTTACCACCCAGTTGCAAAGAATCACCGGACCTTATTATATCTAGTATTGCCGACGGTCTTATTGCCTCAATATCCTTCAAAAACTCACGAGCATGGCCCCGGTACGAGTTTGGTGCATAGATACATTCTGTGCAGAAGTATTCAAGTTTTTTGAAGTGAGCATACAGAACGATTTCCTTTTCGTAGATATACTTGAAGGGTTTTGCTCTTGGTAGTGTTAACTCATTGAGATCATTCTCTTCCGATTGGCCACCCGTGGTGATATCCATGGATCTCTCAATTCTGTTTACGTCCCCGCGCAGTAGATTCATGAGAACCGTTTCGGCAACATCGTCAGCGTTATGACCAGTCACAAGTTTGTTGCAACCCAAGAGAGTGGCTCCCCGATCAAGAGCCTGCCTTCTAAATACCCCACATACTGTGCAATTGTTTTTGAGACCAACCTTTCTAACTATGTCATCCATTGTCCAGCCGTAGAGTTCGTGGTAGCTAAGAACTTTCAACGGGATACCGTACTGTATCTTATTTCGCTCGACAGTCTTTAAACTGTCGTCGCGATACCCGGTGATACCTTCATCGATCGAGAGTAAGACGAGCTTTAGACCATAATCGTGCCGATCGTTCAATAGTTTCATTATGTAGGCTAGCACAGTTGAATCTTTACCACCACTTGCACCTATTGCAACATAGTCACCGCGTTCAAATAAGTGGTGATCCGTGATGGTTGCGTGAATTTCGCTCTCGAATACCTGATAAAAACACTCTCTACATAAAAGTCTGCCGTCCTTGGGACGCTTCATTGCAGGTCTTTCCACCTTGCAGCCAGCACAGATCACAGTCATATTGGAGATTAAAAGTCTAATTTACACTAATGGAGGATCAATAGGAAGTTTAGATTGGACAAATATCACAAGTGCTCTTAAAGGGAATCCACGTGTTTGTTTTGTTTTGCCCTCGATGCACGTGAAGCAGCCGACTTGTCTTCCGCGTTCGGGGCGCCATAGACCGCCTGCTGGGCTCTGACACCAAGCGGGATCTTTGCGGCACTTGAATCAAAGCCACGAAATGGTGAGAAATCCTTTTCGGTGCTTCTCTATCGGTTCTTTTCTAACTCTTAGTCATACCAATTAGATGCCGGTTCTAGACAGCATGGACCGGGCCGGCGTTCACACTTACACAACACTGCGGCGATTTCCCGGGGCGACAACCGTTGGCACTAGTGTAAAATTGTGCCCTCCCGAGGATGCAATTGAAAAGCTACCGCTATTTAACGCCAGCTTCAAGACGGTAAGACTTTATTGATATCGCGGCTACGTGATCACGTGGGGTTAGGACTTGATTCGAGGGGAAGATTCTTCGTATGAGGTGCGCAACTGCGTTTAGCTTCTCAGGTTCAAAAATGGCAAGATCTCGTGACCTGAGTGGATCAGCATGAGAGCACATGTTTCGAAGGCTCCAGCACACAAGCAGAGGAATACAATCTAGGGGCAATCTAGAGCCACCTGATGATAAGCCTGTTCCTAGAGAGATCCTAGAATTGAATGGGTGCATTGCCGCGTATGCGCAGACTGCTTCCGTGACAAATTTTCTCAGTTGCTGCTCGCACACCCAGATCCTTGGCGGGGAGGAGATCACGTGAAAAGGACGACAGGGAGCCCTAGCTCATCGCGAGCCGAGCAGGTTGGAAATGCAACTTGCAACCAACCGAAAGCTCATTTCAAGGCAACTGAAACTGCTCCGTTACAACTGTTTGTGGTTGACGAAACCATGGAGCAGGAGGAGTTTCCTGGCGGAGAGCAGCCGGCGTTCCAACAGTTAGCTCCTATAATTAGTTTAGTTTAAGATACAACTTGGAATGCGTTCAGTTGTTGGTGTGTTTACGCCTGCGAACGCTCGAGAGTAGTTTATGTTCCGCCTTTGATTGTCGAGCTTGCGTCAGTGGCTGAGCACTTGTTCGTATATTATAGTAGGCTGATAAATAGAAGCGCACTGATTCTTATCCATCGAGGCGCACGCATAAACAGACACAAATGCAGGCAAAAACCCTTTTTGAAAGTCTCCAAGATTCAAAATCACTACCTGCCTATTTCTTTGAAGCAACAGAATTAGCTGAGCTATCTACCAACACAAAGTGGATGAACTTTTCCATTTCCAAACAACCCGATCTTGTCTAACCTTATCTAGCAACAACACACGAGCAACTAGATAACACGGAACCCACTGGAACACGCGCCGCAAGTCATCCAACCAGTTGATTGCAATCCAAGCTCTGCGTCGGCGAGCCGCCAAAACAACTTTGTCTTTTCTCTCCCTCCCTTACTCTCTCTCTCTCTCTCTTCGTCAGAGGACGCGACCAAGGGATAGGTGTTTTTTTAACTTCTTTCCGCTCGCGCAAGCCCACATGTAAACTAGCTTCTCAGCCTCGTACTGCGGCAAGCTCGCTTTTTGCGCAAGAAGTGCAAATTTCACTTTTCGCCTCAAGCCCAGACCAAAGGAGCACCCAAATCCCCACCCTTGAGGCCAGCACGTCACAATTGGACTTCACAAACCTCAAACTAAACCAAAGTATCAACACGCCCAAACGTCCACCTACAGAGAGAGATTATTTATCAAGATTTATTACGAGCAAAAGCGGACAGGAAATCAATAATTGCGCCAGCAATCTGGAACGAACGAGTGGCCAAAGAAGAACAATTGAGATGGAACAAGCACAGGATTTGAGTGATTGCAAGCGGCAAGAAGGAGAAAAGATGGCCAAAAAGTTGGCCGAATTCTACGATGGCAAGAACATTCTCATCACTGGTTGCACAGGTTTTATAGGAAAAATTTGCCTGCTCAAGTTGTTGAGCTCGTTCAATTGTGGGGAAGTTTTCGTGATGCTTAGGGGCAAGAAGGGCATGTCTCCGAGACAGAGATTCAACAAGATGCTCCAAGAGGCCCCTTTCAATGCCGATCTCTTGGCGGGCAACGAAGAATTGAAGACTCACTTCTTCAGGCCAGAGATAAAGGAGCGAGTGCGCCAGGTTGATTGGTCAAAGGTGAACGTTATTGAGGGCGATATGAGTCGCCAAGATCTGGGCCTTTCGGACGAGGTGAAAGAGGTCCTGTGTAAGTCTGTGAACATCATTTTCAACATTGCAGCCAGTGTTCAGTTTGACGCCCCATTGAAACAAAATCTTAGGGACAATTTTCTTGGCGCTCAAAACATGCTCAAATTAGCCACCGAATTCAAGAATCTCGTCAGCTTTGTGCATGTGTCAACTTTTTACTCTAACTCGCACATAAGTCACGTAGAAGAGCGAGTTTTGCCTATGAATTGTGATTGCGAAAAGATGGCAGACATGATCTCGTGGCTGCCCGATTCGGTGCTCGAACAAATTGAGCCGCAAATTATGGAAAATCGGCCAAACACTTACATCTTCACCAAGGCAATGGCCGAAAACTTGGTCCAAAAGTACGAAGGTCGCTTACCGGTGGCCATTGTGAGGCCCTCCATTGTGGTGCCATCGATGAGCGACCCGGAACCAGGTTGGGTGGACAATGTGAACGGGCCAATGGGTTTGGGAGTGTTGGCCTCGTTGGGTATCTTGAGAAATATCGATTGGAACTATTGGGGAGTGAGCGATTTCATCCCGGTTGACTTTGTAGTGAACTCAATGTTAGCTGTAGCCGAAAGAACAGCTCGCCTCTACCCAAAAGAAATCAAAGTCTACAACTGTTCAACAAGCTCACTCAATCCAACCACTTGGGGCCGCTGCTTTGAAGTGATGCGCGTCGAAAGTTTCCTGGCGCCTCCATATAAGATGCTGCGAGTTCCAATTGCGGTGCCAAAACACAGACGGGCAGGTAAGATTGGCTTTGCTATGACCAAATTAAGCGAAATCCTGTTCGCATATTTGATAGACTTTATCCTTGTGCTCTGCGGTCAAAAACGACTCCTGACAAGGCTGACAGCAAAATTACACCACGGATACGACCTTATGAGACCCTTCACAACGAACGAATACACCTGCTCGAATGATAATATCGTTCAGGCATACGAGGAGCTCTGCCCAGAGGACAAAAAGGAGTTCAATTTCGATATTCCAGCCATGGATTGGACAGAGGGATTCAAGAATGCATACTATGGAGCTCGTCGGCGTATTCTGAAGGAGGATCTATCTAATGTGCAAGCAGCAGTCTTCAAGATGCGAGTTCTCTATGTTGTAGAGTTTGTATTCAAAATGCTGCTCATTGGGCTCGTCGTGTGGACATCACTTAGATTGTTCACTCAGCCTATAGCGCCCACGGTTTCCGCAGCCCGACTCCAGCCCAGTCCACTAGCCAATGGCCAGCCATCTCTGATGTCTGTGGCCTTGAAGCTCCATTGATTGTAGCAAGTTGCAACAGGCAGGCGAAAAAAGTAGCAGATAGTTGAGTATGTGAGCGAATTCGAGCAGGAGATAAAAAAATAGAGCCGAAGTTTTACGGATAATTGTTGCTGCTTGTTATGGGGGTGTTTTACTTGTTTAATTTAGAAAGCTAGTGAAACACGACCTGTCTGTGACATCGCCTCTCACACTCTTTAGGCACAATGTATTTGGCGAAAAATAAAATTAGCCTTTATTTTGTTCTCCATTCCGATCTTTGTTGTCAGTCCGTGGACGAGGCCACGGCTAGCCAGCTATTTCTTTAGTTAACCGACCTTCTCATCACACTAGGTTATATTCTTTTAAATTGAGCTGCAATATTGTGTCTTTCACTGCGGCGAAGACAAAGCGTATATTTTCTGTATCTGTTGCACATGTAAAATGAGAGTAAATAATTTTGTCACTGTCAGGGTTTAGATCCACAAACATTTTTAATATGAATTCTCTGGCATGTATTGGTTCTTTTTTGGGGCCGTCATATTCGGGAAAATAATCGACAAGATGTGAATACATGATTTTCTCCTCTAATAGGTCCTTCTTATTCAAGAACAATATTACAGAGGAATTCTGGAACCAAGGATATGTGATGATCGTCTTGAACAATGCCTTACTCTCTTCCATCCTATTTTCATTATCTGACTCGAATAAAATTTGATCGTATTCACTTAAGGCGACTAAGAAAATAATTGATGTAACATTCTCAAAACAATGTATCCATTTTCTTCTCTCTGACCTTTGACCACCGACATCTACCATCCTGAATATAATTGAATCTAAATCAAAGGGATATTCGATGATACCGGTAGTTGGTACTCTGACTCGGAGTATATCCTGTTGTGTGGGCAAATAATCAGGTGCAGCAATCCTATCTATATCGCTAAGATAGTATTTGGCAGAATCAGTTAATTGGTATTCTCTCCTCCTATCATAGCAGTCTTGTATACCCGGGTCTTCCCATAACGATTTTATGGCTTTTACATAAATGTCTCCGAATGTTGTGACTGATTCATAATCAACACAACGAACAAGGTCCGCCATTTCAATATTAGCTGGATTTTTATATTCTATCCGTAACAGTTCCATCGCTTTGATCATGCTTTGCATGGCCATAAAAATATTCTGATAAACTAGCTTTGTAAAACCTCTCTTGTCTTCATCGGAATAACCCGATCCATGAATAATTCGCATTTGCTTTATAAATGTAGATTTTCCAGATTCACCAGTGCCCAGCAATAATAATTTTAACTCTCTCCTAGCGTCCCTCTTATCTTTTCTAAGTTGTTTTTCAATCTCTTGATTGATACGCTTCTGTTCTTTAGCCTCTTCACTTAAACAGCATGCCATCTTGCATGTGTTTCTACGTAGCCCTAGTAAATTTTTCGAGGGATTTATATAATATAAGTATATATAAATATATATCTTTATATGTGTGTATGTATAGGAAGTAATTGGATGTGAGAAGAGGAGTTATCCAGAGAGAGAGAGTCGGATGAAGAGTGATATTATACAATATTTGTTGGTTTACTCCCTCATAGACACAACCACACGCGCTCCCATGTACAATCGCACAACACATACAGTCAGCAACTCACACACGAACCAACGCACAGACAGACGCACAGACAGACGTTGGCAAGGCATTATACACACGGGCGCACAGACATACAGACAAACCAACACAACACAGGGACAGACACTGACACATACACCGTATAGACCACATTCACGCGCTGGCCCGCTTCGCTGCACGCAAGCGATGGTCGCTAAACTTGGTAGCTATGTTCTTTGAGCGCGGGCTGCCCTGTCACGCCTCCATTTAGTGTAAAAGGTCGATCACAATCAGTCTATGGAATGTAAGTATTTGCATTTGAGCCGCGCCCTCCTCATTCATTGGGGGGATAACTTCCTGACGGGATAGATTACTTTCTAGTGGCGGAACACACTCCGACATCCAACCTCTTTGATCGGGCGGGTGATTCCCGAGGAATACAGACCTCTAGTGCCCCTCTGAGATAGACCCCATCAGTTTATATTTCTGCTTTAGTATACAACAACTGAGCTAGAAACGATACGAGCATTGTCTGTCGGTCGTGTGTTTTTGCTTTCACTGGAGTTATATGTATAGATATTCAAATATATCTATATCCACAATACTCTACACAGCATTAGACCTACCCAACTTGACGGCTGGCGCTGACAAGTATTCTCCACTTCGCTCCCTTTTTAGAGCAGCCCCATAAAATGTCGCCTCATAGCCGCCGATAGCTTGATGGTAATCAGCCATTTCGCAGGGATGGCTAACGAGAATCCACGCCACTGTCAGTGCGGCCGGCTAAGGCTAATGTGCAACAAGGTGGGGTGTTCTTCCGACAAAATGTCAAGTAGCACTGAGAATTGTTTATCGCTATTCAGTTGATAGGTTGAGACCCACAGAGAAGAGACCAAGAGAACATCTGCGTCTAAAGTGGGAAGGGCTCTCGTCTCACTCTTCCTGGTGAGAGATTCTTGGGATACTAGGATCAGGACAGAGCGTTCTCTCTTGTTCCTGTATCATCACTAATAGATAGACTGAGCTCATTGATTAGGCGGTCAATTTATTAGATGGCATATGGATACAGTTCACCTTTTCTACGAGCTGATCAACAAGGGATCGGTTCATATGCTCATCACGGTGACCATCATTTTCAATACATTCGGTTACTAATCGAATGATTGCCATAGTGGCGGCAGCACGAATGGATTCTTTGGAAAATGTATTTATAGATGTGGCCCCGTTGTGACTGGGCGAATCCCGGTCGGTTGATCTTGCATTATCAACAGTTGGAGGGGAGATTCTCTCGCTAGATTCCAGCTGCTGCGGCGACTTCAATCTCGTAGACAGTTCAGCGAATTTCTTTACAAACGCTGGGTTTAGATATATCACAGTGTCCTCAAGCTCGTAACTAGGTATCGCAGGATGGCTGGTGTTAGTATATACTTTTCTAGTGCACAATCCATCAGCAGTTTTCAATCTACAGCTTCTACCACTATTTTGCCGTCTCGTCGGAAACTGAGCTATGTGGTACGGATGTGGCCTCGCAGTAAATCCAGGGCGCCTAAAACGAGAGGACCCTAGAGTCCCATGTTTGAGAAACTCTTTTTCCGAAGATTTCGATTCCTCCGAATCGTGGGTGGAGTTAGTGTCCGGCAATCCCATCTTCCTCTCGTTGCAGAATCTCCGCCGTCCTCCAAGCGGTAGATCCGCATTTCTTAACGAACCCTCGTCATCGCTTGGATCGTCTTCCTCTGATGACATTCTTTGAGAGATCGTAGTCTGGGAGCTACCAGATACGTTATCGTGTGACATTGAGTCCAGGCACTGATTTTGTTATATTATGATCATTGACTTTATGATGCTAGATCTGGGAGTTCATCTGCGAATGTAGCGAAACATCTATTTACTCGAGCAGATTGCAAAACTTTCTGCGCACTTTCTCTGATCTGCGTGCATCCTCGAAATGTTATGGGTTGAAAAATGCTCCCCATCCAAGTCCATTGTGGACATCTGAGTTACTTATACAATCTATCCATTAGAATAAGAGCGGACAGGGTTAAGAAATGGACGACAACGAAGGTTGTAATCTAGAGGTCGTCATCGACAGGATCCTTTTCAGCATTCGCGATCTAAAGAAAAAAATGGACTATGTCAAGGAGAATAAATTCAGAGTGAAGAATAGATCAGATTCGTTTGAATATCGAGATTTGCAGAGGATAAGAGACCTTGAAAAGGAGAACATTGAATTAAGACAGGCACTAGAAGATTATCAATACGGTTGTGAGTTCATCATGTCGAAATACAGATCTCAAGTAACAGAGTTGATGCAATTGAACAAAGTAGAGAAGACCATAACACCGCCGCAAACAATGATCATGAAAAGAAACAATAGCCTTGAGTGATTTTGCCCGAAGAGCTGCAAACATCTAGTCGATGTAATCCATGTGGTTACAGAATAAATATTTACCATTTATCATCTCCGAAAGACACCCACAAGAACCTCTACGCATAGTAGTTCAGGTTTGCCTTCTTTTTTGCTTGCACCTCCATGATTCCGTCCATGAAATCTTCGTGATTGATTTGGGTTGCTCCCCGTCTTAGTGCTATCATACCCGCTTCAACACAG
>Ga0058701_10001764_pt1 | contig 15724 bp, 11 predicted proteins | sample AgamicOrMae_FD_97039 | JGI IMG/M metagenome (GOLD analysis project Ga0058701, IMG submission 97039) | Agave microbial communities from Guanajuato, Mexico - Or.Ma.e | ecosystem: Host-associated > Plants > Phyllosphere > Phylloplane/Leaf | place: Guanajuato, Mexico | collected 2012-06-04
AAAAAATAGATCTACGCCAACCTTATCAGTACAAAAGAATACAGATAAAGAAAATAGGGTCACTGTCTAAATAACAGAGAAAAATACATCTCAGTGCTCAGATTTTGCTCAAATTTTGTAAAATTTGCGTTTTGCGTGATTTGAGGGCGCTGGACATTTTTCGATGGAAATGTATTTTAAAATATAATTTTTCTTTGTGAGATTGGGAACACAAAGTTCCAGGCGAGGTCGAAGACGGAAGCTATGAGGAAATCTGGCTAAACCGTGTAATATAAATAACGGCCCATTCTTCAGTACGTTAATCAGCACGACAGAAAGTGAGAGTTTAATGGCAAAAACTACATTACATTGGTTTCTTTCAAAATTTCAATAGGCAATGGAAATGAGTCTCCAAATTGTTGCGGCATGTTGCCTACAATTTTCCAAAATGCGGAATCAGTGATGTCAAAGGATTCGGTTGAAATTGAGAAGACAACAATACCGACGTCAGTGCGTAATTTTGACAGATAATAAAGGACTGCTGGGAAAAGTTCAGTTAAACAGGGCTGAAGGGTTTAGAAATATTTTTTTTTGCAGTTTCTTCCAAAACATCCAAGAGATGTTCTATAGTACTCGCACAACCACAGATGATGTAGCGTTATTCATTTTTTTTAAAAAATATCTACATTCCTATTGAAATTTCAGCATAAAAAAAAGAAAAAAAAAAGTATAGGCCTACCCGGTAAGAATTAGTAGAGATAACTAGTAGGTCAAAGTATCTGGTGCTGTTTTGAGAAGAGCCGGTATCCTTCAAAAGTCAATAAGGGCATTACCTCAACACAGCATTATTTTCATCACATAAAAATATTTTGGAAAGAAAATTGGTAATATTTACGTAAAGTACCTTAATAATGGCGGAAGGTCGACTTGTTTTCTCTATGATGAAAATACAGGAATGGGGGCATGTTCTACGACAATCGCGCCAATGATTGTTCAACAAAAAGACATAGTCGTTCGTCCAGTCAGGCACTACGGACACTCTCCGGACGAGATGGTCAACAGGTTGGTCTACAAGACATAACCTCCAACGAGTTCTAAAGTAAAAACTCGACAAGGAAAATAAGACTACAAATCGACTCATTTTCTTACCAAATACACGAATCTCGTTACAAAAATATGATATATACAAATCTCAGAGGTGACGAAAATCAGGCACTGCACAATATTGCCCCTGAGACAACTTCACTAGACGATACCTAACCTATCTTGCTACACACATTATTGACTTTACATATAATGTAAAATGACTAGATTCAGGCAACACCGCAGGTCAGACAATTGAGTTTCACAAGCTATCATTGTCACACCGTTGCCTGGCAACGAACGTAGGACACATCTTACATCTCTCGCAAAGTTTACACGAAGAACTATGTCATGACTTACTACCCATGTAGTGCTAACACCAGTCGACTTACGTAAGTTAATGGCCGACTTGGAGGGCGTGACTTACACGCCAAGTATAAAATTAAGTAAACGGATGAAGTTCACAACTTATTAATCTTCCTACTCAAAATTGCGTCAAAAAGTTAAAATCTGAACAATAAAGTGCTTAAGCATTTACTTTTGGAATGTTTTCAAAAAATATTTTTCTCTAAAGAATAGTTAAGCAAAAGGATTTATCACAGTCCATAAGGTGCTTCAGGATTATGTTTCCTGAGCACATTAGCTTGTTCTTTAAAAAAATATGATTTTTCTGGAAATTTCCATAATTAAAACTTATGTAACGCACCAAAGCTTTGAAAGCAAAAACGCGCCCGAAGCCTCTGTATTGTCTGTAAGAGGTGAACTATCAAATACCGTACACTAAATCTTAGTATACAAGCTAAACGAGCGGGAAGCCTCGCCATACTCCAGGACTTATTGCGTAAGTCACGCCAAGTCGTGACTTAGTGTTTCTCGTGTAAACGTAGTATTTACCAGCAGTAAAGACGCTAAGGCGCGGTACACGTTGCTAGGCAACGAAGCAACACTCGGAGCACTGAGGCATTACAGTCGGCGGTGATAGTACAAATCTTTACTACTACAGTCACGGGTCGTAACAGGGTCTCACCAACTTCTAAACCAAAACTAGTGGTCCTTCAAGGGTTTCAAATGATGTCAAAGAATCAATTCTGAAACAGTAGAGGTAAAAAGCTTCGAAAGCACCCGCCCATTCACCTTACGTATTTCATTACCAAACAGCGAGTGGCATGACTTATGGTACCCTCAAACGCAAGTGTGTATCAATTATGACATTATTGCAAAACACAAAAAAATATCCATGCGAGTTTGCGCAGATTGACAGTGAATGCTAGACTCTTAACGCGCCTTAGCAATTTCGTGAATTTCGGAACTACTTCGCTGGATTTAAGGTAGTAGAACGACCTACGCCATGAGGACCGAAATTAACAAACCTAGTCTAAAAACCTTCCCTACATCATGACACATCGTAATACTGTATAAAGAGAGGGAGTCATCGTACTAAATTCTGAACAAAATGGATTTAACATTGAAGAAAAATACAAGGGCTTTACAGAAAAACGCTCAATGTAAATGTGTTTTTTTTCTCTCCCTTTCTTGAGTAAGATTTAATGTAGAGATTTTATAAAAAAAAAAGATCTACGCCAACCTTATCAGTACAAAAGAATACAGATAAAGAAAATAGGGGTCACTGTGGAAATAACAGAGAAAAATATATCTAAGTGCTCAGATTTTGCTCAAATTTTGCGTTTTGCGTGATTTGAAGGTGTTAGACTTGCCCCAAAATCACCTCGATGATATTTCCAGGGCAACTGGAATGATGATCCAGGGCAACTACAATAAAATATAGCCTTCCTTAAACGCACTCAAAAAATCGAGCGCATTTTAGAGCAACTTTCTTTTTACCCCGTCAGCGGATCGGGGCGAGCTCGTTCTTACTACCTTAAGATTGGAAAACAATCTGTAACTAATTTTATTATATGGACCCAGTCGAATAAAAGCATTAAAGGATATTCTGCCGATGCGAATGCATTTTTGGCGACATGAAACAAGACTAAAACTGTCTGCCTGGCTTGATCACGTACCATCAGAAACAAAGGTATTGTTGCTCCCTCTCATTTTTTAAACCTTCATAACTTAGGAACGAAAATAGATACAACAAATAAGCACGATTCGATAGATAATTGCAAAATCTATCGACCTAATAGAATGCTTTTTTGTCGTATCTCTTCCCGTTTTCAAGTTAGCGAGGTTCGGAAACATGAGAGGGAGCAATACTTTTGCCCCAGTTACTACAACCGCATGTCTTGCTACAGAGCATAAACCCTTTTCAAAGTTTGGTTTGTAAGCTATCGAATTTCGAGAACTTTTTACTGACAGTAATTGTCCGTGAGACTTTATATATTCTTAGAACCTACAGACGGCCAAAATATTGTGAGAATCAGCTCGTCATTATGCTCTCCGCAGATAGCTATTTTTATCAACTTTGTTCCGTTTTTTGCACATAAAGCGTGGGAGGGGAAACACCGATCAGAAGGGAGTCCATAAAAATACAAAACATCCGAAAGGTCTTTGAAAAAAAAAAGTTGCCCATACAAAAATAATTTCACGTAGTGGTAAGTGATAGAAGATTTTCCAATAGTTCCGCTACTTAGTTTCACCTTTACTTTCCAACACTCCTCCTATCCCCTAAAATGGGATATCCTTGTATACGTGAGTCTCCTAGCAGCGAACTGAGTATGGCTTGCCATAAGCAGAAAAGGCTTATTTTTGGAAGTACACATATCGCTGTATAACATTTCTAAAACGAAAGCCCGGCTTTTGGAATCACCAAAACCATGCCACTTGTCATAAGATACGCTGATTGGGCACCTTAATCCTACAGTATGAACGTCAAAAGTGTCTTTTTTTTCATTTCCTCTTTTTTTTTCTTCACGCGCAAATCAACCTTGGCTTAGATTCACTGCAAGATTACAACCTCCTGACTAAAATCAAAGTCACTGAAGGTGTACATTTAGACTCCGATAAAGCGCGTTGACCCATTTCGAACACACACAAAGTACAATTTGGCAACATTCAGTCTGCAGCCTAAATTACGGTCTCTACGAGGTCAAAACTTCAGTAAAATACACCAAAAGCGCGGGATACCGATTGTTTAATCGCCACGACATTCGGGTGTAAACGAAGTCTGATCATCGATACATTGGTAAACTATAATAAAAGTACACAATCGGTTCTTGATCCGATAAGGTTAAATGGCAGTTCCCTCTCAGTAGACGAGGGTAGTGCAATGAAACCGAAAGACGGAACACTGCAAAAAAAGACTTTCCCTCTAAAAACATGTCTTTGGTTTTACAAAAGGTTTGCATTACTGTTCAGCGAACTTCGCATATTATTTCGTATCACTAGTTTGTCTATAATATTGGTCGTCATAATTGGTTCTCCTCCGAATTGCAGCTCATCCATGATGGCATCAAAATATAACACCTTTTAGAAAGAGAATGCAAGCAAATAAAAAAATCTTATTTACAGACTATCTCTATGAAATGCAAATCACAGACAAACTATGCCGGTCAAATCACCCCTTAAAAATACAGTTTACTCTATGACACCCCCAAAACACGAGTTTACTAAAAATTTTTACGTCGAAATCCCCCAAATGTGAACTTCACAATACCACCAAGACAGGGGGAAAACGCACAAGCTCGGCTTATTTTAAATAGCACAGCTCGATAGCAGATAGTTATAATTATTTCAGAAACGGCCAATTTAAACCACAAATTGTCTTCGATTCGCAATACATCTTGTAAACTCCTGTTTTTACATTTACCGGTAAGTCTAAAGGAGCAATGTAATTCCGTTTTATACCAACACACACGTTACGGATTAAAAAATAACAATCGCGCCCCTGACACAATTATTGCTTTAAAATGCCATTCTCCGGAAAAAAAAAAACAAACGTCGAGCTGTCATGCACTTCTTAGAGCTACTATACTGACACACGCACGAGAACACACAAAGACAGAAATGAACACTGACTTCTTCATGCAACACAAACTTCATTTCCTTCATGACTATTGCACTTTAATAAATTAATACGATAAAAAGGCTCTGACTTAAGATCCACTCACGTGAAAAAGACTTTAAAATAATATTGGAATGGAGAGTGCAGATATCACTCATGACCCGAGAAATCGCCGTCAATTATACGTCTAAAATTCACGTTTCTACTTTCCAGCCATGTTTGCGAATAGGCCTACCACTAGCAGTCCGACTGATGATGACGTCATGTGAGTAGAACCAAATGCAGTTGAAGGCTTGTGGGGCAAAAAGCCTTTCCCGCAACTTTGCGACGTTGAAGGCTTTTTCCACACAGCATATATAGCCAAAACGAGCACACACCACCAAACTAGAAGGTTCAAAGAATCCATCGAGGTATCTCACAACTTCATAATCAAACAATAAATTATGATTAAAAAAATACTTATTCCGTACAAAACCCGTTAAAACAGACATCATCCCCACCCTATCTTGAGCTCTTTTAGGATGAGATACCGAATTCATGGATCGAACTTCAGTAAATAAGAAAGGACCACCGGAAACTACATGAAAAAAAGACTGAACAAAATAAGACGAAAATTCGTTGAAGCAAAAATAATTGGTCGGCAAGAATTCAAAATTGGCTAGTGGCGCCTCCTCATGGCACAGCGCTTTCCACATTCACTAACTTAAGTCCTCGCTAGCCAAATTTTTATTTTTTAGCCGATTAGCGTTTCAGAAGGTGCAAAGGGTTCCTATTTCTCCATATTTTTTGATACATAGTTTGGATTTTGCAGTAAAGGCTCCCTCAGTGCCGTATATCGGTCGCAAAAACAGCGAAAAACGCCGTTTTCAGCCTGGGGAGGATGTCTGTACCACGCTCCTTAATCCGAATTAAGGTGCTCTTAACGTTGAAATATCAACTAAACAACAAGTCGATGTAAACTTTGAAACTTCTAGTTTTTATGCGTATGCTCGGTTTATCGACACTGCAATCCTGTAAAAAGCCTTTGGTGTAGCAAGTTTGCGTTTCACGGTTTTTGGCGGTGCAGCCTTCAACTCCATTAAGTTCAACTCACATGATGACGTAGATCTAAAACGAAGAGGCTAAAATCTTTTTCTGAGGCGTTTTTCCTGGGTGTATTATGTAGTGTCTCCGCAATATTGGAGATTAATCTTTTCCTAACAAAGAAAACTTTTTCGTAGTTGACCTAAATCGCGGCATCTTAACGGCCGTTAAATAATATCTTTTAGATGGACATCTATCCCAGGGGCTAGCTACCATCTTTTTGGTAAATTTACGCCAGTTTCAACCAGAAGACCTAGTGAGTTATAGGCTCCCAGAGTGAAATGTTTAATCCTAGACGTATAAAAGACGGTTTTTCAGTACGGGAAAAAATTATTGCACAAAAGCAACGAAAGAAAGACTAGCGTAGGTGAGGAAGCTAGGTTCCAACGCTGGCGGTGTCCACCAAAGCGTCCGGAGGGTTCGTCGCTCCGCTCGCCTCAGCTGAGCTCTGCTTCAGTCCCTGAATGTGCTCTTGCGTCGAGACGCTTAGCTCGAGGGTGCTCAAACCTTCGCAACCAATTGCGCGCCCGAGGGACGCACACTCGTCGGGGCCTCCAGCGTCCCCAGCGTCGCGCTGCAGGAAGTCGGCGGGGCTGTTCCGGGAGGAAAGGTTGGCGAAGTCTTTCGCCGGGGGACAGGTTAGCGGGTCCGACACGTTATCGACGAGAGCCATGGACACAGCGGCGGTCTGCCTCATGGGGCTGCCTTCGTCGAGGAGAGTGTGCCCGTACAGGTGGCCCAAGAAGTCTTCGGGCGAAGGATGCTGCGCAAAAATAGTGGTCTTAGCCGAGTGTTTTCAAGGCTTTCCTCATTTACAAAAAGAAAGATGATTTGGTGATCGGAATTTTTTCCAAAAAAATAAATTCCCGGAAGATTTCAGATTTTTTCCCCAAATTTTTCGTTTCCCGAAAATTTGAGATTTTTTGGAAATTTTGTAAATATTTGTACAGGCAAAATTAATTGACGTATCCATTACCATTCAGAGTTAGAAGAAGCTTGGGGTGACTTCTCCTGTCAATTTCCTACCCCTTTATTTATCAGGTTGTTGTAACTAAAAGAAAATCGTAAACGTCATATTAGAGCCATAAACTTCATGGAATCATAAGTTGCAGTCAGGTGTATCTATTAATTTCCCTCCCTTCCATTTCTTAGAAGAAAAAGACACGAATGGTAGCTTCTACGTGACGATTTTGGAGAATTAAATTAATAAGATTATGCTTCGATTTCAAACGTAGTCAAGTTGGTGATCATGCAATGCAATTACTTCCTGTGTTTTTCTAAAGTTTATGAATACGGTACCTGTAGGCAATTCCAATGATTTCGTGATTTTTAAATCAAGTTCATATTAATTACTTTTTTTATTTCTATTATTCTGCATATCTTCACTCAAAATATCATTTTTTCAAATGATACCGGTGCCTATTTCATGCATGAAGACATGAAAAATTCCAGACACAAGATAAAAGAAATCTCAAAAAATCGAGCAAATATTATAATTAAAAATCGAAATTTCTCAGCCTTACATGCAGAAACACAACGAAAATAAGCCTTAAAATTCATCATTTCGCCATGATACTTGTTGTGTTTGATGGTGTTCAATCGCCAAGAAATATTCTTCCAAAAACCTACAATTTTTTCGAGCTTTTGGAAAACTTTGGAAATTTTTCCCGAAATTTCAGAATTTTTCTGAAATTTCCGAGGCCGGCGATCTCAAAGATGATTCCTCCCGCGAGAATGAACGCCTTCCGGCACTTTTATCTACATCATGATTACGACGCAAAATGACTTCTATCGGACCACCTCTCTATTTCAATGTGTCTTAACCTTGCCCTAATCAAAAGATAGAAGGCAACCATTGCAACAATGAGGCTGGACGGCACCCGCCCACTCGAAATTTGGCCGCCGAAACAATGAAAACTACCTACCAACCATGAAGTAGACCCCTGATACGTGAACTTCCTTACGGGTGTAACAAATAATTCATACGGGAAACTTAATTCAATACACAGTTTCACTATCCTGTCGGAAAAAATTAAGTTAATTCTGTCTAAAAATTAAGTTAATTCTGTCTCGTTACCGACTTTTACTTAAAAATTGTTGAGGAATTATACCATTTTAATAGTACCGGTACCTTATGAGAGAGGCGGCGTAAAGAAACTAGATAACATCCTATCGGTTTTGTTTCTCCTCTCTAGTCTAAGTTATGCTACACAAAATCTTTCACGGAATTTAATATAGTTATAAGTACCGTGATAATTTCCAGGCATCTCACTGGGCATGGGTCTTGAAAAGGTCAAAACTGAAATCACACACCTCATATGGACCTTATTAACCCAACCAAATCTGCGACCAAATCCGGACGTTATTTCGACGTCATTCGGATTTCTGTGAGTTGCTTGGGGTGTGGCTTACACCCTAAGGTTTAAAGATTGTACCGTATATCTCTTGTATTTTGCCCTAGGTAAACCATTAATTACATTATGAATATCAAATCAACAGACAACCGCGTACGTTGTAAGAACCTATAGGCACGGTTAGTAAGCTCTCCCCTCCACCTTCCCGCCTCCACTTCACCCCCACCCTCCCCCGCGGAAAGAAGTATTTACATTTCTAGGTTATATTAACCACGAACATGTTGTTTCAAATCGTTACAAACGCAAATTTCCTCTTGTACTTTGCCGGGAACTTTGCCTTGTTTTGACTTTTAAGCCGAAACAAGTTGAAAAGTAAAGTTTGAATGTAAAATAAGTATCTTCAAATATAAATACTTCTCTCCGCAGGGGAAGGTGAAGTCGATGGGGGAGGTGGTGGGGAGAGTTCACTAACCGTGCCCAATTTAGGTTAATGTAGAATTAGCCAGCTCAGGTCAGGCTAGGTTCCTCGCTCCTTTCGACGGCCACCAAGCTTACTGCCGCTTACTTCTTAGTGTCGAGCTGTTGTCGCCGAAAAGTAGGCGGCATAAGGCTTGAAGACCCTTTAACTACGTTAACTTAGATAAGCTCCTATGCCTCGTAAACCTCCACCCCACTGTCGCTTGGCGACGAAAGGTAGAACACAAGAGGCAGAAAACGCGACCTGTAAGATTTACAGCGTAGGTAAACTAGTGAAGTACTTGTTCAGTGAAATATCCACCTTTCTCGGTCGTCCTCGGATCCGTTTACATCCCGATGTGAGAGGTGCGGGCGCAGCGCGAGCCTTGTAGGCCTTCGGGGAGGACTGCCTGAGGGGGCGGGGCAGCCCCGTGTGGTGGCGGATCACGTGCTGCTTGACCTTGTCTTGACGGGCGAAGCGCTTGCTGCAGGAGGCGATGGGGCAAACGAAGGGCCGCTCGCCGGTGTGAGTGCGCCGGTGCCGCTCAAGGTGCGATGACCGGGCGAACGCGAGCTGGCAGTATTCGCATTGATGCGGTTTTTGCGAAGTGTGAATGCGGACATGTCTGCGGCCACAACAAAACAATGCTTTGATTATGCCAACAAGCCATAAAGCAGCACCATAAAACCCTTGTCCAAAAAAATAAAATAAAATAAAATTCGGTGCTAAGTTCCGTGCAAATTTAACAAAAAAATATTCACCCGATGGTGGCGGTGCTTTCCCGATACCACCACGCCGGTCTTTAAGTATGGGGAGGACCTTTCCGTCCAAGGAATGACATTAGTATGCGGCTTCTCTCAGGCGTCCACTTCAAGAATCGAAGGGCCACTGTTTTTTCTTTTTTTTTACCGCTTTCATGACTGATGATTATTATATTATTCCCCCGACATTAACGTATGTCAACTAAAACATCAAACATAAATTATTCGGCGTAATACAAGCATTTTAATTAAGACTTAAATTTTCTTTTAGGTGTGCTTTATTGTTAGGTAGGTGAGGAGGCGACTACGCTTTTCCAAATATGTTCCCACTAATCTTTTACATTCACTGTATTCATTTCTCGATCCCCTAAAGCTATCCTATAAAAAGGGAGAGTACATTTTTTTTTTGGACTTGGAATTTTTTTGGGGTTTCGGGGAAGAGGAGGGAGCGACTGCCCCCCTAGAAAAAAGTCATTTCTTTTGTATTTAGGCGTTTTTCGACCCCCTTGATGCTATCCTGAAAAGATGGCTTTTTTTTTAGAAGTTCGACTCATATAATCCTGTAATTTTTCCTCGTGCTGGGGCGAGGGAAAAACGACTACCCCCTTAAAAAAAAGTTCCCTACACATTTCTATTCAGGCGTTTCCCGGTCCCTGATGCTATCCTGAAAAGATGGCGCGCCCTTTTTAAAAAATGGACTTGTCTTGTGCTGCAGGTGGGCGGGGGTGACTAACCCTTGAAAAATGTCCCCCCATCTTTTATGTTAAGGGTTTTTCGACCCCCTGTAGCTACCCTGAAAAGATGGCAAGCCCTTATTTTCAATTGGATTTATACTTTCTAGTTAAGCCCAGGAGGGGGAGAGGGCGACTACCTTTCTAAAAATATTTTCCCTCATCTTTGTGTTTAGGCGTTGTCGATGCTTTCCTAAAAAAAGGCAAGCCCTGTTTTGCACTAGTCATTATTTCTAGTTTTGCCTGGGAGGAGAAGAGGGTGACTACCTTCATGGAAAAGATGTCTCATCATCGTTTAAATGCAGGTGTTCCTCGACCCCCTGAAGCTACTCTGGAAAGATGGGGAGAACTTGTATGTTTTGTTTCAAACTTTGTTGAGTTTAACAAAGTAAAAGCAAACTACCCCCATATCAACGCATATTAGGGTGGTACGGAGATACAAGATTCAGGGCACTCAGCATCACGTACTTCAAGCACACACACACGCTGAAAGTGCAGTACAGAGAAAGCCTAATGTATAAACTTTGCAAGTAAACCGCAGCCATTTATAACTAAGACGTTGGTTACATGGACTTAGGTAAACCCTTTAGGGAATCCCTAACAAGGCCAACAAATTGAGACCCATTTACGGCCCATGTTGTGGAGTCCACACGGGCTTTTTAACTTTAAACTGATCTTTTCCAGTTGGCCCGAATAGGACCCACAAGGCTGCCACGTTCAATTGCTATACCGGCACTTATAAACGCATCCCGCTGGAGCATACCTCCTCCCATATCCATCCTTTAACACCCTCTACCTCTCCCCAAATGCCCATTTTCCTGTCACTTTCTACTGCTTTATAACGCATCTTAAAACACCTTGCTGATAAACGATTTGCATTAATACGCGTCAATATGCGATAACACGCGTTAACACGCATCAATACGTACTAATACGCCTTAATGCGGATGTTAATACACATTAATACGGAACTTTGTACTCGGTAATGCACAAGTGGCTGACCCTCGCCTGCGGATCAGGACAGATGGGAAAGCCCCGTCGATCTAAAACGATTGATGCAAGCAAAACATCAGGATAATTAGAAAACGCATGTCGGTTAATAGGTTTACTTACCGTTTAAGAGCATCAGTCGTCTTGCAATCTCGAAAACAAAAAGGACACACTGTGCCTTCTTTCTCGTACAAGTTCTCTTCCGTATCTTCTTTTCCATCCCGCTTTCCAGATAGGCCGTTTGTTGTCTCTCCTTCCGTAAAAGTCGATTCACACAAGTATCCTGCAAAACACATATTATCACGTCGAGAGGACTCATTTGAAAAGCTCTCCTCACAGCAAAACAACCACTGACAGAACAATCTCGCTAAATGAAAGGCGCTCATTCAACTCGGAGTGGAGAAAGTTCAACTTAAGAAGCGCAGCTTGGCCAGGGAATGAGGTAAAAGTAAAACATGCTTTGAAAGCAAAGTGCAGGGGTAAGGGGCCGTCCATGAGAGACGTCCGCAAAATTTGGAGGATTTCTGACCCCCCTCCCCTGGCCGCAATTGGCCGCAATCCTTGAACCTCCCCCCCGCACCTCTTATTTCGACAGACTATTTGACAACGGAAAAACCGCGTTAACACGATGTGAGTCTAAATCATTGATTATAGTTGATTCAACTCCCGGGGGAATGGGTTCCGCAAGATCCTGCTGCCCCTTGAAATTCACACTTTCCGCCGCCACAGCATCTAGGACTTAAGAATGTGGATAGAAACTAAAATAATCCGCTCGTTTCCCTAACGAATTATGACTCGGGTCATGTCAGAAACGGCCTGGGGAAAACCAAATACTTCGCACGTCTTACGATTTGTAATCTTTGGCCAGCTTGGTGTCGTGGACTGTGGAATCGTATTTGAACTAATCATGCCCCATATCCTCTATGACCTAAATAACGGTTTCCGCGTCACGCATAAAGCATATGGGTTTGGTGGAGTTCCCTCGGGGGCCGCTCAAGTGCGCACAGTGCCCTTCAAAGCCGTTTCCCGAACCGCGTTATAAATGTGCAGTCCGCTCCAGACCTTTCGTCAAAAGCTTGGACAAAAACTGGAGAACAAAACTGCATTGTTAAACATGCGAGTGCTTACCGATGGTATCGTCGTCCTCATCCATCTCCTCCTTAATGCTCAGCTCCATTTTGGACGTATCTATGTGAAGTTCATTCTCGTCATCATCGTCCTGCTCCTCGTCGTCCTTCCTGCCCTGCCGTCGCTCGTCTTCAGAGTTGCTGAAGCCGTTCGAGGCGCTCGTCAAATCCGTGGGCTCGTCGTCGTTGCTTCGACTCACGCTTAGGTTCGTGGCCTCCGAGCCAGAAAGGCCGTTGGGCGCGCTGCCGCAGCCAAATTTGGACGCCAGGGGCGGCGACAAGTTCCGACCAGCAATCACGCCACCCAGCGTGCTCACTGTCGGTACCGTCAACTCGATCGGAGATCCGCAGCTGTCAACACATTTCACCGGTTGGATATTCCGAGCAGGACAAAGAAGTCGTTTAGACGTCTTCAGGCTGATCTTCATGCCTTGCTGAGGAATTCTATGTCAATGCAATAGAAATATTTGCTTGGAGCTAGCCAGCCGATAGCTAGTCAAGCTTGTCTGATGTAATCAATTCAAGAAAATTAGCGTATACGCAAGTTATTCCCTGCCATAATTTCAATGACAGTGACATTAGATTAGGTACCCCGTCGCGCAGAACGAGTTCAAGCAGATTATTCTTCATTCAGCCTTACAAGTATTTTTTTGTACCTAAAATATAAATGTAACCCACGGTGCGTTAGGTAGGGTAGACTTGTACGATAGGAAGCAGGGAATACGCCCCATCTGGCAGAACGGGCTCAGCCTGACTATTCTTTATTTAGACGTAATGAAGAAACCTTTCTCCTGATATACATGTACCGGGACTAGCAGTCTCAAAAGTATTGATCACTCTAACTTTTTCAAATCTCTGTAACTTCGGAACGAAACGAGATACAATAAAAAAGCTGACATCAAATCGATAGCTCTCGAAACAGATCTTTCAATATTAATCCGTGTTTGTCTGAAGTATCTCTTTCCGTTTCAAATTTACGTAGGTTTTTAAAAAATTGGAGCGATTAATACTTGAGACTGCTCGTGCTACTGCGACTCGAGCTTTGTTAAGGCGGTTTAGATTAGGTCAATTCCTGAAACTTGTAGGCTTCTAGAACATTGTCAGTCTTTCACAATCTACCTCATCACGCAAAACGGCCTCTAGCCGCGTCGTCAGCATGACACGCTTGGGAAAATTGGAGAAAAATGGACCCATCTCCACCGTTAGTATGGGGACAGTATCGTGTTCTTCCACCTCCACTATAGAGGCACATGAAAGTGCACAGGCAACGACGTATGCCCTTGACTGTACATGATACAATACATGCTAAAACAAAATAAATTTGCCACGTGCATGCCACAATTTATGCTATAATAAACTGTAAATAAATGCACAAATATATTTAAAATAAGCTGGAAATATATGATTTTCACGACGAAATTATACGGTAAATGCTATATGGGACAATGCATGTCAAGCCTTATATGCCATTTTTTCTAAGGGATGTGAGAAACCCAATCGATTGCGTGTAAACACGTGAGAATGAAATCGATTGCCCTTAAATATAACCGAATGCAGTAGAACGGGGCGTCAGCATCTTACAGCGCGGCCTTCTCGCGGAAGTGCGATGGCATAAGAGCGACTATTGCAGCGTATACAATTGAACGCTTATGTAGTAAGGGCGAGTGCAATTGCATGTGCAAACACAACTGAAGGCGAAAGAAGTCCAATAGAATGAAGTATTTAAGTTACGGTAATTGCATTTTCAAGTGTACGGCCGAATCCCAGAGGTGAATCTCATTTCTCGGGTAAATGTGACCGTATAAACGGCTCCATGAGGCCCTTTCAAATTGAAATAATTTTTACGTCATAAGAAAGTTTCAATGACAGTTTAGCCAAGATGGCCCTTCTCTTCTCTACTCAAACCAAAATTTCGTCCGCTTCTACGAAACATTGAATTGCTCTCTAGAAACATAGGTCTTGAGCTGCATACAGTCATTTTCCCCGACAGGCTTGACCTGATGATGTTTAACCGAGGGTCGATATTTCCATCATATCTATTTCAATTCAGTAAAACTTGAGTTAAGTAAAATTTCAAAGTATTACTTTTTATAATAAAAAGTAGAAATGCCTGACCTGGTGTGTGAAGGAAGCACACTCTTCGGAGGAACTGCAGGCTGCGGTGATTGTGGACGAACGCCCGGCGGCAGAGCAGCATTTGAATTTGGCGCTTTCGGATGAGCAGGAGTGACTTGAAGACGAAAACCGTCTCCTTCATTCTTGACTTTCACAGAATCAAATGTCAGCCGGTTTGCAGCTCTCTTTTGTGGCCGGTGGCGAGGCACCCTACCAGACTGAAAATGAAGGTCACGATCAAAAGCGAAATGATTTTTCTTTTTTTTTTTCGATGGGGGTTAGGGGGGGGAAGAAATATACACCTTAACGGTAATATGAAGCTGGTACGAACTAACACCTAGATAATTTTAAGTTCAGAAAATAATGAATCATCTTTTAAGAACAATGGGGACCGTGTAATAGACCTGTTAAAAGAAAAAAGCGCATAAAAAAACTGAGCACACTCATTTTTTTCATTTATTTTTTTATGCATGTATGCAAGTATACATGCAAGTATGGATGTATCAAGGAGTCTTACAGGGCGGAGTGGAAAGTCCAAAAACCCTTCCCCCCTTTCTGCCAGTCAGGCACTTTGTTTACGGCAAGGAGACTCTATAACGGTGGAGTCACTTCAGACCTTATACACAAAGAGAACGGGAGACGTTTTCTGACGCCACTTGTTTATGTGGGTTGCCTACTTACAGGATGAAAGGCAGATTGCTCGGGTAAGTCCGGAGGAGTTCGGCTTCGTTCGGCCCGAGCAAAGGGTGCCTTTCACCCTGTAAGTAGGCAACCGGCAAAAACAAGCGGCGTCCGAAAACGTCTCTCATTTTCGACGGGATTGATTACACCGTTATAGAGTCACCTTGCGTTAAAGTCGACTGATCTCTGGGCCGTAACTGACACCGTGTGCGCGAGTGAGATAGCTACAGGTGATGTCATCAGTGTTGTGCGTCATCTGGATAATATTATCTAGATGACGAAATGTATCATCTATAATCTAGATGAAAGTTTCTTGAGTATCTATCATCTTTATCTAGATAAAATTTTCATCATCTATCCATTATCTAGATGACCAGATGATTTGGCCGTCTCGCTCGATCC
>Ga0058701_10001765_pt1 | contig 15722 bp, 8 predicted proteins | sample AgamicOrMae_FD_97039 | JGI IMG/M metagenome (GOLD analysis project Ga0058701, IMG submission 97039) | Agave microbial communities from Guanajuato, Mexico - Or.Ma.e | ecosystem: Host-associated > Plants > Phyllosphere > Phylloplane/Leaf | place: Guanajuato, Mexico | collected 2012-06-04
AATTCGACATGGATATCCATAGGATATCCGCACTAAGATTAAGGATATCCATACATTTGGTACGGATATCCAATGGATATCCATGTCGAATTATCCATGGGGCACGGACGGTTCGATCCGGGAATAATGCGTAATTTCATGGTCAGTTCTATTCGAACGCCCAAGTTAATACTAGGGAGACTTGAACGCATAGAAACCAACCTAATGCATTCTAAATGCGAGGTGACTTGAACGAACGGAAACGAACTTATTACATTTTAAATTGGGCAGCGTGTGAATGGTCCCTTCGTATTCTAAATAGTTTTCGAGATGGGTGCATGTCCAGCCGTAATTTTCTCTCTGTGAGATCTTTTAATTCAGGTGAATAAGCATTACATCCATGTGAAGTGAATAAAATCGTGTCACCTGTTTTAGTTTTGAACCAGTCTTGCCAACACAATTTGAAAAACCGAAACTCCTGTTCTCAGTAATTTATGCCCTCGATTTTATATAGGTATGTTACATACAAAGCAGGTTCAGTTGACTGTTTCGAAGTGCAATATTGTTGTACTTTTGAAGAAATCCAAAAACATTTAAGTCAATCATTTTCTCAAGAGAACTGTGTATGAAATTGTTTTTGGACAAAAAAATATTTCGTTGCAGTGAAGGAAAAAATTTTGAGCTGCAAGTTTTTAAGTTTTAAAATATGCTCTGAGCTCCAAGTCTATTGCAGGAATTGTTAGCCGGAGCTATTGCCTTTTCACGTTGAAGGTTAAGTTACACTCTGTACGGCATTCGCGTTTCGTGTACTTCAGTTGTAAATAAGCGTATCGCTATTTGGAGTTGAATTTTAATTATTTCAAACAATGCCTGCAAGCATTTTCGCTGTCGTGTGTCGAGTGGGTTCTAAAATGACTCTATACGCAATTCTATTCAATTTGTAATAAAGACCCGGACTTCATTATGAATTTGTTACGAGCGACCCAGCTGGGCTAATTGAACCTCACGCCGTAGGAGGCTTAACTGCCAGACAAATTATTTCATAGAACGCTTTTAACTTCTTTGCATAACTTAAATATGCCTTTTTTAATTGATCTGTGACCCATATGTATTATTATTCTTGATAGGCGTATGATCAGCCATGTTACTCGAAAGGTTCGGCGAAAGCTTTCCATTAATGTGACTAAGCAGAGGTTTATCTTGAAGAATATCCAAAATACGTACTCCCCCGGTTTTATTTCCACTCCCAAAAAAAGTAAGAACTCCCTGAAACAGGTGTACCGTTCTTACGGTGTTGCTATCGCTCCGCCCGGCTTTCGCCAAGCCTGACGCCGCTTTCTTCTCGGCGGTAGCAACCTGCCGCTAAAAAGTAAGCCGTACCGGGCTTACGCAGTTACGTGTGTTCATCACCTCCAAGTAATATGCATTAAGTTGGTTACGTGCGTTCAAGTCTCCCTACATGAATGCATGTTGGGTTATTAGAAACACCCTCCACAAATTATGTAACACTAAGGGAGAGGGGGGTCCACGTGAAAAGGGTTAGGAGGGGGTCAAAAGATGGGCAAGCGATACGTAACTTGTGCTCGAACCCTAATTTTATGCTTTTGTAAACTTTCCACAGTTTAGAAATTTTGGCTATGGAATTTTTCGTTATAGATATTTTTGTTGATAAAATCCTGCAGACCATTATTCTAAGCATCAAAAATAACTCATTCACCTTAAAAAAAAACAAAGAAACTTAATATTTTAATTTGACTTAATATTGAGCTATGTTTCAACTCTATGTTCAAGAGAGCGCGTTTACGAACTAGCGTTCTAAGCATCAAGATCGCTCGTTTCCTACTCTTTGAGCGAAAATTGAGAGGAAGGAGGATTTGTGGCTGCAAAAGACGTAACGTTGCATAATGCTGACAGAGTAACGAAAGTAAAAATGCATAGCGGATAAGAGGCACTCCTAAATTGGTGGCACTTCAGTTTGCACCACGGACAGCCCACAGACTGACTGCCTCGTCTGGTAGGCTGACCATATTCTTCGATCAAAAGGAAGGGATAACCCTATACGTTGCGTCCGCTTCGCCTGGCGTCCGCTTCGCGTCCGCTAGGCATCCGCTCGGAGTCGCCAGCTGACGAGCTAAACCAAACCCAATTCGCTCACTTTCCCCTTTTGTCAACCTCGCAATTTCGTGCTCATCATTCATAGGAAGCCCTTCCCGAATGGCATGCAGCTCTGCATCCTTCCTGACAAACCCCTCAGAAAATTGGGCTACTTTTAGAATACACTGTAAAGAAGTTATTGTTTTCGATAGAAGTAATGTGTTCAAAATAATTATTTATGTAAATTATAAATGCCGATTCGATTTTACTATTCGTTCAAACAAAAGTTACCGGTAAGTGCCTTGGCTTAAAACCCGCATGAGGTTAAAACTTAACAGCTATCAGGTTCTGACTATTGTTGTCAGATTCTGATCAGGAACTGGCCGTTTCCTGATCAGCAATCGATAAGTGCCTCAGGTTCTGGTAAGTTTGTATCTCTCGGGAAGTGTGAACTTGAAATAATTTTAAAGGCTTGTTATATTACAAATGTTAACGAAGAATAATTATCTAAATCCCGTCGGAGGAAATATATCACAATTTATTACGGCGTTTTATAAAGTGGAAAAGGAAGTTTTTGACTTAGCTTGAAAAAAAATCCCCGTTTTTGATAACGTTTTAAGAGCTTTTTTTAAAAGGGAATCAAGGAACATTTAAGCTGGAAATCGTAGAATAGCTATTTCAAATGTACTTTAGATTTAAAGGTATGGCCTGATTAAAACATTTTGTGTATGGAGTAAAATATTGTTTCGTTGGTTTGAAGTAAAGTGACAGGTGTTTCCCTCAAAGAATTATCCATAATGAAAGTCTTCATGATGCAAGCCTCGGTGTATTATGGGGTCAGCGAACGTTGCAATGGCCAATGAGATGTACTTACTCAGTAACGTGAACATCTTAAGTGCACTGTTTATAGGCAGTAAATGCTGCACTAACTGGGTCTTAATTAAGTGCGCTAGATCGGACTTCGCGAAATTTTCAGGTTTCACCTTTTCGAGGCTCTTAAGAATAGAACCGAACGGTACTTCTGAAGAAGGAGACGCGCCTTTGTGCATCGGTACACTTGTACCATTGTAATTTGGTTGATTCGGGAAAATGTCCCCGAAAAAGGAACAGTGATTCCGAAACTGGTGGCGGAAGAGTAGCACGAAAATTATCTTAAAATTAGGACCGATTTCTGGACGATGTTCGTCGAAACGCGACGACCTTAACCTAAAGGGAGCGTCTATTGACCTGACTGCCCCTTTTAAAATGTTTTAGGTTGGGTTCCGTGCGTTCAAGTCACCTCCCCTTTATAATACATTAGGTTGGCTTCGTGCGTTCAAGTCTCTACAAATCGGGTCATGGCAACACCTTAGCCTAAATTAGTCCCATTGGGCTGTTTACAAGTGGCTAGCGGCAAAGTTTTTTCTTTTACTTTGTCATTTTGTTAAGATATACATCTTTCTTGCCTGAATAGTAATATCAAATGTATATTGTGTTACTTGTGCGATGGCTCACATCTTAAAGATCGGTTAGCTGAACCGTCAATGGAACTTGCTTAGAGTGTAAATCTACTATCTGGAGTGAAGTATAGCGGCGCGTTCTGAAACCGTAACAGGTCTCAAAGAAGGGATCACTCGAGCATCCTTGACCTGGCTCGCTCTTATTCAAGTAAACGCACTTGAAATGAGTGACGTCACTTAAAAATATTACTTGAAAAATTTCGTAACAGCTGCCGGAACCAAATGAGTCCTAATTTACTGTGGCTTTACTCGTTTTATCGAACGCATCTCCACACCTCAGGGAATCTTTAGAATCGAATAACAACGAGCCGGATTTCACGGATATTTCTTTTTTCTTTTTTTATTGACATTTGTAAGCAAATTGCAACATCATTTTCCCAGGGAGTACCACATTGATTTTTAAATTTGTGTCTTGTCCCAGGTTGAAGAATCCGTGGACATGGTTTTCAATGGATAGCCAGGGTTTTTGCCCGGATATTCAAGGGAAAACCATCGATATCCGAGCTCATATATCCATGCTAGCTTAGATTTTCAAACCTGGGGGTATTTGTTTGACTTATAAAACGTGTTTTGTGAAACATTGAGGGCCATGAAAGGGTTATTTTCAACGTAGATCCCGGAATGGGTGACCATATCTAGCAAAAGGGCTTTATGGCTAACTGATGGGTCTTCGTCTCCACTCACAGACTTAAAGTTCTACCCCTAAAAATGACGATGCCCAAACCTAACTTAAGTAAAATGGTCAAATAAAGATAAATCATTCAAAACATACCAACCCACCTTCCGATATAGTTTTATTTCCTACACGATCGTTTTTCTTTTCATTTCACCCGGTAACATAAATTAATTGCAGTTTCAGCTGCCAACTGATTGTTATTTCTGGATAGGTACTCAAAGTGAGACCATCAGACGAGTAAGATCTTCTGCAGTGCAGTCACTAAAATGTGTATTAGTTGGTTTCGCTCTGTAAATTTTTCAAGTTACTTTCTACCGCTGCGTTCCACCTTGCATCAACATTTTATTGCCTTTCAAGAGTACAAACAACCGTTTTGGTGAGGCTGCCTCATATTGGGTAAATGCCTCGCTCTGATAGCGCTTTGCTTGGCCTGAAGACACAAGGTATTACACCATGCATTTAAATTGGGGTGTTACTGTTGACCCAACATGCTTTCATGTAGGGAGACTTGAACGCAAGTAACCAATCCAATGCAATTTAAATGGGAGGTGACTTGAACGCAGGGAACCCAACCTAAAGCATTATAAATGGGGCAGTCGGATCAATAGACACTCCCTTCAAATTTTACTGTATCAAGATTCTTGTCGGGTTGGGTTCATTGACAGATAACTGAAGCTTGACAAATGGGTAAATAAACAAGTGGATTCGACTGACGGAAGTGGAACTGATTCTCTTCGATTGTTTTCTTCTCGGTTGGGACGCCGGAACGTGCGGACTTTGGGACGTACGTCGGGATGTAGACCTATGGATTTTGGGACGTGCACAGTTTGATGAAGCGATCCCTTAACACCAGCAAGTTTCGGTCTACTATGAGATAGAATCGCCCACTTGACCTACTCTAGTTGATAATTTGACACAAGTAAAGAACGTTTTGCTAGCTCTATTGGGAGCTTCGAGAAATTGGCGACTCCCAACCGCGGCATATATGGGTACTTGTCACTCATAGACGAACTGTTGTGTATTTTCAACACATTAAAATTTGTTCATCGTCCAGTGAGCGCATTTCTTAAAATAAGACTGTTTGCTTGCCTTGGAAGTCATCCTAAACTAAACCGATAACATTCAGCTCTAAATACCAATTTAAGAAGTCAGTCACAAAAACGTCACAAAAAATTTTGCAACCCTTTTTTTGTTGTTGTTAATGTCCCACTTGCAGTCAATATGCGGAGACTTGAGCGCGCGTAACGAACCTAATGCATTTTAAGTAGGAGGTGACTTGAACGTATAGATCGCAACTCAATATATTTTATATGGGGCAGTCGGGTCAATAGACAAACCCTTTTTTTTAGGACTTCAGAGTGCATTTTTTTCTAGGCTTAAGTTCCTCTGGTCACAAATCAAAAAAAGGGGGGGGGACTTGTATTCGAGTACAAGCGACCCTTTGACTTTGACTATAGCACACATTCATATGGAGATACTCTAACGCACGTCAAGAAGGTCCAGCGTATTATAAAAGGGAGTTAGCGTGCGAATAGGCAAATCCGTAAAAAGAGAATCCTTGATTTTTACACCAGGTGTCCTGGCTGTGTCAACCGCACTTTAAAATAAGTTCTTTAAAAGGTATACGATACAAAAGCGAACAATGAGCGCGTGGGAGCCATCGATACAGACACATGTCAGGGCCGCTATTTGATCTAATCTGTAATTAGGGTTGCAAAAGTTGGGCGGCGGTGGCGGCGGCGGGCGGATTACTTCGTGCCACACGCACACCTTGTTTCGCAACGAAAATGACGCATTGACGGGGTTGATACATTTAAAAATCGCGCCTTGCGGTCCTTAAACGCGCCGAAATCACGTACTTACCATGCCCAGCTGCACCATTGTCTACGTGGACCACAGAGGTCAAGAATTATTTAATTTCTCTTTCGTAATTGTGATTGTAAATGGCATTGCCTCGGAGAACCTAGACCTAAGAAAGCCCTTTACGTGCGGTCGTTACGCAGCGAAACCTTTTTTTTTTTTCGTTTTATCTTGTCGAACGGAGAGATGCACAGCGAACCTAACTTAACCTAAAAAGTGTCACTCTTGGATCGAATTCTTACTAAGGGAGATATAATCAAAAAGAATGCATGCTTGCTGTCTATGACCAGTGCTGATTTACGAATTTTACGGTTCAGTGGATGACCCATTCCATTCTCATAAGTCAACTGCACTCCTTGTTGCGCGTTCGTTGCGCACCTCCTCCCATTAATAGACCTACCCTGCCAATCTTTTTTCTAATATGACATTTTTTGCCAGGGCTTTTTGTTGTGCTCATACAATGTCAGTTTGAAAGGTAGATATTTTCCACCTCTGGTACCGCACCCACCAAGGAGAGTGGGGCCATAGAAGAGTGACGTACGATACACATAACCTGATATACCGTAAAAACAGAAAACCTGTTTTAGGAAGTTCTTACCTGTTTTGGTTGTATAAATAAAACGGAGGTAGTAACTTAAGTATTTAGGGGATTTTTCAAGATAGATCTATGCTCAGTCTCATCAATGGAAATCTCTCGTCGAGACCTTGTGAATGATATGGCTGAACATTGGTCTGCCTTGAAAAATAACCAAAATACGCACTTCTCCTTTATTTTTGAAGACTGGCCTATGTTCAGCCACATCAATGGAAAGCTCTTGTTGAGACCTTTTGAATGATATGGCTGAACATTGGTCAATCTTCAAAACTAACCAAAATACGCACTACTCGTTTATTATCGAAGACAAACCTATGTTCAGCCACATCAATGGAAAGCTCTCGTCAAGACCTTTTGAATGATATGGCTGAACGTAGGTCTATCTCAAAAAATAATTAAAATACCTACTACCCCCGTTTTATAATCACACCCAAAGCAGATGAGAACTCCCTAAAACAGGTTTTACGTGTTTACTGACAATGAGTAGGCTAACTAAATATGACCTAGATAACTTACACGTATGCGGCTGCTTCTTGTTAATCTCCATTGCGTTATGAATCATAGGACACAAATATAACAGAGGGGCGCAAAGTGCAAAGCAGATTAGCGCCATTCGTTCTTTTTTTTAAGGTGCTTTGATTGGAGCTCCCAGGGAGAAATCAAGTGAGAGAGTAATAGCGAGTCCAAGTACCGAAAGTTTATTAACAGCCAAGGTAAATGACCCCTTAACGAGACGTCCCATTTTAGCATAGAATTGATCCTGGCTGAGTACCCTGTTTAAGGGCGTGATGGGGCATGTACCGGAAAAGCTTATTTTGGACCAAAATGGCGGAAACCGGAAATGAGCCGTTGGCAGAGTAGGCAGGCTGGCCAGGGCATAACTTGAACTTTGTGCTTACCGATTCGTGGACCGCGGAAAGTGAATGGCTATGCACGCGAGATAAGATCTATCTAGGTTAGCCATGTTATGCCCGCTCGACTTTCAGTTATTATGATAGCCCAGGTCTGGACACAATACAGTGTCAGTTTTTGTTTACGAATGAGGTCGGTACGTCGCTGTCATGCTGATTGCCTACGTTGTGGGCGTATTCTCTCGAGGGGAACTGCCTGTCGGTACCGATGTAAAAAAAAATGGGGAGCAACGCTTGAAAGGATCTTTGTTATGTGCCTACAGATTTTTTTTTCGACAAATACTGTATTTTTATCGAGTGATTTTATGTGTGTGTGTGTGTGTTAAATCATTAAAGAGGGGACAGGGCATATACATGATTCAAAAAGAGGTACGATTGGATATGATTTTTACTTCCCTGTACCATGGAAGTTTTACTTCCATGTTCATGAAAGACCCACCAACTGCCGTATCAATGGAAAGGGCTAAGCGAGAACTTTCCATTGATATATGCGGCTATGTCGGTCCGCCTAAAAGTAGTGAAAACACGATATCGTCTCTTTTTACCTTACCTCTAATATATTTATAGGTTTATCCAGAACAAAAATTATTTTTATCATGAACTATTTATTTATTGATAAAAAAAATGTGTGTTTTGAGTCCCATGTCTATTTTGGACTTCAAAGTGAAACCAAATCGTAAACGCATGGTTAATTGTTAAGTTAATATACTGTACATCTATTAATTAACGTATCAAACAGAAGGTTTGAGCCCCAAGATTTTTAGATAAGACTTGAGTATGCCTCACTGATTACTAAAATAACCCTCGCTACCCGTTTTACCATCATGCCTAAAACATTGGTCGAACTTCCTTAGAAGTTAACTTGTTATATTAATATTTTCCCTCCTTATACACATGTGAAGAAATTCGATCGATCAGTCCCACCTCTCGATTTTTTTTTCATTAAAGTTACCTATCAATAAGTATGGTTAAACTATCGTAATATAATCAAAGATTAGCCGAACAAGAAACTAATTCAATGTCCTTTTTTTGCAGGTAAATCGAAAGGAACTCTGTTGACAGCAGTGATATTTGTAAGTAAAAGCAACAAGCGAACTTTTGTTTAAAAAGTGTTTGCGTCCCTAATAGGCGTTGTTGCATGCTGAGATCCACGAGCATATCCTAGAATCGTATTGTTGGTCGAAGTTCTAGGTCTAGGCCGAATAGAAATCGGCCCGATCCGAGCGGTTCTCATGGGTTACTACTCTACCCACCAATTTTCTAAAGCTCGTGTGTTTGAAAGCAGCGAGCGGAACTCGTGCGCTCTGTCTTACTAGGTGCCCGGCTCTTTTAAGGGCCTGGGCCTCAAAGTGGCACATCATACCTAAATTTTCGTAACGCTCAGCGAGAGTCAACGTGAATTTGTTTCCAGCGGGAAAAAATATTGATTTTGTGATGCTGCAAAATGAGAGGCAATCACAGATAACATACCTCCACCTTTATAAACTTATTCAAATGGTTATTATTTGTCTGACAAGATGATTTGCCCAGACCACTGCAAAATGGGTCTGTTGATGAACTACCCTGAACTGAGTGACTGAAGGTTCACAAAATTCCGATCCAGACTTGTATTGCGCTTAGCTCGTCACACTGTTGTCCAGACAAAATGGCAAAAAAAAACACAAAAAAAAACAAAAAAAAAACACAACTCGACAAGGGAGCGAGGCCCGTTTCAAATCCGAAGTTAAGTTTTGATTCAAACTGGAAGCTAGACATTTCTTGCTGAACCGAGCGTTCCGTGTTGAAAAGTGGTTCATTGCAAAAGTTTCATTAAAAATACATTTTTTGTTTATATGAAGTAAAGTGTAAAAAGATTTACAGATAAATTTTGAGTGACTTCTTCGCGGAATGCAGTCAGAGAAAGTGGAGATAATCTACAACTGCCACCTATAAAGCTAGGAATGTTGTGTATTTTTGTGAGAAAAAAAAACACTTTTAAGCAAGTTTTCAAAAAATCAGCCGGTTTCAAAAAAGGTTAAAGGTGACACAAGAGGCCTGTCACAAATCCTGGTAATCAGTGACATCCCAGGATGTCAGGTAATGAAAAGGTTTTTAGGGAAATCAGGGGAAAATCAGGAAATAAAAAGCTCGGTTAAAATTTAAATGTCGTGGAAAACGATGCGTTGCGGGGGGGGGGGAAATCGTTGCTGGATTGAAATCGGAAACGGCAATAACTGACGGGCCGAAAATGATACGGGGGTTCGAAAGAAAAAAAATGAGAAAAGAAAATATGTCTGGGAAATCAGGGAAATGTCAGGGATTTTAAACAACCGGAGTCTTGTGGCATCCCTGAATAAAAACTACTTTGATATGTCTATTACGCAAGATTTTCATCCAGAAAATATAAAAAATCACTTGTATAGATTAAGTAGTCCCTTGAATGATTTTACAACCTAATCTTACGTCTTTGGCACTAGTAATTTGCTTCGCAAAATGAACGATGGTGTCTGTTTTTTAAACCAAGGTTTATTTAATCGTTAGTCCCCCGCGAACCTTCGTGAAAATTTTTATGTGACAAAATCAAGATTGTTTGCGAGTGCGCGAGGTGACCGTGACTTTTGGAAATCGATATGCTTTATTTGTAGCGAGGCCGTTAATCCAGACGGACGGATGGACGGACGGGCGGGTAATCATCCTGGGTGAGTCGGCGTAACGAGTCGGGAACGCGAACGCGGCCGCTGCGCTGCGCCGCGCTGCGCCGCCGCCATGCGACACCCTTAATACGCAGAGCACCCAACTAACCCACTCAAAAAATAGATTCATTAAGCTTTGAGCCGGATGGCATAAAAAGGCTCCATCAATACACACCGGCAACTTGACTGGCGTTGGAGTCTCCGACGGATTTTACTGTAACGCCCGCGAAGAACTTGTCAAGGGAATGCAACTTGCTTTGAAGTCTCCACAATACAGAGCCGCCTTCAACGGCCTAAAGGAGACTACGGTTCGGGAAGAATCTGACGACTTACGTTTAAGTCTCCACTGTATACTCTCGAATGACTTAAAAGAAGACGGTTCGGAAAGAATCGAACGACTGGCGTCGAAGTCTCCTGAAATCCAAAGAAAGGTTGAAGGCTCTACGAAACGGGACTTTTGGGTGTGAATCTGACCCCCAGATTCTGACGATTTCAGTTGCGTTGAAGTCACACCCATGGGAATAAAACATATCGGTCTCTTATAAGATTCTGATCAGGTCCTGATCAGTTCCTGATCGGATTCTATTTTTGTTGGATTCTGATCAGAAATGGGCCGTTTTCTGATGAGTATCTGACTTATAGATCATCAAAACCAGCGGATTTTACCAGATCGTGATAAAAGTTTCTCGTCAGGTTCTGATTGCGATATTCAGGTTCTGGTTGCCGTATGAGGTCCTGATCAGATTTTGACTGCAAAAGTGCTGTTTCCTGATCAGCAAATGATAAATACCTCAGGTTTGACCAGGACTTGGATCAGGTCTGATAAGTTTGTATATCATGGGCGGCGATGCGATGAATAATGTCTGTTACGGTCTTCCTGTGGGACATCAAAAAAGTATCTGAAGACTTCGCGTTGACTTCTCAGTGGAACGGTGCTAAGTTTTTCTGCAACGGCCTAAAAGGAGGCATGTTATCTGAAAAACGAATCTGAATTGAGGAGTTGGACAGCTGCCGTCTCAATCAGGGAGACGAGAAATGACATCAGCTGTCTCTATACGGCATATCGCCACCACCGACTTTCGTGTACTCTCCCTCCCCCAAAAGCGAGGCACGAGAGATGGAAAATTTAACCTTGAAAATGGACAGTGCAGGTTGCCGAAAATGCATGTGAGAATTGTAGGAAGTGTTATCCGGTAAGGCCTGTCCTCTCATCACCGAGAGTGAAGCCATGTTCGTCTTATCGCTTGATGATAGCTCAGCTCACGCGAAAGTCACGTGCTTGACATGGCGTGTACAACCAAGAGCTTGGTATGTTCTTCCTCGGCCGGTCGGGCGTCGCCGGTGCTGTGAAACTGATTACGAGCTTCACAAGCGAAATCGCTTCTCTCTAAATTTATCATCTTCTTAATAACCAGCGAATTCCGGCACTTAATTCCCAAAATAAGCCTTTTCTAAAAGGAGGAAAATTCTCCATTGAATCCCTGAATCTTCCATCCATCGAAAGGATACCGTCGAAGACAGTGTAAACAGTTCTGATGGTGAAGACTTGTTTGACATTGTTGATCTGAAAGTTTGAGTTTTTTACACTTTGTGTTCCACCTTCCGACGCTACGAAGATATCGATCCGACGTACAAAGCGTTGGTGGAGCGAGGCATAAGCCACATTTCCTAATTACGTGGAAAGTGACTTGAACGCACCGAACCCAACCTAATACATTTTCAAATGGAACATTCGGGTCAATAGACTTTTTCTTTTTATAATGCAATATGAAAGGTTGTACCATCAGTCAACTATGTATTGCGCGCTCAAATTTTTTTAAACTTCCGTAACGTTGGAACGAAGCGAGATACGAAAAAAAAGCTAGAATCAAATTCATAGATCTCTTTAAGATCGAACGATTTTATTTGGTACTTTTCTTGCGTATATCTCTCCGTTTCAAAGTTACGGAGGTGCAAAAAAATTGGAGCGCGCAATACTTTATTGACTGATGGCAGGGTGCGTTACTGAGAAGGGAAATCCAGTCTTTAAAGCAAGGACTGCGGTGTCTTCAAAACAGCGTAAAGAACTCCCCCCCCCCCGAATAAAAGTAGGTGCAGCCGTGTTGTCAAAGAATCGTTGTTTCTCTACTTTTTGTGTTTAATCGGCTGGATTTTTTTTATTTTTCAATACAAAGTTTTCAACACTGATTAAAAATACCAGTTTCGAGTAGTTCTGTCCGTGTTTTTTGGTGTTCGGAAAGGCATAACATGCATTACCTCATATTTTGATTATAATTTTCAATATAGCAGGGCCTATCTAAAGCCATTCTTAACGAACCGAATCGGCGAGAGCTCGCTCGCTATTGATAGTCTTTTGCAAGCTGTGACATCCATGTATAGCACAAAAGTGATGAGTGGAAAACTGACCAAAATCCGCAGCATACCTTAGGCCACCTCAAAACAGATGTAAGAGTAGCGAAACCATTTTTTTTTTGTTCGTTTTAAGCAATTTTTCCGTGGCATATTCGAAAATTTTTCCTTTTTTTTCCAAAGCGTCGATTTCACTGATAATCCGCCGTCAGTTTAAAATATTTCGGTGGCCGCGAGTCCCGGATCTCAAATTGTCGATTCTCAGTATCAATTTCGGCGGGAAAGTAGCGTAGCCAAATTGGTAGTTGCGTGACGAATACCATTTTTGCATGTGGCTACAAAAGAGGCCAGCGGCCGCAGTAGCAGCATTGCGCTCCTATTGGCGCTCCACTCCGCACCGCGGCGGCAAATTCAAATCATCGTTATTACGCGAGGTGGCTTGGCCTAGTGACGCAATCGTATCAATCGCGAGTACCGGTACAGCTAATGAAGCGATTGCATCCGATATGAATCACGCGGTTAACACTATGCAACTCATCCTCTCAAAGCCATTGCGGACTTATGAACGATGCCCCCTTATCCCTAGTCGGTAAACAGTATTTGCCACAGGATGTTTTTATCATGATAAAAACATCCTGTTCGCGTATTCACCCCCTTCCCAGACTTATTACTTATTATTATGGGTAACTTTGAAGACAGATCGGTTTATAAAGTCATACCAGAAAAAAAAGTGTTCGCGATGCATAAAACCGAAACATCTGTTTTGGGGAGTTCTTTCTTGTTTGGGGTGTAAAAATGAAACGGGGGAAGTATTTTGATTAATTTTCAAGATAAACCTAGGGTCAGCCACATCAATGCAAAGCTCTCACCGAGACCTTTTCAATGATATGGCTGAACATAGGTCTATCTCGAAAAATAATCGATGATACTCACTACCCCTGTTTCATTTTTACACCCACAAAATGTGTGAACTCCCTGAAACAGGTCTTTCGTTTTTACTGTGGTCGCCGTTTTAAAATACCCCTTTTTTTATTACTAATCAAAATTACTGCGGGTTTTCACCAGATTCTTTGTCACAATCTTGAAGCTAAACGTACTAGGTTTGTGTGTACTGAACCGGTGTATGGAGCTCAGCCTTGCTTAAGTGCCATACTGTTGAGGTTCCATTTGACTTACTGGCTGTCTTATTTGCAACATAGCGTCCAACAGCTCCCTGTTTAACCATCGTCTCCGTAATAAGGTCTATAAAAGGAGACTTAAATGCTGGTAACTGACTCGCTACTCAAATACCCGCTTTAGGACGTCCTTGCACCACTAACAAACACACCTAACCTGGGCAGGACTAGGCACTTTTCACCTCGAGCTGTGTCCTCTTAAACGGGAACTTGTGTCATGCCGAATAGACTCGCTGACAAATTTGAGCGACTGAAAAATTTGACTTCGAATTCCAAGAATTGGAATGATATATTTTGATAGGTTTGCGGTACTAACTGTAAGAGCCTTGTAGAGGAGAATGCATTAATATTTCCGCACTATTAGCCGCCTCCCGTCGCTGGCCATTTTACGATCGCCCCGACATAAATCAATTTCCCGTTGGACTTTTCAGAAAAATCATCCAGTAAACAGTGCCATTGTTACCTCAGGACGTATTGCTCCCGCTGTTCTTAAAAAGGACATCTTCCCAAGGGCCACTAAGGACACTTACACCGTTTTTCTTTCATCTTCATTGAACTACTGTTTTTCAACGACTGTGCAATCACAGAAAATTCTCGGCGAAATTGATTTTTACTGTGAATCAGACCACTTCAATAGGTTACTGTCTTGTAACACTCGCTCTAATTCTTTCAATGCCCGACTCTTTAAATGCTCGACTTTTTTTTCATGTTTATAGTGTCTATTGACCCGACTGCCCCATATGAAATGTATTAGGTTGGGTTCCGTGCGTTCAAGTCACCTCCTATTTAAAATGCATTGGGTTGGTTATACGTGAGTCTTCCTATATTAATTGCATGTCGGGTCAATAGCATCATACACCCTTTCTTTTTTACATATAACAAAGCGATACGGTACTAGATCTGTTAGCTCAAAAAAAATCATGCCATATGCTATGGAGCAGTCTTTTTGGCGAGAAAACAAAATACGGTCAAAAGACTTAAGTTTAAATATGTATTTTTGTTTGAGGTTTACATTTTTAATATCACATGAAAATAGCGTTGTCGTTTCTCAACCGAACAATAGAATCAGGATGGAAGGTTAAATAATGAGCAATTACAGATTTCGTTCGCTGATTCCCCAAAAAGAAAAGGCGCCAAGTATATCGATAGTTTTATTTCCGATTACCTCATAGCAGGTCTATTATAAATTTGGCGCGCTCGTGGTCCCGTCCTTCACTGTGGTTCAACTAGAGATGTTTTATTTGTATTGTTGAACACGCAAAGTTTCATGATTTCGGGCGGAAGTGCGCGAATTCTGAAACAGCGGACTTCCCTGACGGATCTCTCCTTTATAGGGTCTTTCGTCCGGAGAGTCTTCAGTGGAGGGTGTCCTGTCCGTTACAAGACCTCCAAGGACGAAAAAAAAAAGATTCAAAAACGAGAGAAGCGAGCAGGGTAGATTTAGGGGTTTGGTGACGTCTCAAGTTGCCAACGCGACGCGCTCGTGCTTCAATAATCGCTGAACATTGTAAGAAAAAACAAAAAAAAATAAGTCGAATACATTATTATGTCATTTTATAAAAAGATAAATGTGCTCAATATATTAAGCACGTGCTCGAATAGCTTTCTTTATTTATCTCTAGAAGTAATGCCGTTTTTCGGCGACAAAATCTCAGGAAAAAATAAAAAGTAAAATATTTTACAAAAACATGGCCCAAAATCGACTTTCCAAAGTGACTACTATAGGTCGATAACTTTCGGAAAGGTGTTAAGAAATTCTCAGTGTCCTCTTCAGTCATTCATACACGCGAAATAATAGTTAGCAGTCCCAACGAATCATGGTTAGTTAAAACCCAGTTATAAGGGGCTGCTATTAAGTTAGCAGCTTTTATCAAACCACGTTAGCAATGCCGTCTAAACAAATTATCTGGAG
>Ga0058701_10001766_pt1 | contig 15718 bp, 7 predicted proteins | sample AgamicOrMae_FD_97039 | JGI IMG/M metagenome (GOLD analysis project Ga0058701, IMG submission 97039) | Agave microbial communities from Guanajuato, Mexico - Or.Ma.e | ecosystem: Host-associated > Plants > Phyllosphere > Phylloplane/Leaf | place: Guanajuato, Mexico | collected 2012-06-04
ACTTATTTTAGCTGTGAGATTGACAAAGGGTTCCGAACGATTTCCGAACTACGGCCCTCTCCACTTGATACATTGGCGTTGCAAACACAAATCAAGATGAGATAAGGCAGCCTGACGCATGACGCCGATAAGCAACAGCGTTTGAATATGGCTTCGTCGTTACGTAAGCCTCGACTGCGTCCATGCGAGCCTCATCTCCACAGCAACCATGTTGCTAAGGACTGTCTGCGAGATATCTTCTATTAATACTATAAAAACATATCATTTAAGAACTATTTTTTGTGTCGAAGCGTTTGGCCTATAGAAGATCAGCGCACTAAAATATATTCGTGCCTTGCCGACTACTTAACTCAAACACGGCCGAATAGGAGATTTCCGAGAAGGCCGGGAGAATTTTTTTCTCCTCTTGAGATGGCCGTGAGAAAAATAAAGCAGCAAAATATTAAAAGCGTTATGTGATCGGTATATATACGGATTGAATACATCTTTGGCGGGAAAAGTGGAAAGTTGTGCAGCACAATGGTAGCAAATCACAACGGAGAAAATTGAAAGTCGGCACGGGGCGGGGGCTCAAACCGTCGCCGTGAAATGAAAATCGGATGCCATACAGATAGCCTTACGTTTCTATTTCAATCTTCTTGGGGTACAGTGCGCCCTGCATTCCTGTCGAATAGGCGCTTGAACTCCTGATCCAAAAAGTATTTTGGGACAGATTTTCCCGTTGATTTTGTTATTTATTTCAGGGTTTAAATGAGTGGATATAGCTTGAGTGCGTTATACATGGGACTGCGGATAACCAGGACATATAAACATAAAAGCTGTAAATATACTACTTGCGTTGAACATAAATATTCTAAAGCCAAAAAAACTCCAAGCCAAAAGCTTTTTGTTTCTTTTCTTTTTTAGTTTTGAAAGCTTGAATAAAAAAGGAATGTGTATCAACAGGATCGTGTTGTCGTTAGCCCATGGGGATGAATATGAGAGGTGAGAAATGTAACCTTATGAACGTCGAACGAGATTTCCGATCGGATACAGCTTGGAAAGGCTAGAAACATCATCTGACTAATTTCATTACATTTTAAAGCGACCGAAGATTCTACGGTTCCCCAATAAGGTCGGAGAAATTTCTGGAAAAGTTTAAAGAGCGCGATATTCATAGGCTGGGTCCCCTTCTTGACCACCGAATTTTTCATCCACGAGCCTTAAGCACGATTTCCGGTTCGGCCTGTCCCGGATATCCATATTCCCTGCCATGCTTCCCCTCCCATCCCCGATACCCACGGAAGCTGTCTTTGGCGTTTTGCACTGGCTCGAAAAACGCGCTAGGAAATATATGGGCGCGTGGAATTGTCGGTTGTGGTACGGATGCAAGGAATGTCTGGTTCGAGCCCTGCTGGCGATGCGGCGGTAGCGGTGACGGCTGCGGCGCCGAAGCGCAGTCGAATGGGGTCGATAGCTGCAGGCAAATTACGTCGCGATGCACGCTTTTCCGAGCGCGCGTTTGAGTCAAATGTGTTACGAGTTTGCGCTGGCTTCATCAAGCTTCCACTAAAATAGATCTAATATTTTTCATAGACCCACTTGACTTGGTTTGAAAAAAAAAAAAACAGAACGTTTGGGTTAAACTTTTGGAGAAGCAGAGATTGACAACATATGTTATTCAATATGACCCATTCGACTACACGTTGAACCATCGCGGCCATATTCGTCCCAACCTACGTCAAAGGTTTCTCGCTAATGACACTCTTGAATATCGCCTCCATTTCTGAACCCTATATCATTGAACGCTGGGCGCTACTAGAAACGGATGAACATCAGCGTCTTTCAATGAAAAAATCGACGCAGCTGTAAATAAAAGTAGAAAGGAAACTCGAAACTTTGGAAAACAGCGAACGGTCTTGATCACAAGGCTCTGTGGAAAAGTATCCCAAAAGACCTCTGAAATGGACGAGTTACGACGGTACGTTCGCGACCTTAAAAATCAAGCGAAGTTGAGGATTTCTGTCAGGGATTCTATAAGAGCTAAGGAGGAATATTTGAAGAATTCCAACCATCTTGAAATGCACCGCGAACGTTGACGTCCGGCTGCGAAAAAATTTGCGTGGTACACGTCGTCCTTAAAAGACATTTTTAAGCCTGAAGATTGTTCCTCTTGTGTTTTACGTGTCACTGCAATGCCGAGCTACAGCCAAGAGAGGAAAAGGGTATAGAAAGTTAACTACGTGAAATTTCAACATCACCAATCCTAATACGGCCTACGATTGCTTCGATGTGAAGACGGGACACATGAAAGAGAAAATCAAATTATTCTCTTATGACTAGCAAAACAGGTTATTTCTTTATCACTTAAGGACTCGGCTCCTTCGGGCGAACAATCAAGCACGTGATGAAGTGACAGTGCCATTAATCGTGGCAAGCGAAAGTTGCCTCTTGGAGGTAACACACAAGGATTAAGAGTATCAAGTTGGTGTCGCGACTCCCTGTTGCGGTGACACAAGGGCGTGGAGCTTTCATATCTCGCGCCTCTTCGCACCGCGCTAGTCTACTTCGCTCTCCTTCCTCCTTCTAATCTCGCTAGCTGTAGTACCACGTCACACCTAAGGCAGGTCTTCGCGCCGCCCGCCCCGCCGCTACATAATTTGTTACTTAAAGGAAAGAGCCCTGCCTCTCGGAATCCAATTTGGCATCTATAAGCAGGCTGATGCCTCTCAGCTCGGCTGATGCCTCGTGCGGCACTCGACTCATTTCGCACATAATCGCCAACTTAATAGACTCACACGGAAATTGCGGACCGATAATACGTACCTAGCTGCAGTTACAGCACAAATATTTCAGTCAAACGATCTAACTCCAAAATTCAATATGATTCGATTTATCAAAAGCTACATTTTGGAACTGGGTGTACGTAGGGTGTTAAGGTCGGATTTTTACGAAACCCATAACAGCCCAGAGTATTTGGAGTGAAATTTAGCTGGAGACACATTAGGATTTTTTCCACTAAAATACGCAGTTCCAAGCTTTCGAAGATCCCCTAATAATTGAATTTCAGGTTTCCAGGGTGGTAATATTTTTTTAAATTGTGACAATACTGCACTGAAAGATCCCCGAAAATATTTTTTTTCTGTTTCCGAACGGCATCGCTGGGCGGTAGAGGGTTAATCGAAAAGAGGTAATTTTTTTTTTCACTTTTTGTAAAAATCTGAACATATTCACTTATCAATCTTGAAAAAGAATTTCAACTTGACAGTGAAGGAGAAAGGCTTCCTGAAGTAAGCAAACAGTTCTACTGGGAACTCCAAAAAGGGGACGTTACTGAAAGATTGTAATGACATAACGCCAAAGACATCACAGGTGGACAAACTGATCGAAATAACAAAGCCCCCAACCGCGATTTAAGGACACCTGTAAGCGTTCACAGCTATGATGTACCTAATCTGATGAGGTCAAAGGTTTGCTAGCATCTATTCGGATTAGGTAACCTCAGTGAGGAAAGCGGCAGAGTTTGCCACAGGCTTCTGCCCCTGCCCACTACATAGACGACCGCTCCTCGAGGATTTACATGACAATTCGGGGCAGCCCAGCCACAGCCGTCTATTGTGACCCGATCACAATTTATACGAGGACAGGCGCGTAGCGGACGGTCCTGTGGACATTCTCCCTGCACGTATGTCATGCATCTGGTCCCCAGCTATCGGTACTTCCTCGATATCATCACTCGAATGGGAGTATGTTATCAAGAGTAGCTCAGCATTCTAACTTTCCAAATGACAGTGCAGCTAACCCAAACAGCCCAAAGTATTTGGTGTGAAATTTAGCTTAAGAGAAAATGAAAGGAATTTTCCCATTAAAACACGCAATTTTGAGCTTTGAAAATGTATAAATAATTCAATTTCAGCTTCTCAGAGGGGTGATTTTTTAAATTGTGACAATATTGAACTGAAAAGATCCTCTTAAAATATTTTTTTTTGTTTCCGAACGGCATCGCTGGGCGGTAGTGGGTTAAGCCACCAAAGCTTTTTAAAAGGGTAATTGATCTTCGTTGGCAAACCTTTTCCCCCAACCGTTTACAAAAGGATGTCTTCCCGAAACCATCAAATCCTTGGAAAAACACGAATTGATCGCACCTTAGTGCCGATTTCTCCGTCATAGAGCAGGAAAGTAGAATTAAGGTAGTCCGCATTGAGGGATTTGCTGCTGATGCCGCAAGGGCTGCGACCCTGACACGGAAGGAAGGGCCTGCAGAGATCCCGTCGCGGCCGGAGGGGCACAAAGGTTTCAGCAAGTGGATTCTGCTCAACGCCTAAAAGCGGCCTCACGCCGGATTAAGGGTCGCCAACACTCTCTCCGTGAGTCTCTCTTCACCGGTGACAAGAGGTAACAACTACATGTCCACGATTAACCCATAACAGCCCAAAGTATTTGGAGTAAAATTTTGCTTGAGAGAAATTCGAAGGATATTCCCCATTAAATTACGCAATTTTAAGCTATGAAAAATGCCTAAATTATTCAATTCTAGGTTTCCAGAGGGGTGATTTTTTAAAATTAAGACTGTACTGAAATAAAGAGATCCTCTAAAATATTTTTTCTGTTTCCAAACGGCATCGCTAAGCGGTAGTGGGTTAACCTAAACCATTGGCTGAAGTTGAAAACTATCCAGAATTGAAAGAAGGTTCAGTTACTGTCTCAGAATAACACCCATTGAGGAAGGGTTAAATGTGTCGGAAGACAGTCATAAAGACAAAACCACACGCTAAGTATGAGCGCACGAACTTAATGCAACCGAACGTACTCTAACTAGCAAAGCTCGCCCGAGTTGAGGTAATAATCTAATCGCTCAAGTAGACCTGAACCGATGATTCCCTGTAGTGGCGTAACCTTCTTAAACATTAGTTCATATTAACTAACAAATCTTGGACAAAAATTTCAATTTAACAGGGACAAGGCTTTTTAAAGTGAGCAAATTTCTACAAGCTGGAAACTCCACAAGAGGATACGTAATTGAATGATTGGAATGACGATATGATAAAGCTAAAGTCGAGTCTCTCGCAGGTGGACAAACCGCTCAAAAAAACCCTAACCGCGATTTAGGACATCTGTTAGAATATTAGGTCATCTTCACATCTGGAAAAACTATTTTAGGGCCTAAAGGACTTAGCAGGGATCAGCAAAGGTGCGGGTGACGTGGTGCGGCGCGGCGCGGCCATCAAGGGAAGAGAGATCGAGTCGAGATCGTCAACTGAAGAGAGCGACGCAAGTCGACCAATTAGCAGATTTAATTAAGACAACTTTATTCGACCGGCCACTTCATTTCGAAAATAAAACTCGTTATAAGTCAGCCATGACAATGAGAGTTGTCTGCGCTTGGCTAAAAAGTTTGGCCGGCGGAGCGCTGTGCTTTGCTCGCGAGCTACCCTGAAATAGACAGATTCCAAATCACAGACTAACTAATAATATAATCCTGCTCTTACCGCCCGCTCTTCGTCCATGTCTCTCAGGGCGTCGAGAAATTTCTTCTCGACGACGCGGCCCTCTTCCATTTACTCAAAGAACAACTTGGCTGCACTTGTAAACTTTCTCGCCAGTTCGGTGGATGACTTCGCTTTTTGACACCGTTATCCGGATTATACGTAGCCTAAAGAGAATTTTACCAAAGAGGATCAATTTTTCTCGAGCCTCCGAGGATTGGAAGAGAGAGCATAGGCAAAATGTCCACGAGGTTGCAAGGCACTTTGCCTACTCAATTTGTTTGGGAGGCTGGTGTAGGCAACGCGCCTTGCATCTATGTCAGCATTTTGCCTAAATACCTCCTACCTCACAAAATGCTTGCGTCTTGCACGTCGCTATTATATAAATTCAGTGGTTTAAAATTGTTACTAAGCTTACAGCATGACAAGGAAAATGAAAAGTAAAAAAACAAAAAATGCTTGAAAAAAATGTCATGTGGACTCTACTTTACAAGCAATCTTTGGAAGAAGTCGTTTTCTTCCTGAATTTTATAACTAAGACGCTATTTTTAGCCCATTTAAATATCCGCTAAATAAAAATAGGAAAAAAATATTTGCGTTCCGACTATTTAAAAAATAAATTTCGAGACATAATTAGACCTCATCCATCTTTCACAAGCTAAATTATGGACTTCCAAGATATTAAAGGTATTCGTAAAGAACAAGAAACTATCCTAGATTATCGCAGGGTATCAATTGCCGGGCACAATATCGACTCAGAGACCCAAATTAATCTGGCCTAAGTTGAATTCTCAGCGACACTTTTTTTAAAGGAGGGTCAAACAGAAGACAGCGCGAGACTCCAGCCACTAGATGAAACGGGGGAGGGAAGGAGAGAGGTGGTGAAAGGGGCCGAGGAGATGGAGGGACGATCCATGGGGCGAGATTAAGCTAAAAAGCTTCCAAATGGAATCAAGAATGAATGCTTAGCGATTGAAAGGAGCCGCGAAGCAGACGACGCATAATCTAACTTCTCCGGCTTAATTATTTTTTGACTTAAAAGCATGGCGGACAATAATCACACTCGACAACAAATGGCTGGCGACGTCTGGGAACTTCAAATCGCATCTTTAAAGCGCGCCTTTATCAGCATATGAAAAGCGGCCGTGAGACGCGTGCTGCGACGGGAGCCTGCTGCTTTTACACGCCCAAACGCTTTTACGCGACTCATTCTCCGATGATTTTCTTTCAGAATATAACCGCAAAGGCCTACGCACACCTTAACACGCTTTCGGTGTTTTCTCATAAGAATGGCGGGCCATGTGGCGAAAAATGCAATCTTTCCATTAGCTATTCCATGAATTCATAAGTATTGTTACATTTTCGTCGGACCCTTCAATATACAGCGCGTAATTTACACCACTTTCTAGCTTTTCTTATTTGAATTGGCTTATCAAATTGGATGCTTTTTATTTGTGTATATGTTGATTATGTTTTCATATTTGTGTGTAAGTTATTGTCATATTTATTAGTAAAAAAACCGCGCCTCCACCCGTCATCAGGTAAGTAATGACCTATCTATCAGATGATTTTTTTAATTGCTTACTTTGGAAGCCACTAGCAAGAACTAAAAAGAATGTTGGCGTTGCTGGTTTACTGCAATTTAAGCGATTTTGAACAGTTAAAGATACGTCACTTTCGGGCAGGTTCATATACCTTTTGGTTTGTTAGACTCTTCCACTCCACGAAAAAAAACATAAAAATAAGGGAAAATTACTTTGTGGAAAATTTACATTGGTTATTCGCTTACAATCACCTGGTAAAACATATCAAAAGGACAACATTTAAAATATCTCGTTGTTTGATGAAAGGCGAATTTGGCTTTGTGAGAATAACTTCCAAATGACAAAAAACACGACTGGGCGTGAAGGACTTTCATCGATCTGATTTCACATTTTTCGGACCATTGAAAGATTCATTTAATAACCCATCATCCTGTAACCTTTCCCGTCTTTCAACCATATTTTAAAAAACGACCACAAAGAAAAGCATACACCAACGAAAAAGCATCGAAACTTGCAAAACACGTCACTTCTTAAAAAACGATCTATCACAAAAGAATACCTTAAACCAAATATCACTGGTGGAAAGAATCAAGGTTTCATTTCCTTGAGCCAAGAATATTCTTCTAAGCACTCGAAAATCTCGCTTTGGAATCCCATTTCTGTGAGCAGAGAAAGCTCAAGTCGGTGCACATCTCCGCCTCCGCTCCTCCGGCCACAAATTGTATCCATCGAAATTTATCAGGTCAGCGACGCGACGTGGGATCGAGCAATCAGTCGAGAGTAGCGAATACGAGGCCGAGGCAGTCGACGCAGCTGATATATTGAGTCTTTGGCTACAAGGCGTTTTCCGTCCTCATATTATTCTTCATTTTTTCGCACAACAGGCGAACTTTTTCGACTGTCTTCCATAAGTACACTTGTGAAAAAATATAAAACGGCCGGCCGGCCAAAGTTTGCGGGGGAAATCGCCCGGCTTCCACGCAGAAGCAGCGCTGCCTCCTATTGAAATACGCGTCAACGGATTAAGTGCTTAGCGCTTGGATCCTCAAGATGAATCAGCCTACAGACCGAGTTGCCCAACTTTTAGGGCTACAACTTCGTGAATATATATCTCCCGCAGTTCGGACAAATCATTTCTATGTCTTTAGTTGCCTCACACCAAGCATCACAGCTGGGGATAAAATTTCGGTTCCTTGTGTACGCTGCAAACAGTTTTATTCTCTGGGCCTGCAGACAGATCGAATGGGCGCGCTCGTCATCCTCTCGACGAACTTCCTCTGTCTGCATGCTTTTTCCGGCCGGTTATAAACAACCAGGATCGACGACTCTGGAGAACAGTTTCATCTATCCACACGCCTATTACGTGATTTTGTGCACTCAACCAAACTATTTCATGTGAAACAGTGAATAACTCCATCATTCACGAAAAAACTGCGTCAACAGCAAATACTTAAATACCCAAGATCATTCGTAAAAGATTCAAGACTGTTCACGTATGGTGTGACAATAAAGCGTGTTTTCCTCGCTGAAAATATCTCAAGAAGCTTTTAGTGGGCAACGAGTTACAAGCGATATTGCTTTAGCACCCCGTTCTTTCGGTTGGTATTCAATAAAAGCCAGCAGACAGAAGCGTCATGCCGTTAACAATACATACTTTTGCTCGAATGTTCGAACGGATTTCAAGCAAAACGCGCCACTTCAAGGAAGCAATGTGCCCTTGTGCATCACTCCTCCCAACTCCGCTTCCTCGCAACGCTTTTTTTTCCAATAAACTGGAAAACAATTTTTATATGAAGGAGTTTGCCGCAATATCGCTTGCCGCAAAATCTCTGCAGACAACGTTTCTCGTTATAATCCTTTTTGCCCTACGCTCTTTCTTCTTGTCTGATTCCATTTCTAAAACACTCGCACCTCTCCACTCTCCGTTGAGTCCTCCAGGACATTACCTCTTGCCAAGCGATATTCATGCAGCCATAAAAACGAGATCATATTTTTCATTCATCGGCATATTGTGGTAATCATCTAGTACATCTACCAGCACAAATTCCGCCCTTGACCTTGAACGACCTTCCTCCCTAGAATCATCTCGTCGAGCATATGTGCCAGTCTTTAAAATCCTTCTTCCCCCCTTAGTTACCGTTCCTTAACCCACAATACCTTTCTCCTTCAACCCTTAAAACATCTTCCGTCTCTTAACCTAGTTCTACCTCGTCTTCTTTGTTCCGAAACCCATTCGTCCCGAACCAAATCTCTTTCACTTCCAAATCCTCTTTTCACCTTGACTCCTTCCTCTCACGTGTTGTGGGAATACGGGTCGGTAACAACTTCATATTTGAGTTCCCGCTGACCCCAAAGAATGCCTTGCTTCCTTTACAAATATGTCAACATTGGCGTGGTTCCCTATTCCCTTCAGGCTGTTCGTGTTTGATTTCAATAAGAATCTTTGCATCCATGGTTTATTTACTTCTTGGCCTATGTCGAAGTCATCTCACGCACTGCGTGAGTTTTTCCTAGAAACGCGTTTGGTTGCATGAAATGACCGCATCTTAACAGGATATAGATTTGTCAGCTATTTCAAGAGGATACTTTCCTTCCTCTTACTAGACAGGTACTTTGGGTAGCTCACAAAAGTTTCCCTGAAAATGTTTAGGTCGTTAACCTTCATTCCAGCAAATCCGAAGTGCACATTGGAAATTAAGGTCTCTAATCAGAATAACTTTAATGAGAAAAAAAGTAAAAGAGGATCTCTGAGAGTTCTTTGTTACAAAGAGCCGGTCGTCTTTAACGAAAGGATTTATTAACACAGATGATGGATCCCGTCAGAAAGGACTAGGCGGTTCAGGTTATGCAACCCGCACAGCTTTTCCACTAACTCGGGCACTGATTGCCACCTAATTTAAACATGGAGGCGAGATCAGACAAGTGAGGACCAACTTTTAAAAAGCTCGGCGTTTTTGTTCATGTAAATAATTCAGGCCTTGGTTAATGAATTAATCTCATGATCGGTCTTATCACGGATTTTCACTGCAAAAAATCTTTTCGCAGTCAAAATACATGGGTGGGAAATCTATATGTCAGGACGCGCACCAAAAAAAGTTCTTGTTGATTATTGAAGTTGAAATAGTCCTTCATTCAGGCATAGTCTTAGATTACCACATAAAAGGCAAAAGCCATGGTGGCAATCTACATTTTACTTAGAAGCTTTTCAAAGTAATTTCTAGCCCTGGGTATTAATGATTGATTGATAATTGGAAGTAATTACAAAAGGGGAGATCGAACGGAAGTGAGGATAGTTGCCCTGTGGCATCAAGACAAGGGGAGCTAAAATTGGGGAGAATGAGCAGTTACGGTCGAAGGGATGAAAATCGGAGACGGGCGCGGCTAGGCCTACATATTCTGGAGCGGAGTGGTTTTTCAAGTGGGGTCATTGTGTAGCACATACAGATCCAAAAATAATGGCTGTCAGGCGGGGCGTTTTGCGAATGCAGAGCAGAGGCTGTATTACTTCCAACGGTGGGCTGTCCAGGGCGCTTTGCTCTTTGCAATATCTTTACGATAATTGCGTTAGCAGCAGAGCAATTTCGTTAATTATCTTTATTGTTTTCGGCCCATTTTCATAGGCAGAGAGTGGAATGTATTGGGAGCGAGTATATACTGGCAGCGCAGTAGCGTTACATTGAACCTGCTAGTAAAAGAAAGTTTTGTATAAAAAATTGCACAGAAAATGACCACGATTGGGGAAGGTTGCGCTATAGCAAGTTTTAGAAGCTCTGCAAAATAATTCTTCCGTAATTTCCAAATTTGAGCAAAGTCTGATTCGTCAAATACGCGATAAAGTCGCAGGTTGCGTTTTTGATTCGGAATATAGACGATATCATAATCTGATTTGAAAAAAAAGATTAATCTGTGTACTTTCAAAAGTCTTACATGGCCTTCCAGTAATTGTGATTCCATGTTATATATTGTGACGAAAATAAAATTCAAAAAATATGACACAATTTTGTATAGATAACAGCAAAGTAACGAAAAGCTTTTGTAAATAAAAACAAACCTGCGGTATCGTCTGATTATATATACAGATATTGAATAGCAGGACGATAATTGAAATTTAATTACAAAAACGAAACCGCAATGGATGAACCTCGGGGCAAAGGATTACAGCACAAAGAAAAAACCGGCGGATTATGGAAAAAATATTTTTAAAAATAATTCACTTTTTAAGGTAGTTCGCGAGGCAAGAAAGCTTCCTCAGAGTTAGATTCTCAAGGTCAAATTGGTCGAGACAACCTTCTTCGATGCCTATCACGTATCCGTAGTGTGACCTTATAAGAAAAGTTGTAATATTCGAACTTGTCCACTAGCTCCGGAGTTGAGACTCACTCAGTGAATAGGAACACCGTTTCGGCGATCGAAATCAAGAGCTCTCTACCACCTTAATTCATAATACGTATTAGCTAAACATAAAACGAATTTGGCGAAAAAGTGACGGTTAAGTCTAGGGAAACTACAAATGGTATGGTATAAATAATGTTACAAGTAGCCTATAGGAAAATGAAGTCCAGCTCTGTAAGGTTTGGTGAGATCGGATGAGGTTAAAAGGGGTTGAAGTTTTGGGTAGAGAGGCAGGTTAGGGTAGAATAAGGTTAGGTGGGGTTATAAAGATTGAAGGTTGCCTATCAATGGAGTGGGAAGTGGTTTACAGCCGTTCTCCCGAACCTCATTTCGGCAAAGTTCGTACGCCTCCGTCCAGTCCCAGGCGGCAAGGTGGCGCCTCCAAGCGGCGGCTGACAGAAAATATCGAGGTGCGAAGCGAGCCGCGAGGTTTGCGGGGACGTCGTGCCGGATGCCTATATTACGGCGCCACCACAAATCGGATTAGACAGCCGCCGGTCTTGGGCAGGGGAGGCACGCCCCAGGTCTCGCCCCGACATTGCCCCGTCAAACGGACCAACAGCAATGCCACCTTCCTCAAACAACCTTAGCTAATGTGCGAGCATACAGTCCTAATGAGCGACTGCGAATTCCAAACAATGCGGATTATTTCCAGGGGACCCATTCAATGTGCCAGCATCGACATGACTTACACTCAAAAAATATTCATTAGTAATATTCAAGGTTAAAATATTTATCTCACCTAGACGTGGAAAGACTGTGGAATCCTAAACATTGACTTTGACGCCATCTTGCGGCATCAGCCCAATCTGCCGCCCCTCACCATGCCAAAGAGTCTACCAGTTAAGTCTGTTGCCGCTAAATGACTCCAAGAGTAGAGTTAGAGATTTCTCCCGTCGTTTATGCATGTACGCCTCTCATATACTTCTACTTTAAACGACATGTCATTCAAACATCATTCCAATGAAAAACATTTCACAAATATCCGCGAAAATGCATTAAAAAAAGAAACCGTAGAAGGCGCTAAAAGTAATTTCAAAATGTCTCGAGGAAGAAGTATCTGAGGTGCGCGGTTGCGTCCCCGGGAAAGACCGGGTCCCTGTCGGTCGGGCCGGCCAGTCCTTTCAGGTGAGCGGCCGGCGGCTCTGAAAGGAATCCCTAGTCAACCGGAAGACGTCCTTCACTGGATATAAACACAAATTGGAGTCTCGTCTAGTTCGGCAGGCACCGCCGCGCCGCGCCGCGCCACCTCAATCTGGTTGGACTAATCGTCTCAACGGCACTGGCGGACCAGAAGCGCGGCCCCGACCGACCCGGTTGCTCCAACTCTAATACAATCACAAAGATCGAGCGAAAGAGACTTTACAATCTTTTCAGGAGTGGGAGAGAGCTGAGCGGATATCTTTGAAAAGGTGGCGGCTTTTCATATGAAGACACACGCATTAGATTGACCAAGAGTATGCTACAGCTACCGAATCAGCGCCCGTCTGCTGGCTTCAACAGAGGAAATCCTTTGGGACTGATTAACGCGAATATCTCTGCTTGCGAAACGTTAAAACGACGAGGTCAGGCGGTAAACACTAGCAACTCAGAAAGTGGCGCTAGGTTTCGCATCGGTACACCTCAAGGCTTTACTAATGGGATTAAAAAACGGTCCTACTGGCCGTGAAGAAATCATGGGAGCAACCAAAAAGCCAATGGCCTCCGCCGATTGAGAGATGGAAATACGGCGGTGCTAAAATAGTCGATTAGAGGAAAGGTTGTTGAGGCACTTACAGTACATTGGTGATGATGTGGACAGGTATACTCACCTGCAACAAGAGAAAAAAAATATAAACACAAAACCTTACACGTTTTCAAACATCAAAACAGATTTCAACGCAACTGCGATATGAACTAGTCTGAAATATAATGATTCCATATGTTCATTCGTTCCAAAAGGATTCACGTCATAAAATCGCATGTTTTCTCAGGTGCCCTATGAATCTAGGTCAATAGCTATAGGAAAATACCCTTCTCTTTCTCTGCTATCGCTCCGATTGGCGAACATAAACACAACAGGTAGACGATTCAACCCATAAAGCTCCAAACCTGAAAGTGTACTTTCACTGAAGGCTTCTGCAGAAATGCAAATGGCATAGCTTTGATATTAGTAGGAAAACAATCCTGATGTAACAGTATCAGTTTTCGAATGTTTGGCTTCGCTGCGAGGAAAGATATGCAGAAGTTAGAGATATCTGTGTCATTCTCGTCAACTTTGGGTAGATATTCATGCGACGCATCTTAACGCAAACAAGAACTCTTCACATACGAGACAGTTTCCACGGCGTCAGAAGCATTGCCCTAAGTTTGCTAGTGCTACCAGCAAACATGCAGTTGACTTGAGCTGCTATATTTATCTTTCAGTAGCCTGTCTATTGTTCAATCCACCCCTCTGTTTTCCTCTTTATCCTCGTGTTCGTTTTCTCTTCAAGTCTATCTCCTGAAAGGCCTACTTCCCACGGAACGGCTCTTGTACGCTATTGTCTCTACTAAGGACTACTTACACGTTCTGATTTTACTCTCTTCTCATACTGCAAGTATTTGGTACTAGTCTGCCTGAGCTTCCGCATTTAAGGATTCACAGACGCGCAAATAACATCGCTAATGAGAAACCAGATGATGTGAACGAAATCTCAAGTGTTCATTGTAAACGTCTTCCAACAATACCTCAGCAACAAGAAAATGACTCAAACCAGCAGACGTTAGTGATGGTGTTCTAAATAAGTTTATCGTAAGATTGTTCGCGCGAATGAAGATAAACTAGTCGCAACCAATGGTCTATATTCACGAAGTCATAAATGTTCAATAAAAGTTAAAAGTTGTTACTAGTGCACGAGGAAAGCGTGACCCATTTGACTTCGGGTACACCGAGACATAGGTGATTCCATCAACGTCGCAACAATTATGCAAGTAATGCATGTAATGAAGTAGTTAATGCTTGCCTAAGAGAATACACGGCCCGTGGAAAGGAAACCCGTTCCTAATTAATTCCGCTCACGAATCAGCTATCATCATAAAATTTTTAATCGCGTGCGCAAAAAAGGCTAAAATCGTTAAAGAATTCATCACTGATAACCGCACACGCAAACCACGAAGTAACTCTCTACAGTTCACAATGCGTCGCACACATATTAACAGCTATGACACAAAGTACTCAGACAAGAACAGACACCGCTGATTGCCGACAGCTAACAAGCCCGGGTCGACTGCTTAACGTGATTTTAATCGCTGGGAAGTAAAAATGTGACCAGGGGAGGTCGGGATGATCAGTAGAGGACGGCTTTGGATTTCGATGAACATTCAAGTTTTAGCATTCTCGTCATGAATGCATTACTGTATTGTATGTAGGCAAAACTTCCAGCTTGAAGGCCAGACAACGTTTCATTCAGACCTCTTGCCAATAGAAGTAGACGATTTCGTCAAAAATTAGAAGACCATTGGCAGGACTACAAAAATGAATCTCACTGACAAAGGAATCCCGACATAGGAGATAGTGAAGGAAATTGATGAAGACAACACAGCCCCTTTTGGTATTCCTTAATTTAAAGGGCCAGACACAAAAAAAGCCGCTGTTAAAGAGCAAAGGTTGCGTCAGCAAGGTAGAAAAAAAGGCCGACCAGATCACAAAGACCGCCCGTGTGTTTACCTCAAACAGAGCCACCGTTTAAGGTTGCAACTGCTACACTCAAACGAGACGCTACACTCCGAGCGCTGTCCCGGTGCATTCCACATGGTTCCAGCAGAAGCGACCAAATTAGTCAGACGATTGCTCATATGACATAGCGATCCTCGTGGGAGAGGGGGATAAGCGACCGCAGAGGTAGAGAAAGGGTCCTACCTCCATTTTCTGGCCCATTTATTGAACAGGCGTATCGGTACAAGCAACGCGGCAACTCAAAGCGGTGTGGGTAAACGTTAATTGTGTAGCCAAATCCGGCTGCGTATTGCACGTGCAGAATGCACGGTTGTAAAATGTTGGCTACCGAATTAAAGACGGGGAGAGGCGGCTGGCGGCCGGCATTCACTGCTAAATGATGCACCACCGCTGGCTTCAATTGCAATGCGCACCGAATCGAAACGTATATTGGCGAGATAATCATGGAGGGATGAGCATAGCCATGAGGATGAGCGCATGGGATGGGTTAACGTGCGTGGGTAAGTCCATGTCAAAACAGCACCGGGTTGGACATGACCCCCTCGGATTTTGATGAAACTTGCCCAGACTGGTTGTTCTGATCAGTAAAGAAGCCCGGTAAATTTGTTTGACGAAAAAAT
>Ga0058701_10001767_pt1 | contig 15717 bp, 14 predicted proteins | sample AgamicOrMae_FD_97039 | JGI IMG/M metagenome (GOLD analysis project Ga0058701, IMG submission 97039) | Agave microbial communities from Guanajuato, Mexico - Or.Ma.e | ecosystem: Host-associated > Plants > Phyllosphere > Phylloplane/Leaf | place: Guanajuato, Mexico | collected 2012-06-04
CGATGGGATATGAGCTCTTTGCAACCTTTCAGGAAAGATTTCTACGTTCCGCACCAGAACGTCTCCAACAGGTAAGCTTGTCAGCTCAAGAACCCTATCAGTAAGTGCTATTAACCCATAACAGCCCAAAGTATTTGGAGTGAAACCCAGCTTAAGAGAAATTAGAGGGATTTTTCCCGTTAAAATAGGAAATTTTAAGCTTTGAAAAATGCCTAAATTATTAAATTTTGGGTTCCCAGAGGGGTGATATTTTTTAAACTGTGACAATACTGAACTGAAAAGATCCTCTAAAATGAATTTTTCTGTTCCCGAACGGCATCGCTGGACCGTAGTGGCTTAAGATCATGTTGGGAAGTTTGCACTCCCAGTATCTTCTTCGAAGTTCTGCGGACGAACATTCTTCTTGAACGTAATTTCTTTGGACGAAAGCTCATCTCAACCTTAGTCTAGCTTGACCCAACCTATTCAACGTAACCGTTTACACTAACTTCATGTACCCACCGTTAGTAAAACCTTCTCCGCGTTGTAAATCACCCCTTTCTCCTTTTGTTCCTAGATTGTCTGCCTCATAAATCAGCTGATTTTTTGTTACATCGTGATTTTTGACAAACGTCTTTTGTGAGCTGTTCAGAGGTGTTTGCAGGGGGCACCAAGTTGACTTTGCGGCCCATGGTGTTATTGTTTTGTGCTTGTTTTCAGGTCGGCAGCCGAAGTTGCCGCTTACCGCTCCCATGCCGAAATCACCGTTAAGGGCAACAACGTTCCCCAGCCGATCATGTTCTTCGAAGAAGTCAATTTCCCTGAATATGTCATGAATGAAGTGAGGTGAGAAACATACTTAAAAACCTGTCCTGGAAGAATCGACTTACCGTAGAAACCTCTGAAGGGGTACTTTACGTGAACGTAAAGTAACGTAAGTAAAGTACGTAAAAACTAACGTTTTGTCTTTTTATTTCGTAGAAAACAAGGATTTAACCAGCCCACACCTATTCAGGCTCAAGGATGGCCCATAGCTTTGAGTGGGAGAGACATGGTTGGAATCGCTCAGACCGGTTCCGGCAAAACTCTGGCGGTGAGTGTTCAGAATTTGCCTTGAATGGCCCGTAACTCATTCCGGTCTGCTGAAAATTTCAAGCAAGTTTTCGATTGGGGTGATGGTGTTATCGATTACTTCTTGAAGCGGTCTTCCACGGTGTCTGGCAACCCTTTCAATTCTTGTAAACCTGGACGAAGCCTTATATGAGAATTGCCCTTGAAAAACTCTTAAAAAACTTAGCTGAAATGCCGTTAAAAATCGACCTTTTTCGATAATAATTTATTAAAAATTAATGCTGCACCCTAAAAGTCGGTTCAAAAGACGATAGCAATCGTTTTTCACAAGAGGAGAAAGTATCTGAATTTTTTTTATTTTTTTTTTTTTAAGGTTGAATTACCCTTGGAAACCCTTGAAAAAGCCTTCCTTTGCTTAACCCTCTATCGTTCAGCGATGCCGTTCGGAAACAGAAAAATGTATTTTAGAGGATCATTTTAGTTCAGTATTGTCAAAACGTAAAAAATATCACCCCTCTGGAAACCTGAAATTTAATAATTTAGGCATTTTCCAAAGCTTAAAATTGCGTAATTCAAAGGGGGAAATCCTTCCAACCTCATTTAAGCTAAATTTCACTCCAAATACCTTGGACTGTCGTGGTTAATAAAACGCTGGACACGTCGTTTTCCCAAGGACGTATCTTCAATGGAACATCATTGCATCCTAAGTGTCGTCGCTTTCGTCCTGAGATGAAGGAACGCGAATTTGTTGTTGCAGTATATCCTCCCAGCCATTGTGCACATTAACTACCAGCCCCGCATCCTGCGCAACGACGGGCCGATCGCGCTGGTGCTGGCACCGACCCGAGAACTGGCCCAGCAGATCCAGCAGGTCGCGACGGACTTCGGCTCTTCGACGTACGTGCGCAACACGTGCGTGTTCGGAGGCGCGCCGAAGGGCGGCCAGGCCCGCGATCTGGAGCGCGGCGTCGAGATCGTCATAGCGACTCCGGGTCGCCTCATCGACTTCCTGGAGCGAGGAACGACCAACCTGCGGCGCTGCACCTACCTCGTGCTGGACGAGGCTGATCGGATGCTTGACATGGGCTTCGAGCCCCAGATCAGGAAGATCATAGAACAAATCAGGGTGAGAAGCGTGTGCAGTTAACACAAGACCTTGTCTTTGGTGGAAAGCTTTATGCAAGGGGTGACAACTCATGATATCCAGTGTACAAAAGCCATTGATATCCGGCTGATATCCAGTTCCTTGATAACGGGATGTTGGATTCGATCGGAACATGGCTGTTATCAGCGATTTTTCAAGTTTGTTACTCTTACGCCATAGTCCTCTGGTATCTAATATCCAGGTGTAACCAGCAGATATTTTTGATATTCTCCTAAAATCTGTCAGATACTTAATTGAAATCTGGTCAATTTTCTCTTGATATCCGTTAACCCATTACCGCCCAGCGATGCTGTTCGGAAACAGAAAATAATATTTTAGAGAATCTTTTCAGTTCAGTATTGTCACAATTCCTAAAATATCACCCCCTTGGAAATCTGAAGTTTAATTATTTAGGCATTTTCTAAAGCTTAAAATTGCGTATTTCAATGGAAAAAAATCCTTTCCATTTCTCTTAAGCTAAATTTCACTCCAAATACTTTGGGCTGTTATAGGTTAAGTAGACCTCTGATATCCGGCTGATATCTGTGATATCCGGTGTACAGATTTCCAGCAAGACGTCACCTCTTGGTTTTACGAACTAGTTTGTGTCGATACACCGTTGTTATCTTCGTCTGACCGAACTTCGCCTAACTTCGTTTGAAATGTTTTGTTTGCAGCCGGATCGCCAGGTTTTGATGTGGTCTGCTACTTGGCCAAAGGAAGTGCGGAACTTAGCCGAAGAGTTCCTCACAGATTACATTCAAATCAACGTAGGATCTCTGCAACTATCTGCTAACCATAACATTCTGCAAATCGTGGATGTATGCCAAGAATACGAAAAGGAAGGAAAGTAAGTATCTCTCAGATAAGGGCCAGTCGGATTCTTGACTAATTCTGATAGCCATCAGAAAGAGCTTAAGAAATAATGTTGATAAGTGCAAAGCCGCACCTTCATGCTATCAGCCGCCCGGATATCGATTTCAAAGTTGCCTGTGTTTTCATTTCATCTGCAATTTTTTCCGAATTCCACGGATTTTTGGACGTCTTAAGCAACTTTGAACTCGATTTCCCGGCGAACGGCTGATTGCATGAAGGTGCGGTTCTGTTCCTTACTCGTCATCTTTTAAGCTCTTTAAGCTATATCCATAGAAATTGGTCGGAGACCCCATTATTGGCAATGATCACGGAGCGTAAAGTTAATTGAATTTTTCTCTGCTTCAGATTACTCAAGTTGTTGGCGGAAATATCAGCTGAACCTGAAAATAAGACGATGATTTTCGTGGAAACCAAGAGGAAAGTAGATGACATTGCACGTGCTCTCTCTAGAAATGGGTGAGTACCTCATTTCGTTGCTACATCTCGATGGAGCTCAGTCTTCCCCAATACTTCTTAAGGAGCGAATACTCATGAGAATTGTGAGTTAATTGGTAGTACTTTTGTTCGGCTTATCACGAGCTTGCTTCGACTTGAGTTCGTGAAATTTATGGTTATGGGAAGGCCACAGTTAATAGAAGAAACAGAAATGAGTCATTCAATTGTGATAATAATAATCTAGGTTGGGTGAAACAGTATAAATATCTTGGTGTTTTAATCGATAACCGATTGAATATAGTGATCATACGGAATATATAAATAGTAGGCTAAGAAGGTTAATATTTTGTGCAAATTAAGGAAAGTCTTGTCAAAGGAAGGCAAAATTATTGTTCGAACTAATAGTGATGCCTCATGTACAATACTGCTCAACAGTGCTTTCGATGGTAGGAACGGGTGATATTATGCTGCAGCAGCAAAAATTTAAGTATGGACCGAGGGCCATTCTAAATTTAAGGCGTATGGAAAATGTTAATGGGATGCTTCAGGAAATGCATGCATTTCCAATTGTCAAACACTGCAGTGTTTGACAATTGAAAGGGAAGTTCAGAGGGATGTCCTAACATTCATCTGTAGGTTAGAGCACAACCTGTTGCGAGGTTATTTACATGACCTTGTCGTGAAGAATGGTGATATCCGCAAATATGCCGCTAGACAGGCAGTTTATTATTATGTGGGGAAGACTAATAAAGCATGTAAGACTGTATTTCATAAGGGTTTAGTTCTGTATAATGCACTACCGCAGAAGGTTAAACAGGGTGGAAGTGTGGGTCAATTTAGTGAAGAAGGGGGAAGATGGAAATTGATTTTACCGAGTTGGAATAATGATAGTTTTTTTGGGGGTTGTACATCCCAAATCCGGTCTTATCTCGAAGTCGATAATACACACTCCAAACAGGCTGGGTGTAATTGTGCAAGGCCTAATGTCTCGGTCTCGCATGATACAATTGAATTGTCTAAATTTTTATTATGTATTCTAAGCATTAAGCTTATATTTGTTGTTTAAGCATTTAGCTGCTGTTATATTGCTGGATGTGTTTATTTTTTTAGCCGTAGGCTACTTGTACAGTAATTGAATAAATAATTTAATACTGATGAACATTTATTTGTTACCAGGTGGCACGCTATGGCTATCCACGGTGATAAGTCTCAACAGGAGCGAGACCATGTCCTCAATGGTATTTATTTCTATAGTCGAAGTTATTTTGTGCTGGCGTTGAGACATTCACTTACGTCGCTTTTGTTTCAGAATTCCGTGTTGGAAAGACAAATATCCTTGTAGCCACGGACGTAGCCGCGCGCGGTCTGGGTAAGAAGGAATATTGCTTCGATTCTTCCCCACTTTTCTCCCTCCTTACTCTTAAAATGTATTGGCTGTTTTCTTTTTCCGTTTGAAATTCTGACATTTTTGATACTGATTTGCTATTATCGTCTTGATGTGAATGAATTCTTAAAGTAATCCGTTCAGATGCGAAACTTCGTTTCTAACCACCGAAGTGAAATGGTCACTAATTGGATGTCTTACTTACATTTCTTCTCTGAAAATCCATTCGTAAGGAACAGCAGCCTTTCAACACATTTTGTATAGACCCTCTCATCTCTACGAAATGAGTACTTTACACAAAGCCAAAACATTTGGAAAAGTGGTGACTTCTTCAACGGCTTGTTTTTCAGGAGTTTCTAGGCTTGCAGAGGTAGAATCCCGTAATGTAACTAATGCTTTCCCTTGCAGCAGCAACAGTTTTGACGAGACTTGTTTATCCTCATCGCTGTAATGTAGACGCTGTAGGTTTTCGCTCGCAGATTAGCACTGAAACTCGTGGCTAAACATTTTCAGAATCATGAAATCGGAAGTGCGCATTGGCAAAATCCTCTTCTTCCAACACGTGTTCATTTGATTTTTTTTATCCCCGGTATTTTTTTTTTATTACTCAATGCGCACTTGACCTGTTCATGGAGTGAATATGTTTGGAGCTAAGGCAGTGGCAGGCAGTTGTCCGGAAATGGGTGTGTAAGTATAGGGGACGGACGGCATGAACGGCGGCAGTGCCGTGAACGCAACGCGCTGGGCGCCGCCGTCTTGTGGTCAGGAGACGGCGCGGTGCACTGTCCTGCCAGACTGATTGACAAATTCAGTAAATAATGATGCCCTGGAGATTCACAGAGCGAGCGACCGTCCGAAGGGAGGTCCGCCGCCAAACCGCACGGCTGTGTTGCATTCAGAAGTGGTGCCCTTTGAAATCGACCGATCGCGAAGCGATTTAGCCTTATCGGACCAGTGCTAGGAGCAACTCTCATCTCTGACCCGACCAGCCGACAGCGCGCGGACTAAGAATCACATGGACAAACTTACCTTACCGCGATCTTCAAAACGGAAACAGACTGAGCACGATGAATTCGTTTTTCGGAAAGAAACTGGTCGGCCATTGTGAACCAGATTATTTTCTATAAAGGCTGTCGATCGACTGCGGGAACTTGGGCTCCCATCACAGATGACTTCGTAAAAATTTTATCGGCATTTTCACCTTAGTTTTTTTTTTTCTTGCGCAGTCTTTGCTCAAGGACAGTTTTTGTTTGAAGTTCGGATGGGAGCCCGGAAAGGAAGCGGTGCCTTGAAATCCACGTACGCTTGGGATTGATTGAGCTGTTGTGTCAACAGCAACTGGGCCCCGAAGTGCGTGTGGAGGAACCGAATCAATTCGCTCGCTCTTAGTCGTTTCCAGGAATAAGCACTCGCAATAGTGATTAGAGGCAAGAGCGTTGGAAGCTGAAATTTGGCCGTTCTTTTTCCGGGGACTGTGGTAGGTCTGTGCAGTTATTCCCCGGCTGGTCACTGAGAGCTCTCAACACTTGCTCGTCATTGAGGCACCACTGGATGCCACTGGTTAGGGTATGGTTTGTTTCTTGTCAGATTGAGCCTGGAAAGGAGGGAAACGGAAAGGAAGGGTTGGTCAAGTACGAGGACTTGCGCAACGCAACGCACTTTTTCCACGGTCTACTTCACTGGCTTGTGTATCCTTTCGCCTGTTTTTCATTGTGTGTTGCGTTGACCCTCGAGTGCTGGTGTGTTTTTGACCGGGCGCTTTCTATCAGGAAACTAGCTATACATGCGATGTTAGTCCAGTGTGGTGATACAGCCTGCAATCTTAAGAAGCAAGGTGTCAACCCTCCTACCTACGACTCTCGTCCCTTGACCTACTCGCCTATGAAAAGGCGGGAGGGAGGAGTCGAAGGCCATATTTGATCTGCTTGCATCTTGAAACATGGGACTGAACGAAATGTTCTCAGGCGGTAGCCATGTTTTGGCTGGTTTCTACCAAGCAAGCAAGTGCTACCGCTCGTGGCCCCGCCACCTCGCTATCCAACCCAAACAGCATTCATTTTCTCTCTGTGTATTATAATCGCTCTTGTTTATGTTGTTTGCAGATCATTTAATTTGGCCTTGTTGTAAAATTCATTAGGGAGGTGAAGTACCCATGTAATATAGGAAAATATATGTGGCTTATTATATGTTACATATATGTGGCCTATATGCTACCTATAAGTGCCTTATATCTTAGCTATAGACATATCTGGGAAATTGCGTTTCGCCATATACGGGTACTTTGGGACGTAGTTTTGCCTTGCATGGGCAATAAATTCCAAGTTGATGCGGCATATATGTTGGTGCTGCATGTAAATGTCATATATTAGGAACTTATATGTAAAATATAAGGCCCTTATATACCCAAACTATAGGGTGCATATATTTGACATATTTTTCCATTTTACGTGGGTCCTTATTACGGGCATCAAATGTTCTGAATCTTTGTCGACGACTTAGTCAGTCTGGTTTGTTTCTCTTTTTTTTCAGAGGCACATGCAAGATGAAGTGCTATCTGTATGTTGTCTGGCAGTGCCTCTGACGAACCAATGTTATCGCAACGGGTGCGTAACGCAAGCCGTAACGCAGGCCTTAACGGGACAGTTTTGCCGCTCCGTCACTGTGCTCACTTCGCTGACCCGAGTTAGATTTTGAGGTAGAGTAGGCAGGAGACCCGGAGGAGGATGTTACCACTTGACAGGTAATTACCTTTATGATGGGACAACTCGGAAAACTTAGCGGAAGGAAAGCACGTCCAACTGCCAACGTGCTGTCTGCTTGCCTTGCCTCGCCTCGCCACGCCTTTTGCCCGTATTTTCTCCTCTCTTTTCAGCGTGACTCTTCGGCAGCCGCGACCCCGGAAATGTACCTTCATGTTCGCGGTTCACAAGCTCAGCTTCGCAAACACTGATCATATGTATCTCGTCCTTTCGGACTTGTGTGGGGTGGATGGTGGTTGGCAGTTGGACTGTTTTGCTCCAGCTCGTAACCAGCTCTACCAAACATAAACTGATTTTAAGTTCTGAGCTGATACACATAACTTTGTGTTGAGAATCAGTTGAGTGTTCACAGTAATGCTAAACATGACTGCTTCAATGCTAGTTTTGTGGAACGCCTGTCCGGTCGGAGGGGTGCTCAACCAAGACTCCGCCCGGACCGGCTCAAGCTGGGAGTCAGTTGTGGAAGTGAAATTTCAGTTACACGACGCTTAAGAGAATCTCGTATCCATCCTTTCGTTGGTAACGGAATGTTCTGAATGTAGTATTCATTTCAAAACAGATTCTTCACCTCCCCTTGCTATATTTCTTTTTGTTTTCAACGTCCAGGCCTTGTCTGACCAATACTTAAGTGTAGGTTTTGTGCCATAAAACGATGGTAAGACTAATCTGACGTGAAAGCAACTGAAGATGCCGCGTAGCATACGAACAAAGTATCTCTCTTTTGAAACCCTAGATAAAAAAATTGAAGTTGTTGTAATGCACAATCTCCGTCGCTGCAAGGCGTGCCAACCAGTGGAAAATAAGTGGGAGCTTGAAAGAGATGTAAGTCCGGTCGATTTTGGTGACTTGTTGCTGCCAATCTTTCGCCGCTGAATGGCGCTCCTATCAGCCTTGGAGGGGGTAGGGTGGTCGTCGCATAACTGAGCTTTGACCGAATGGAACTTGAAGTAACATCCGTTTGATTGGACTTGTTCTCACCCTCATATTGCAAGTGCTTTGTCCATGATAACTTTTTTTCGTATTCCCAAATAGCGTTTTCTTTTTTTTTTCTGGATATGAAGTGATGCGCCTGTGTTAACATGTCGTTGTGTTGTGGCTGTTCTTTGTAGATGTTGACGATGTTAAGTTTGTCATCAACTATGACTACCCTTCATCGTCTGAAGACTACGTTCACCGGATCGGACGAACTGGCCGCTCTCGCCAGACCGGCACAGCGTATGCCTTCTTCACCCCTCAGAATGGGAACAAGGCCGGCGATTTGATCAGTGTCCTGGAAGAAGCGAAGCAAGTCGTGAATCCAAAGCTGTACGAACTGAGCGAGATGTCCCGGTCGGGAGCCTTCGGCCGCAGTGAGTATTTGTCACCCTGTCTGTGTGAAAGATGAGATTCTTCATCTCCTTCGTTCCAAAGTTCGTCGAGCAAAAATGGGGTACTTGGCTAATTTTTATCGAGATAGTCGTCAGAAAGAGCTCAAAAAAAGACTGAGAGAAGTCCATTGCAGCACCTAGATACAATCAGCCGATCGCCTGGAAATCGAGTTCAAAGTTGCCTGTGACGTCATAGAATCCGTAAATTTTGCCAAATTCCGCAGATTGTATGACGTCACGGGCAACTTTGAACTCGATTTCCTGACGATCGGCTGATTGTAACTAGGTGCTGCTTTGCTTTTTCTGATGGCTATCTCGATAAAAAATGGTCAAGTACCCCATTGAACGAGTTACAAGGCACGTAAGCTACCAGTCGCTAAGCTTATTGCCCGCAAGCCGCATCAGGCTAGGCGACAGACGAGCGGTAGCGAAACGATACGCAAGACTCACAACCTAACCTTTGGGACCAACATGAGGCTTCGAAGGTTGAGTGGGTTCCTCTAGTATCGCGCTCCTAGAGAGCCTCATAGGGAGAGAGGCGACAATTTACTTCGGCAGTGTTCGCTGATTCGTTGGATGCATGAAACTAGCAAGGCTGATTGGTGGGATGCAAGGGTGACTCTGCAGTTAATGCCTCTCTCCCTGTGAGTCCGAGTCTCTTTAAATGGTCCGCTTAGCTTTGCAACGAAAGGCGGAGCGCAAGAGGAAGGAAATGCGACCTGACCTAATTAACGGTGTAGAGATGCGGATTTTGAATTAACGGAAATCTGCTTTTTTCTTGGATCATTGGCTGTCGTTTTTGCCCTGGGCACCACGTTTAAGAATGAAAATAACCTTGAGCTTTTTATTTGGGGTGTTGCTATTGTCCCGACATGCATTAATAAAGGGAGACTTGCACGCACGGAACCCCATCTAATACACTTAAAATGAGGCGGTCGGGTCAGTTGAAACTCCCCTTTATGGTTGCGTTAGACAGTGAAAAAGGCGAAAGTGGTAACCGTGTGGAGTGGAATGATGTGCTGAGCGATTGCGTTTTGTTTCAGATCGTAGCCGTTACGGAGGTGGACGCACCGGCGGGGGCGGGTTCCGCGGCGGCGGCGGCGACCGGGGCCGCTCGGGCGGAGGCGGCGCAGGCCGCAGCATGGGGGGCGGCGCCGCGCGGGGTGGGGACGACCGCCAGCGGAACAGCCGCTGGGGCGACCAGGGACACAGCTTGCGGAATAGTCAAAATTCTCACAATTCAAATTCGTCTTATGCCAACGGACGGTCTGGCGGTGGAGGCCGGGCCTCGACCGGAAACCAGTATTCAAACCCGCCGCCCCTCCTCGCCAACAGTTACCAACAGTCATCGGCGCAAAGCGCGGGAAATAGTGCGATGTATGGCCAATATCAGCAGGTGAACGGATTCTACTCACATCCACCGCCGCCGCCTCAAAAATAAGTGCAATCTCATAGTTTACGATTGACCAACTCTCAGTTTTAGCAAATTATTTTCTTTCGTGTTGATGTAAAGCATTTGGTTTCTAACATTCCATAAAATTCAAACAAGATGTAATGTATGATTGGTACTGTTCACGTGTGAAAAAGTAGCTTTTTTTCATGTAGACTTATTTTTCCTTGGTTTTGCTTGACCAAAATGTGTGAAATCTTCTTTAACTTGATGTGTTTCTGTTAAGAGTACCAATGCCGTTCGAACAGTATTGCATTTAGTCCTATCACGTAATATTTCATCGCACAGCAAGCTTATCATTTCCTTGAAGATGTTTAGTTTCCGCGTTCCCTGTGATTATCGTTTTTCTCTTCATTCGCCTCCTCTCTTTTTCGTATAGGAGTAATTTTATGTTTCACGCGCAGGTATTGTCGAGTAGTCCAACTCGATTTTGTGCAAGTTCATTTGTGACCTGTCTGGAAATAAATCCCTTTCTTCAAAACATTGTTAATGATTATTTTACCTGGAACTTCTGTCGCATGTTAACGAACACGTTATTGATAAACCCAATTTACAATTAGATCTTGATTTTCCTTCGCGAAATTCGGATGTTAGATGTATACGAAAATATTCTCTTTCATGGGCATGATGAACCCTTCGGAAAAGCAAAAGGAAAGAACAAACTTTGGGTGGTATCTTTCCAAGCCAGCGAGTCGGTCGGTCCATCGAGTAAAACGAGTTGAGATCCTAAAGAGATATGTTTAATGTCAAATTCTTATGACAGTACTCCGACAAGATTGACCGAGACGGAGGAATTCTCACATGAAAGTTGTTAAAGTCTGAGTTATAAACAAGTCATCGTCAGAGACCTCTCCGACCTTATATATTTCGTAGGGGCATTGGAGTCACGTGTGTTGGGGGTTGCGTACTATACAAACCGGAAGGGGCATCAGGGCATCGTGGATACTCGGTTACTCCGCCCTTTTAAGCAAGAATGAAACAGTCTACGTAGAGAATTATCCATAGTGACGTAATTTCGGGGGAAATTCCTAGTTTGAAGGAAAACTATGAACAAACAGGCGAATCAGTCAATAAGAATAAGTGTCACCTGAGAACATTGCTGTTTAAAGATTTTGTAGATCTTTACCTCAGCAGGGCTTGATGACAGGTGATGTGCAGATGATACTTTCTATCAAGCCGCTCGAATAGCTTCTCAACTTATTTTAGATTTTTTCAGACGTTTGCATATATTTTTTTCCCGATATATACACAACAAATGAAAATCAATATTCATAAAATACCTATAAATTAACGTATGTAGAAGAGTCTCATTCACTGAACAAAGAACCGACTCTCTTAGATGATTGAACCTACGTTGGCCATTTTTGCAGAAACATCTCTTGAAGCGGTTAAAGGCACATCTATCTGAGGCTTACGCTATAGCCTAGCTAGAACCCCACGGATCTAGCTTACGCAATCCTCCGTAAAGATCTTCAGTGAAGATCTTGATTCCTCCCTATCTGTCTTTCAAATCTTCGCGGTAGCGTTTCAGGAATGAAAATATTACCGGTCGTTTTGTTCTAGTTTGTGTACTGAATGTGTGTCTTCAAACACCTATATAAATTATTTTTTGAAAAATAAAACCGTAAAAATAATTTAATTGCCTATTATTCATTCGAATTTTGAAAATAACAAAAAATTGTCTCTTTCAAAGGCAGACCTCAGGCAAAGTAGACTGCGAGCTCTTTGGCACCAAAACATACATTTTTCATAGCTAAAGTGACGTCATAGCCCCTTCTCGTACGCCTTTTTTGTTGTTTTTGTACGCTTTTTTGACAACGTTGGTCTTTTACCCTGCTTTTACCGTCGTGGAAAAGTAAAGGCAATAGTTTTCTTCGATTGCCTCCTCTTTTATCTACGGTTTATGTTATCTAAAGGGATATAGATTCCTTATTCATCCTTTGGCCACTCCCCTCCCCTATCTTCACCTTCGTCCCTGTTCCTGCCTACTGAAAAGTCTGTAAAGGACAAGGAGTTCAACAGTATTTATTTCTATTTATATGCAGTGTTTTAAATAATTAAAAAACTCTTAAAAACAATGGGCAGGTAAGGGATAGTCTTCTTGACATGAGGTTTTTGCCTATGGCCTTTTCATCTGTTCACCTCTTGTAAAAGTCCGAACATATCTCTTATTTGAATTACTTGCTCTTGTATGATACAAAATTTGCTAAATGTTGGAATCTCCGTTTATTTTAATGATTTCCAGTCGTATCTTTGTCAGCCGTACTTTTCTCAGTTTTTTAAAATTTCACTACTAACCCTCCAAACATCGAAAAGAGGACACCCTTACCCACACTTTTAATATGGCGGATTTCGGACGGTGGTTCAGTACGACGCTCGTCTGTCAGTGGTGAAGTTTCTTTTAACGTAATCTTCTGGAAGCCATCAAACCTTTGTAACCTGTGAATCGTATTTATTGGAGAACCGTATCATTATGAGGTAACTATCGTCTTTATGGTCTGAGCACAAATTTAGAGTTTCATTAGCCTACTTTCTCTAGTGGTGTGCCATCGATCTCGGATCGTGTTAACTGTCTGTGAAGTTTCACTGGTATTTATTCCACATTTGTTTATTTCGGGGTATTGTTTATTTATTTAATTTTTTTTTCGTTTGAAGTCAGAAACTTTAGATTAACCTTGCAAGGTAGAGGGCCTCGGCGGTAATTTTGGAGGTTATGTCGGGTTTCTATTGCTTCCAGCATCAAGCCAATGATTGTTACACACCACTGGTGTTGGTTTTGGTGCAGAGGACGTGTAGGTTCAGCGAGGAAGTTCCTGCTGGGGCATCTGTGTAGACTGCTGGAAAGGTTTTTAAGAGAGTGCTTCCATTTTTCAGGGACAGAGACCGACGCCGAAGTCGCAGCCGGAGCCGTGACAGAGACCGTGAACGCGACCGTGACCGGGATCGTGACCGTGATCGAGACCGTGATCGGGACCGCGATCGGGACCGTGATCGGGACCGAGACCGGGACAGAGACCGGGACCGTGATCGGGACCGCGATCGGGACCGCGACCGTGAGAGGGACCGTGACAGGGATCGGAGAAGACGCAGCCGAACGAGAAGTCGTAGCCGCGATCGCTTCAGAGACAAAGATCACGGTCGTGGTGGGGGTGGTCTGAAAAGGAGCCAGCCTGGCGGAAATTTACGGAAACCTCGGTGGGATACTAGTCGATTAGAACCCTTCAAGAAAGACTTTTACATACCACATCCCAACACATCAAATAGGTAAGTGTCTGTCGTTTTCTCACGCAAGAAAGTCCCACTTCTGTTTGTTTAACAAGCTCCTATTGATCATCGTAGGTCAGTACACGAGGTGGAAGAGTTCCGTAAACAAAAGGAAATTACTCTGAAAGGACGCAACATTCCAAATCCCATATTATCATTTGAGGAATCTGGCTTCCCAGAGTATGTGATGAGAGAAATAAGGTAAGCAGAGCAATTGAATAAATTATCATGTATGTTGCTGGACGTGCAGGTAACAGTGATGTGTCTTTGCAGGCGACTGGGATTCAAAGAACCAACGCCCATTCAGGCACAGGGCTGGCCCATAGCTCTGAGTGGTCGTGACATGGTTGGCATTGCCATGACAGGATCTGGTAAAACATTGTCTGTAAGTAATACTTTTCCATTGTGATATCATATGTTTCTCTGTTATGCATTTCTCATGCTTTTCACTATCTTCCGCTACTTTATTTGCAGTACACACTTCCAGCAATTGTCCACATCAATAATCAACCCCCACTTCAACGAGGGGATGGACCTGTAGCATTAATATTAGCCCCGACTCGCGAATTAGCCCAGCAAATTAAGGAAGTCGCTGAAGACTTCGGGTCGTCCTCGCAGATACGTAATACTTGTGTATTTGGCGGTGCTCCTAAAGGACCTCAGGTAATCATCACGCATTGTTCTCTTCCATAAAAGTTAAGAAAAAGAAGTTTTAGGACAGATCTAATCTGCCTTTAGGATGTATTTGCAGCTTTTTCCGAAGTTAAACATAAACTATTGCAATTCATTCTATTTCTGTCTTGTTCATGCTAGTAAGTAAAACCCTAACTTATTTTGTGTTTTCAAAGGTAACCTATCTTCTGACCTGGTGAAGAGAATTGGTCATTTCAGAAAGCCAGACTTTTGTTTCTTTTCTTTTTCTTTTATTTTTTCCAAATCTTAGGCCACAATTCTCTCAGTATCCAAAAAATTGAAGTAAGTTTAGTTCTAAACCTATTTCATTTTTATGGACTTCTTCATTCAGCACAAAACAGACTGATTTTTTTTTTTTGTAGATTATATATTTTTAGTTAAAATTCAATCTCATGTTTGCTTAAAGGAAGAATTAAATCAGTTCCCAAGTGCTAAAAAAATTATAATGTAAAAAACATATTTTTCTTGTCAACTTAAGACTTGTCAAGCCGTTGTTCGGCCCAGATCTTTGGAAGACACTCTTTGGGCAAGTTTAACCCTTTTTTAATGGGATGGCTCTGCAGAGATGATATTGAAGTTTGTGAGGTTCTAAAGTATGTCAATGATTTTCAGGCAAGAGACCTAGAAAGAGGTGTGGAAATTGTGATAGCTACGCCTGGTCGGTTAATTGACTTCCTTGAAAGTGGACGAACGAATCTCAGACGCTGTACCTACCTTGTCTTGGATGAGGCAGACCGAATGTTAGATATGGGCTTTGAGCCCCAAATCCGCAAGATTATCGATCAGATCAGGGTGAGTAAGATCGATGCACTGCTTAGCCTAAAGATCCTCAGGGTGCAATCAGCTGCGTTCCTTTTTTTTTTTTTTGTAATTGTCCGAACTAGTGCTGCTGCTGAGAGCCAAGTTTAAGGTTGCATTTTCTACCTCTTGTATTCCACCTTTTATCGCGCAGACGAGCAAAGTACTCAACAGGCTCCTAACCTTACCTAACTTAACCTCACCTATCTTCGCTAGACCTGATGCCGCTTACTTGTCGGCGGCAGGTTGCCGCAGCTGAGAAGTAACTGGCATCAGGATTGGCGAAAAGCCGATCGGAGCGGCAGCGAAGTAAAGCACACAGCACCTAACCAAGGTTCACTCGATCTTTGCGGTTGCAATTCGTTAGTCTTTGCTTTGTAGTTAAAGTTTGAATTGATTTGTTCCAAGAGGGAAAATCTGAAACCTTTTAAACTGATTTAAGTTGACAAGAAATGCATTAAAAAGAAGTCGCATTAAATGTATCAACTTTATTTTAC
>Ga0058701_10001768_pt1 | contig 15713 bp, 7 predicted proteins | sample AgamicOrMae_FD_97039 | JGI IMG/M metagenome (GOLD analysis project Ga0058701, IMG submission 97039) | Agave microbial communities from Guanajuato, Mexico - Or.Ma.e | ecosystem: Host-associated > Plants > Phyllosphere > Phylloplane/Leaf | place: Guanajuato, Mexico | collected 2012-06-04
GACACGCGCCTAAAGTGGGACACAACGAATTAGATTGCTCGATCGAGTTGAAACTTTAGAGGCACTCGGAGGCATGTTCGGTTACATGGGAATTGCGTCGTACCAATTTTTGAGGCGATTTGTGAACCCGTTTATAAGATAATCCTGTTAACCTTTTTTTTTGCATCCCTTGTATTTGCAAAATAAATCTTGGTGTTGTAAAATTACTAAGTGTTCTCAAAATGGGACAGATGTCCTAAAGTAGGACATTCCCCGAATGTCATATTGTCTTATAGTTTCGCCACCCTTGTATATACGTAAAAAGGAGCCCAATCTTACAAAAAATGGCTGGAAGAGACTGTCATGAGACATGGAAGTATTGGCCTGCTTCAAGCCCGGTTTTTCCTCACGTCAAGATGCGTCTGAAACGCTTTTAAAAAAGAGGGGTCACCAATCTATTTTTTGAAAACAAAAAATGGCCAAGGAAAGTTTAAAAAATACACATGCTCTCATGGCGGAGCGGGATTATGGCTCATACTAGATTTTTTTTTCTTTTTCGAGGAGGGCCGAATAAACTCACGAGCAAAACTATGTTGACAAAAAATGTATGGGTCACCATGAAATAACAGAGAAAGTGGGAGGTTTAAGACTTAATTTCGTCCAGATTTTGCGAAATGAGCGTTTTAGTGTGGTTTCAAAGCTACTCAACTAACATGAAATCACTATGATTCGACTAATAAAGTTGAAAAAAGAAAAATAAAGACCTTCTCTAACACTCCCAAAAATTTACACAGTATTTAGAGCAAACTTTTTTTTACCCGTCCCGCGGATCGGGCCGGCCGCAGAAGACTATCCGTAAATGCAGTAGGGTTACCATCTCAGAATTTGGAAAAAATGAAGTCGCGAAAATCATGCGACACGACTTATGATTTCGGCTTGCAAACGACAACCCCTTTTGCTGGAAACTGTTGACTTATGCTGATGTTTGTTGTTTCAGCTTGGTGTTCAGCCAGTCGCTCTACTCTCTAGATCTGATCGAGCACTTTTTAGAGAGAGTTGATGAAGCTACTCAGAACGACGAATATGATGAGAAATTGATGGGGCACAAGGGATCATGGACGAAAGCCATAGACTACTTCCGGATGGACGGCTCCACGCCCACTGATATCCGTGAAGCCTGGTGCAAAAAGTTCAACAGACAGAATGACCTAAGGTGATTTCCGACATTCTGCATCCGAAACATGATTTAACAAAGTTTTTGTCGCAAACTTAGGTCAACATCACGTGGGTACTTTCCCAACCAAGGCTTACTCTAGCCGGGTATTTTGCCAATTAACTTACGAATTTATCCTACAAACCTAGGTTACCGGTAGTTAGGCATGTTGTGAACGAAGTTTGATTTTAACAAGGTTGACTACAAAATTTGAATCGTCGTATGCAAGGTAGAATGCAAATGAAGATTAATTCGAGCGGAATTTCCGCGTATGATTCGCCGTCTTGAAAGGAAGAAAAAAATCTTGGATTTACTGTAGTTCTTTCCTGACCTGTAAAAATTGTTTGGCAACAAACCACGGCAATTTTGTTTGTCGGTAACGCTTGTTTTTCAACTTGGAAAATTTGCAGAATTTCTTTTCGGCCGACACACTACAACCGGGATTTTTCTTGTAAACTGTTTGTGCTCATTGGGTTTCAGAGGGCGACTGTTCCTGATTTCCACGAAAGCAGGAGGTTTGGGAATCAATTTGGTGGCAGCCAACCGCGTCGTGATCTTCGACGAGTCGTGGAATCCGTCGAATGATGTCCAGAGTATTTTCAGAGTGTACCGCTTCGGACAGAAGAGGCCTGTATTCGTTTACCGCTTCCTAGCCCAGGTAAGGATTCACCTGAATTCGAAAAGTCCCAAATTTTAGAACGCAACGTATATTTTATCTGAATTGCACTGAAAATTTGAAAGGAACGCTTTGCCACCTCATGTGTTCCCGTCGGGTGTTATCTATATTAGGAGGATCATCAGTGTACAGTTGAGCTGACACGTGAGTTTTTGTTCGTTCGACTTTAGGTTGGCAACCCAATTGAAATCGATTGAAACGCGGTAGAACCTCACTATCTAAATACATTTGTAGTACCAACTTATAGTGGAAAAAAATAAAATCCTTTGTTTGCAATTCAAGCTCAAGTGAGCAACAGCGTTGGTTAGGTTAGGTCACGTCCCTTGTACCTCGCTTCACAGCTCGACTCGGTTGCCGCCGACCTGGTTCCGCTCTATGGTGGTACTAGCAGTGAAAAAAGTATTGACCGCTCCAATTTTTTCAAACCTCGGTAAATTTGGAACGAAACGAGATGCGACAGGACAGCTAAGATGAAATTGATACATCTCTTGAAGATCTAGCGATTTTATTTCGTGCTTTTCTGACGTCTCTCTCTCTCTCTCTCTCTCTCTCTCTCTCTCTCTCCGTTTCAAAGTTACGGAGGTTTAAAAAATTGGAGCAGTCCATAGTTTTCTGACTGCTAGTACTATCAGTCCAAAAGATATTGTCCGGTTGTGGTCGTGCAACAAGGCGGTGGTCAATGTATTTCCCCATAAGGCGGAGCCTTCCTGCGTGACCAGTACCAGACAATACCTTTTGGACTGATACTACATACTGCCCCCGAGAATTAATCGGCACTAGGTGTGGCGACCGCCACGATGGATTAACTTAGTTTAGGCTGCGTGTCTTGTACCTAGGCTAAGAAAAATTGATAAGATTTTGCCCGAACCGAATAAAAACGTGTAACGGAGGTCGTCATGTAAAGGAGGGCATGAAAGTGGTTCCACTGTATTTTAGGACAGGAAAGCAGTCAAATCCAAAGAATTGCGTCCATGAGTTAAGTTTGTGCATCATACTTGTAATCATTCCGTGTTGCTGTAATCCTCCGTGTTGCTGTGTAGCAACAGGAGGATGTGGATCTTTGTTTGTCGCCCGCATCATCTCATAAAATTTGCACGTTTCGTCATGCTTGCAGGGGACCATGGAAGAGAAGATTTACGAACGGCAAGTGACCAAGCTGTCTCTCGCGGGCCGAGTCGTCGATGAACATCAGATAAGCCGCCACTACAACATGGATGATCTTATGGCGCTGTTCAGATTCACGCCGAGCACGGGACCCAGAGAAACTCCCAGGGTTCCAAAGGTATTCCACTCCATCCCAACCGGAGGAACCGCAGGGAAACTGCTTCCCTCAAATACGCGGAATATTGGGCAATTTCTTAAAAATTCTTGTCTTGAAAAGTCAGGAAACTTGTTTAATACACTTGGAAATGTTATCTCTTTTTTTCTCGAAATGACTTTTCACACGCTGCCGCATTTAAAATGTATTAGGTTGGTTTCCGTGCGTTCGAGTCTCCCTGGTACTGACACAGGCGTGCGAATAGAACAGACCTTTTTTTTCACAATCCTTGGTTAATTTAAGTTCGAGGTATTATCCATAACCTACGTGACGGTGAACGGATGCAGAAGGAATCGACAATATCTGTGACTTCACTTTATCTAACCCTCAACTTTACGGTATTTTTGCTCAAACTTTGTGTTCAAGAAAGTCTTTCCAGATTGGGAAGGCAAAGTGAATGAAGTTCTATTCAGTCCTTTGCAGATGATATGGAAGGAAATGCGCATGAATGACCATTAAAACGATTTTTTCGTTATCGTGACGTGACGAGGGAATCGGGGGGCCTCACATTTTACGAAATATCACAATGAGGGAGATGGCTCAGTAATGTCTAAAGACCATGACGTATATTTGTAACCTCGAAGTTAAACGTGAGATGCATACATTATGGATCAAGTTTTAAGATAATAAGGAATATTGCAATCGAAGGATCACTTGGACCTCGCACCTTCCTAACCCTACCTAACTTAAGCTAGTTTAAAGATGTACATCAACTTGAGACATGTTGATGAGTTAACTGGAGCTGGTGCAGTAATGAGATAATATGGTAAATTTGTCGGAAAAAGGCATCACAACGGTATATTGTGTTTTCTAGCTGATAGCTTATTTGGAAGAAAAAATTAAACTCATTTTTTTTAACAGTTTGGGAATTTCTTCTTTTTAGGCGTGCGTAACAGCTTTGGGCCATCTCTGTTCGATTTCTCTTGTGAAATTTGTCGCGGTTTACCGTGGGCCCATTTACTAGTTGGTGTTTTTTAACAACTTACGGGTTTTTCCAGGATCGGATGCTTGCGGATTTGCTGCAGGAACACAGCGGACTAATTGTGAAGTACCACGAGCACGATTCTTTGTTGGAGAATAGAATGGAAGAGCAGCTGACCGAGGAAGAGCGGAAGGACGCCTGGGAAGAGTACGAGAGAGAGAAGATTAGGCATCAGCGCTATGAGGGTAACTTTGCTGTGCAATTGATCTCAATCCAAATTTCATCCATCGTCCAAATGCCGTACCCAAGTTATCCAATCACACTGGTTGCCCTCTGGCATGACGTGATTATCCATTGTGTCTCGTTTCAGACGCGCATCGTACGGGTGAAGCCGCTGCTGCCGAGTGGCATGCGGCATTAGCCAGAGATGCTTACGGTCTTGGAGATAGCTTTGGTCACGAAAGTAGCTTTGATCTCGATGATAGCTTGAGCTTACCAAACCCTACTTACACGTTCGAGCCAGCAAGGACACCGAAAACGAGCCAACCCGAGAAACGTCCAGCAGCCGTAGCTGAAAATAGCCCCGGCTCTAAACGGTTCAAGTCAGCTGGTAGGCCTACGTCTGAAATATCGCTAAACGTTTTAGCTGGATCAGTAGAGGTAAAGGATTGTTTACTTTCAGATCCCAACCAAGCGCTCTCACTGCTGAGGAGCGACAACTACAAGCGTCCGTCCAGTTCATCGGTGCCTGGAAAATATGTCAGCGAGCATCAGAACAACGTTGCAGCCTCGCGAGATCAGGAAAACCTTGATCCCAGTGAGTAATCATCGGATTTTATGGAGAACACACAATTTTAGGTTGCGTTTACCAAACCTCATGGTCTACTTTTCGACGTCGAGAGGAGGCTATTAGCCGATTATTTCGGCTAGTAACCGTTGCACCGAGCGAGTTTCGAGCTCCTGCGGATTATCTGAAATGACGATGTAGCCCTCTCCCTCTCGACACAAGCGTCATGCGTGTTACATATCAGAGCCGTTTCAGCCCGTGATAGGCAACTCTCATTACACTCGTGTCGAGTGGGTTGCATCATCTTTTCAGAAAATCCTCCGGAGCTTACGACTCGTTCTGCGATCCCACGCCCTTGCTTAACACGCACCTTGATTTGGGGGATGGAAAGGCATCGGTCCGTGGGTAATGCGTACTGATCGTCGTGTCGCCTTCGAATCTGGTGAGTTTTAGTTTTCTGAAAGTTGTGTTGGCTATACTAGTGCGCATCTATACGGAGGACCTCGCGCGCAATCAGCTCATTTCAATGGTATTGCCAACACACATTTTTAGGAACGAAAAGGAACTGTATTTGAATGCGACAAATCTCGTGATGTCCGGTATTCGGGGAAATACACAGATGATCTCCACTGTACAGGGAGATATTCGGGGAGAATATAAGATAAAGTACCCCTCTTCTCTGGCACAACCATACGCATAGAAATTTTTATAATTGATAGCAAATGCATTGTGTACTTATTTAAGCCACCGTAATATTTTGACGCGGAGTAGATATCCTTAGCTGACGAGGTTAGTTAGCTCTCTTTGACAAGAACTTCGCCAGTACCAAATGTCCTGCTTAAAGATCCTTTCAAATCGGCATTTAGGAATTTTTTGGAATCGGTGCAAGGAGCATCCCTGTAAGGCTTTAACTCCCTATTCATTGAAACTAACTCAGCCCGCTTTTTGTTCAAGGTAAATACAAACGATAGGTGTCGAACCAATCGCAGTGATTCATCGCGACGCAGCTCCTACTAGCTTCGCTGTTTCTTGTGTTCCTATTATATGCTGTTTTATACTGAAGTGTTCAAGCTCTCAAGTGCCATTTTGCTGATTACTTCGTTAACGTGTTTTCTTTGATTTATGAAAGTGCCATTTTGCTGGATACTTCGTGCATGTGTTTTCTTTGATTTATAACAATGTTTTTCTTGAAAATCATTTTATGATTTTGATTCTATTTTTGTATTTTATGAGGTAATAAGGACTTGTGAAGAACGCTTATCGGTTTGATTTTGTTTTGGTAAGGGACCAAACTATGATTGTTTTAAACGATGTAAAAATAAATCGTATAAAATTTTATTGTGTTTTACATTTTTTTTTTTGCCTACTCAAAGAACGCTGAAATGTTATTATAAACATCTTAAGCAATTATTTTATCTTTATCAAGTTAAACCTTTTCGGGTATTATGATCGGATTGGCTTAATCCATCACCGCTCAGCGATGCCGTTTGGCATTTGCGAAATTCGCCCTAAAAGGAACTTTCTGTGTAAAATCATAATACCCAAAATAATTATTTATGGTAGTCTCTGAATTCAAAATTCAGCTGTTTTGTAAATCAAAGTAGCAAATCAATCATTAATAAGGTGTTTTTTTTTCCTTTTTAAAAGAAAAATCCTTAAGCGATCTCGCTAGAATGAGCGCGTATTCATAGTTCGCATTGATTCTAGTTTAACTGCTCTGGGGTCAGTTTCTGTGCAATGTCTCCGTCTATTTAAGGCCGGTTAAACTCAAGTAGGGGTAGGACTTAATCGTACCGAAGGTTGCGTCGTGATCACCTTCCGGATGTGTCATTCCTATAACCGCGTTTCTTCCGAAAATAAGATTTAAACCACAGAAGTGATTCATGCGATAAATCCGGATTTTAATACTCAACCGCCGTTGCTAACACCAGGAATGCTGTGGGTTTGTGACGTCACGGGGGCTTCCGAGGATGTCCAGCATCAGGAGGAGAGTATCAACCGGGCCGTGCCGAGCCGGCGGAGCCCGTGAGGTCGGCCAATGATCTTGCTCTTGGCCCCGGCTCAGCCGTCACATGGAAATGCACCATCTGTTCACCCGGCGCCCTAGCCTAGCGACGTTTTCATGATTAGACCTCATTTACGAGGTTGGGGAGATCGCCAACTTCGTGAGGACGACGTGCCTAACCTAATCATGGCCTTCCCGAAACGTAGATTGTCCAAAATTGATATGATGATCGGAGAACGCAAGGACGAATCATCTTTTGGTTTTATTCGGTCTGAAAGGAGCGCGCGGAGATCTCCAACACGCATTGGTCTTTTTTGCCTTTTCCTGCGCACGTGCGCAGCTCCTCTGTCCCTATGTTATCTAGGCCTACACACGGCGTTCAACCACAATGTTATTTACACCGTATTTGCGTTAGAGAAAGAAGTGCAAGCTGCCTTTTTAGGGTCTCCTTTGTTGTGTGTATTATTTTGTACAGAAATCGGACGCGTACGCTACATGGTATCTCGAGGTGTTATTTTCATCTTTTTTTCAGTTTATTCGACATTCTGATTTATATTAATTTCACAAGAAATCAACAGTCCGAAATGTGGGTCATAAAACTTCAGCAAACTATATATATGGTCATAAAACCTCAGCCAAGACAAGGGAAGTAACAATATTTTTTGGTAACGTTAAGTTTACCTGTGAGGACTTTTGGATAAATGATTGCCTTGACGCGCGTTACAGTCTTCCATGAGGAGTACGTGCCCGGTACTGCGCATTTACCTTAAAAATAATTCCGAATTTTTTCAATTGTTAAAGTTTACGTACTACGGGCGGGAGTATTTTTGAAGTTCTTAGACCTCTGCATTTCTGCGCCTGTTCCAGTTTTTTTTTTCTTCTCACTTAAAGAGGCACAACAAATTCAGCCTTGCGACCAGCTTGCGACTAAGCTTTCGATTTTACAGTGTTACCAACTCGTTCACACCTACTAACGAAGTTCCAAGAACAACAGGAAAAAGCATATAAAAATTGTCCGTTGCAACGTCTGATGTTTGTTTCACTTCACACAAGTCCCTTCTCGACGCTGAAAATACTGTGTGCGGTTTCGTCAGAAGTGTATCAACCGCATTCATTGTAGTTAACGTTTAAAAGTTGGCACAAGCTAGAACGTCCGCCATCTTTGATTTTTTTTCTCTTTCCACCCCCGCTTCCTCTCGCCTTGTAAAAAGGCCGGTTGTGGTTGTGTCGTCGCTTTAGTTCGCAAGAAATGATGCGGAAACGGATCGGCCAATGAGAAATGAATGAGAGAAGTGGGGCCGACTTGTTCGTATCTACCTTCGATTTTCTTCGTCACTGTCGACGTCGACCAACTTACTAAAATGGTGTAGGGTCGTTTCTTAACGGAACTGATGCGAACGCAGCAACGGACCGAACAGATTTTCTTCTGAGCTACTGGTATGCCTTGAGCGGCTCCAAGTAAAGGCAGCCGTAAACTTGAGTACGTACCGGTACTTTACAGGAAATCGGAGCTCGTGAAAATTGACGCCAGAAAGCCCCTTTGCGTGGATGATTTTGTTAGAAGAAGGTAGGAATTCATTTTGATCGAAACGGCTAAAAGTTAATTTCAGATCTACTTTACAACATATAAAACAGGAGTATTACATATCTTTTAGAGGGGTGGAGAAGTTCGTGCTCTCTCTGATCATTTTAGTGGCTAAAAAATCTCGAAATCGAAGAAAAAACTTGATATTGGGTATCGGCGTACATCCACCATTCTAAACGATTTAAGCGTATATATGAATATTTGACCTCATTTCTCCTTTAAAGAGTTACGTTCTCATAACGTACAGTAGAAATCAGCGTGAGGTTACTTTCATGAGACGTCCGGAAATTTGTAATTAAGTAGAAAATAGGGTGGTTTCAGGTTCTGCGTTAAAAATATCCTAGACAGGCTTAATTTCCGTGCTCAAGATGCGATTTTTGTGATAACTCGTAAAGAGAAAAAAGGAAGAAAAAAAGAGGAAATTACTTTCCCTTTGCCTCTTCATTTTAAGGAAACGAGTTTGGCAAAGGCACGTATTTTGGACGTAAACGAGCAACACTTGCCACCACAAATACACCAACCATTTTTCAAGAGATTTTTTTCCGAACACTATTTTTTGTAACATGAGAAATGAATAGGACTAACCAAAGTAAGACTTAATAATAGTTCAACTTAATGGTCACTACTTCAGAATTATTTAGCATACAGAAAAAATGCTGTGTTGATTTTTGTAACCAAGAAACTTTTGTCAAGAAAGTACGGCATATTATCGAGTAGAGCATTTTTGAATGTCCGAGTCGTGTGTTGTTTCAAACAACACACGACAAACAACTCGTAGCAAACAACTTATGCTACGAACGCTTATGTTGGTACTGGCTCGTTGGCGTTCATTAGACTTTCATGAGGTCTTTAAACAGCCACCGCTGGCTGTTTAAAGGCGCCAGGGTCCCCCCACAACAAGGAGGACAAGTAAGGCACGAATCTTTGATTAAAAGGAGCGATACTAATGAACGCACGCACTCGAGACCCCTGAAATCTTAAATTATTTTTTATCGTGTCGGACATTGTCACGTCGTTAGGGTAGTGAGTCACACTTGCCGCTTGTGGGTGCTGGTGAAACATTCGACTGTCGCGCCTGGAAATCGAATGAGAAATTCAGCATCCGCATTAAGAAAACGTCGTTGGTTAAGAATAATGTGTACCGAGATTGGCGGACCGTAATAATGCGCTGAAGATTGTATCCCCGATGCGTGAGAGAGACGGGGAATGGGAAAAGGGTAATGGTAGGACGGAAGTTTTTCACAGACGCGGATTATTTTTCGTTAGTGTGAGCATCAACGGCTGATAACAAACCAACATTACCGTCTGTGCGGTCGAGATCGTAAGTCACGGGAGCTCCGAAAGTATGAGGACATGACGAACGGCTACTGCAAACCTGCAGTTGTTTCGATCTCCATTAAGTTGTTTATACATCTTTTTTTATTTTTTTCTCGACATAATAAAAAGCTCAAGAGGTATCCTTCCCAGTACTCACACAAAAGCCTGTAATGGATATTCATGAAAATGCGGATCTCAAGATTTTCATATGTTTTATCTGTTCCACGGATTCTTGAACCAAAAGATCTTAGGTGTCCATACGAGATTATCGTTTTCTCTCAATGCGTAGGAATGTAAACTATGATCCGAGAGGTGCAACAAACATATATAACACTTCCATAGATATAAAGCAAAATGCAATAAAGAAGAAATAACATTCACCTATCGTTGCCTTAGTCCCAAGGCAATCTGTTTTACTACGTAGTCCAGGTTTTTATGGCGTAGGCCTGTACGGAGTTCGCCGGAACATTTCCTACGAGTGGCTTTTACATTGAATATAATCGTTTATTTGGCCAAGTTCAGCTGGCTTGACGCAAAGTGCATCGGACAGCGACATGCTGAGACTTTTAGCGATATGTCGGTTCCGCCCGCTGCCGGACCGGACCGATCGCGGCCGCCGAGGCGAGGCGGGAATGTACTCTCGCCTCCACGTCGCGTCGCCATTTTAATTCTCATCGGAAATCTCTGTCACAAGAGGCTTGCAAAAGGCTGGCTTATATTGTTAGTTTATGTTGATGTTATCGACGTTTTATTGTGTGAAAGCGTTCATGGCGTAGCTGATCTCTTCTTTAGTGTTAATAGCTATCCAATATCCAAGCGTTCGATACTCTTGGGGCCACCCAGTGGAAAGCGTTTTACTCTCTACACAAATTTCATATTTTCTTAAAAAATCGACATTTTTTTGAAAAGTACATAACTTGCTGAGTATCGGAAATATATTATTCCTTTCAAGCAGCTATCGTTCTGTTTCCCGCCTCTTGAGGGGTGTATTATGTCAATCCTCTCTTTTTTTTAATATCTTTTTTTCAGCATGGGTTAAGGCTTCATGCTGCATTTTTATACGATGTGCATTTCTTGTTGCCTAATATCTATGTTGTTTCTGGAAACACATTTCTAGCAACCGAAAAACCTACTAAATGAATTTCGTGGCCTATTTTGTTTGGGAAGGTGTTTATTGATATCGATTAACTTTTCGATCAGTGAAATACTCGCGAAGCAGTGAAGGAACATTCGCAAAAACATAGAGCAGAAATCCATGACAAGTCCAATCGTACAAAAATCTATTGATGATTTATGGAAGCATGGACTACTGTCATACCTAAGTCTATATAATTCACGAAGTGCTATTGATGTGTATTTTCGTAATTTCAATTATGATGGATATCAACTTATACTCACGACAGCTGCTCTGATATCCTTATATACAAATCCGCTCATGGATATCCATGTGTTTGGACAGTTTAAAACTGATATCCATAAATCTATTGATATCCAAACAGATATCAACGGATCTTCCTTCGTATTTCCATGCAAGAACTTCCCATGGGTTTTGGTACCACGGATATAGCGTAAGCCTGACATTTTCACTGCATCGGAAGTAATTATGAGAAATTTATCGAATCGAACCACAATGGACGTTCGCATGCGCCTCGGACGAGCCTCCGGTGTTAGCTGCCTGCAGGCTTCGCTCTCAACATCTATTAAGTGAAAGTACTGGTACCACCAATTGTGTTCCACATCTATAAAAGAGCATTATTTCTTTTAACGAGTCTTCGCCTGCTCGGATATCTCAATTTAGATGAAAACTTACTTACAAATTCGTCTCACTCTGCAGTTCAAAGTCGTACCAAATAATCGCGTCGCGTTTCCATCAAGACTCAGTTTTGAGAGGAAGGAAACTCTAGCGGAAGAAGAAATAGCTGCCTCAAAACTAAAATATAGTCTGTTGACTTTTTGAGGTTATTCAACCAATAATTCGGAAAATATACATTTACGAGCAACTTCAATGAAGTGAAACCGATTGCATTATACACTTGTGTTTGGATAGGGTAATGTTGACCGCACCTGTTCGTCTTAAAAGTTAAAGAAATATTTGCTTATAGATATAAAGAAATTATTTGGTGATTTAAGCACATAGATTACTGTTCCAGTGTTTTCAAAGCATCGGTTTTTCGTCTTGATAATTCGTTGAAAACAAAGCTTTCCATATCTTTGTTAGATATTCATTCGATTTTTTTCTTTGTATACAAAGATGTTATCGAGCTGATGAGACGGTTTGATTCAGGTTCTCCCTGTTCAACACATGTTACCGCTATATAAAAGCAGTATTTACGACGGGGAAGAAAAAATAATAATAACGGTACTGGTAAGTGAACGGTAAGCACATGATATCGGTATACTTCTTCTTTGCTTCGAACAATGTGATCCATTTTCTTCTGTCCTTTTTTTGTGTCTTGTAAATAATCACGTAGGGTAAAGTGAGGAAGCTGTCGACCCTTAGGGAACATATTCACTTTTTACAATCAAAACAGGAGACTATTCATTTCCATGTTCTTGAACGTATTTCGATTTCTTGTCTTACCCGATGAATAAAAGTACAGTGGCCTACAAAAGTCATGACCCCTATGTATTTCTTATAGGATCATGACTTTTGTGACCCTCTGTGCTGAGTCTTTTCATTCAAAATTTCAGAAACACGCTAATCTAAATAAAAGGTCCCTACAACGCGCCCATGACATATGCCGATAGTCCTTGCAGCCTAACATGGTGCATCCGCATGCCAGTCGCGCTCAGCGCGTGTCACCGTTCGCACCGACCCGCGAGAGTTGTCTCGTCTCCATAACTCTTAAAATTTCAAATATTGTCTGGCTGGATTAACACTAACCCACACTTTTACAGCAAAATCAAGCACAAAAGTGTGTTTGTATCGGTCGATGAAAATATCCGATACGCAAGGTTAGGCTGCAACTACTTTATAACAGGCCTGATGAGATGAAAACAAACGCCAATATCGAATGACGTCATTGTGATGCCATGTAACGTCATTCATGACTAAGCTTTCGAAATGACTTCAAATTTGCTCATTGTTTCGAGAGACTCTGACTCTCCTGTCATTTGAAGAACATGTCATGACGTCGACGTCGTTTGTCCCACTAAATTTTTCGCGCAACATGGCGGTAGTCCAGAAATTCGCTGCTTTTTCGGTTTTCCACCTGTTGGGTCTGCGATTTGACCCAGTCCTTTGTGTTTCCAACGCCCTTTATGATCGGGCAGGAGGTCGCCGATAGACCACTTTTTGTACTCGAAATATCTTCGGCAGCAACCCAAAAGGGATCCTTTGTTCCGAGAAGAAAGAGGTCCTCCGCCTTAATCGAAGGAATGCCGTGAACAGTGAGCCATTCGATTCTACCCCTGCTCATTCACTCAAGACTTTTGTTAAGTAGACGCACGCGTCAGATTAATGTTTCGCCCGCATCTGCGTATCATAATCCGAAACCTGTCGGCATTTCGTTGCGGGCTCTCTGGAGCAAAACGCGACGGAGTTTGCAGTACGTACGGCGCGCTGTGACGTCACGCGCCTGTGCGCCTGCGCGCGCAGTTTTGCCGGAGGGGGAAGGGTGGGGGGAAATGGAGCGGCTGGGCTGGGCCGGGCAACACGCCGATTGATCTGTCCCGTTCCGTCCCCGTCCCCGTCGTCGTGGTTCAGTTTGTGTTGGACTGTGGCTGGAGTCTGTTAGTGTAGTTCGCGTGTCCCAAGTTTATGGTGGTCTTATCCTGAGTTGCCGACATGTGTTTATGCACGATCACGTACGGCTTGGGAGATTTTCCAAATGGAAAGCTGAGCTCTGCAGTGTGATGTGTGTGCGTTACTAATGCCCGTCTGGAACGCGTTAGTGCTATGTTTCATTGTGTTACGATTTGTTAAGTGAGTCCACTAGTGCCTAGTGCCAGGAATCTCGACGCAACTGAAAATTTGATGACTGTGGATAACATGCCGCAGCAAGAGCTGACTGTTATGGTAAGCATTCCCCGCTTTGTTTTCTGTCGCCTGCATGTTTGACTTACCGCACTCATGCAGAAGTGACCTTGTATCACAGCCACTCTTTAAGAAGGATTTGAAATAGTTCTGCTTTATTCGTGTGAACATGTGATTACTGTGTGTATACCGGTAGTTGTTATCTTGCTGTCACGTGAACTTCTTTCCCTAGGCATCTAAAATGCCAGGATACACAAACCAACAAACCCGGGTTATTCGATTGGTACGGTAAAAAAAACAACAAAAAACAATCAATTCAAGTGAAATCAGCCCTTGTTGTAAAACGCATTTGCGGAACAGGAGACATCACCTGCACGTTGTTGATATCTCACGCCAGGTTACTTCTAGTTAAAACTTAACGGGCAACCCGAGTGAAGTTAAGCATGGATATGTGAAAGTGAGGTTAGGATAGGCATTGTTCATGTGTTTGAAAAATTGATCTCAATTAATCACAATCTACATCGTTTCATTAGCGTTTGATCGATGTAGCGATTTCGGAGATCTATCCACGCCAGAACAAACAGCTAGAACGTATTGTATGAAAATACAATGAACGCTTATGAAAATTACGAGCTCGAAAAGCTGGTTCGAGTAGACTAGACTAGAGGTCTGCAAAAAATGGTAGTGGTGTTCTCGAGGTGGAAAATAACGGTACTTGAAGATGGGAGGGCACTGTTTGCAGTACCGGTACCTCGTATTTCTGCTTACAAAAAAGAAGGATATCGTAGGAACTCTGACACGCTTTGCTCGTCACCCAGCGAAGCAAAACATCTGTAATTACACAGGCACAACGTCAATATGTAGTACTCGAATTGAATTCTTAATTATTCTGCCGGCCCATTTGGTTTAAATGTACTTTAAATCACAGTTCGGCAAGAACCGTTTATTAATCCTGAGTCCCACTTTAAGTACCCTAATTTTATCCGGATCACGATCGCAGAAAGAATTAGTTACGGAACTATTTATCAGCTAATTGCTTTGTTTTGTTGAGCCATGCAATTTTAGGATGGATGAAGAACTTTACTATTATTTTCAAAGGTAGCAATTTTAACCTTTTGGTTCAACCTTTCGTCGTCAAATCTAGCGGAACGACAGCGGAGCGATGCAAGAGGCATCTAACCTAACTTAACCTAACACAACTAAGCCCCTTGCTTTTTACCAAGGTTATAGTTATAATCACTTGTGCCTCGCTTCGCTATCGCTCCGCTCGGCTGTTGCCAAGCCTGATGCCGCTTACTCCTCGGCAGCCGATTTAGGGCCTCCGAGAAGTGAGCGGCATCAGGCTTGGTGACCTTTTAATGAGGTAACCCTAGGTTAAGTTAAGTTAGATTACGTGGCTTCTGCTTCGCTCCGCTATCGCTCCGCTATCGCTCCGCTCGCCTTAACATCGTAGGGGTTGAACCAAAAAAAGGTTCAAAATGCAACCTTAAAAAAATTATTGTGTTCAGGATTCGACTTGGATCGCGTGTAAAAACGTGCCTGATTCTTAAAACAAGTATTTTGCAAAAATTAAATACTTTTATCCCAGCATTTTTAAAGGGAAAGGGTGGAAGCCGAGTGTATCTAAAGCACGGTCCTGAAAAGGGTAGGGTAGGTACCCTCTGTCCTCCAAAAGTCAAGACCGTGCGGAGTATCCTTTATCAGATAAACTTGAGCAAATATTAAACTCAAAAAATATGAAGAAAGGTTTTGCTTCTTAAAAAATCAAAGATTGTTTCTCAAGCGCAATATTTTGAGGCGCCTTATGGAGCATCTGTGAGTTTTTTTTTTTTTCTTTTCTTTTGAGATTTTTTCCGAAATTGGTGTTTTAAATGTTTTGCTTTTCTTGACAATATTTTGTGTTTGAAACCCCCCTCCCCGCACCTTTACTTAAAC
>Ga0058701_10001769_pt1 | contig 15713 bp, 14 predicted proteins | sample AgamicOrMae_FD_97039 | JGI IMG/M metagenome (GOLD analysis project Ga0058701, IMG submission 97039) | Agave microbial communities from Guanajuato, Mexico - Or.Ma.e | ecosystem: Host-associated > Plants > Phyllosphere > Phylloplane/Leaf | place: Guanajuato, Mexico | collected 2012-06-04
GGGAAGTTGAATTTATATTGCCTCTTATATTCAAGAATGAAAACAACTTGCAGATCTGTCAACAACTACTAACCATAGCACCGTTGTTACTAGTGCGATAACTTTAGCTGTATGTACGACGGCTTCGATGTGAGGTACAGTGAAGATACTAAATCGTGTCGCATTGAAATTTAAGGACTCGAGAAATTTTTGTCGGCAATACCATCGAACTGATCAAGGTCCTCCGCATTTAAATGCATTAGTAAAATCAAGACGAATTCGGATAAATATATCGCTAGATTTGAATGCGGCACGATTTATGATCTCACCGGGCGCGTCTTACGCATGTCCGCAAGGACAATGCTTTTAAATGAACTTTACGTGTGGATTCCTTCCGATCTATATCATTGATGTAAAATAGCATGAAAGTTAAAGTGAAGAACGACAGGCCCAAGGTCGTGAAAAAGATATGGAGCCGATACCGAGACAGTCCCTGGGAAAACTCTACTGCGATCTCAAAAAATATTCGACAAGACCGTATCATTTTTCCAAAGTATCATTTCGCTCGCCTGAGTGTTTATGTCCAACATCCTCTGAAATGAGCGACATTCAACAAAAATAGCAAAAATTAACGTATGGTAGTTGGTCGAAGCATTCTTGTTGAATCTACAACCACTTCGGAGCGAATGAACTATAATCACTAGGCGAACAATAATGGATGGTCGATCGTTCATCTTTCCAAGAGATTCTTCGTCCGATGCCGTTTGATTTATTTTAACGTGTTTACATATCAGCCTTGTGCAAGCAACAAAAACCTCTTGGAACATGAACCAATGTGGTGGTGTGCACTTCCCTCTTAAGTTTACCATTAAAAAAATTAAAAAAAGGGAATAAAACTGCCCTTTAGTTACAAAAAGGAATTCTATTAGTTCACAACTACATACAAGCACATACAAAAGAGCGATCGACCTTCGCAATGGTCATAGCCATTCCTACAGGATGAATAGACGTGAAATGGACATCTGCTAATATTGTTATGGTTATCTCCGAAGTCTTTAGGATGCTAATTTAACTTTTACGCATCTGCAGTCTGGCGCGAGTTTAATCACTCTTTATTTTAAACTTTAGTTCTTCAAAATACGGGGATGAACTTTGCGCAACGTCAGATGTCTATTTCACGTTTAGATCCTGTTGAGCTATAATTTCTATAATTTTGATTTCCAGTCCTTAATTCGACTACTGCGCGGAGAAGTTGCTAATTTTTTTCTGTACAATTTATTACATTAATCGACTGACGGCGTGTTAAAACACACCGCACAACTAGGCTAAGGGTTACTTGTTTGTTTGTTTTTTTCACACACACCAGCGAGTTTAGGAGTTCCTTATCGAGACAACTGTGAAACAGTTGTCTTGGCATTCAATGACTAGGATTCCAATAATTAACTTAGGGAACATGTTCACGGTTTGCATTAGTTGGAACAAGATTTGGCTTTTAAACGGTGAAGATGGTTAACATTACGACCCTAATTGTTTCGGGGAACTGGGCATTTCTCTTGGTTCCGGGTCATATTTATTTCGTGTATCAGAGCTTGATGCATTGCGCCCATTACTTATCCTTCTCGGGAAAAACATTTTCTGGCCATTAAGTAGGATAGAAACAGAAATGCCCTCAAGGAACTTTTCTCAAAATTGTTTCTGGGGTAATAATTTACTTGTTAAATTACACTTCCTTTTTTAAAATAAAACAATGTGATAACTATTTTTTTACAGCAATATACAACTAAATTATATTTACATGATATTTACAAACACAATAACAACAGAGGAGAATTGCCTGAGCTTTAACAGTGAAACGCATTATTCTGATTTCCTTTTTTCTATTTGGCCTGAACTTAATTACGTTTCCGAAATCGTCATAGCACCAGTGACTACTCGAATTTGAAACGAAAGAAAAGAAAACTGTGCGTGATCGTCATAAGGGAGTCTTTCCCCCTTGGGACAGATATTTTCACTGGACCTCAAGCTTTGGTAAAACTTACTCCGAACGCAACACAGGTTTCCAATCCTTTTGTACGGTACGTCTTAGACCTACAGTTTGTACCTTCCACAGAAAACAAATGTGAGTACATGGCATTGACGTGACAATACCGACGGCACTCCAGTTGATAAAATGCCGTAAAACTCTCCTTGTATGTGTTCCTCATGATCATTCATGGGACAATGCAGTGTGATGACAGTTAGGCCCCTATGGCCGTATTCCCACCAAACATGGCCAGCATGTCAAGGAACTTTACAAGCGGGTAGATACCCTCCCGCTAGCAACAAAAGGGCACCTCCCATTTAAGGAGACGGGATCCAGCGGTGACCAGACCGCCCCATCCTTAGCTCACCCCCTCAAGGTGGCTGGAATGGGTAGTCCTCATCTCCCACGGGAGCTTACAAAGCCTGCCAGGCTAAAGATAAAAGTATGTGGCCGGTTGGGAACCGGCAACATCCCACTAACTCTCTCGGACAGTGGTCTTCTCCGTCTTGGGCGTGTTCTCGCCCAGGATGGTGGCGATTTCACCTGGCATGAAGGCCCACGGGGTGTTGGTGGTGGCCAAAGGGCATTTCTCGCCGCTCGGACAATAGACCTGCAACGAAAACAAAGAAGCCATAAGAGGTGGGCGTTTGTCGAAATGACAAAGTCTCTCAACTGATCCCCCGAGTGTCTCAATAATACCTCGATGAAACACCCATGCCCGTACCTACGTTGACGGTATGGGGGTAGTTGAGAGGGACTGTCCCCTAAACGACCTTGACATTGTCAGTAAAGAATGCGTCGGTCTCAAGTTAGGAATTCACCGGAGCCCGAACTTAATAGCTTCTCAGTAAATCTCAATATCGGAAATCCGACTCGTACTCGTGACGTCACCCTGTATTTCTAGGAAAACGGCATTCAATAGACGTTATCTTAATCTTCCTGATTCCGCATTTCAGACATATTTTTGCAAATCCCATTCTTCGATTCACGCCGAAGAAAGGCACTTTCCTTCAAAAAGAACAACAGAAAAACAGAGGCATCGTTACGTCTACAGCTTTTGATTCAGTGTAGACTCGAGCCCCACGAATATGATTGTGGATTATCCTAAACCCTGAACTGAAAAGCACTGCCTAAGTTTTTAGAATTCCCCAAAAAATGACTTGACAAAAACTGATATCCCAGTGAAATATCTAGCGCGTAATTTTTTCTTTTCTTCACAGCATGATGGCATGAGTAGAATGCCCCTCTTAATCCTAAGTGCGATTCAAGGCATGAATGGCTGGTCACAGCAATTTTTCAGTTTTCGATTTATAATAATGGTACCGCACAATGAAGATGTCATCAATCCTAAAGGGAGTTAATGGGTCAAAATCATGCCGCCATGCTAGCATTTTACCATAAAACTATTGCTGTGAACAAAAAATCACAAACTAAAAATGTGCGCGCTCAGCCTTTTATGCTCCGACTGTCATCCCCAATGAAATCTTTCAAAACCCTGGTGCTATCTCTTTAGACTCTCATCTCAGTTTCGTGCAATTAAGATGTTCTAAAAATCCCGTGGGCGTTTTAATAGCCTCCTGCACGAATGAGACAGAGTAGCCTACGCGGGAGACTTTCTTTAAAACGTGACGTGGCCTACAACGCACATTACTTCCATGTTACCGCTGTGTTCGCGAGTCCTCAACAAAGTAGGTGAAAATCCACAAATATGAAGTGATCCCATGCCGAACGCCATACTCAAAGTCAGAACGCTGTCGTAGCCGCGATCACGATAAGGGCTCGAGATACCACCCAACTTCTCCGTCTCTAAGCAACAAACCCCGTAGACTACCTGCGACTTCACCCTCCCATCAAAACCGACCTCAAAAGTGACTTACTTAGTCTAACAACTCCCCAAACTCTTTTATTAATTTGTTTTTACTTCTGTTATGAACATTTTCAACATAATGACTGATCTAATTTTGAGGTATTCTCTGTATTTTAACTCTTTTTTGCAAACATGAACCACACCTGTTCTATGAGCCGTTATAAGTATAAACAGGTTAAATTGGATCTTCATAACTTGGGATAAAAGTGGGAATAAAAATATAATGAAAAAAAAAAGTGTCAAACGAAATGAAGATCTCTTACTTTCCTTCATACTTAATACAGTTACGTTACGAGTTGTTCTAAACGTTCTGGAATGAGATACGTTCTGAATATTCCTTAAAAATTGCCATTAACCCATTTGGAGGCAGGTTTATGGTTTTGTGTTGAATTTCTCATCGCAAGGTAGTGACTAATCTATATCTTCGATACGATAAGTTTGGAGCTTAGTGTCCACAGCCAAAACAGCAGCGCGTCCGGCCAACGTGACCTACCCATTAACCTACTACCGCCCAGCGATGCCGTTCGGAAACAGAAAAAATTATTTTAAAGGATCTTTTTAGTTCAGTATTGTCAAAATTAAAAAAAATATCACCCCTCGGGCAACCTGAAATTCAATAATTTAGGCATTTTCTAAAGCTTAAAATTGCGTTATATAACGCGAAAAATCCTTCGAATTTCTCTTTAGCTAAATTTCACTCCAAACACTTTGGGCTGTCATGGATTAACGTCATGCGCCATTATTGAGCCCGCGTGCTTCGGAAAAACTGCTTTATTCTTACCTCCGAACCGGCTCCTTGCATTGTGATGCTCTTTCTTGAACACGGGAAACAGAATTTGTGGTGTGGGACGGACGGACACTGCACGAAGTGAGTGTCTTCAAGACGCTCATGGCAAATGGTGCACTTGAGCATGGTTGTGGTCGGTCCCGGGGTCCCTGTGCCCGGCGATGAACTTGATCCCGTATTCGGCGCCCCCGGCTCCGCCGAGCTGTTCGGCGTTCCTGGGCTCTCTCCGATAGCCATACCGGCGTTCGCGCCGCTGCTACTGTTCGGAGCTTCGCTCGAAGTAATCGTGGTAGAACTGACGTGCCTGCTACCCGAAGATCGCCGCCCACTTGTAGATCCTGCATTAACAAAACATGAGTGTCATTTACAATCACGCGATCACTCTGCTCAGTTGGGTTAGAGAAACAAACTTGGGTCGGCATTACTTCCAAGCTGTGCAAACATTGTCTATGTGACCAGTGCGCCTCGTCCAATCAACAATCTCTCAGTTCGTGAAGGAGAGGCTGAACAACTTTTCTTTTATTCTTTCGTTTGCGAAAATAATATGCCGATCGGCGATTTTGCGAGTATTGTGTACCGGTACTTGCAGTCTCAAAAGAATTGATCGCTCCAACTTTTTCAAACCTTTGTAACTTTGGACCGGAAAGGGATCAACAAAAGAGCCAGAATCATGTTGATAGATCTCTTGAAGATCTAGCGATTTTGTCCCGTGATTTTTTGACGTATCTCCCTTCGTTTCAAAGTTTAGGTGGTTTCAGAAAGTTGGAGCGATCAATACTTTTGAGACAGCTAGTACAAGAATAACATATTGCACGTATTTACAGTTTTACTCCGGGTAATATTTTGTTAGAAAGGAAAAAGATTGGGTTAGAAAAGTGAGGTTATGGGATTCCGCCGAACGGGGAATGGAGGCTCTTTCAGTTTTCCGAGGTGATATTATGAAAATGTGAAATATATTAGCCACGCAACATTTTGCCATTTGAAATGGGAGGTGCTGATATGTAGAAAGGTAGTTGAAGATGACATTATTGGTGACGTTAAAAGTACAAGATTTTTCAACTCGAACATACTCTTCCCCGAGTCGGCGAAGAAAAATAGCAGAGCCTCGAGGAAGGAGCCAAGGGTTTCGAAAGTTGACTATAAACTAGAAAGGATATCTCGTGAAAAGGGCTTGTTGTGTGAGTTGAACTATGAACTACACATTAAACCTCGCGATTGACTGTTGTTTACGATTACTGTCATCTTACTGTTAGAGTAAGACCGCCTTGCGATCCATTTCCCTGTATTCTTGGACCAAACGTAAGGGGCACTCGACGTTAAGTCGTGTTTGATAGGCTTCTCAACACTGTCAATTAGGCGTTGTTAACCTCTACTATATGAGCTTGATAGGTGAGTCCTGGATGTGGGACAGACATTTGGCTCTGGCAAGAGCAGTTGATGGACGAACGAGCCGTGCACGGCAGAATCTGTCTTGATTTCAATTTGAAGGCTAAACCAACAGATAAGGGAAAACGATATTATGGAAATGGATTATTACAGAGTTGCAAGTTCTGTCTCGTTTTCATGATTAGTAGCTCTGACACTGCGAGATGTCAGGGAAGAAGGTTTCGATCGCAGGAAACATTCATGTCCAATGTCAGGCGTCAAAAAAATTAAATGATCAGGAAATGTAAGGTTAAGGCTGTTCATCGCATCTCTTGGGTCACCAAATCTTTTTAACCTGTTCACTTCCGGTTGACATGGTAGATTGCCCTTATCTGCCAAGTCATCAAATAAGTTGATATTCGCCATTCTCATCTATGGAACGATTCAAAACAATACGAAATAACTGTTAAGACTTCCGGGTGCATCTACATAAGTCACAGGTCGAGTCGCAGCGTCGTAAGAATTTTGGCTTGGACCAAACGGCACGATTAGTCATTGAAACTAGAAACAGTTCCCTTACGACGGCTATCTGCGAATCGTGTGAATACGTCTTTAGCCATTAAATGGTTCAGCTAAATCACGAAATTTGTAACTTAGAAAATGATTTCACCTGGTGGGTGCGTTCAAGTTTGAGAAACACGCTGTGCAGTCCTGTTTTCGGACGCACGAACGTGAGATTATCTGAGTAAGCAGCCTGTACGGTGGCCGAAAGGACAAGAGATGAAGTTTCACGAAGAGTCATAAGAGCTTCAATTTTGTATGCATCCCACCCAACCCCCTGAATGGAATCCATCTTTCAAAGCCAACTTTCTCTTTCCTAGAGACATATTCGATACTGAAATGAAGCTCTAGACTCAGCGTTAAATTTATAGCCACGCGTGAGTTATCTTTGGCTTAATACCTTAGAAGCGGAATCCATCCAAAGGATGATTTCGCGGAGAGTCGAAATAGCCGCGTATTGGGGATGGTTTGCAGAACTCCTGAGTGCCTCTACAATTAAGGCTTCTACGAGTTTAGGATTCAGATTCCGCAGGCATAGCTGTGCGCTGTGCGTGGCAGGCATCGTGGTCCTGTGTTTTGTAGAAGAATTAAGGCTTCTACGACTTTGTAACTTATCCCCCTATCGTGTTAGCGAACGTTACTATACCGTCGAGTTACCTCACCCATTGTAAAGTCCCATACATGAGTAATAGGGAACCGTCATAATGGAACTGTTTCCGGTTGCAGTGCAGTTTGGACCAAGCCAAAATTGCTACGACGATGACGCTGCTACTCACCACCTCCGACATACATGGACGAGCCTTAAGGACCGCACCAGCGCATATCGGTAGAAGGTGGGACCACCTCGAATGAGCAAAAGCACCTCATTGCGGATCACAATTCCACAGGTTTGTCTGAGATTTCGTTCGGATATGGGGACGGTGAAAGGATAGGAGGTAGCGATAGATAAAACCCGCCTTCCCGTGCCCGTGGCCGCTGGAAATGAGAGGCAAATGTGCTGTAAGCAGTGAGCATGCAACATGCAGTTCCCAGTCCACAGCCTCCGTCGCAGCCCACACACGCACACTGCGATCGGCGCGGCGCAGCGCGGCGCGCGTACCTGTGGAATTGGGTGAGTGCAGCGAGGCGCGCGAGGCGGACCGCGGGTTCGAAGAGCCCGGCGGACTGCCTCCCGCGCTCCGAGGCGAACCGGGTGGGAGGTTGTCGGCCACAGACATGAGCGCGGCCATAGGTGACGGCCCGTTGCCCCCGGGGGCCCCCTGCTGCTGAGGCTGACCTTGTGCTGGTGGCTGAGCTGCAGACTGCGGCGGCTGGGAGGCTGCTTGAGGCTGATCAGGCGGCGAACCCGTTCGAGGGCCCAGTGGAGACACCGCACCTCCGTTGGCCAGCTGCACACCCGCCCCAGGACCCGGCGCCGCCGAGTAACCTGCCAGCCACCAGGTTTATCAGAATGTGGAACACTCAATGTCAAACGGATCTACTCCGTTCTGGCCTCAAATTCGTTACTTCACGATAGTCGCGATATTCAAAACTAGGGTAGTTAATCTTCCCTCTTAGGGCCTTCTCATCAATCCCCGACTTCCCTCTAATCGCGGGCCTAAAAGTGAAGATGTTCGTTGGCAAACATTTTTTTCTTTGAAACCGATTGCATTCTGTTCGTTTTTAAGCTCATGGAGCTGCTAATCCATAGCAATTGCCTGATCTTTTATCCAGTGGACCACTGGCCCTTGCCTTGCCACTCGGCCATGACATAAAACTTCCTCGCCTTAGGCCTGCATAGCCTCTAGCTTCTAAGTTTGTCGAAGGCATAACACTATCTATTTAGTTCGGCCCTATGACGCAAATCAGATTTTAAAACATGTAAATCGATGTTTTTTATGAGTTGCCGTTTTTTTCGTATGGGAGTTCATAATACCATCCTCTACGCAGACCATTCCTCGTCTTTAGGCCAGATCGATACGTAACAAAGTAGGTACAGCGTTCGCCCAACGTGTTCCGTTCGATATCGTCACGATAATGTGCATTTCAAAAGTTTGGCGACAGTTCCTCTTAATTCTATACATAGCCGACAAGGGGTTCGCTGGCACACTTCATCGTTCCACCGAGTGGGTAGCCTACCCAATATGTAAGGGGAATCGACCCAAACGTTAACGGCACATTTATTCCGTTCTTGATACATTCGTAACGTTTGAGGTGATAATCGGATGGACACTGAAGGTCTTCAATACGTCATCCTTCAGATTTCGAAATGTCCCGATGAACACCTTTCCCCTAGTGTGAAACGGAAACTGCAATATGATACTGGCATCATCCCGTTTCTTTTCGGCTTCTTGGAATTGACGGTCGACTTCCTATTTAACGCGACTAGTCCGACGACCCATGGAACACCAACGTAATTAATTTCCATGCGGGGCGGCGCAAATGTTTTCTTGCCAACGAAAGCTGATTCATCTTTTACTGATTCGACGTTTATATTTCAGCTCAGTAAATAAAAATACGGAAAGAGTTTAGCTAAGTAAGAATTTTAGTCACCGGCGAGACGTCATGCAGATCGACTTGGCAACAAAGCATTGACAGAATTGGCAACGTGATGACGTGCCCGTCAGCAGCGGTGCAGTCTATCGGTCGGTCGCTGGGTCGGGTCGTTAACGACGGCGACAACGCTCGCTCCGCCGCCGCACGGCACGGCTCGATGCCAAGCAACCAGCCCCCTCCCTCCGCTTCCTCAAACAGCCAGCCGCCTGCCGCTCCGCAGCGAGTCGGGCTGAGCCATGTCTGTGGACTGCCAGACCGCCGTCGTAGGTCCCCTCCACATTCCAATGCGCCAGGCTGCCAGAGCGCGGCCTAGCGGCCACGAACGTGACGTCAGCCGACAGACGTGCCCGTGCTGCGTTGCGGCTGTGTTGTTGGACGAGTCCACACTTAATGATCGCAGGGGAGGTGGGCGACGCGGTGCCGTGCGTCGCGGCGTTGCCGCTCCGTCGAAACATGACGTCAGCGCCGATCGATGTAGCACAGGGAGACCTCCGTTATGCCGGCCGGTGCGCAGCGCACGAGGGCGGAGCGGAGGGCACAGGGCCAGCCCGACCCATGCGCGTTCGATGCGCGCGCACCACCGTCGCAGTTGCCACTACCCAAGGGCGACATATCGACCTAGAGTGACGTCACGCGCTGCGTCATAAAAAGTAACGGTCTCAGGAACGAACCCGAGCCGCCCTCCGAGACAACCCTCAAGCAATAAAAGGGAGACGAAACGAAAAATATAATAAGGGGAAAAAATCAGCCACGTGGCGGGTCGCGGAGGGCTTACCATTGGGTTTGAACGAGGTCGCGGTGTCGAAAGACGGAGTCCGGGTGGGCAACTTCTCCGTCTTAAAGCGGCGCTCGGTGCAGGGCAAGGTGGGCATCCCCGGGAGCGACTCTCCCCGCGTCAGCGGCGGCCTCAAACCACCATCCTCAAGCGACATCATGCGCTTGGGCGGTGGTGGACCATCGCCGTTGAGCATGTGCCCGTGGTGGCCGTCATCATCGTCCACCAGCTCTCGCTTCGGCGGCAACAACGTGCCAGCCGGCCGATTGCCCCCATTGTGCTGTTGTTGCTGCTGCTGCTGCTGTTGCTGCTGCTGTTGTTGTTGCTGCTGGAGGTTGTGGTGGGCGACCTGGTGCGCCACCAAGTGCGCCGCTGTGGGGTGTCTCACACCCACAGCAACTCCACGCACTACGGCGTCATGGTCTGCGGCGGAGCCCTGCTGCTCCTGGAGGCCGCGAATACCCGTGCGCGACATGGGGGGCGCAGTCACACTTGCGGTGTACTCGCTCATCATGGACCCCCGGTGATGGTAGCCCGCATGGGGTGGTGGAGCCTGTTGCTGCGTACGCAACGTGGCTGGCACCACAGTGCACACCTCAAGGCCATTTTCATGACTCCGTATGCCTATGGGCGCTTTGGCGGTGGCGGGCGTCGCGACGCCGCTCCCGGCGCCCCCACCGCCGGCCCGGGGCGCTGCTTCCTGATACACGGTAACGCGTTTCATCTGGCGGACACCCTCCAACACCGCCTCGATCCTATCCGCACCCTCATAGTTAACGCAACCCCGGCACACCGCTTCGGAGAAGTCGTGCAACAGCGCCCACGGCATGCGGGGGAGGTCGCACAAATAACAGTGCTGACGCTTGGCGGTCTGCATCACCGACATTGCGCTGCCACTTTGTCTCACTTTGAACTTCACTCTGACCCAGTCGATTACCAACACTATTCACGGACCACTGGCGCACTTGAAGGCTGCATCCATCTTGCACTACCACTAAACATCACATGCACCCACACACTTTACACGACTAGCGCGACGAGACCGGACGCATGGTACTGCCGTCGACAGCAAGCCCAAACTGAACTGAGCCAACACTGGAATGGCCTGGCCTGCCTGGCTGCCTGCCTGTCGTTTCGTCGTAGCGGAGGGGTGGGGGCAAATTCAGCTTGGCTGCTTGCCTTGCCGTGCCGTGGTTCGGTGCGGCGCTGATGCGGCAGCGCGGCGGCGGCGGCGAGTGAGAGCGGGCGGGCGGGCGGGGGAAGGAGGATGGGAGGTAGGGCCGAGCCGGGCCGACCGGCCGGCCGGGGTGGCGGAGAGGAGGAGACGAAAGAAGCTAATGTCTGACCATCCGCCGGTATTCCCTTTCACTCCACTAACTCCCTTGGTTGTGCCTCCCCCCTCGCTCTCGCCTCGCTGCGAGGATACTTAAAATTCCACTTGTACGCCGTGCTTGCTCAGCGAGAGGCAGGCGCAGTCCATTCCCTTTTTCTCAATCGCATTTCTTCCCCTTCCAACAACTTGATGTTGCCCGGCTTAGCCAGTCTCGTTTGCAAAAATATCAAGTGCTGTTTGCCAAAAACACTCTACTCTATCGTTTGCCCGCTTTTACTACCGTGCGATGTGACCATCACATCGCAGTTTATTTTTAAAAGTCTCGACTTCGATGGCGGAAGTCTTAAAAGTAAACAGATAAATTCGGAGCGGCAATTTCCAACTGCAAGCTGTGTGGTCTTTTGGTTCTTTATTGACACAAATGGAAATTCAAGCCTTCATCTGGTTAAGTTGCTATTCAGGACGGACCTAAAGAATGTTGTTCTAGTAGACCATTCCAGAAGATAATTCTCGATGTATAAAATGGTCTTTGATAAAAAATAAAAATTAATAATAATTAAAATGATAAGCATCTTTTAGTTTTCGCAGATTCTTTGGAAGTACATTGACGCCGGTATGTTGTATAGCTCGAGAAACCACGAGTCTCCGATTTCGGTATTTTCTGTAAGACGCCTTACGATATTTCGTATTGCACTGATTCGTGCTCCACCCTTGTCGAAAATGCCTTAAGACCGTCAATGTGCCGTGACCAAGTCCACAATTTAATAGTTGCCATATAAACGCCGCTTATTCGACTGTGGCATTCATTCTTACTGCCGACGTTCGCTTCGCTATTTTGGCAGAGGAGCCAATTTTAAATGGGGATACCTTGCAATCCAAAAGTGTCGTTAATATTGCTTACCACTTTCCACTCTATTATTAGAAGGCTGGTGCTTCCACCTTGCAAGTGAAGCAACAACTCGGTTTTAATTCTAAGTAATTAGGGAATTGTTATGCTAAGCGACAGCGGTGAGTGTCACCGGAGTTTCTCCTCCATCACCGAAACGGTAAATGCATTATGACGCCGCCTGCGTGACGTCACAAGGGCGTGACGTAGACCATGCCTGGCGCGCACGCGCAGACCTCGTGACCACTAGGTGTGCCGTGGCAGCCGCGCCAGCTCAAGCCAGCCTCTGGGCTCTGCTTTGCTCGCCGCATGGAGTAGTACAAATGTACTACTCCATGCTCGCCGGCTCGCCGTGCGGCATGGCATCGTGGCATGGCATCGCGGCTCGCACGCCTCGCCACTCCACAGAGACTTTCGGCCAATGGCGTCATCCTCTCCCCTTCCCCCGTCTTCAGCTCGCTGACTGTATCTTTGCTACTCGACAACGGGCTTATCTAAAAACCTGGTGTCGAAAGTGATAAGAGACATACGGACAAAAGCTGATATACGGTAACCAGTCGAGAGGCTTGACATTCAGTGCGCAAAGTCGATAAGGCCACAGTTGTTGTTCCGTCTTGGCGAAAAAAAAAATGACGAATGCAAGGAGCGAAGCAAGGACGGGCGTGTCCTACGTGTGCATTTTGGGCCCACACATCCCGCTATCATAGGCACGCTTCTAGCGGAGGATTCTTCGTGGCGACAAGAAAAACTGGCCCGGGGCCAAACCGGATTCCATATAACAGACCTGCTTGCACGCTTGTGACGTCATGATGGTGTTGATGGGCCTGGGAAGAAAGAATGAGCGGGAAGAGCGAGGCCTAGGAGGTGGAGGGGTATTGGCGTGGGAGGGTGGTCAGAGAGGCAGCGCTGTTGCCGGACTTGGAGCGTGACGTCATGCGACAACCAAAACAACCGCTTTCACTGATGGCCTGGGCCTGGTCAGCCTCGCCTGCCCCTCTCGGCGGGTGCAGCAGCGTGGCGTGATGTGGTGGGAACCTGAGTGTGGCATCTGCCGTGTCTTGCTCCCCCCCCCTCCCCCGATACCCCGGCCCCTCAATTTCTTTGTCAGGAACAACGAGGGCTAGGGCGTTCCACTTCTAGGCTGCCGGATGGCCTACATATTACGTGCCCTTCAGCCTTGTGGATCGTCTTATTTTACTAACGGTTGGTGGAGGGTGAGCCGTAGATGTCCACATCTGGTCCAAGGAAGCCCAAACTCTTGTATCTAAAAGCGGCGGTTTTGCGACACAGAGCTCAGATACGACAGCTTATCGGAGTTTGATAAGGCTGACTTATCCATCCACCGATTGTGTGACTAGTCGGCACTGTAGCTGAAATTAAGGTCATCAAGAAAAGCGATCCACACGTGCCTTTCAGTTGATAAAAGTTTCGACGATAATTCCAACGAACCTAAACAAATATTTATTCACCCTGACACTGTTCTTATCGGAAGATGTATTTTAAATTACATAAACAGAAATAAAAGAGCCTGATTTGAAAGCAGATCCAAGTCTAGCGGGTTTCCCTTCATATCTCCGGAGTGGCTTTGTGCTGTGGGGTGTTTGCTTCACAGTGACTTTTGACCTTTCCGTTTACGATCCGTATTATAATAGTACCGCACAGGTTGACTTTATGATGTCATTTTGACCAACAAATACAAATGTACCTAGCTCTACACAGCAACGGGAACCTCTTACTAAAAATACCTATGACTGCCCGTTGCTATTGACCGTTCTTACCAGACGATTTTCAAACGTAGGTTAGATTCCTTCTAGTCCAACCGCCTCATCGCAGATTTGTTCTGCAAAATATGTTGACTTAACTCCAGTACATGTTTTTCAACGTTTTTATCACGGTACTCAATGACTGGATACGGTAATTTTTTTTTAGCTAAAGAAGTGTTGCAGCCTTGCGAAAGTATCGTCATCCTTACCAACAAAATTTTTAGTGCTACCGCCTCATACAGGGCTTTACCTTTTACAAGACTTGCGGTCTTCCTGACCTTTGCAGGGCGAAGAAAATTCGTTTATCGCGGTGATGAAAATGTATTCTTTTCTATAAAATAAGTGACTTTTCAAAACCCTCTGTGCTCCGAGCGTTCATTGGGAAGGTTATTCATTCTGGAACTACTTACACACTGCTCTTGGAGCATTTTCGAAAAACGTAGGTTAAAAGAGAAGCTCTATTTTGCATAAAATTACGAACTACATCTATCACCGTTACAAAATACTTCTCTTGAGAGGAATTAGGGATGCTGGGGCAAGAGGAAATGAAATGATAGGTGCGAAAAGTAAGGAGGAAAGGATTGTAGGAAAATTACCGAAAAAAAGAAGAAGAAAAACACTGCCTGGTTTCGATATCTGGAAGCTTTAAGAGTGTCAGATTTAAGCTGAAAATAAGTGCATTCTTAGACCGTTTTTCAAGAATCATCTGAGGTAACAACTCAGCTTCTGAGGGCATTCTTCTGGACTGAAACTTGAAGAAGAACACACCAAAGCTCAAGAATAGGGGAAGGGGGGACCTTCCGTGCTCAAATTCAACGAAAATTCTCAGATTTGTCTGGAAGTTATACACATGGCGTATGGTATGCTTTTGATCCGGTTACCATCCGTTGACATTTCAGGGTCCTCAATGCAAGTTACCTACGTCCTGCACCGAAAACCGGTCAGTGTTAAGAATTCCAACTCATGGTTTTTCCTTATGTTGCAGCTCTGTATCAAAGTCTTAGGATTCGGGCAAAACCAAAGTGCTTTAGGGTAATGAAAAAGACGTTCAAAGATTCGATTTTTTTGTTTTTAAAGAATTGAATCGTAAACGACGCGCGCACGCTCACCGATTACAGTGGAAAAGGTGCAAGTCTTTAACGTATATTTATGAAATGGTATATTTATGAAATAGAGGCAGGATCTGCCAGGAAATCGGTCGAATTGAATGAAGATTTGAAGATATTTTAATGCTTATTCATAAGCACACTCAAATTTAGCAGAGTTGACGGAATACTACATTAATTTTTAGTTCAGTCTTTCACTGATAAAAAAACTGACTGAGTTTTAAATATGAACGTCAAACGGATACGGGGCCACACGTATATTTAGTCCTTATCTCAAGGTCACAGGACTTACGTCCAGGCCCGTAGCCTTTTGACGTCTTGCGGTCTGTCTGAAACGTAAACCGCTATATTATAAGTAAAGGACTGAGTGCTTAGAAATATTTCGTCAGAATTTTAATAATGGAAGGTGTTTCAATAAGCGTTCAATCTTGAATCTGTTCGATAGGTACTGATTCTTAAACCCACTTTTCGAATGCCATTTTGTAATTAAGTTCTAACGTAACAACTTCTGTATTGCAACACCGTTGAGTATTTTGCCAAAAATTTAGTTTTTGAACACCCTTTTCTTTTTCTTTTGATATTTAAAACTTTGATGCAGAGCTGTGGGATAAGAAAACGCCATGAATTAGGATACCATGCGATGACTAAGGCCATGACTGATTTTTGGTGCAGGGCGTAACTTGCATTTAGGCCCCTTAGAAGAATTCAACGGAGGGTATAACCCGAACATGAA
>Ga0058701_10001770_pt1 | contig 15710 bp, 7 predicted proteins | sample AgamicOrMae_FD_97039 | JGI IMG/M metagenome (GOLD analysis project Ga0058701, IMG submission 97039) | Agave microbial communities from Guanajuato, Mexico - Or.Ma.e | ecosystem: Host-associated > Plants > Phyllosphere > Phylloplane/Leaf | place: Guanajuato, Mexico | collected 2012-06-04
AAATTTCCAACCACGGGGCCCCCCCCCCCCCTGGGTTTTTTCCCCCTGCCCTGGGCCTTTCCCCGTGGGGCCCCAATTTTAGGAGGGGGGGCCGGGCCCCCCCCCCCCCCGTGGCTACGCCACAGTTGATGAGCGAACAGCGGGTGAATAGCCGGTGGTCGTTGATTCACCCACAGCCTTATTTGAGACACGGCGGGTGAACAGCCCGAGGTCGCTTACTCGTCCACTCTGTCCATCGGCGGTCTACGGGTGGAAAGCCCGGTGTATGGTTATTACAAACTTATTTTAGACACGCGGGTGAATAGCCCGAGGTCACTTATTCACCCGCTCTTTCCAAAGGCGTTCAGAGGGTAGATGTGGATATCCCTTGGTCGGTTATTCACCTGCAGCCTGGGGGCATCGGGGGGGGGGGATTAGCCCGTAGTCGCTTATTCGCCTGCGCTATCGGTGGGTGGTCAACGGTTTGATAGCCGGTGGTTGGTTATTCACTCGCGCCCTTGACATGGTGGGTGAATAGCCCGAGGTCGCTAATGCGCCCGCGATGTCGACAGGAGCAAGGAGTTTTGGTACCGGAGTGGTTACTCCCTAATACCCTCAGGATTTACCACTTAGGGGACGTTACACACGTCAGATCATAATGAACGAGGGCTTTTCCTACTCAGAAATGTGTAAAGCACGAACTGCTACCTTCATTGCCGGAATATTGGCCGACCAGAAATGATGAATCGACGTTTAAGTGCCACCTACGTCCTGCATCTGAACCAAAATGCCAGATGGAATATGGCATCAAGTCCGTTTCGGGAATCCTTTGCTTCGCCAAGATGCCCGAGCGCAAAGGGTCATGTCAATAAAAATAACTAGAAGTGTTCTCTTGTTTTTTTTTTATTTTTTTATCGTAAGTTGCGTCTTGTCTATTTTTGGAAAAAGATGGTCGAGGAGAGTCTTAAAGTTGCAAATGGTCTAATAGAGGAACGAAATTTTGGCTATTTTTTTTTTTTTTGAGGGGGCGATCAAACTCTCATCTTTCAAAAACTAGATTTACGTAGGTCTTGTTTGAGTTAAACTGTGTGGATGAAAAAAAGAATGGGTTACCGCGGAAACAGCAGACATCTGAAGCTGTACCGAGCTGCGAACCCCTGAGGATTTTCTGAAATGACGATACAACCTGCCCGACATGAGTGGCATGCGTGTTGCCTACTACGCGCTGGATTCCTGGCTTTTCAGCCCGGAGTGGACAACACGCGTGGCACTCGTGTCGAGGATGTATCGTCATGTCAGAAAATCCTCAGGGGCTCGCAACTCACATGGTAAGCTTCAATTTTGCTTAGTTTCTGCGTGTTTATGTATGGTCTTAGAGCAACTAAACCAATATGAAATCACCGTGATTTGACCAACAAACTTAAATTAGAGGAAAAAATAGCCGTTATGGTTAACACACAGTTCATTTACTGCAACTTCTTTTTACCTGTCCCGCGGATCGGGCCGACCGCGCTCAGGCATCCGTTCGAAGCTCCGGTTGATGAAGAACGGGAGATATTTAATGATTCATGTAAATGTAGTACTTTGATCCAAAACCAGAAGTGAGAGATGTCTTTAATCTTTACTTTAATCCAAGACCACACAATCAAAGCTAGGCAACGTTTCGCATACTCGCAACGTATGCTAAACCATACGCGCGCCAAAATATCTTCAACCCATCTGGAGGCTTGCGTAAGTCAGCGGCACTGCAGAAATGCAATCTCTACACGTACGACGCGATGCACCAAGTCTTGCGAATAGGTGACGAGCTACTGAAACTGAATCCATTGATTCAGTTCAAACGACATTAGGCTTGGCGCCTGCGCACTCTATGTTTCCAGGTTTGATAGCTCTAATTATTCTTATCAGTCGCAAAAAAAAGGCGGAAAGACGCAATGCTAATACAAGCAACAAGATTGTTGAAGTATTTCTCCTTTGTTTCTCCCGGAACTGTCTGATAGGCAGTCAATGGACAGTATTTTTTTTCCAGGATATAAACTTTTACGGTATGTTTCATGTCAGACTAAGTTTCCCGTGTTATTTTATAACTTAACTCGAAGGTAAAACCGACGAAAACTTCCAATGTTTAAATTTAAAAAAAGAAAAAAAACTTGATGTCATTGGTCAAGAAACAGGGCAAGTTTAAAATGTTTTCTTACGGTCACATGAGAGCAAAACATCTTTTATTCAGTCTCTTTCACAAAGGTAATGTAATTTAAAAAAATATGTTCTTTACGGTCCGAAAACAACAAAACAGAACTTAAGCAAACTTCGGATTCTGGAGACGAATGTAAGGAAACAGTCAATAAAAACATTCAACTCCACAAAGAAACACTCCCAGTACAATAACGATAGTTTTATTTTCGGAATCATACCGTAACGAAGCACTCACGATGCTTCAACATTTCTTAAGAACAAATGATCTTAAGCTGAGCACACCAAGATAGAGACACTTAGAGAAATGTGTCAACTGATGACGCCATATTCACGGATCGCTTGATTACCTGCGACCTAGAAGCTAACGGCCAGGTTATAAGAGTTGCAAGCCGCAACCAACCACAAGCGACCTTAGGTGTCTTTGTCCACACTTAACTCTAAGTGTCTCTGCGTCAAGCCCTAAAATTACTCCTTGTGTCTCAAGCACAGCACAACCGCTTTTTCTTTGTCCACTTTGATATTATTCACACAGTCACGACGATCCGTCTCAAATGATAATCAAGCAGTTTTTCCTTGGAAAAACTGCAGCTTCGATTTAATCTTTCACATCCCAAATTTCTCTGTCTATGATGAAGAATACGTGAACGTAGTAAATTAAGCGAGACTCTGATGGCATGAATTAAAGAATTTTTTCAGGAGCCTCATACAAGTATAAAGTCGATTATTAGCTGAAAATTATTCAATGAACGGAAAACGCCCGCCCTTCAACGAAAAAAGATGAAAATCTTGGACTGCCCAAGCATTAGATTCGCTTTTTTGTACATACTGGTATTAAATAAAAACTTAAATCAGTGATCACAAGTATTCGTGATAGGAAATTCGTTATTTCGCTGAGAAGTTTTGAAAATCAACAAAAAAAAAAAAAACTTGAGGTAACGGCCATCCGTTGCAGGTTTGCGTATTAGCTCTATTGGCTCAGCGATCAAGAGGGGGGTTGATGGGGGTACACAAACTTTTCATCCCGATACGGTACACAAAATTAGCCATGAAGGAAGATCCCATAGAAAACATAGTTTCTAATAGTACGACTGTTGATTATGTTGGCCATACTGCCCCGCTTGTGGTGGGTACATCTGCTGACCGTATCCCTGGCCGTACATTTGTTGTGGGTTGTTGTAATTCTGATAGTTTGAAGTGTTCTGATAGCTCTGTCCTTGGTACATACCGGCTTGGGGCTGGTTGGCATAATAGCCACTATGCACACGTGGGTTATAGGGATTTTGAGACATGGTATCGGGAAATTGACCTTGGGGATTACTTAGATTCTGGCCTTGCTGACCTGGATATACGACCGGCTGCTGGTACTGATTTCCCTGATTGTAAAAATTGTTGTAACCATTAGCCGGCCCCTGAGCAGCTTGATTAGGCGTGCCATAAAGGGAAGGATTGTTGTAGTAGTTCGGGTAAGGATTCACTCCAGTTTGCGGGGGTTGGTCGTGGGCTCCTGTGCCGGGCACAGGATGTGCGCCCACAGGATGTGCGCCTACAGGATGTGCGCCTGCTGTGACAGCCGCACCTGCAACGGACGTCGAAGGCGGTGCACCGACAGTCATCGTTGCGCCTGCGCCAGTAACTGCAGTCTGTTTGTTAAAACGAGAGGGCAAGTTGCCCATGAGGTCATCTAGAACTTCCGTCGTCTGTTTGAGTAAAATGCTATGGTCCATCTGGGGCTTTACCACGGGATTTTGCGCTGTGGACCCCATCGCGGCTGAAATGGTTGCCCTCTCAGCCTCCCACTTCTCCCGCTCTTCCTTTTCCTTCCGTTCTCTCTCCTCTTTCTCCCTCCTATCCTGCTCCTCGTTCACCAGCCTTTCCTTTTCCCTCTCTTCTCTCACTCTCACGTCTTCCGCCCGCCTTTCCTTCGCTATGCGCTCCTCCTCTGCCATCTTCTCTTTCACTTTCTGTGATGCTGCGGCGTACACGTCCTCAAACGTATAATCATCGTCTGAGTCATCCAAATCCATGAGCTTAGCAACCAGGGCGTCTTCCTGCGCTCTCTTCGCATCGTTGTCTCTGGTCGGGTTGGTCCCACCAAGGCGCAGCGAAAACGGCGACAGCGAACCGGCTTCGGATCGCGGCGCCGCAGCCGCAGCGGCCTTCATCTCCGCTTGCTTCGGCGGAGCTGCCTGGGCGGCACTCTGGCTTGCCGGCGCACCTGCAGGGGCAGGGGCACCTCCAGGGGCACCTGCAGGGGCACCTGCCGGCGGCCCGAGATTCACAAACTTACGCAATTTTTCCACTCTGTCCATATCGGTCGCTTCGAGCTTCTTCAGATATACTATAAGTCCGTGCTGCTCCTCGGTGGAAAGGTCTTTAAAGTTTTGCAGGAGCATTTTAAGGTCATCTTCGGTGAGGTCCTCGTGTCCGTACCCGCCCCGGCCCAATATACTCGCCGCGGTGGTTTTCCCCGCCGAGTGGGGCGACGCTGCGGGAGTCCCTTGAGCCGCGCCTGCAGCGGGTTTGCCCGAAGGCCCCGTCGACGAAGCGCCTCCACCAGAGGGCGCTGCGGCCGGAGCACCTGAGGTGGTCGATCGCCCGTCGAGGCTGTCTAATGTATCCGACGACGTCCCAAGAAGGTCTGAGCACCCTGACCGTCTGCCGTCCGACGGTGTTGCCACGTTTCTCGAGTTCTCGTCTCCGCCGCCACTCTGCAATTATACAAACAAAATGGTCAAACGTCTACCAGCAAAACCTAAGTACAAACCAACAATGCCTTCATCAAACACCCGGAGTAACCTTGAATGAGTGCGCTACAAAATAAACTCATACTTCTGCGTCATTCGAAGAACTCGAAAAATACAAGTTTCCCCTCTAATGATTCTTACATTATTCAATCCAAGGACAGTAAAACACGTTAACGACCTAAAATAAAATGAACATTCAAATAATGACATTGCGTACAATAAGGATAAAGTCATGTCCCATCCATCTACAGAAAAGTCCACGAGGACTTCAACCTTGAAAAAGCAGAGTAGTTTTACGGTTGTGTTGTAGACTCGACTGTGATCAGAAATCCAAATGGATTAGCTTTAAATTTCCTTCAAATAAACAGGTTTGCACAGCTTCAAAAACGGGGTTGCCGGAATAAATTTCGCAAATAAGTACAACAAAAAAGACGTAAAATACCAGGCCTCTCTAGCGTCAACTTTTTGATCAATATCTTCGTTTGTTCAAAAAATAAATCTCGTAAAACTAAAAATGATCGCCGATATGACGTAAAATGTGATTCAAATTAGCATCTAAACTACTTTTAAAATTTACAACTAGATCTCGACCAGTAAAAAGTTAAGACTGGCTGCTATTGTGTCATAAGCATCGTCTACTCTCAAATGAATAAGATTTTAAGACTAACTTCACGTAAACTTGACTGGCCTGAAGCAGGTCTACCACCTTAGAGCCAATCTGCAACACGCGCTACTAACAAAGCCAGTTAACTTTCTCTTACTTTCTGTTTATCTGTTTACTTTCGCCTTCAGTTAGTAGATTGACTAATGACAAGCAAAGCCAAACACTTGTTCTAGATAATATAAGTGCAGAAGTTAGAGGAGTTGACGATAGGTTGTTTCTCGATTAATCAAAAATTACACAAGAGATTGAAAAGGGAACAGAAACGAAGAATCCTATTACAATGCACTTAACAGTTGAAAGACGGCAGATAAGAATAATGATGACCTCGTTCTTACTTATTTCAGACATGGTCGTTTTGGCAGCCAGAATAGCTTTGAAAACTCACATCGGTCTTAAAAAGCAAAATACCACACGATTAAGATGCACCAGACTAAAAATTGCATACGCGAAAAAAAGAAAAAGAAAAAGAAAAAAAAAGAAACAAAGAAACAAAGAATCGGGGTAAACCGCGAGAAAAATTCTAACGGACTTTCAGTTTTTGATTCAACCGACTTCAAAACATATGAAAGATTTGGGAATAAACTTGTTAAACCCTTCCAAAGTCAATCGTCATTAAAACCTTATGAAATAGTTCAGCTTTGGACATTTGATTAAAATCGAAGATTTCGTGGAAGCCTTTTTCTTTTTAGATCTGTGCGATTCGATACACTCTATCTAGCAAGCAACGAAATATTTATCAACATTTTTTCAAGAATAAAAAACAAGAAAGAAAGAAAAAAAAAACATCTCAATCGTGCTAGCAATCTGTTTTTAACATTGTCAAGAGAAAGGGAAGACAGACGAGTCCCTCCTTGAAAGAGGAAAATGAAGACAATACTCTGAAGTGTCAAATGGACAATGCCTTTTTTGGCCAAAAGAGACTATCTGGCAACCCTGCATGTACGCGTGATTCGAAGCTTTCAAAGCCACTCAGAACAGATTGCCTACTGGATTGCAGACTAAATGTTAAATAAGGTGTCGTGAAAATGTCCCCTGAACGACTTAATCACTCATGTCAAGTCAAAAGTTCCGTTTTCGTTGTGACGATATAGAAGCAGAGTGCACTTAAAATGCTCCTCCTCCGTCTCTTCACAACACAAATGGAGGTATAACAACATGAATGTTGTGTCCTGAGCTACACGTTTTAATGCTATAGGGCTGTCGGTCGGCGGGGTCGCCGTCTTTCCGGCCGGCGTCCGCGCGGGAGAGCGCGCGGCGAGCCGGCGGTACTCGAGACGGCCAGCCAGCCGCCTTTCCCGCCAGACGGCGCCACCAATCGGCGGCCGGACCGGGCGGCCGGACCAGGCAGCCGCCCCTCCCGCCAGAGGGCGCCACCGACCGGCGGCCCGACCGGGCAGCCGGACACCGAGGCGACGACGGGCGGTGAGATGGGAGCGACAACAGTTCTACCGCGTACGCCCTGAGAAGATCTCTGATACTTTGTAAATAAGAGCTGTTATACGCTATAATACAATATAGGTAATCATGACGCCTAGATTGTGTGCCTTTTTGAAAACCCTCTCTGGAATACCTCAATGACTCTGCGATTAACTTTGTTCAGTGGACATTGTCGAGACACCTGATACACATTTTGTTTGCAATAGAAGACAATCTGTTTAAAATGACTTTGAAAACCTCAAATCACAAGTACATACAGGGTTGCCAGATAGTCTCTTTCGGCCAAACAGGGCGTTGTCCATTATGCAAATACACTGGCGTTGAAGGCTACTTTGGGTAATTCTGACAGGATACCGTATTTCCCTGAGTAAAACTCGAACCAAGGGTTTGGAGGTTCAAAGTCCTGTGAAAGAGTGCGGGTTATTCACGGAGAAGTGGTCTGCAGAACTGGCAAACCTGGAAAAGTCAGGGAATTTAGCCCTTCTGAAAAAGTCAGGGAATTTTTTTTTTGGGGGGGGGAATGTAGTATGAGAAATTTTCGCGAAACTAATTTTTTTTAGATCAGCATTTTTAACTTTATCAATCTATCGATTAGGCGTCCCGCTCTGCTCGGTTGTTGTGATGGCCGCTACCGCTTACTTTCCGGCAGCAGCTACTGCAGCCGAACAATTACCCTGAATGTACTTGTGATTCGAAGCTTTCAAAGCCATTTTGAACAGATTGTCAACTGGATTGCAAACAAAACGTGTGTACGAAAATGTTCGGGATTGGCGATGATAGGATACGTTCTCCGTGCCTCACTCTGGTCGGTCGGCGACGACAGGTAAACCACGAGAAGTAGAAAATGCAACCATCAAAAGTTTGCTTGCTCCTGAAAAGCAAATTTTAAAACAATACCTGAGTTGTTTCTGACGCTGGTGCGGGAGCAGCGGCTGGCGCAGGCGCTTGAGCAGACTTGGTGAGCGAGTTGACAAAGTCGGCGGTGGTGATCGGTCCCTGCGCGTCGACGGACGCTTGCGCCATGCCGACGACGGCGTTTATCAACTGCTCCAGCTCCTCCTGAGTGACGTCCGTTTTGCCTTGAGCCACCAGCGCCGCTGCGATCTGTTGAGCGATCGCTACTTTGTCCACGGCGCCGATTCCAGGCACAGTCACCGGTTCAGACACGATCGCCGGCTCTTCCACAATGATCGGCGCCACGGCCGGCTCGACCCTCTTGGGGAGAATCGGTTTCACATGCTCAAGCAAGATCGGCGCCTTGGCTAACAGGTCCGTGATGCTCTGAATCGCCAGCTTCGTCGGCGCTATCATGTTCCGCTCGATGACACCGGCGTACACCTGCCCCTTCAGCTTTTCCTTCACCGTCTCGAACAACACCAAGTTCTCGTCGAGGGCGAGGATGGCGTCCGAGTTGCCGCCATGCACTTTGTCCAAGGCGATCGCCTCTGAAAGGAGACCGATCACTTTAGGTCCCAGCGACCCCAGCTGGTTCTCCAGAGCCGTCAGAGTGCGAAGCACCGAGATCGTCCGGACGGTGTCCTTGGGACGGCTGGCCTCGCGCCGATATCGGTTCTGTCCGAAGTCACGCTCTTTCGAGGTCCGCGATTCTTTGGGGCCTCTCCTCGTATCCGGGGAGGCTCTGCTCCGGCCGACGTTCTCTTCCCATGGACTGGGCGACCTGGAGCGCTTGGCGTCGCGAATATCGGAGCCCGTGAGCGCTTTCCACGTGCTTTTCATCTCGGCGACGGGGTCTCGCTTTTCTTCGTCGGGCGAGATCGGCTCCAGCTCGGCGAGGTGGTCCACGACGACGGGTCGCTTCCGCGCCGCGATCCGGGCTCGCATACTTGGGTCTGGGTGGTCTGGCGGCAGCCCTAACCTTTCCCGGATCTCTTCCTTTTTCTTGGCGAATTCGTCCTCGTGCATTTCTCGCATTCGCTTATTCCAGAATTCGATCCATTCAGGTTTAAAGTCGTGTTTGCTTGGATCAATACCACTGGACTGCAGCTCCTGTTGACCATAAAAACACGTTAGTTTTCACAAAAACAAGAAATAATTTTGAACGCTTTCGCTGGGGGAAGGGATCGCGGTGCACGGCGTTGAAAGACAAACGGCAAGGGGTAACATCTCCCTGGAAATCTGTACACCGGATATCAGGATATCAAGGATATCAGAGGTATAATAAACGGATATCAGGATAAAATTGATCAAATTTCGATTATCTGACAGGTTTCAGCAAAATATTTAAAATATTTGCTGGATATACCTAAATATTAGCCAGGTAATAGTAAACTGTGGTCAAATATTAAAAAATATGAAAATCGTTGGAAACAGTCATGTTTTGACCGAATCAAGAAGTCGGATATCAAGGATATCAACCGGATATCAGCCGGATATCAAGGCCTTTTGTGCACCGGATATCATGAGTTGTCACACCTTGACAAACTATCTTCGTCCGAAGTAGAAATAAATAAAACTTTTTCAAATCAAATTTTTCGGAGGATTTGCCGAGACTGCGGGCATCTGATTCAAAAACATAAAGCTCAAATTCCCTTACGCGAAGACATTACATCCTCTGAGAATAGAATTACTGAGGCTTGACTGCTTTTAAAACTGGGCTTTTATCCCATTCGTACACGATGCTAAGGAAAAGAAAAACTAGTGTATCAGGAACGATTCTTTTCGTGAGTTAATATTTAGCTTGGAAAAAATCCTTTGAATCAAAAAAAAATGATGCGAACAAAACTTAAGCGCATAGTTCTATCAAACATGATTTACTGTTAAGACCTGGTCAAAATAGCCTTCAAACACTCACGAAAATCAAACTCAAAATAGATAGCCCTCCGCGATGACACACACCGGCGATATATTACTTATTTTAATCAAGAACGAAGGCACCTGCTTACACAGCTAACTTGATTTCTACAGTCAAAATTTCGGTGCACGTTTCGAGAAGCATACAAAACGTGACAAGCATATGAAAAATGATAAATAATGCGCACTTCATCGATTCATCACATTATGTATGAAAGGCAATTAGAACAAAATCTTTTTGACCTTGTGCTGACTCACTTATTAAATTGAAAACTCTATATTTTACCTTTAGCGGATAAAAATCGTTTTTAAGCAAGTATATAAGAGAGGAAAAAAAGCATAATCAGCTAGTCTTGAAAGTCCCCACTAGAAACAAAATCACAGGCCGTGAAAATATAAGGAGGTCAATGCCCTTTGGTACAAGCATTTTCTGCGCATGTAAAAATTCAAATTGTTTTATTATTTCGTTTATTCTAAAACTTTGCCGGTCTAATCGATTTTAAATTAAGTATTGATAAATGAAATAAAAAATCACGTTAAAATATATTTAGACAATTTACAAACCATACACCCATAGGCGGAGTCATTTTGGTGAATCGACACAAAATTCATGTATCTTCAAACGGACTACTCGCTAGCAGTGATCCTTAACACTCCAACTATTCTTAAAGAATGCGATTAGGTTACAAGGTCCAATAACATGGTTTAGTGGTGAAGAGGTTGGGTTGATGGCAAGGTTAGGTGTTCAGGTTTGGTGTTTCCGTTAGGTTCGGTGATTAGGTTTGCTGTTAGGCGATTAGGTCGCGAAGTTATGTTAAGCTAGGTAGCCGGCCCATAGGGCTGTTAAAGAACCTTCGAAAAAAAAAGGGACACACAATAGGAAAATATCAATCTTGTGGAAAAAAAGCAACGTAACAATTGGACGGAAAGCCGCTAACAAGAGCTATAGTCAAAAAATCACCTAGAAAACCTTCATCACAAAATCGTTCATCGCGCTCTACGCGAGTTAGACTCATATTCAGCCCCAGTTTTGGAAGGTTTTCGTGAAGACCTCTCCAATGTTAATGCTGATCCCTCGTTCATCTTAAGAAATAAAGAAGTGAAAAATGGCTAAATTTCGCTTCACTTTCGTTCAAAACGCTCTTGCGTGCTTATTTTCAAAGTATGATCTATGTTCAGCCCAATTTTTGGAAAGTAGAAAAACCATCTGACCACCTAAAGCAGAACTGCCAGCGAATTGCGCCCTTGAAAAAGCTGACTTTGCTGACCTCGAACACGACGTAACTGACCGGTTGCTGACCACAGAAATTAAAGCATAAATGCCAACTACCGCGTGCTCGAGCCATCTATCGATACATTATGAGAAATAAAGCACAACTGGCGTCGTTAAAACGCATTTACTGGCAATGATCTCCATGAGAGGCGCGGCGAGAGCTGTCGCTGCCCGTACTCTCAGTCCCGCTCCTCGGAGCGCGACCTTATCGAGAGGGGACCTCTCTTAAAGGAACCTCTCGAGCGGTAGCCGCTTGCACACTACCTTCTCATAAGAGCTCACGAACTCTCACGGGGTAGTGCTTAGGTAGGAGTACCTCCAAGGCGGTCAGGTGATGGATAGGTGCTGCCCATCCGGACAGATTCCTAGGATCCATCACTTTTTATACGATACTTTTTATGCAACGTAGGCTATAATCATCTTTAAATTAAATAAGTCTCCTAAATACTAACAAACAGAAGCGGTGATCGATCGTCACTCAACAAAATCAATAACAGTGATTAAAAAAAAGAGGGACTCCTACCCATGATTAGGTCCTGCTTAACCTCCCAGATCTTACGGGATGGGGTGTGATCAGGACCACCATGCTGACGCCAGAGATCAGTCAGACTGACAGGCAGGGTACAAGTATCTTCAAGATGGCTCCGTGGCTGGCGAGGTGTTACCAATCCGGCCAGATTCCAAGGAACCCTCACGGGTTTTATGAGGCTGCCCGCGGCATTTAATCGCGGATCGGATTTGAACCGCGAACCCCGAGTCTCGACACCATCACTGGTAACGTAGCAACGCTAACCACTCGGCCACCGAGAAGACGTTCCATTGTGGTGTTCGGAGCTTTACTTAAGTGACGAAGTCTCCGCAAAGGCGTGAAAGAAAAATTTTGCAGAAACCAGAATCGAACCCACGAACCTTGGATCAGTGGGCGGATACGCTGACCACTGAGCCACGGCACTTTGTTGCGACTGCGTTTGCAATATAGGTCAGAAGAACAAAGCCTGGTTCTTTAATGCGCTACCAAACTTCCTCGTCACACGTCTGCATCTGTTCAACCAAGTCTAATCCCCTTTATTCCAAAACTTTCGGTCCGTTACGGTTTAGCGACGATAGGTAAAACCCAGAAAGCCAAAAATTCTTCCTTCCATTCTCTAGTATAGCCCCCGATAAGAAAGAAGAAAGTTCCTCCGTGAAGTACCTTTTTCACCTCTCTCCACAAAATTTTAATTAATGGTTATTTTAATGCACTTATACGAGGGCTTTGATGTCTATTACGTCCTCATCTACAGCCACAACACCTACGCCGCTGATACCAATGCCGCTCCGTTCACGAACGAATCTACTGCCTTAATCGTTCAAGTTCGGCTCAAGCGAAGCGGGCCCGAGCCGCCCATCACCTCTCATGAGTTCTCACGGGTCTCCTCCTTCTCTTTTACACTAGACCATACCAACGGGGCCTGTTGAGTAGCGGCGCGAGGGCAAGCGACTTATACCCTTTTATGCAGGAACCTTACATGAGCGCTGCTGCCTATCACGGCGCCTCTCATGAAGATCATTGTTTACTGGGCAGAAAAAGATTGTGAGATCGGCGCTCGGGAGTGCGCTCGGGCGCAGTCGGGCGCGTTCGGCAACCGGCCAACAGCCACCACCAATTCTATGTGGCAGCACGGTGCGTGATAAGGGGATGGAGCGGTGCAAGTTGAGGCGGTGGGAGGAAGATCGAGCCATGCTGCGAGCTTCTCCGCGCCGCGCCGTGCTGCAGACTTGACTCCTTTCCACTAGACTCTACCTTCCACTTGCTAGTGCTCTGTTCTTTGACAGCCCCCTGATATAGAAGTATTGGAGAGGCGCTCTCGCCAGTTGTACTGTACGTTTTGCTGTGCGTACTAGAGCAAAGACGGGTCTAATTCAGACGGGCTGGAGCCTTAGCCAACAATTGCTGACTTATGGTAAAAAAAAATGACTTTTGCTGACCTTGAGCAAATTTGCTGACGAGCTGACTTTGCTGACCACTGGCAGCCCTGAGTGAGCGTAAATCTACCAGAACTGCCAAAATCACGGTATTTACTGACACAAAAGTTAAAAATTTCATGCTTTCCTCCCTTGTTCGGTGCAAATGCACTTTGGCAGAATCGGGATGAAATCGGCAGGAAGCGCCTGACAGCGGCGGGGCGCCGGCATCCACAAAAAAATCGATCCACATCGAAAAATCGAACCACATCGAAAAATCAAATCGAACGGTTCATCGAATCGATTTCGATGAATCGAAACATTGAACAGGATTAGCCTTAGGTGCCAACGACGCTCAACTCGCCAAAGAAACATCGCTCGCCCGAGAAGTCAGCAGGCCTATTGCATAGCCTTCGGCCCGTCCTTCCTGCTTTCCCTTTCAACTCTTCATTTGTGGTTTACGCCTGGTTTTCACTGGTTTCTGCTTCTCGGCGGTCGAGTTCTTGTCAAAGTGAAGTGGTTTTTAGCAGGTTTTCAGTCAAAATCACTTGGCGAACCACTCTTTCCCAATAGAGGCCTGTAATTCCAGAGAAACGCAAATGGGCCGCCATTTTGTCCCCGCACGGACCGTGGAGGGGGTGGAGTAGGTGGTGGAGGGGAGGGGAGCGGATCCGGGCGGGGCGGGGTGGAGAAGGTGATGGAGGGAAGGGGAGCAGAGCGGACGAGGCGACGGTAGTGGGGACCCCAAACACGCTCACGCAAGTCCGTTACCGATGCGCCTGGGGGGGACAGCATGGCGGTTTCCCGTCAGCCAATCGGAGGTCGGATACGCTATTTGCGTTTCTCTGTAGAACTACAGGCCTCTATTTCCCAAAAGTATCTTCCTTTCCTCATCGCCCTTAAAGTTCGCCCTTGAAACCGACGCAACCGTGACCGCAATCTATCGCCACACCGGCGCGGCCGATCATATTCTCGTGGGCCGCGGCCTGCTCATGGTCAGCCCAACCGTCGACGATGCCGGCGAAGAATCTTCCGAAATGTGGTACTATCGCACGTATGGAGCTATTAACGGCAGCTGAGGATTTGCCGTTTGTTGAACAAACGCGGAAAGAAGTGCCTTGAGGCGGCAAGCATCTGCTCCTCCACTTCTGGTCGCCCTTCTGTAAGGGATCTATCCAGGAGATGTCTTGTTGATACGGGATCTGACATTTGCGCCTTTCCTTGCTCATCCATTCGAGGCCGCTGCAAGAAGCTCCATCAGCCGCAAACGGTTCCGTCATTCGAACTTACGGAAAAAAAAATTTCCGTCTAGACGAAGGATTCCGCCGTCCCTATAACTGGAAGTTCGTGAGCCAACGTCACGACTCCAATATTAGGTGCCAATTTTCTTGCACGTTACAACCTCCTTCCGGACCTCAAACCCACTCTCAAACTTTCCAGCGATTCATCGATGAAGTTCTTCATGGCCTTGACTTCTGCTTGGCACACATCGATGAATGATATATCGTCTTTTCCCGTGCTCCAAGACCACGAAAAGCACCTCTGCACTTTCTTCCATCGGCACGCTGAATACGGTGTAGAACTCGAACGCCTCAAAATGCATTTTAGGCCAAGCCGAAATTACTTTCCTGGGATACCACATCTCTGCCAAAGGAACCTTCCCAAATGGTGCCTCCGACATTCCTGCGGATGCTTCAAGAGTGGACGCCATCACTCAACCAGTTAACTTCCACGACCTTGCTGCAGCTCAAGCAGAGATGGAAAACTACAAGACCTTCTAGGCAGTGGCAACTCGCTTCGTCTCAAGAAACTTCCCGTCTGCAAGGATGTGTCACTGTGACTGCCACCGCAGTCGCCCTTACATTCCTCTGGTTTTCGCCGCCAGGTTGTTGACACCGTCCACACCGTCAACACTCTACAATCAAGATCGCGGTTCCATCTGGTTAATCTTCGCAAAGACTCCTTGGCCCACAACTGCGTCCCGCGCCAAGGTTCAAAAGTTGGACGCAACGCAACTGTACCCATTGGTGACATCAAGATCCCGGCCTGTCGCTCCGCGCATGTTCATATCCATATCGACATTGTATGTCCTCTTCCGAGCTGCCGTGGCTTCATATATCTGCTCACAATCACTGGCAGGTATACACGCTGGTTCGACGTTTTTCCCTTTAAAGTCATAAGTGCCGACTTAGTTGCCTTGGGTTTCCCGCTTCGGCCCCTCACACCGCCTCACGTCGGGTCACGGCCGCCACTTTCCGATTCACCGCACAGCCCTAGTGACTAGTTTCGGAGGCTGAGACTAGGCCCTAGTCTCAGCCTCCGAAACTAAAACATCTCTGCCAACAACAAGCATCACGCCACAACACTGAAACACCGTTCGTCCACTACGCTCTCAACTTCGTTCGTTTTCCTTCGCCCGACTGTCGGACCGTTGTGTTGCATCGCGCCGCCAGCCGATTCGCCTTTGGCTGCGCTCGGGCGCATTCGGGTAAGTTCGGCGGCCGGCCACCAGGGGCCGCCAGCAGCCGGCTACCAGCAACTCAATGTGGCAGCACCTTAATGCTAGGTTTCCATGCAAGCGGTATCGGCGGCGCGGCGCACGGCGCAGCCAATCGGTGGCCAGCCTGACTTCGCGCCACACAGCGCCTTGCAAGGTCATTGG
>Ga0058701_10001771_pt1 | contig 15705 bp, 6 predicted proteins | sample AgamicOrMae_FD_97039 | JGI IMG/M metagenome (GOLD analysis project Ga0058701, IMG submission 97039) | Agave microbial communities from Guanajuato, Mexico - Or.Ma.e | ecosystem: Host-associated > Plants > Phyllosphere > Phylloplane/Leaf | place: Guanajuato, Mexico | collected 2012-06-04
AAATATAACCCCTCTGGAAACCTGAAATTTAATCATTTAGGCATTTCCCAAAGCTTAAGATTGCGTATTTTAGCGGAAAAAAATCCTTCCAATTTCTCTTACGCTAAATTTCACTCCAAATACTTTGGGCTGTTATGGGTTAAACCATATTTCCAAGAGATATAAAATGCTATACATTTGACTCCCAACGAGGGAAAGAGCTCCACCATTATCTTATTTAAAGAGTTGAACAAAGCGATCTGCACAGTGAAACAACGGTTTCGAATGTCCTAACGAAGCCATCCAAAAGTTTCAAACTATTCGTAAGAAAAATACGGCAATCCTTCCAGCCCAGCGACCCTCGGTGAATCCGCAGAGCTTACAGATGTAAGAGGGTTAACAAAAGGCACGCATTCATAATAAGGACCCCGCAACAAAGGACAAGCTGTATCGGAACACCAAAAGTAGTGTCCGTAGGCAGAACATGAACCGTTCCGCGGAGCGATTCGGTTCTGTTCGGTTCCCTTCGGTCCCCTTCGGCTCCGGAGCTGTCAAGTGCGGTTGGCGTTTTCCATCCCTTGAATTGAGAGGATTCTCCGCACTGTTGAGATAACCTCACATGTTTTGTCGTGCCTTCGCATAGAAGACGCCTCTGGCGGGCGATCGATACACCTACCCGACCTCCCTCACCGACCCTCCGACCCTTGCCGACCCAGCGACCATCCTCCCGGAATACAGCTCTCCTTTTTTTACGTTATCAACGAGCTCAACTTTCCCACTGACATGGCAAATTCAATTTTACACCTATTACCACATTTAAGACGCGGAGCTAGGAAGCTGTTCCCAGAATAGTTAAAACCGCTCCATCGTTTAAACGAATGCCCCAGAGAGGATTTAAGATTTAACATTTAAAAATGCTCTGAATACAGTTTCTATTCTACAAACTCTTTTGAAATATAGGCTTAAGGCAGAAGTCACAATGCAATTGAAATGAACGTTAGATGAACTTATTATTCACGTTTCCTGATTTAAAAAGTTGCCGTTACAAGTTATTTACTTTTAGCTGAGATAGTAGCAAAGCGATTGCAAAAGTCTATTTGTAATAGGCAGCTCGTAAGCAGCTTCATAGACAAAAAAGAACGTGAACAAATCTGCATTAATTTGGATATCAATGAAGTAAACATCCGATAAACACTACGTTTCCTGGAAGTGTTCATTCAGATTTTTCTCTACGTAAAAATTAACCTATCTTTTTTATATATATATTTCTGTGTGTCTTCTACCTTACACCTGCGCTCTGGAATGGAAGTTCAGGGTTTCAACACGAGGTTCACCGATTTCAGCAGCATTTTTGAAAATGTTGGTCGAGAGATTTTGGATTTCCGTGGTCTTGACACTGAAAGCCTAAACAAGGCCGGGTTTACAGCTTAAACTCTGCGATGTTTAGTTTTAGTGAAATTAATTAGTCACAGTTCACCATGGTTAGATCAATGACACTGTAGTTTATCGCAAGATCATCTAGTTGCTGAAATCAGCTACGTCAATTATTAGCCGCAAAGCGCGGCGGAGTAAAACATCCGACCTCAAGCCAAGGTACTTCTCTCGTCACCTTAAAAGATCGCCTATTCCACGTCTTTAAGTTCCACCCTGATTATGCGACTTTGTTCTCATCGATTCCCGAAAAAAAAGAAAAAAAAAGGAATTGTTACCTTGAAATAAAAGCTATTTACGAACAAGTCGGCAGCTAAAGGCGCACAATCGAAATTCGCAGAGATATTTCCTCTCAATTTTTATATTATTGATTGAGAGTTTCTTCGTTACCTAATCTGGATTTTTTGACGTTATTTCATGAGAGCCTCAGGCGAGACCTATCTTTCTTTTCTATGGTGCAGCGATGGGCAATCTCGCTCAGAACAACGGGAGAGGGAACACCCAACTCTCTCCGACTTACAAGTTGAATTTTCGACCTGCGTTCCAACAGTGTTCAATGGTTCATGTCATTATGAGGATCAACATTTAGGTTAACCTAGGTTTAGCTAGGTTACGTTAAAATCGATATCGAAACTCAAGTCAAACAAATTGCCTTGATCATGTAGAAATATCTCTTCAGGAATCAACAATCTATGTGGCAATGCCGTTTCTTTAAGGCGGTTCCAGCGTGGTGGGCTGTCATTGAGTTAAGACTTGAAACTTTCAGGGTTAGTTTAAAAATATGTGATTAATCGTGTGGTCAAGTTTCGAAACAATTGAACGTCCCGCCTTAACGTTATCAATCCCCAAAGTTGAGATATACATACGGGAGCTCGGAAAGATGGCGCACAATTTAGTAAATTATTATTTTTAGCGTCTGATTTAGATTGAATGTTGGGTCAATAAAACAATTTCACGTGTAGATCAGAGTATTAGAGACAATCTGGTGAAGTTTGCCGATTATTTACCGTTTGGTTACCTTATAACTCATGGGAAACAGCGTTTTGATGAAAAATGACTTAAATTAGAAACTGTATGTAAGTTAAGCATTGAAAAGAAACCTCGCTGTTGATGATGAACAATGAGCAGCGAGGCGATTTCTTGCCAAAATAGATACTTTTCTAAACTCGAGATTTAAAAATGTACTTCGAATTTTTTATGAACTAGTCTGCATCGCGGGAACCTCCTTAAGGCAGTAACTGCCGCCGAGAAGTAAGCGGCATCGAGCTTATTAGGTGACTGTTTAAGGTTACTGAGTGAGGTTTAAAATCCCTTGGTCATTTCGTTTATCTCCGGGTTGCAACCCTAGAGGGGGTAAACTCAAACTACGAAAATATTAGTGGCAAAGACGCTTTCACAAGACGTAAAAAAAATCCGTCTAAAACGGCGACACTCTTTTTCAACACAACACTCGCGGCCGCACTACGAGATCCCCAGGTCGTCTTGGCCGGTGGCATCCCGTCCGGGGTCCTGAAGCAAGGGTCACCACAACTCCACTCGAGATTCGTCAGTGTCCACTTCGTTCCTCAGGGTGTTAAAAGACGATAGTTCCAGACGGGGCCCTTGGGCTGCTTGAGCGGCGGCGAGCACTAGGAGCACCAGTGCAGAGCCCACTACCCCGACCCCGAACATGGCCAGGACTGACGAGATCCTGGAATATGGCCTCTCGGCGCGGAGCGCCTCCCGGGACGACGGGGGCAGCCGGGTGCTAGGAGTCTCCGATATATGGGACGTCTGGGTCACAGACGGTGGAATTGATGTTACTGCGCCAGTCCTCACATTGTTGCTATGAAGCACAGTTGACGATGGAAGCGTTTTCGGAGATAAACGCGGGAATGCCCCTGTTGAAGGGGAAACTGGGGATGTCGTTGAAGGCGCTACTGTTGATGGCTGTACCGTAGGTGACACCGTTCTTGAAGGCGCTACTGTAGATGATGTTGATGTTTTTGAAGAAAGCATCGAAGATGATGATACCGTTGTTGAAGGCGCTACTGTTGATGGAGGTACCGTTGTTAAAGGCGCTACTGTTGATGGAGGTACCGTTGTTGGAGGCGCTAGTTTTGATGGAGGTACCGTAGGTGATACCGTTGTTGAAGGCGCTACTGTTGATGATGTTGATGTTTTTGAAGAATGTATCGAAGATGATACCGTTGTTGAAGGCGCTACTGTTGATGGAGGTTCCGTTGTTGGAGGCGCTGGAGGTACCGTAGGTGATACCGTTGTAGAAGGCGCTTCTGTTGTTGATGGTTTTGAAGAAGGTATCGAAGATGATACGCTTGTTGAAGACGCTACTGTTGACATTTTTGATGGAGGTACCGTAGGTGATAACGTTGTTGAAAGCGCTATTGTTGATGAAGTTGATGATTTATTTGAAGAAGGTATCGAAGAAGATACCTTTGTGGAGAGCGCTACTGATGATGATATTGTAGATGAAGGTACCAAAGACACCGTTGTTGAAGAAGGTGAAGCCACTGTAGTCGTTTTTTGACTTCCTTGTTGAGGAGGCTCAAAACTCTTATCGGGAATTCGCTTGGAAGTTAACGAGCTCGTTGATTGAGCTTCATTGATTGGCTTGTCTCCTACAGGCGCAGATTGTTTTGCTTTCTCGCGCGTATGAATACTCCGGATAACAGGTTTTTGCGTCGTCAGATTTGAGTTTAATAGCGGAAGTGACGTTGCGTCATGTGTCGAAGACATCCGGACTAGAATCGGGGTAGTTATGTTTCCCGCGACAAGTGTGGTGAGATGGAGCACTTGTTGAGTGTCCAGGTGGGTTGTAGTCATGAGAGACGGCGCACTGCTCGTTGAATCGAGCTCAGCTGAATCTTTGAGCGTGATTCGCGGCATGCGTCGAAGGCTACTCAACGCCTGGCCTCTGAGCGAATCCGGACTAGCGCACCGGGCATCGTCAACATCCAGGGCGGACGAGAAAAACCACGACAGCGCCGAGTCGCTGCAGTTTAACAGATTGTCCCGAAGACGAAATTTCCGAAGACGGCCGACAAGTGAAGGCAAGTCCGGTCGAAGAGTGACCAATCCGTCATTCTCCATTCGCAGTTCAGATAACTGCCGCATGGCAGTCAGCGCGGCGGTGTCTGCCAGCAGCTGAGCGGCCAGAACGGGGCTGTTGCTCACATCCAAGACAGTAAGTCTCTCGGGAGCCACTGGAAACGGAAGCCAGGATGCGGGGCGCACTAGGTGCCTCAGTCCGTTCAGGCGCAGCACCTGCAGGCGGGAGAGACCTTCCAGAGCGTCCGCGTGGAGAGCCTCCAAGTCGTTCGACGATAAATCCAGGCTCTCCAGGGCTTCCAGGGGACGGAAGGCGCCCGCGGATAACTCCCGCAGTGCGTTCCCACTAAGGTTCAGAGTTCGCAGGTGGCGAAGGCCCTGGAAATCTGTCGAACCGACGGATTCTATGCTGTTTCCCACGAGTTCCAGGTTGGTTAGTCCAGAGGGCAGGCCTGGGGGGACAACTCGAAGTTTGGGATTGAAGGACAGTCGTAGTACGACCAGTTGCTCGAGTCGTCCGAGAGCGTCGTCCTCGATTGTCTCTATGTCGTTTTGCGAGAGGTCGAGTTCGCGCAGCAGAGGGTAGCTGTCTAGGTCACCGCACCTGATTCCCTTCAGGCGGTTTTCGGTCAGGATCAGAGTTCGGACTGAGCGCGTGAGAGAGGCTGGCACTGCTGTTAGACCAGATCGACGTAAAGACACTTTCTGCAGCCTCCGACCGACGATCACGAGCGATCCGAGGTTCGCGTTGAAGTCGGCCACCAGCTCGTCAAGCCCGTTGAGCCCACGAAAAGCCCCCGCCGCGGCCGATGCGATGGCGTTGTCGGACACGTCGAGCCACTGGAGTTTCGCGAGACCACGGAAGTCCGCGTCCGCGAGAGCAACTAGTTTGTTGCCGCGTAGATTGAGACGTAGCAGTCTGGCAAGATCCCCCAGGGAGGAACCTTTGAGCGTTCCCAAACTGTTTTTCGATAAGTCGAGGTGGATGAGACTGAGGAGCGCTCGAAAAGGCCTCCCGCTGAGACTCGTGAGTGCGTTGTTACTAAGATCCAGCTCGCGCACGTCGAGGACGTCCGCGAGGGCGATGGCGTCGACGTTGCGGAGGTGGTTGTGCGACAAGTCCAGGACCGTGACGTTACGTAGGTCCATGAACGGACGACCTGCCCATGAGCTGATGGCGTTGTGGCTCAGGTTGACGGTCAGCGAAGTGGCATCGGGGGGCACGTGGTGCACGTCCATGGTGGTCAGCCCGCGGCGTGACAGGTCGAGAAGGCCGTGGGCGGCGAGCGTGGGGGCCGCGGCCAGGAGGAGCAGCAGCGCGACGGAGGCCATGGCGACGACGGCATGGAAGTGGTCCGGGACGACGCGCGCGCGCCGGGACGCGGGGGCGACTGGCGACGGCGACGCGACGCGGAGCGCCGCTCGGGGGTTCGATCGGCTCGGGCGGTGCCTCCGCTCGGCTCCGCTCGGCTCCCCTCGGCTGCCTTCGGCTCTCTCCGGCGCCGCACCGCTTCCCGGCTCCGGCCTCCATCCCCCAGCATCTCGCCCCGGCCTCCCCATTGTGGAGCAATGCCCCAGTTGACCGGCCATCCCCCCTTTACCGCTGGTCCAACTGATTATCCCTTCGGCCGCACACCGGACGGCCGTCTTGGCCATATGAATTTTCCCGCACGCGTGTTTTGATTGATCGTGGCGGGCGCGCCGCTCTGCTCCAGGTAACAACGGAAACTAATCGGGGAACGTGGTCAACTCGCCTCGCACATTCCTCATCACGATTGAAAATGATATTGCAAGACTAGACAACCCATGATCATGACTCTCATGCTTTTTCTTCCGTTCGTTCTCTCATTCTTACCAAACGTACAATGACTTCCTTTGTCCACCTTCTTTCATTCTAGAATTTCCCACTTTTAGTGTTCCAATTTCCACTCCCAATTTTATCGGAGAAACCTAACCTAACCAAACCTAGGCTCACTCTAAATTTGGATCAGTGAGTCTCCGAGATTCAGTAAAAATTCACCGTATCTCAGATACTCTCATTGAATCAAATTTAAAGTGAACCCTCGTTGGGTTAGGTTACGTGTTTTCAGTGGTGCTATATATACTGAAATTCAGTGAATTTTTAATGAATCTCAGAGACTCTCACTGATTCAAATTTAGAGTGTTCAAACGAGCAAATCCCAATGCCCTTACATCTCAGCTGTAGTTTCTGCCTCCCAGACATGAACAACCTTAACCCAGGTAGCGAAGTACTTACAATATACGTACCACCGAACCTAACCTACGTTAACAACCTAATCTTTTCTAACCTAACGAGGTTGTGAATCACGTAAAAGCTTACCTTACGCGATTAGTCGTTAATCCTCATCAAGCTCAAACCAAGAGAGATCACAGAGGTAAAAAATCCAACATTTAAAAGTTTGAGCCGTACTTTTTCATGGAAAATGATACCGCAAAAGACAGACAGCTTGGATGCTTTTCCGTTCTCTCTTTGGTGGCAAACGTATTCAACCGAAAATGTAGGCGAGATGAGATCGTCTTGTATTTCTCCACGCAATCCTGCTTTATTTTTGCGTCCTGAGATGAAAACCCAGGATGGAATGCTCTTTTGACTTAGGAACAAAACAAGCTGTGTTACGACAGCGTAACTGAATCATCGATATTTCTCGTTCCTTATTTGCGCCGCCTCTTCCTAAATGGCTTTGTTGTGTTTCGTATTGCCCCATAAATTTCTTATACTGAATTACTGTCGAAGCACTTAGGAATTTGGAGTTATTGATGGGCTGGAAGTTGACATTCAGGCCAGGCAGCGTGTGTCTCATAGGCACACGGCCGTACAGGCGGGACTGTATATGCCGCTGACAGAATAGCCAACGAGGCAAATGGGGGTAGTTTGAGACATTTGAATGCATGCATACGGTATGCGCATTGCCGCATCGCAAGCTACCGTGTAAATGGCTTAGCCGCCCGTGACTCCTACTAGCCCAAAGGGTTTGTCCCATACTGTAAATTTCTTAGCATCTTTTGCGTTCCAAGTTAATGCCGCAAGGAGCGAGGAACAACGCTCTTAACCTTAACCTTGCCGTTGCCAAATCTGATCCCATTTACTCTTCTCTGAGATTCAGGGAATTTTCTCCAAATCTACAGACTCTCACTGATTCAAATTTAGAGTGAATTTTTGGTACAGCCTGCGCGAAGCAAGCAAGCGACATTACACAAATTCCCGTTTTGGGGAATGTTATACCTGTTTTAGGTGTGAATCCAAATCGGAGGCGGCACGTAGTTCGGTTGTTTTTCAAGATAGGCTTATATTCAGCCACATCATTCAAAAGATCTCGGCGAGAGCTTTCCATTGATGTGGCTGAACATAGGTCTATCTTGAAAAATTACCAAATACGCACTACCCCGTTTTGGTTTCATATCCAATACATGTATAGCATTCCCCAAAACGGGGTTTAGTTTTTAATGTGAAGCGGCTTTAGGTTCGGCGGCAGTCGTGTTGAGAGGGAGTATTACGTGACCTTACCTCAGTTAACCTAGTGTTAAACCTCCGTGGTTGTAAGTCGCCATTCAGTAACAAAAGGTTAAGATGGAACAATACAGGAAAAACATGCGACCTTTAAGAGTGAGAGCAAGGAGAAGTCTTTCTACACGGTGAGAGCATACTCTCGTCCAAGGGGCCGTCCATAAATTACGTAAAGGCTTTGGGGGGCGTAGGGGTCAAGAATTTTCTTATTTTTCCTTACATGGAAGGGGGGGGGGCGGAAAAATCCATGGCAAAAACCCTTACGTAATTTATGGACAACCCCCTTTTCTTAGTCCCACCCACCACGTCAAAAACAAACCAAGTGAAATCGGAAAAAATGGGCAACGTCATGCGGCAAAATAACAAAGGGGGAGAAAATGTGATGCATCTAATCAAAAAACGGGCTTTTATACAAAAATACTCTGAGAGTCGCAAGGGCTACATATGGAGAAAAAAACTCTTCCGGGAAAAAAAATACTGCGCAGACCGACGGTGAAAAAACGAAACAATACGGAGAGATAACAAGTGTGCTGTTGGAGGGTTCAGTCTGATTCACTCCGTTGACCTCATTCGGGCCTCGGTGACTCGGTGAGACAACCCAACATGCGTGGGAGTCGAAATGAGTTGTTATGAAATGAATAACAACATAACCAAGGTACTACACTTACAAGAGCTTATATTTGTGTCCTCGTAAATCAGGACATGTATACAAATTTGTAAGCACCTTAAAATACTGTTTCTCTGAGTTTTGTAAGGGGAAAATATTCATTACATACAAAAAATAATTTTCCGAATACGTAATTTTTTAAGAAGGTAAATAACAAAAAAAAAACATGTTTAGTCTAAATAAATGAAAAACTATGAATACAATTTTGTATGTTCCTTAAAATACTGTTTCTCTAAATTTTGCAAGGGAAAAAACTCATTACTAATAAAAAAATGAAGAAAAACATTTTTTAAAATAGGCGTTTTTTAGAAATCAATACAATAAAACTATGTACAGTCTAAATAAAAAAAATGGAATACAATTTTTTACGCTCCTTAAAATACTGTTTCTCGAAGCTTTGTTAGAAAAAAATACATAAAAAAATAAAATACGTGATTTTTTAAAACATAAGACGACAAAGATTTTAGGTGGTTCTTCCGGTAGGAATGAGAAAAAGAAGGGTAGGCTAGATTCTCCCTTAGTAAAATTGTTGAAAACGACTAGGATCAATAATTGCTCCCGTCGAAATACGTCTCCAAAAATATTATATTGACTATCTCTCGACAAAGTATTAACAGCAAAAAATACTTCTGACCTGCATGCTGTCCGGCATTCACTTATTGTTAGCACCGCTTTCTTCGCGTAGGAATATTCCGAGACATACAGCTAGCTCGCGTACTTGCTTCGCTTGTAGGACTTCATGGGTGGGGGGCACGCTTAAACATAGTTCGGACGCACGTCAAGAACTATTTGATGTAGAAAACCTCGTTCTACAACTACCCTCAGTTCGTCTCACAATCAGCAAACCTTCCCCTAACGGGTAACCCTATGGGTAAAGCCTTGAAAACTGTGACTAACCCATCCATTACGGACGAAAAAAAAAAGATTAATTGATTTGACAAAGTTTGCACTCGACTTAAGCTATTATGTGGGCGTTTACCCTTCGTTCATTTGCAAGGGAATTTCCCACCTCTTTGGAATGTGAAAGGTCCTTGTCTCCCGCTGGACTTGCAATCTCTCGCTTCATTCCCGTCCGTTTAGTTACGCAGCCCCTAGGAGACGATGGCTATCGCAGACCACATTAGTCATTTGCATTTATGTCGCAGTTGGACGCACCTCAACTCTATCCACTGTTGCCAGATTTCGAGATTATAAGCGATATTTAACCATGAACTCGAGAACTAGAAGATAACCGATCAAATCGGGTATTTTTGGGATCACTCTCAGACGAGAAATATAACAAGGGCTTAATCGAGGTTATCTTTAACCGCGTGTCTACATTTAACGGGAAATATCTGGCAACGCTGGAGCGCCAGCTACCTTAGTGTCCAGCAAGATGAATACGGTTTCGGTTAGTTCGTAAACACTAGTGATGTGTCACTCCCCCGCCTCGTTGGCTCTTTTCTTGGCCTTACAATTAACAACTCGAGTGTTTCGCGGAAAAATATACTCACTGGTTGAAAAGTTGAATTTCCACCTTGTTCCGCTATTCGTCATCCAGCTGAGCAATTCGCAGAGCAAAGCAACCTCACTTGACCTAGGATTAGCTATCTCCAATCCTGATGTCGCTTATTTTTCGTTAAACGTCGTTAAGCAGCATCAGGCTTGATAACAGCGTTAACCCAGCGTGGTGCAAGGCACCAAACAGAGTGACTCCTTCACATAAAACCAACTTGCTTGTATGTCTATTCTGGTATAATTGGAAAGTTGGACCTGGGTGGAACAGTTGTAGATTCCACACAGTAAAAACAAAAAAACCGTTTTAGGGAAATGCTTTACCCGTTCTGGGAATGAAACTGAAACGGAGGTACGTATTTTGGTCATTTTTCATGATAGACCTTTGTTCAGCCACATCAATGGAAACCTCTCGCCGAGACCTTTTGAATGATGAGGCTGAACATGGGTCTATCTTGGAAAATGACCAAAATACGTGCAACCTCCGTTTTAGTTTCACGCCCAAAACAGGTATAGAACTCCCCAAAACAGGTGTTTCCTTTTAACTGTGTACCTTTAATACCGCTTACACTATGCTACCTTGTGTACCTATTATAGGAGGCTGGAATGCTTGTTTCTTGCTCGACAGCGCTATTCCCCAGGAAATCTGATAAAGCCGGCGTCTTCGAAAATGCAGAGAGAATCTGCCCCTCGGCAACACGCACGACACGTGTGCCAAATGGGCTGCCTACGCTCAAGGGGCCCAGCCACTTTTCAGTCACAAAGGGTGGTCTTTTGTCCGGTAAAAATTGTATTAGATGATTCGGAACTACGAAAGAGATTCCCTAAAAGGGCATTTTCGTTTGAAAAGAGAGAAAAGAAACAAATTAAAAAGATTTATCGTCAGTGTCCTTTTAATTGAATACAGTAGTAATCAATAGAAGCGACATGGCTTTTTATTTTTCATAATCTTGTCTCTCACCAGATTGTTTTCGGCCAAAAACGATTCTTAATTTTGTTTTGTTGTCCGCTGACTAGTCCTTCATTCGATACACTGTAAATTTAAAAGGTCGAATTTCCATATTTTATGTTCTTCTTTCGACGACCTGAGCGAAGCAATAATAAAACAAGGCACGACGCATGTAACCTAATCTAACTTAACCTAGGCTAATGGCCTAAAGCGGTCACCAAGTTAAATGCCGCTTTACTGTCACAGAAAAGTTAGCTGCACTAATCTACTAGTTGAGCGGAGAAGTAACGAAGGGGGCCCCCCGGCAGGTGACCTGACCAAGACAAAACATATGTTCTGTGGACCAAGCCTAGGTTAAAATAACCTTGGTTAACCTTTCTAATGTTGAGTGTCTAACACTGCCCTGATGGGTGTCTATTAAAGATTTCCCCCTTTGCCACAAAAAAAAGTAAACCTGAATTTGTTAGATTAAATCTTAGCCTACGGGGTTGTGAGACGTTACTAAAAACGCATTCATTTTTTTTTGTCGGTTCTATTCGCACGCCTTCAATGCACGAAAGGCACGGAAACCAACGTGTAATGCATTTTAAACGAGAGGTCACCTGTACGCACGAAAAATAACCTAATATATTTTAGGTCAGTTCTATCCGCACGCCTTTGTTAATATAAGGGAGACTTGAACACGCGGAACCAACCTAACGCGTATTAACCCATAACAGCCCAAAGTATTTGGAGTGAAATTTAACTTTATAGAAAATTGGAAGGATCTTCCCCAACGCAATTTTAAGCTTTGGAAAATGTCTAAATTATTATATTTCAAGTTTCCAGCGGGGTGATATTTCTTAAATGGTGACAATTCTGAACTAAATAGATCCTCTAAAATAAAATTTTCTGTTTCCGATCGGTATCGCTGAACGGTAGTGGGTTAAATAGAAGGTGACTTGAACACACGGAAACCAACCTAATCTAAATAGGGCAGCGTGTGAATAGTCACTTCGTTGAAACATACGAGAGTATCCTGAATCTTTCTAAATGAAGCAAGTCTCGAAATTTGAATAATTTATGCTCTCGGTGAGGAACTGCCATTGTTAAGAGCTTCGGCAAACTTTTGCTTCGCTTCTGTGAGTAATTTAGTCTACTATAAATATGCAAGCTTCTTGATAGTGATTTTGGACGTGAAAACCTTTTGCTTCCCCTCCCTTTTTCGTAGGGCGGAATCAAAAGTCCTCTAATTCCGGCGCCCTGATGGGGGAGGCTGGCGTGGAGCGGCGCCTGGGGTGATAGCTGCAATGAGCCTCCGAGAGAAAGGCTTGAGTGAGACTCCTGCGCGGCTTTGTAGGCTCCTTAGGGGGGAGGCAATTGGAGTGCCGCTTGCGGCTGTCGGCCATCCGAACGAAAAACGATCGGGGAAAGAGATGCTTTGACAAAACTTCGAGTAAATCTTTGCTGCTCAGTGGTTTTGATGTGTCACTGAGTTCCAACTCAACCTCCCTATGTATTAACGACGTTCACGGAGATTAACATCCCTATGGAAACCTTCATTCGAGTTGAATGCGCTCTTTTAAAACAACAACTGATCACGCCGAAGCTTCGAAAGAGTAAGGTTTTGATTTAAACGAGTGAATTTCAATCGAAGTTTGAACCTAACCTAACCAAACATATCCTAACCTAACATAACCTTAACCAACCTAATCTAACCTAACCTCACCTAACCTAATCTAACCTTATTTAACATAACCGAACCTAACCGAACCTAACCTAATCTAACCTAACCTTATTTAACATAACCTAACCTAACTGAAGCTTCCCTTTCACTGGTTTGTATCGATGAGCTCCTCTTATGACCTTTCCTCTGTACGGACGTAAAGGTTATACCTTGCTGGAAATCTGTACACACATCAGGATATCAAAGATATTCGCCGGATGTCAGAGAAAATTGACAAAATTTCAATTAATATCTGACAGATTATAGCCGATTATTTAAAAAATGTCTGCTGGATATACCTAAATATTAACCAGACATGAGTGGACAGTGGCCAGAGAGTCCAAGCTTGAAAAATCGCTGAAAACAGCCACGTTTCGACCAAATCCAACAGCAGGATATCAAGGGTATCAGCTGGGTATCAAGGCCTGTTTGTACACCGGATAGCATGAGCTGTCACCCCTTCCCCTTGGTACCGACTTTACGAAAATACCGCAAGTATGTTTTTCTTACAATATTTTTTTTCTTGCCATAGGAAGAAAAAAAATCTTTGTCGCGAAAAAAAAGCCTGTGGCAAGGCAAAAATGTCCCATCTAATAAAAAAAATATGTTGGAATCGGAAATCATTTTTGTCGGAGATGGAGCGCAAGAAGTGGAAAATTCTCAGTTACAGTTTAAAACCATTCCACCTTTGTATCTTGTTTGCCGCAGTCGTGATTAAAACAATAAACGCAGAACGGCATCTATCTCCCACTAATAAAGGTCATTAGTGTGTCGAAACACAAAAGCTTCGCCGACTTTAACACCAATTAAGTTCGCAGCTTCCTGGAAATCAAGTTCAATTATTTTCAGATTCCCTGAAAACCGCCGCAAAGCGACGCGCGGAGACGAAGCTTAATTAGAAGCAAAGCGGCGAGAAAACTCGTTATGACTACATGTAGAAGATGCGTAGTTAGGCAACCCGCGATGCTTGGGGGACGCGCGAGTTGCGGCGGCGCCCTTTGAGGGGCTCGACGCCGGGTAAGAGGCTCAGATGTTCATCTGCGAGCTGACATTCTCTGATATGTTAAATCAGTGGTTATATGCATCTGATTTACTATTCATCACACCCTTTCAAGTACCCTAGTCACCCCTCAAGGGACCGTAGATATTGAATAATTCGATACCGAATGCAAGAAGGCCACAACTAAGATATCCAGTGCTGTAAGGTCATAACTGAGAAACCCAGCGCAGTAAGGTCATAACTTTCCGCCTGAAAATTTTAGCACTATTAGAATTCTGTTTTCTACGCTACACGAATACATTTTCCAGCATTTTTTTCTGCCAAGTACAAAACTTTACTTATCAAAGTAGTCTTTTACTATGAAATATACACCGAAATTAGGTCGTAGGCGTAGATATTGAAACTCTAAAAGCATTAAAATTTTCTAAAAATTATGAACTTACAGCACTGGGTTTCTTAGTTATAACCTTACAGCACTTGGTTTTTCAGTTACGACCTTTCTACGTGGGGGTACCGAATTTCATTAAGGGGTGGACTGTAAAAAGTGAATCTCAAATTCAGATGCAACTCAAATCACCGATCTGAGAAAAATTTCAGTACAATTATTTACACGATTTCAGACTGATCGTTTTAAATTTCTACAAATTTCTTCTTTTAAGAAAGATATCACTAAAATTCAGTGAATATTTGGGTTGGCCTTTTTTTTCCTACCAGTGATCTGACTTTTGTTGCATTTAAGATATTCTCTTTGATTAAGATATTCTCTCTGAAAAAAAGGAAAAAGAAAAAGAAGAAATGACAAAGAAAAATAGTTGAGATAGATCTTCGAGAGGAAAGGAACGCTAAGCTCGGCAGTCACATGATTGGACGATTGATCAAGAAACTTATTCGTAATCATAGAGGAGTGCTTTTTACGACCATGACGGCCTTTGGCGACGAATGATGGAACTTTGAAAGGTGGAAAATCCAACCTCAAAAAGGTCTTAACACCACTGTATGGAAACCTTTTCCTGAAACCAGTTTTCCAAAATAGCTGACAGCGAACACGGATTTTGTGCTAGGAAACTTAGATTGGCTGGGGCGTCTATTTTGGTCGTAGCATGATTGCGAGTTACGCCCGACAGGCAGGCAACCCGCACAACTAAGCCCGTGTTTATTTTACCTTGAAAGCAATCTGCATCAAGCCGCGGTCGAGGATGCTGTGGTGGCGGAACCCCCATGGAACCCCCCATCATCGCCCCCTCCTCCAGGTCCACACTCAGTTTAAAAGGGTTACACGAAGCGACAAACAGTTGACTATTTTTCATGTCAAACTTAGCCCACGATCAATTCATTCACATCTACGCGCACAAAAAAATATGTTGGTCGGAGTGGAGCGAATGATGTGCAGGACACCTGAACTAAATAACTTACTATTTTGTTAAGAACTCTTAAAATTTTTGGTTTAAGACTTTGGGTACGTTTAAAAGGTCGTCCAAGCTGTATTTCAATTCCATTCATCTGCTTCTCGTAAGCAAAAACTAATTTTCGAGACAACCAACGGAGATGAATCCTTAAAACATTGCATGAAAATATGACAGCTTGGGGCAGCTGAGCGATGCTGAAGCGAATCACGTACGTCGCATGACCAAAGGGTTGCATCCTTCTTTGCTCCGCTAAACTTAGCGACAAACTGAGAAACGCAAGTGGGAAACGCAGCCGTTCAACCCACTACGGCCCAGCGATGCCGTTCGGAAACAGAAAAAAAATATTTTAGAGGATATTTTCAGTTCAGTATGGTTACAATTAAAAAAATTTCACTCCTCTGGACACCTGAAATTTAATTATTTAGGCATTTTCCAAATCTTAAAATTGTGTATTTTAATGGAAAAAAAATCCTTTTAATTTCTCTTAAGCTAAATTTCAC
>Ga0058701_10001772_pt1 | contig 15704 bp, 10 predicted proteins | sample AgamicOrMae_FD_97039 | JGI IMG/M metagenome (GOLD analysis project Ga0058701, IMG submission 97039) | Agave microbial communities from Guanajuato, Mexico - Or.Ma.e | ecosystem: Host-associated > Plants > Phyllosphere > Phylloplane/Leaf | place: Guanajuato, Mexico | collected 2012-06-04
CTCGAGCAATACCTTACCTTTTGAAATTTGAAGAAACTCAAGGAAGCCCAAAACGATGCTCGAGAAACAGTTACCTAAAACGATATATTTGAAATTTCAACATAGAAAGTTTATGAGACTTTGTGGTCGTATTTTTGTAGTTTTTAACGTTTACAAACAACATTATTTTTATCATTTTGCATTTTTTTTTGCTTTGTTTTTTGTTTGTTTGTTGTGTTTTTTTTCCTTGTTTTGTACCTCCACACACACACAAAAAAATATAAAAAATACGCTTTTTGTGTTTTTCTTTAATCTGCTTAAATCTTGATTTGAACCCATTTTTTTCTTCGTTTTTTTGGCCGGTTCCTAGAACTAGGACTAACAATAAAGTCTGAGCCGAAGTAAAAATGCTTTTCGCAATCAAGATCGGAAGTCGGGCAAGCCCTGGGGATATCCCTTGTACATACACCCCTGGGTGGCGACCAGCGCCGCGCGAATAATCCCTAAGGTGGCTGAATCCGACACATGTCATGTCTGGACGCTGTCTATACTATAAGGCAGTCATGAATATTGATTGTGTATTAAAGTTTCATTGTTGTTCGAGTAGGAGCAGGAAAAGGGCTTTGATTGCCGTTGCGCAACCTGTTTTGTCCTCATACCCATAAATAAGAAAAGACCCAACATGTTTGTCTAACATCGTTGGTCAAACGGTCTAAGAGCTTTGGAATATTCTCCGAATCAAGACTTTCGCAACCTTCTGCCAGGGCTGTTCTTTGAACTGTCTCCTTACAAAGAAGATTTGATTGATACAGCTTTCATATTGCCTCGTCGAACTCCCCTTTATTTTTCTTTGAGCACGTGCAGGGATGTTAAGTAGCCTGGGCGACGTCAAGAGCGTGTTGGTAACGAATGGCTTCATGAATATTTCCCTATCAATGCACAGAGCGATTCAAGCAGGTGATATACCCTAATCAAGCACTCTGAATGTTCTCTTCGTCCCCTACCTTTACCTGCCCTTGGAGGAAACTTCGAAAGGGCTAAAAGTACAAGAAGCTTATAACATAAAGTGCAGAGCTCTCCATTGTGCCTTAGTTATAAGTTCTTATATCAGGGACCGGACGGTGATAGAGTAGGGATATAGGAGAGGACGTGATACGCATGAAGGATGTAATTATCACTGGCCTTTTCAGTGAGGGCACTAACTTGTCAGAGCAGCAAGACCGTAGCGGTTCCCGACGTGTGCAAGCACCAAATTCTCGTGAGTCTGTTTGAGCATATTCCGCTGTTTTAAAAGAGAAAGGGGGGAAAAGCAACAAACCCTCCACGCGAGGCTGTAATAATGCGTTCGCGTGAGCCAACCCTAATTGTGCACCGCCTGTCTCCACATGTCGAGCCGTTCTGCCGCTGCACCCTCGTTGCGTCAGGACATTCGGATGCCCTGTGCCAACCCCCTCAGGGACCTATTTCCCTCCCTGTCTCTCACCACGTATCCTTTTGCATTGAGTAAAGACCTCGCTTATTGTTCCAAGTCTTAGCATCAAAATTGGCACTTAAGGTTGATTTACAGCATCTCTGCGCAACCCTGAAATCCTTCTCAAATGCCGGGCCGTACCCCAGCGCTCCTTGTCGCGTGTGTTTGACAAACCGTTCTTGTTTTGTTTCTGATCACAGAAAGGGTCGCCAATTAAATTGAAAGCAATTTGCTCGACCTTCCTAGAAATGGAGCTGTGATCGTGGTATGATGGCCATGAGGGTGTCTTTTTGTTTGCCGAAGGGAGACGAAACATTTCTCTACTGGAATACGCCGCTCGAGCTCACTGGTGATGTAACAAGTCGTTTTGCTTTCTTCCCTCAAGTTGGATAATTTCTTAAGGACTTGTATCGAAGCGCCGAGAGTTAAGGCGGCGTCAAAATAGTCGCTGGACTAGTTCCCGTCACTGCTGTAACTCGTTTAGGTGTCAATGAAGAGGAAATCCCGTCTGCAGCGTCATTAAGTCATCCCAGCCGCAAGATTGGGAAAATAAGTGAATCTGTGTCTGCAGCAGACGCGCGCATAAAAAATAATAAGGGGGCGACTTATTTTGAGAAGTTCCGAGGTGAGCCTGTGTGAATGGAGGGAGGAGTACGTGACATGAACGGAGGGGAGACTTATTACGATTCCTCAAGGGCGCTGGGGAGAGGAAAGGGGGTCTAGTGATGCAGCGACAAGTCAGTGGAATTCAAAACACGATAACGTTCTCACTGACATCCCCGACATATGTGCGAGGAACCGCCAATCTTAGCCCCTGATTTGGGACATCTTAGAAACCTTTTTTCACGCATGCTCGACGTTGCCTGACGAGTGCTCGACGCTGTTGTACCTTCCCTCTGCAAATTTTGGGCTTCCTCGTCCCCCAATCTGATTAATAATAGCATCAGTTGCAAGAAGAGGATTAGATACGGTAGACAGCGAGGATCTGACCGACGCAAGATGATTCTTAGGTAGGAAACAAAGGGAATTCCTGGGGCTTAAGGCTCGTCTTTGCTCCGTCCTTAATGCTTCAGCAAACAGGCGCAATTGTGACCTGATTCTGGAGGAGGGATGAGACGCCTCTCCGTGAGGCCCCATTACTCTTGAGCAGAGGAGAAATAAGATGCAACGTGAGTTCCGAAGCGACACCAAAAGCCTCGTCCTTCAGAACCACGCACTTCTAAAGACGGTGGAAGACATCAGTGAAAGTGGAGTACGTTCCAGATACTCGACTGTTTTTCGCTGATGACTCACGAATGATGTGGTGGGCTAGATCATCCCTTTCATCATCAAGCTCACACACACAAATAAACAAAGTCTAAAGCGAGCTCTTCGACGTGACTCCGCAACTGGAGAAGAGATTTGTGAGGTGAACGACAGTTATTTCCAAACGCGCTCATTGACACATGTATATTCAACGAGTCCAGGCACACTTCTGGTAGCGCGAGCTTTCAAATCGAACAACTCAGTTTCTAGCGAGAGGACGTTTAACCCATAACAGCTCAAAGTATTTGGAGTGAAATTTAGCTTAAGAGAAATTAAAAGGATTTTTTTCCATAAAAATACGAAATATTGAGCCTTGAAAAATGCCTAAATTATTGAATTTTAAGTTTTCAGAGGGGTGATATTTTTTAAATTGTGACAATACTAAAATTAGAAGATCCTCTAAAATAAGTTTTACTGTTTCCGAAAGGCATCGCTGGGCGGTAGTGGGTTAAGGATGCATTACTGCGTTTGAGTTCATGAGCTTTGAAGTAGCAGGTGAACTTGAACGACGGCCGGTCATCATCCATCCTTATCTTTCCGGTAGTATATTCCACGATTACGAGGGTTCCCAGGACGCAACGCCTCACTTTGTTTGATCCCCCCTTCGAAGGAGGTCACATCGTCCTACCTGTCAGATTTACTCAGGATTTCGCAGCGCGGGTAATGCCAAACCACGTGTCACGATAACCGCCAGCTATAAATCATACGGAGTCTTTTTAGTTTCGTGTTTCAAGGACAGCTTATCTGAGTTGAGCAAGGGTCGTGTTCCCGACCGCATCAAAATTTAAAATTTATTCTCCTATGAGAACAATAATTATGGCTTTCGATTAAGTGAAATCGCCACTGAAAAATATTTTTGGGTTTACCGTCTCCATGAGCATTTTTTTCTTTGCTCGGGGTGATACAATCTACCGTCGGATTATAAAAAAGGACCTCAGTAAAAACGCTTCAATGTTGGAACTTTTGACCGTGAACACATTTTTACGGAGCACGTTTTACTAATTATCCTTATCTGCCGACTCTTTCAGTCATTCTTGAAAAGGGACGTGCCATTGTCCTGAGGACATTGTTGATATGCGCGCAAGGACTTGAAGAAGTGCTTCTGGAAGTGAAATGCCTGATTTTTTAACGCTCTTGTATAATTTATTCTGGTGTGGAGCAGTCTGTTAATGGAATGCGGTAATCCCGTTTTCGATACACACGTGGCAAGGATCGGATCCCTGTGTAAACAGTTGGTTCGAGTATCGCGTAATGAGATGGACGAATGTCTCTGGAGAGCGCAAAACCGCGTCGAGGCTCAGGCTAATTCCGTGTCAAATACAGACGATAAACCCGCCGAGACTTGTGAACGCACCCAGCAGCCGGCGAGCGTCGCGCCAAGGAGCCCGCGCCCCTTGAGGCCCGTGAGCGGGTCTTGCGGACGCGTGCACACGCTCGTCGAATTTCATCCTTGGGTGACAACCCGCCCTGGAGCGTGACAACCGCTTCTGTGTTGACCGTTCACTAGCAGTGGTTGCAGGAGCGCTAGCTGTGGGGAGGACCTTCATAGGGGTCGAGCCACGAAAAAGTAATCTAAACTGAAATGAGTTTAAAATCGCTGTATACAGTTTCTGAAAGATAGTGCCTACAATGGCTCTCCTTCTAGACATACAGTAGTAAATACGCCTGGACGAAGAATCGAGTGCTTATCAGTTTTAGGGAATCTTAAATTCAGATGCAACAAAAATCAAATCACTGGTCTGAAAAAAAGTCAGTCCAAATATTCACTGACATTCAGTATATCGTTCTTAAACCTCTACCGCCCAGCAATGCCGTTCTGAAACAAAAATTTATTTTAGATCCTCCAGTTCAGTATTGTCACAATTTTAAAAAAAAATATCACCCCTCTGGAAACCTGGAATTCAATAATTTAGGCAATTTCCAAAGCTTAGCATTGCGTCTTTTAGTGGAAAAAATCCTTCCTATTTCTCTTAAGCTGAATTTCACTTCAGATACTTGGGCTGTTATGTGTTAAAATACGACGTTTATAGAAAGTAAAAAACGAATGTCCGAAATACAGTAAATGATTGAACTGAATTTTTTCAGATCAGTGATTTGACTTTTGTTGCACCTGAATTCAAGATTCTCTTTATACAGTGAAGTATGTGCAGGAAAAGGAACTCTTTTCGTGTAAGGACGATTTGTTCTGTAGATGACTTACACAGTGCATGGCGAGAACTGTTTTAGTTTCATTTCGTCCTTTTTTAGTTCGATTGCGTCCTTGACTCGTATTTCATTTCTAGAAACAAATCCATCTCAAGGCCTACACAATCACTCGCAGCTTAGTCAGTATGACTACTCAACATATAAATCATTAAGAGTCTGAGATTCAGTGAATTTTCCCTGAATTTCAGGGACTTTCTCTGATTCAGATTTAGATTGGAGGACCTCCGACGTAGAGACTTGAGTTAAGAAGTATACTAGTACAGTACATCTCTCAATATTTTTTTCTGGGTCAGCTCTAGGTTAGTGAGTTCGATTTTTTAGGTCATAAATCATTTTCCTCAAACGATTTTCCCTATTTTCGGAGGAGAAACTACACTGCGTTTACAGCTAAGTCTCACTCGGGACAAAGTGTATAGGACCCTCGGTGCATTTAGTACCTTGTCCGTATTCCATTATAGTACAATTTGTTAGCGGGAGATCCCAAGTAATTCACTTAGAGCGTACGTAGGCTGAAGTTGATCTCGTTAGTTGCTCGGTTAAGTGAAATAAGACGTGTGGCGTAATGAGGGAAGGTCAAGGTCTAAGATGCAGCATCCCATCTTCCGGTTTGGCTGCCGTCCAACTGAAGCGACTTATCCGATGGACCCGAAATAACCCGACTAAATCGGGACCGCGAGGCTTCTTTTCAGTCAATACGCTACAAAACTAATTCTCCTCTGCAGTCTGCAATGCCGTAAGAAGAATTAAGGAGATATATCTTGCCGGGATGGATTTGTTGGCTGCTGGCCATCAGTTGGGCCGTCCGCTAGGACTGGAGTTCGGGACAGAGGGAAAGATCTCGTTGCGACCGTCTGAGGAATCAATGTTGCCAAATGGTTTGCTGTAACAATGGCTCGCCTCTGTTGGAAAAACGTGAATACAGAAACGTTCTTTGAGATGGTTTTTGGTGAGATATGGTTGGCATTTGTTCGGGTGGGACGGGCCGATCTTTTATGGTGCCGGGAATGATGTTGTAGGAGGTGAATCCATATAAAACCGAACATGCGCTTTTTTGGGGGACATGGGCAATTTGTTGTGGAGGCGACATCTTCCTCAGCATAAGTGTTTACGATCTTGCAGGTGAAATTCAACGACCTTTTCCTCAATATCGTTATTGTTATTTAATCATTTTTCGGAAACGAAAGGAAAACCGAGTCGTAGATTATAGGTCGTTATTTACCGATCAAAATAAAAATAAAGCACCTGTTTTAATGAGTTCTGTAGCTTTTTTGGGGTGTAAAACTAAAACGGGGCTGGTACGATTTTTTTTGAGACAGGCCTTTGTTCAGCCATATCATGTAAAAGGTCTGGGCGAGAGCTTTCCATTGATGTGGCTGAACGTTTGTCTATGTTGAAAAAATACTAAAATACGTACTACCCCTGTTTTAGTTCCTCACCCAGAACAGGTGTAGAATTACCTAAAACGGGTGTTTTGTTTTCACTGTGATTAGATTCAACATCACTTCTATCTGTTTTGATGTAGATCTTATGAGAAGAAAGTATTTCTCATTCCAAGACAACGCTTTTATTTACGATTTTTTTATGGAGCATTTTTTTTACGTTAACACACTGTAAATTCGAAAAACCTTTAAAATGTGGATTCCTTCAAAGAGTGAATTATTTTATGTGGGTCTTTTTGAAAATTGTTATTAACTTTTTGTGTTTGGTTCGCCGAGATTTTATCGGGGAAGAAGATTCGTGACAATGTCGTCTTTAGTCGATTAACTACTGGCGAAAGCACGTCACAGATACCTAAATAAATTTCCCATCACTGTAAAGAAATTCCCGACAGGTCAGGTGTCAGCCCTGGAAACTCCCGCTACGTGCTACTTCTTAGATCGATGATAAATCCTACGGTTTAATGAAGCTACTTAGTCTGGTCCTTGAGAAGAAGAGGTCGGTCAAGGTTGCATCGGGCGGAGAACAGGCCCCTGTCAATAAATGACGTGCGGAGTTCCTATCCCCGCATGGTTATACCATCACCCTGTTTGTAGTCTTCCCCGTTAAATTGGATCGAGCGGAAACAACACTTCCGCTGAAAGGATTTGTTAGCGTTCCGAAATGGCATTGCGACTTCCACGCCGTGCCGTACCGGTATTCCATTAGCGACAGGAAAAAGTGTCGACCTGGCATTTTCGCGGGCAGTCTGATATATGTCATCTGTATCTATGTTCATGAGGGTCGTAAGTTGCAGGGGTCTGTGAGGCACCCTCGCCTCGCCACCCCAATTAATGACTCATGCATCTCCGAAGCCGGCGACGCTTGCGGCCCTCCGACCCTCCCAGATCCTCCACTGTTTCCCCTTCGAGTGTCGCGCGGCCGGGACTCGTCCGCTTGGCGCAACGCCGCGCCATTTTGTTTTCGTCGGAGCTGTAGGGCTAATAATCGCATACCGCGCCTGCAGTAGATTGTTATTAAAAAAATAACAGGCCTGTCCACTGGCGCAAACTTTTTTGGAATCCTCTCCTGTTGGCCTGAAACCCTCCTGACATAATTCTCATTTTGCAAAGCTACGCAGGACTTAAAAAGCCTCACCTCGTTTATTCTTTTCTCTTTTTATATGTAGAAGCAAATAGAAGCCCCTAGGTGAAAGGGTGTTCCCACAGAGAACATTTCCATGGGCAAGAATATTTAGACTATAAAATATTCTAAGTTTCGGTCAAGAATAAAGAACAAAGTATATTTTTGATTCAAGGAAAAAAATACGTTTTTTTACGTCAAGAATGTTTTTATTATATCAAGATTATGTTATAATTTTTCAAGAACAAGGTATATTTTTGGTTCAAGGGGAAAAAACGTAAGGATATTTATCTTTAGCACATTTTTTATCAAGTGTATTACTCTTGGTCAGAGATTTTTTTTCTTTTCTGTGAGCGCCGATTTTCATCGTATCATGTGCACGGACCTGGAATAACGAACTATTCATTCGCATAACTTTGATGCGCTTTAAACATCAATTAGCGACACTTAGTAAATCAGCAAGTTTCTTGATTTGGAAAGCTGAATATATGCTTGCTGCGTGGGCAAAAAGTAGCTAACGCTCCGAGTAAGAAGATTTCCTTGAACTCCGTCCCAAAGACAAGAATCGACTTGTGCGTTCCCCTCGTATTCGACACTGTCAACAGCGCATATTTCGGGCTAACAATGAGCATCAGATTGGGACAACTTACGGAAGTTTTGCTTTGTGGAGCAGTCTATTTTTTTGCCTGGAAAACCTTTTGAGGGAATTGGCTTATGACCTTATCTTTCTCCCTAAAGCAAGCATCGACGCAACTCTTGAATCGTGCGATAGTTCCTTGAATAGCGCGCTATTTCTGATTGTAACATCCGGAAATGCTTCCGGCATGTTGGTTACAAGACTCAAACACATCCCACGCCGTTTTCAACTCAAACAAAAGCCGCAAACTTGCCGATATACCAAGATGTTTCCACAGAGGTCCCTCCACAGTTATGGTACACGTTGCTCGTGATAAGTTTATCCCAAAAATAAGACCAAAATGGATTTCTCTTAATGGGGCATACCTGCCTTAAATCTCAGCTCCGAAGTTTTCTAAACACACGTAACAATAAACAAAATGTGGTGTTCCAACTTTCCTTCACCACTGTACATTTGATTGGAAATAGGATCTGTCACGTTGCAGCACCTGCGCTAGACTCCACGGAATTTATTTGACGTTGCACTTGTATTCGGCCTCCGTTTTATTCCGGCGGCATTTTCTTTCTGGGGAAACGTTTAGCTGTAATAGATTCGGCGGCGCAAGTAACGGAAATTGCTCGCAAATGTCCAAATCATTCAAGGCGTTATTTGTGGAGCGAATTATTGTTGCGACAGGAATTCACGAATGTTAAGATTTTTTTCTTTTGTTTTGTGATATATTGCTTACCTAATCGGTGTCTTCTGCGTCACTGGGTTTATCGAAATGATATTATTGTAAAACCCGGACAAGAAATTTCGGAATCCCGCCCTATTTTGCATTAAAAAAAGAAAAGAAAAATAGTAAAAGAGAAGCCTGTCCAAAAAAGTCAGAGTTGTTGCGTATCTGGAAAACCTAGGAAAATCAGGATTTTTCTCCCAAGAAAAGTTAGGCGAAAATCGGGGTATTTGCCTTATTCCCTGGAAAAATGTTTTTTTTTTCTTCTAAAATGCTGAGTTTGCCTTTATGGTCTTTCGTCAATTAATTTTTAATTATTTTTTTAACCAAAAAAGTTAAAATTGGGCGACGATCGCGTATCGCAACAAACGTGTAGGCTTAAGATAATCACGTAATGCACTAAAATATAATTTTTGCTGCGTGCTATTAAACAGCATGTGCCAATAATATCCTTTAAACTATTTTTTTAAGTCCTTATAGACCTGGAAAAATCAGGGAATGTCGTTTTGGCCTACAGGCCAAACGATATATGCAACAACCCTGAAAGCAGGTGCTCCTTTCAGACCTTAACAATTTTGGGCTTTTTTCTATAGTCTCTTTTGATTACGGTAGTTTACTTACCTCTTTTAGCAACTTTCAGCAGAAATTAATTGCAACTCGAACGATTGAAAATGTCGGTTTTGGGAAGTCCTAAAGCGGGCATCCCTTCTTCATCAAATAGCGGACAAAGGAAGTTAGGAATTCATTCATAACTTGCATTATTTGAAAAGAAAAAGTATATTATTGTGTATCCAGCTGCGAATGCATGTCAGATGCTTATTTATCTAGCATCAAATAAGACTGCCTTTGGTATCTCATCCCGGTCCGCTCATTAGAGTCGTATTGGTAAAAAATTGGCACATCCTGAACACGTGCCTGCGCGACATCGTCATAACTCATCCTATAGAAAACCCCCTAACAATATGTTACCACATGATTTCTTTGTAAACGGAAGCCGAACTAATATGATATCCACGTGTCTAGCCAACCCCAATGTTTACAAACAAACCCACGATACTCTATTCGGGGTTTAACCCCGTCGAAACCCCGCCGATCCAGGCTGTCTTGTTTCGGTGAGAGTATACAGTTGGGTTCAGTCCATACCTAGGCAGCGATAGGGATAGAGGCTCCCTTGTCGCAATAAAGGGGAAAAATGACAGGCTGCTAGGAGGATCTGACAAATATTTCTCCCTTTGTTTGGGTGCGGCAGCGTGGTGCGGCGGTTGCGGTGGCGGCGGTGCGGAGCAGGCGATTTGGCACGGCCTCCGAGAGAGCTTGCCTTTTCATCGCGTGAGTTTTTTGCCCATGTTTCGGGCCTGGTCAGAAAAGCGACTTGTCACAGCTGTTCTTTTTGCGTGCAAATATTGTCTTCAAGTCTTGGAACACGCGAGTTTTGGAGGTTGAATTTTGGACTTGTTCGTTTGAGATAACTTTTTTCCCCCCAACGCCAGTTGGAGCTTCTATTTTTGACGGGCAAATGTCCTTTACCTGTGTAAAGTTTATTTTGAAATTATGCACACGTGAACCTTTTTTAAAGACGCAGTTACGTCTTTTTTCCCTTAATTTTTAATTATTCTTTTTCTTTTTTTGTGAATGTGCATATGTAGTTTACCTAAACGCTAAAAAAATAAATAAAAAATGAAAATAAAATAGAAGCAAATATTGCTTCAGGAGTGAAAATTAACTCCTAATTAGTGAAAAATGACCTTTATTAGCAAATTATTGGCTTACTTTTCACTATATGTTAATTAATTTTCACTCCAGCTGCGAATTTTCACTACTAAATTTTTAGCGTGTAGGAAAAGTTGTACAGAATGCCTCAGTGAAGAGAAAAGGTTAACTTTGAATTTTCCTAAAAAAAAAAAACAGCAGAACAAAATATTACAAATATTCCTTACCTGGGGCCAAAGAAATCGGTCCTGTAGTATTATTAAAAAATACTCACACGCTAAAAAAATTTGAAGTGAAATTTTTTTCGCGTTTCGACTGATTTTAAACGTGGCTATTGGCAAAGCATTATAAATGAGACCAACCTATCACAGTTTGGCCTAACTTTATTTGGTGTTCATCGTATACATCCCGGCTTATTTAGCCGCTGTTTTCGGCAAGCCCTCGCTAATCTCGAGGGAATTCGTCGCAGAAAAAAGTCGATTTACTTGTGCAGTTCGCCGTTTGGCTATCGGACAATTCTTTGTGTGCAGCTCCGTATGTAGCACACAAGTCAACACGCCGTGCGACGGCCTCAAGGGGGAGGGTTTCAAAACGCGGGACGAATAAGTTTTCGCTCATTTAGTAAGCGGGCTTAGTGGTGGGAGGACCAGAAGCTAAGCTTAGGGATAGTGAAGCGAAGGCCACACTAAGAAAACACTGAGGCATTAGAAATAGAAGTAAGTTATGCTAACGAGCCTGCGTCCATTAGCATACTAATATCTTTTCGACGTAATTTTATTATGTGGACTAATCTTTTTGCGTGTACTGGTTTTCCGAGATAGGCGCGTGATATTTGTCTTTGATCACAGATTTGAACCTCCTCGCAGCGAAATCTCGTTTAATCTCGCCGATGCGAAGTGGTCTTGTATGAAAGGTCCGCGCATTTGCATGAGTACAAGATATTTTTATTTTAGGCATAAAGCGAGGTGGTTAAGGACACCTACGCACTCGACACCATAAAAATGAGGACAAGAGGAACTATAGAAAATCGTTGTTGGTTAATCTTGTAGCTGAATAATTACGAATGACGTAAATTTTATTTCATAGCGGCATGTATTCATTTTTTTCTCCTATTTTTCTTTTTTTTTCAACTTGTGAAAAATTTTGTTTCAGAAAACATGCTATAACATTAAGGGGAGGAAAAAGATTCCCATGAAGTATGACTATTTTCAGATATTTAGCAAAACATTTGTCTTTTTTTATGCATTTTATGTTGTTTTTTTTTGTGATTGAACAAATTTTTTCACATCTTGTTTAACTCGTAAGAAAACAACAACAACAAAAAATAAAAAGAGCAGTAATATTTTTTTTGTTTATGATTTTCCATTACTTATACTTTTAAAAGAAAATCAAGACTCATAGAGAGCATTAGCGAGTTTTCTAGTTAAATCGTCCCTATTACTTTATTGGTATTATTATATTTTTTGGTGAAACAAAAAGTGAAGTTTCTCCTAACCGTGGAAATGGTTCCAACTTCGTGCAACAAGCACAGAACTTGCTCATTTAACCGAACAACATTTCCTCGTCCTAGCTCCTTATCACTTGCCGCAGCACCATCAAGGAACGAATCCGAACGTGACACTCGCACTATCGTTCGGATGTTCGACTATTTTTGGGGTGAATCCAGCGCGGAAACGGTTCAACGCCTTGCGCCGCCACGCCGCACCCGCAGCACAATTGGACCCGCCGTCGGGGTGCGCTTGCGAGCGAAGCCCAGCATGCGCCGGGCGCGGTCCACGCCGGGCTGGGTCCACGCTGCCCATCGCCCGCTGATGAATAGCCCGAGAGGTTGTCGACGCCGAGGGTCAGCCCCAAAGCTCCCCCGCCGCCAAACTTAATCCCCCCTAACCCAACAACCGTCGCCCCTTGAGACACCATACCGCCCGAATTATCATTCCCTATATCTGTAATTTTTCTTATTTGGGGAGTTTCCTTGTTCAGGGAGTTGCAACAAGAGGTCAATTTGCATAATATAACTTCCTCAGTATGACTGCTGAACCCCCGGAATGACACAGTCCTGTCGGCGATTTCAACAGAACACTAATAAAACGTATCTTTGTAGGAAAAAAAATGGTTGGGATAGTTCGGCGACGGGCTCGTAAAATTACCTTCGCTTCTAGCGATTCCGCTATTGACCCGACATGCATTAATAGGGAGACTTGAACGCACGTCACCAAGCATTCTAAATGGTAGGTGACTCATGGAACCCAACCTAATACGTTTTAAATGTGGCTGTCGGGTTAATAATCCGTATATTCAAACCATGGGCCATTTCTCGGGATCTTTTCAATAGTTGGGAGTAGGCTGACGAGTGTTGTTCCGTATGTAGAAATCAGTAAAACTCTTTGCATGTGCTTTCATTGACTCGCCGATGAACATCTGATTTATCGTGATATAGGCCCAACTCACGCGCATTTTAATCATTCATTCCCTTCGTTATTTAACGTTGGCGTAGTCCGAGTACTAGTCCGTGTCGTCCGCGACCTCATGCATATCCTCTATGAGTGCGTGCGATGCGACAGGCTATCTTATTAAACAGCAAATTTCTTACCCCGCCGATGACGGATAGATAGCGTGGGTTTCGAAATAATACGAATTCGAACACAGTATTTTTAGCGAAGTCGTCTACTTTCTCTAGAGGCTAGCACGCAGCAAAACATAGTCCAGCAACCAACCACTATTTCGAATAATTTGGCTGTAAATTCCTCACGCAAACGCGACCTGCCCCTTTGTAGTGTTCGCCCGATAAGGTTTCAAGGTGAAGGAAAAAGGGCCTTTCGGCGATTGTACTGGAAGGTAAACAGAGGGACGAATAATTCGTGCGCCCTTCGTGGTATAAAGGCCATGGTCTGGCCCGGCCCGCTGTGACTCGGCGCCCCGTCCGGGCCGGCGGCGGCCCTCGAAACCGGGTTTGCACGTATTGACGTTGCACCCTTTGATCTGCGCTCTACGAAATTCAAAATGGACGAACAAAGCCCGTCTGATTACGTTATGCCCTACATTTTGTCTGTTCCCTAATCTCTTTCGCTTGGTGTTGCAGGTGAGTGTGGCCCACCGGAGGTACCGACGCTCGACAGTGCTTCAGGTTAAACTTGCGTGCCTTTGTCAAGGGTTGGGGTAAGTCAGAAAGTCTCGTAAAAGTCTTGTACAATTTTCCGCCGCTGAGTGGAATCAAACCAGAGCATGGAATATGGCACGTAACTTAAGTTAACCCGCTACCGCCCAGCGATGACGTTCGGAAACAGAAAAAAATATTTTAGGGTTTTTTTCAGTTCAGTATCCTCACAATTCAAAAAAAATATCACCCCGGGAAACCCAAAATTGAATTATCTCGGCATTTTCCAATGCTTAAAATTGCGTATTTTAGTGGAAAAAGTCCTTTCAAATGCTCTTAAGCTAAATTTCACTCTGAAAACTTCGGGCTGTAATGGGTTAAGCTGTTCGTCGCTTACTTCCGTCAGTTGTGGCCTTCGCACAGAAGTAAGCCATATCAGGCTTGGCAACCACACGCCACTTCCTTTCACTAGGTTTTGATTTATAGCCATTTGCCTCGGTTTGCTCAACCGCGACGGACGATAGAACGTACTAACTAAAAAAATTAGTTGTGAAAATTTGCTTTTGGAGTGAAAAATTCACTCCTATATAGTGAAATGTGAGCCACTAATTTTCTAATATTGGATCACTTTTTACTATTTAGAAGTAATATTTTTACTTAGTAATATTTTTACTTAGTAATATTTTTACTTCTAAAGGAATTTTCGCAACTATTTTTTTAGCGTGTAACAAGTGAAAATTACGGCCTCTCCGTTTTGTAGATTAATCCAGACTTTTCATTCAACCCCTTTTTTGTAAAGTTTGTCCTGAAACATGGCGAAAATAATTCATTTATCGATCGTAAAAGTGTAGCTTAAATCGTTGAAGATGGTAATTAATCTGCCTAAAAGCTCGCTTTGTAATGTGCTAAGAATTGAGCTCGCAGCAAATTAGCTGAAGGAACAAAATCTCGTCTGAGATCTACTTGAGCTAATTATTCCCAGACGTGAGTTGCGTTCACACGCGATGCTCTCTTCTCACTTTTACTTGTCCTCTCAAAAATCTTTTACACGAAACCTTTTTACGCAGGATGTTCCGATTTTCCTTTCGTGAATTGCCTTGTCTACATGAACGCTTCGCATCAACACCCATCTTATAGTACCGCCTCGCTAACACCTCGTTTTCCTACCTTTGGGTAGACGAGCTCTCAAAATGACTTGTTTCCTTCGTAAATTGAATTTCAAGGAAAAAGATTATCTTGCTCAAAGGTGCAGCAGTTATCTCTAGATTCACCTCTTCTTTGCCGATTAAAAAAAATATCCTATTTAAAATTTTTATCATTTTGCTATTGTATTTTTTGTGAATATTTAAGATTTTTTTAAGGCTACTTCTATCGTTTTAATGATATGATTTTGATGAGAAACGGATTGGGACATCTAGTTCTAGATCAATTTTTGATCAGAATAAAGTCAATGTTTTAATGCAGGTGTTGAAGTTCCTGAGTCCTCCGTGGGTTTAGGAGAACCCGCTACCGCCCAGCAATGCCATTCGGAAACAAAAAAAAATTAGAGGATCTTTTCAGTTTATTATTGTCACAATTTAATAAATATCACTACTCTAGAAACCCGAAAGTGATTAATTCAGGCATTTTTCAAAGCTTAAAATTTCGTATTTCCATGGGAAAAATCCTTCCAATTTCTCCTAAGCTAAATTTCACTCCAAATACTTTGGGCTGTTATGGGTTAAAGCAAAAGTTCTCTGTTCTTCGGACATGTTATTCTAAAATTTGGTTTCGATTTTTTTATCCTTTTTTTTCATTAAACAGATCTCTTTTTAGAGGCGGTCCTTTTATGGAGAGAACATATTGTTGTTATGGCAATTCCACCGCCCCCTTCTCCTTTCCACTGCACCGTAGATAAAAGAAAACGCCCGGCGAGTTTATCTGCCTCACCTCCGCCCCTCTCTCCCTGCAGACCACGGCCTAGATCTTTTTTAACCCAAATGAACGTTTCCAGCAGCGCCACATGTTTTCCCACGAGACATTATAGACC
>Ga0058701_10001773_pt1 | contig 15704 bp, 7 predicted proteins | sample AgamicOrMae_FD_97039 | JGI IMG/M metagenome (GOLD analysis project Ga0058701, IMG submission 97039) | Agave microbial communities from Guanajuato, Mexico - Or.Ma.e | ecosystem: Host-associated > Plants > Phyllosphere > Phylloplane/Leaf | place: Guanajuato, Mexico | collected 2012-06-04
AAAAAATATAAATAAAAATATCAGAGACGTTCGAGATATTACCCGCATATCGCAAGATGTGCGTTGTTTATACATTCTAGGTAGATGAATTTAGCGCATCTCAGGATTTTGGCCGGGTTTTCATCTGAATAGCTGTTATCTGCGACAGTATTGACGGGGACAAGTCGGGAGGTGGGAGAGGGGGGAGCTCTGAAGACTGTTCTCATTAGAAAGACGCGTCGCGGAGATCCCCTTCATTAGCCGCAAAGCCCCTTTATTTCGACGGGGGAAAAACGCACGTCGAAAACTGTCTCTGGAAGATCAAGTCGCAGCTTTTCTTGAAAATTTTCTTTGGGGAATACATTTTTTTTGCGTGTCTGATAAAAACTAAGCCCTCGTATGAACACTGACAAGGAAGGCGGCAAAACCCTCTCGACGATTAGCGTTCAGTTCAAAACAGGTTTGCAGAGGAACACGGAAATCGTTACGGAGTTCGCCGAAGCACAGTAGGCTCGTTACGGACTGAGCCGAAGCATAGCCGGCTCACCTCGGGCAAGATCGTGTATCGTCGCGCAGGTCGCATGCACGAATTGTTACGGACTTAACCGAAGCACAGTCGGCTCATTACGGACTGAGCAGAAGCATAGCCGGCTCACCTCGGGCAAGATTGTGTATCGTCGCGCAAGTCGCATGCACGAATTGTTACGGACTTAACCGAAGCACACTCGGCTCTTTACGGACTGAGCAGAAGCATAGCCGGCTCACCTCGAGCAAGATCGTGTAACGTCGCACAGGTCGCATGCACGAATTGTTACGGACTTTGCCGAAGCACAGTCGGCTCGCAACGGACTGAGCCGAAGCTTAGCCGGCTCACCTCGGGCAAGATCGTGTAACGTTGCGCAGGTCGCATCGCATGCACGCATTGTTACGGACTTTGCCGAAGCAAAGTCGGCTCATTACGCGGACTTAGCCGAAGCATAGCCGGCTCACCTCGGGCAAGATCGTGTAACGTTGCGCACGTCGCATGCACGAATTGTTACGGACTTTGCCGAAGCACAGTCGGCTCATTACGCGGACTTAGCCGAAGCATAGCCGGCTCACCTCGGGCAAGATCGTGTAACGTCGCACAGGTCACATGCACGAATTGTTACGGACTTTGTCGATGCACAACGGCTTTTGATCATAAGCTCACACGAATCGTCACGAACTCTGCCGAAGCGCAAAAAAGTCTCACTTTGCCCAACCCTTTTTGAATCAAAGTGTCACCATGAACTTGGGCTTTATCAGAGGGTATCTGCCTCGAATGAAAATCAATATTATACGAGAATTTACATCGGATGCGGTCCATTTAAAAACCGCAACCTTTTGCAAAGAGTCGGAGGTCCAATTTATAGGAAGCAATTCGGGAAAGAAACAAAAGAGCACCAAACGGAACAATCCTTACTGTGCAAAAAAAGGGGTGTTTTGCATCGAGATGTGCTAATGTCACACTCGACATAGGAGCTCTGAAGGCAGTAGCCCGAAGGCTCTGTATTTTCGCCTCAAATTATTTCTCTTTCACAGCAAAATTAGACGTACGGAATGGGAAGCAACAAAGCAAGCTGGGATCCGAATCGCCTTTTTAATCTCGGCTTAGTCTCCGCTTGCGTGTATTTTCGAAGCGAGATTTGTTTGCGAGGTTCAAATCTCATATACCGCCTTCAAACTCGCGGGTTACTCATTAAGGCTAGAAGGAATATTGTTTGCTTGCACATCATCTGTACTCTTTTGCATAATTAACTGGGATTTCGGCGTAGTTAGCCAGACCACCTCCCGCCCTCCGAAAAAGTTTCATCTTTTTCAGCGACTACTTAGGTTGGATTTGCTGTGTTGGCTGTAAAGGTTTGAGATATTTAACCCATGAGTGCCCAAAGTATTTGGAGTGAAATTTAGCTTAAGAGAAATTCAAAGGATTATTCCCATTTAATTAGGTTATTTTAACCTTTGAAAATGTCTAAATTATCAAATTTGGGTTTTCAGAGGGGGACTTTTTTCAATTGTGACAATACTGAACTAAAAAGAATCTCTAAAATAAAGTTTTCTGTTTCCGAACGGCATCGCTCGGCGGTTGTGGTTTAAGCTAAGCTAACCTTATCGTACATGAACAGAGCTAATAACTAAATAAGGTTACGCATACCCTAAGTTTTTTCTTCTCAAATGTAAAATGGAATCCTGGGCATCAGCCGCCAAATTTCCCCCCCAAAATAAGAGTACAATTCTCAAGTGTTCGGCTAATACTCTCACTTTAAGAAGAAATAATTCCGATGTTTACCTGAGACAAGGGTTCCTATTACTATGAAATTATTCCACCTTTTGTCGCATAAAAAATAAATAAAACCTTATAAAAATTTAAATTTAGTTATCAAACTCATTGAAAGCCTGAACCATCTAAATCTAACCTAAAGTTGGTTTTAAAATAAGAGAAAATCGCGAGAAATCGTCAGTGCAGTTCTGGACACATACTTAAGGATCCTCCTTCATCAACTGACGGCGCGGGTACTTGGCTATTGATACCTTCTTGTCGAAATGTATCTAGTTTCAGGGATGTTTCTGACGGTAATGTGATAAGATTGCACTTAAAATTGCTCTAAAGTGTTGACCTTTTCGGAGATGCAAATTAGAACGCCTCTGCGATCTGACCGCGGTCAGAGTAATTGTATAAGCACCGGGTTTCGACATTCGATCGCACCCTGGGCTAAGCTCCAATTTCATAGAGATACCAAACGACATTCGCATTCATTCAATTTTTTGTTGTTTTTTTTGTACTTTCTTTTCGGGCGGGTTTTGTTTCTTTTGTCAATACGATCAGCACCATACTCCTCGGTCTTTTAAGGTTACAGCACTAATTGGTTTAATCAATTAAATTGTTACGATTGTTCAGCCACGTTGTGGATTGATAAATACGCCCTTACCACGCACGGAAACAATACGTTCCCATTGTTTTGATTTCGACGGCTCTGTGTGCAGGAACCGCCTGGGGGATGGTGGTGGGGAAGACAAGAAAACGAGACAGGTAGAGGGGAGGAACTGGAGTGGGAGTGAGACAGAGACAATGGGGGCCACATGGTGGGGAAGGAGGGAAAACGAGGTGGTGGTGGGGGAAACGTCATGGCGGTTGAAGAAGGAGATATATGTCAGTAGAATTACTGGAAAGGAGAGGGAACAAGAGGCTGGTTTTCTCTTCAGAGGGCAGAAGCCCGGTGATGAAAAGTATTATATTTTAGAAGAACCCAAACTAAGCAGGTTGTACAGTTGGCCACAAAAGTCATGACCCTTGCTTTAAGAAATACATGGAAGCAGGGATCATGACTTTTGTGGCCCACTGTACGTGCTGGGAGGGAGGAAAACGAGGAAACTGGTGGTGGGGATAGAGCATGGGTAGAGGCTGATCAAGCGTTTGATGAGGACAATAAACAGCAGGATAACATTCGTTCCATTCTTGCAGGAGTTCCACACGTCTACCAACCTATGAAAACTTTTGTAGGCGACTGTGCTACACCTTCCTTGTTAGCTGATAGGTCAATGAAACAAACTCAGGCATAGTTGCAGTCTACCACTCCCTCTTCGAACCAAACAGCTGTTCAACTTGTACAAAGAGAAGAAAAAATGTTCTACTTGTCTATACTCTGTTTCTCCGATTACAAGAGTTGCCTGGACTTTTCACCCAAAATAAAACGACGAAATACGATCCCTTCCTGCTGAACGTTTTACTAGACTTTTGCAAACTTTCTTCCGGACAACAAAGTAACCGTGCTCTCCTCTGTTTTTAAGCTCACATCATCAATACGGTACTCTATAAGACATTTCCAGCCCAGGATTTCTTTGGTTACTCATACTCGTAATTCTGCAGGAAAATGTCATGATAACGTAATTCGATAAAACGCAATTCTAAACAACGCTTTTTTTTAGCATCTTATTGGAAAGTTCATTCAAGCAAATGAAAGGTCTCGAAATGACGTGATGGCTATACGGTCACAAATCAAAATAACGTTATGCAAACAATGCGATTCATAGAACAGGGTAGTGATTTCGGCTTTGCAACATTCTCGATATTTTACGTGAATTCAGGAAAAAAAAATGCCAAGGATCACGCTTAATCATGACTCGACTATTACTTTGACTTTGAAGCAAAGACTCCCAAGTCAAAATGCAGTACAAATAATTCTATCGTGTAGCGAAGGGCCCCTGACATGATCAGCATAGACTACACGCGTTACATCCATGTCCTTTGGTTGCCTACCCTCATCATTGCAGGCGCTCTGTCCTCTTGCTGAACATTACTGCAAAGAAAGATTGGATTTCAACCTCTTGTGTTCCACCTCAGGCGTCAAGCCAAGCGCAGCAAAGCTCATCCAACTTAACCTAATCCATTGACACCAAATTCAAGCCCCATGCAGCTTACTCATGTTAGGTTGTAAGTTTTCCTCCAAAAACTTACAGCGAGAGATGGAAAATCCTACCTGTAATTGCAGACAACTTTAGCTAACAAAATGAAAGTTGGGCTGCGATTAGATAAAATCCGTGAGTACCTAGCGCGCCATAACTACATTCTAAATTTAAAATCGTCATTTTTTGATTAATTGATTTAGTACTTTTTATTTGACCATTTAATTTAGTCATTTTTAAATTTAGAGTAAAATTATCAAAATTGGCTTTGATTTAGCGGATAAAACATTTCTACTACTTTTAGTATTAATACTTTCTAGTATCAATATTATTTTGGTCTCTGAGTCTAAAATAAGTCATATTTTCTACTCTTACTTTTCAGCGAGTTATTTTTTCAAAATTTAAATAGTCATTTTTGACCTAAAAATAGTTAAAATTGACAGCTAAAATATTAAGATTTTAGCCAATTCACTTTGGTCAAATTTGACTATTTCTAATAGTAAGCTGTAAATGACTAATGGAATAGTTTAAAGTGACTAAAGAATAGTAATTTTTGACTTAAAAAAAGTCAAAATTGACTAATTGAAATATGAAAATTTTAGCTACAATTCCTAGGTCAAATTTGACCATTTCACATTTACACTGTAATTTTTTTTTAAACGTAAGCATATTTCTAGAAAATCGATTACTTATTCCCCCAAAAGGAAAACAAATTCTACTAAATAAAGTCTCTCAATCGGCGGATGAAGGTCGCAATACGAGGGGAGTGGGGGAGGCACTAGGCAAGCAGCATGTGGTGTATCGCCTGTGCGCAACTTTGAGTGCAGGGGTGGCGGGGGCCCACACCAAATGATTATTCGTGTCCAAGATAAAGTTTCCACTTTAGGTAGCCCCTCCACCCCTCTGCCCCCCTCCTCCGCACCTTAGGGCCTGCTTTTTGGAAGTGCCACTTGGTCGAATTTGGTGCAGCGGCAGAAAGGGGGGGAGGCGTCATGTTTGCTCACAACGTGTGCTACATTACGCGCTATCCCTGGACAAACTTTCTCGAGATGAGGTTCGACTCGCTATTTATGGAGACATATTGTTTGCGAGATTTTCTCCTCTTTCCGATCTTATTTTGTGTTTGTTGTAGAAGTTTCATTAGCCGTCGCTGATAGAAAATACCCTTTCCTGGTTTGCTCCCAACCTTTGAGATACGAGCTGAAAAGGATACGCATTCGGTTGAGACGAATATACGAATGGAATCCTCTCACCACTCGGCTTGATATGACCAATAGTTTCATATCAACCCATAACAGCTCAAAGTATTTGGAGTGAAATTTAGCTTAAGAGAAATTCGAAGGATTTTTTCCGCTAAATACGCTATTTTAAGCTCTGGAAAATGCCTAATTATTTAATTTCAGGTTTCCAGAAAAGTGATATTTTTTTAATTGTGCCGATACTGAACTGAAAAGATCGTCAATTTTTTTTCTGTTTCCGAACGGCATCGCTGGGCGGTAGTGGGTTAAGCAGCCATTTAAATAAGTGACCATTTATAAATTATAATTTATATATATAATATATGTAAATAATTTTATTTTTACAGCAAAAAGAAAGGTACAACGTTACCCAAAACTGTTTTTGTTCACAAGAAACACTCCGTTTTCTATCAGTATCTTCAGTAATGCATAAGGTTTGATATGGATATTGATCATACAACTGAAATATGAACAAATTAACGCGTTGTATATCCATGGTACATTTATACCTAAAACAGATATAGGACTGCAGCGCGTTTCCTTCATCAGGGTGCCACGATACGTCACGGTGCACCACCAAATGACGGTGGCAGCATTATCCAATATTCGCACACAAACTAACGATGTTGGCGAAACTTCGTAAATGCAACTGACATTTCCAAGTGACATTGATCTGTTCATCTGCCTAGTCCTACAAAACTCACCGATCTTTTCATTTATTTTTACTCTTGTTTCAGTAAAAATAAAGGCTCTGAAAGGCAACTCGGTTTTGGATAACTTTTAAGATCCCTTGTGCGGTCTCAGAGAAACTAAAGGTGCTAATTGGGAGCTGGGGGCAAACCCATTGTTTCTTCTCCCGATTGTCTAGGGACGTTTTTACTTTGTTTAATTACAAAATTAGACTCTCAGATTCAATATTGTCTCTTCTAATGGACCCGAAGACATTGACGCCTGCTAATTAAAAAAGAAAATTCATGTAGCTTGTTAAAACATGAATTTCTTTAATCGCCGAACGACACTTCTAAAACCTCCTTTTTCTAAGTAAAACAACAAAAGCTTTGAAAATCAGTTTATTACCTTTTATATTTATGTAAACTTATATTAATTTTTATATCTAAAAGTACGTACCAAAACAGGTATTATTTTAAAATAATAGATAAAATTACTAGTCTCAAAAAAACAACAACAAAAAAACACACCTATGAAACGTAATGATTGTTTTGAACGACGCTCTTAAAAATCAATTACAAAATAAGTCAAAACAGAAAAATACAATGGATCTATTTTCTATGCACATTATAAGAAGCCTTGAATTTTGATAACAATACCATACACATAAATGGACACATACTTTTGCCTGGTTGTTTCGTGTATTTTCATATATTTTTAGGACAAAAAACCAGCTTGCCGCAAAAAAATAATGCATGCTTGCAAGGCCTAAATAATGTATTGAATTAGACCAAATGTATTATGCTTATGCGAATGAATCACTACAAAGTCCTCCAGTAAATTAATACCACGATACAAGAACACGCCCATGAATAACGTACGGAGCGATCAAGTGAGAATAGGCAGAAACCCTCGTCCCTCATGTGAAACATAACAGCATAGTTTGCGTTGTAGTGATTACTAAAATATTGACAGCGTGTTCCAAACTTGGACACTTTTTATCGTGGCTGCACGAACTCGGTCGGATTTCCTTGACGCTTCGAACTTGACGATGATCCACGGAACGCACCCTTATGACAATTTCCGAACAACTTCTATACAAGCACAGCCCAGTCAAAATGCTTAATAAAGCCCTCACGGCGTTTCCCCACGATTTTAAGGGCAACGCCATCGGGTAGCTGTCATAAGCGCCAAAAACCACAAGCGCCAACGCCGCAAGCGCCAATCAGTAACCGACAAACGAGAAAAGTAAACGCCAAAGGTCCCAACCACAATACCAACCTTAACTATTCTAACCTAACTTAACCTAACTTAACCTAACCTAGCTTAACCTAACCTAACTTAACCTAACCTAACTTAACTTAACCTAACTTAACCTAACCTAACTTAACCTAACTTAACCGAACCTTACTTCGCCTAGCCTGACCTAAACTATACGAACTTTGGCGTTTGCGACTTTTTTCGTTTGGCGGTTACGGACTGGCGCTTGCGGCGTTGGCGCTTGTGGTTTTTGGAGCTATCGAATGCCCCCCAACGCCATCTACTAATAGTTTTGAGGACTCCGGAAGTAATTGTAAAAAGCCTTCTGAACGAATATTATCCGGGAAACCATTTTTTTTTTCTACGATAATCCCCAAACAGCTTTGTCGCTTCTCTTTTTCCGAGGGGCTAAGAGAGAGATAGAGACACAAGACGGAGAGTTGTTAGGGTAGAAGGTAACACAAAATGTTTCTCTTTTTATCCCTTTGGCCTGTCAACGTGTGGGAGAGAGACACGTGACGAAACGCCAAAGGCAAAACAAAGACTATATCGGACTTCTTCTGGAGGGATTATATCAAACCAAATTTTCTCTCAATTCTTTGCCTAAATATTTGGAACAGATATGTTCAAGGGCTGCACGTTCCGTAACATCTTTTCCAATGCCTTGAAAAAATGCTTTGTGTAGGAGACAAACCGGCGACTTCTGAATAAAGCACAATCCCTTTTCGTGACGATATGAGAATGTTTCCTGTACAGTCAACTTTTTTGCCCTTGAAATTTGTTTCTCTAATCCTAAAAATACAAAGATTTAAAAAAAAGATAATCTTCCTCTAATCCAACATCTACTCCCACAAAGTTTTTTGAAGTTGTTTTCCTTTGTGTTCCACGCTGGTTCAACTTTCCTCATGCATTATGATGATTAATGACAGGTAACCGCGCAGTTCAGGTTAACCTAGGCAAAATCACGTGTCTCGTACCTGATTTCGCAACGAGAATCAAACCGCACGCACTCCCGTAGTTAGGTTAACTTACGTTAGGTTTGATTTTGTTTATTAGTTCCTTGTACCTCGCTTTACAACCACTCAGCCGACGAAATTAAATGAATGGAATCCCACTCGAAGCCAGTTAGATAACTTATGTAGGGTTAACTAAGGATAGGTTACCTTAGGATAGGTTACCTTAGGTTAGGTTACCTTGGGTTAGGTTATCATAGGTTAGCCTAACTTAAGTGAGGTCAACTTAGGGAGGGATAACTTCGGTTAGGTTATTTTAGGTTAGGTTACCCTAAATTAGGTTACCTTGGGTTAGGTTATCTTAGGTTAGCCTAACTTACGTGAGGTCAACTTCGTTTAGGTTAACTTAGGTTAGGTGAACTTAGGTTAGGTTACCTTAGATTAGGTTACCTTAGATTACGTTACCTTGGGTTAGGTTGTCTTAGGTTAGCCTAACTTAAGTTATGTCAACTTAGGTTAGGTTATCTTAGGTTAGGTTAAATTAAGTTAGGTTTGATTAAGGTTAGATTGTCTCGCTCCGGTTTGTCGATAGAAGGTAAAACAGCCATTGAAAAATTCAATTTTTCAAATTGAGGTGGTGATGATAAATTTCTCGTTTATGGGAAGCACTGCAGTCAATACTGCCTCGTTCGGACAAACCGACTACAGTATCACAAAGTGTTCTGATGCAGTTTGTCAAACAGTGAACTTTTAATGGCGTTTACCAGCTTACATATTTCATGTGAATCTCAGTTGGGATATGTAATTTGGCTGGTGGCCGGGACGAGGGCGCAGGTGCGTTCGTATCGAGTAGCCATTCGTCCGTAGTATGGCTCGTAGCCCTCGTCGCAACGCCGCACCTGCAGGTGCGGGCCTACACCTACAGCCTATAACCAAACTCTCTATTGACCAGAGTCGTCCTTTCAAATAAGCGCGCCAAACGAATTTCCAAAAGCGCGCCAAAACTTCGTATTCAAACGAAGGGAACCTATGAGCACGTGTACCAGTGATCTCCATGAGAGGCGCGGCAAGAGTTGTCGCTGCCCGTACTCCCAGTCCCGCTCGTGAGCGTGACCTTATCGAGAGAGGACCTCTCGTATATGAACCTCTCGAGCGGTAGCCGCTCGCACACTACCTTCTCATAAGAGCTCACGAACTCTCACGGGGTGGTGCTTAGGTAGGAGTATCTCCAAGGAGGCCAGGTGATGGATAGGTGCCGCCCATCCAGATAGATTCCAAGGATCCGTCACTTTTGATACGACAGCAACATAGGCTCAAATCACCTTTAAATAAGTCTCCTAGAAACTAACAAACAGAGGCAGTGATCGATCGTCACTCAACAAAGTCAATAATCATGATTCAAATAAAAAATAGGACTCCTACCCATGATTAAGTCCTGCTTAACTTCTCAGATATCATTTTTTCTTGAGCTGTATGATCGTTCGTCCGTTTTTAATAGGAACAAAAACACTTGAAGATCAATACGGCAGGATTGTCTATCCAGACGTGTACCTTTTTGTTGAAAAAAAAAGTTTGCAGTCGGAAAGTTGCCTGGACCCTTTCGTAAGTCGCCGCAAGTATTTTCATATATTCCACGTTACTCATACTTTTGTATGTAACAACAGATGGCGTCGTCCGGAGCGAGCAGGCTGGCCAACCGCAACCGCGCGCCACGCCGCCAGGGCTGCCAACCTGCGTTGACGACCCAGCGCCCTCCGAAAAATACTGCTTGTGGTTCGATGCTGACTGGCGGTGTCAAAATTTAGCGGGCTCCCAGATTTACGGAAAGCGCTTTAAAAGAGGGACAGTCATATCTTGAATGAGACAACGCACCTTACGTAACGACATGGGCTTCTAAACGTTTTTCGGAATCCGCGTTTGTCCGAAAGGACTTCCGTTTGAAACGGTCGGGAAACTGTAGATTTGCCGATGACGCGGGCAGTCACCTATCTAAAAATCCGCTGTATATTTCGAAGAGTGGTTTTTATACTTCTTTTTTCCTCGTTTATTCAAGTTATCGCCGGCAGCGAGGCACAAAAAGCACGACACTTACAGTAAAAACTAACCCCAGTTTAAGGTAGTAGTCCCACACCTGTTTTGGGTATGAAGGTGAAACAGGGATAGAGTGTGATTTCGTTATTTTGGAGATATACCAATCAAAAAGATATCAAACAAAAGGTCTCAGCGAGATCTTTCCATTGATATGGTTATTCATAGGGGTTTCTTTAAAACTAAAACAATTACGTTCTTCCCCTGTTTTACCTTCATACTTAAAATAGGATCGATTTTCACTGTGCTTATCCTATAAATTACGCATTACTTAAAAAAAGGAAAAAAAAACCTTCTTCTAAGTAATGAAGAAAGTCCCAGCGTCCGTAACATTTATCTCATCAAAATATGTGAACCTTCATTAAGATATCAGTTTTAAAAATGCTTTTCATTACACACAGTCTAGAATAGCGCAACTAAAACGAGGGTTGGAAAAGGCCCTAATTAAAAAGTCATCATATTTCTATAGGAAGCATTAAAAAAGAAAGTTCCTTATTTTTATTTCTTTTTTTTAAGGACAATGCTTAAAACCCGATGTGCACGTGGCTTTGGATCGAAACTCTAAAACATAACTCCAGCGAAATTTGCATTCAAGCAAAAAGGGTGAAAAGATGACCACGAAAAAGGAGAAAAATATCTAAAAACTCTTCTGCGGTTTCGAATAAAAAAGATCTTGGACGCTACCTCAGCCTGTGTGGCGCACTTCCGTCTCGAAAAATAAAAAAAAAGTTTTCTCAACAGTGTGAAGGCACAAAAACACGCCCGTATCCCGGAAGAAAGGCACATATGCGGAAGCGAGACAGGAGACTCATATTGGGTCGAGTTCATTGCACAACTTGCGAGCCTGTTGACTTGCTGAGATTAGCTGCGAGCCGTGTGTGTCTTTGGGTTTTATGCGCAGGCTGGCCAGGACTAGCCAGGGCAGCCCGCATCGACGACCGCTTTGCATGGGGGCACTTAAGTCGCTTGTGGACGACGTTTATTAGATGCCGTCTAAGAGGACATCCCGAAACAAAAATCGCCCCTTTCATCTGATATTACACGAAATATGTTTGAAGACGAACGCATTTCTTCCGACAAGGCTAGTTTATTGCCGTGCTCCCATGGAAATTCTGACGCCAAGAAAAATGTTCTTGATATTGTGACAAATTAATATATTTCTTGCCGCAAGATTTCTTTCCTTGAAACAAGATTTCTTTTTCTTACAGCAAGAAAAAAATTCTAGTGCCAAGGAAAAAGAATCTTGCGGTGAGGAAAAAAATCATTTTGTCATTAATAAGACAATTTTTGGGCATTAGTAATCATTTCTGTGAGAGTGGATATTTTAAATGTAATAGAAGTAATAATAGTAACTTGGAAATATATTCTACTGGAAAAATACGCCAAAAAATTAAAACCTAATTTACAAAACAAGAATATTATCTGATGCAAAGAAATTATTTTGGTTCTTTTATTTGTTTTGTTTTCTATACAGTGAAAAAAAAAACAACTTTTTCCTTGCCGCAAAATATTTATTTTCTTGGCACATGACTTTTTTTCCTTGCAGTAAGAAAATATTTAGGCACCTCCATGAAAGACTCGACCAGTTCTCAAAGCTCAGTTTTAAACTAATAGTTCGGCGAGCGTTCAAAATGCTATTTTTAGTGAACACGTTATTTCAATAATCGTCTAAAATAAATTGTAATGACGCAACATTTTCCCTGGCCCCCAAAACTTGTCCTCCATGAATTCTTGTTTACATCACACGAAGAACAATCAAATGAGGAACTTCCGCCAAAAAGAAAAAAAGAAGTTGCCTCAAAACAAACCGAGCCGTGACGAGCCCTGCCTGCCCCGATGTAATACCTCGTCCATGGTCGGATCAGCCGATCCAAGGAACATGGCGGCGTTAACACAGTTCATCAGCAGAGCAATGCGTACTTTTTGGCCGTGGTTATGTTGTACGTGTTTTTTGTTGTTTTTTTCTCCTCAAACCGTGAAAATCAACAAATCAACCATGGGCGGCCGATCCGGCCATAGACGAAATATTACATCGGGGCAGGCTAGACTCGTCACGGCTCGGTTTGTTTTGAGGAAACTTCTTTTTTTTTGGCGGAAGTCCCTCAATAATGGTCAAAGCTGATGATTTTGCGCGCTCTCGAAACTGGTCTACTTTAAAACTCAGCTTCTGGAACTGGTCGAGTCATCCATGGAGGTGCCGATTTCTTGTTGCTAGAAATCATATTCTTGCGGTAAGAAAAACATTGTTTGGTTATTATTCTTGACATCAGAAATCGTCCGTGAGTGTTCGAAAAATTTAAGTGCAGGGTGCACCTGCACCAGCGGGGTTCAATGCAAAGAATTGTCATCCATAACAGGAATATTCCTTCAGTAATACAGAAAGCCATCTTGTAAGACAAGCGGGCTGGCGGAATAGCGGCCCTTCTCATCAAAAACAATGAACAAATTTCTGGAGCGGCAAGTCAGGCAGCCTCTTGCAATTTGGTAGGCATTGTTTTCTTGAGGGGGGGGGGGTTGAGGCACTTCGTACCGGGCAGCGTTGCCCCAACGGCCCCTGCCGCTGCTTCTGCTCAAGAGCGAATTACAAATTTCAAACTGCGAACTAAAATCAGCTTTGTGTCAAATGAATTCGATGCTGATTTTCGCTGTCTTTGTTAAGCTGCAATTCTTTGTCTGGCGTCACCGTTTTCTTTACATAAATTCCCGTCTCCGCTCTCTCCTCTTTTCCGAGGGAATGCATTAATCTATTTATGGCTTTCTCGGCTAGGCGAATAAGGCGTCACATACGAGAAAGAAAAAGAAAGGGCCTAACCTTTACTGAAATGCCCTAACCCAATTTGGCATAAACTATTCACTAGACTCTGACTTCAGCTTTCGCTTTAGCTTTCATCTGACTTTAACCTGACCTTCTTCAGCATACCATAACTTAACTTACCTTCACTCTAAATGTGAAATGGTCAAAATTGACTAAAGAATAGAAGCTAAAATTTTCATATTTTAATTTGTCAATTTCGACATTTCTTTTTGGTCAAAAATGACTATTTTTAGTCACTTTAAAGAATTAAATTAGTCATTTACAGCTTACTTTAGAAAATGGTCAAATCTGACAAAGTTTTAGTAGGTAAAATTGTAATTTTTAATTAATCAATTTTGACTATTTTTTAGTCAAAAATGACTATTTCAATAGTGAAAAAAAACACTCGCTGAATAGTAATAGTAGAAAAAAATGACTTATTTTAGACTCAGAGACCAAATTAATATTGGTACTTCAAGATACTCATGCCAAAAAAAGGTAAAAATGTTTTAACCGCTAAATCTATGTCAATTTTGAGAATTTTACTCTGAATGTAAAAATGACTACTTTAAAAAGTCAAACAAACATGACTAAAACAGTTCGTCAAAAACTGACTATTTCAAATTTAGAGTGTTAAGTTAGCCTACGCTAACTTATCCCAGTTTAACTAATTCTGCGTTAACCTACCCGATACATATCCTTAGGTAGAAGTTAGGTAAACCTTCGACCACAGTTTTAACTGCTGGAAGGAGAGTCGACTAGATGTAGTAAGATGTCTTTTAGGGAAAAAGAAAATATTTTTCACCCTAATGCCAGTAGAATATATCTAACTCAACTTGCAGGCTTATTTTCATATGTTTCTTATAAGGTTGACAAAGGTAATATCAAATGCTTTGATTCTACTCATATACTTCGTTAATACGCAAGTTGCCCCGTGCAACGCCCTCTTCCAGGTTTGTCTAGAGGTAACATCTTGCGCCATCTACCGAGAAGAACAGGAAATTTAAAAAATGCTGCGAAATCATGTTCGGGAATTCCTTTATTTGCCAGCTGTCGGGCGGGTAAACAAAGGCACACTGCTGGGATCAACGAGACCAAGATTCTTTCAAGAGCCCGTAGGGAGCAACAAATAACTCGGACGAACCAAGTAAATCAATTAGAGAGCAAATCGGAGAACGAAAAGGGAGACCAATAACTGGAATGAGATAAACGAGCAAATAATTAACTTACGACCCTTTCCTCAACTGCATAAAAAACGGATTTTCAATCATGCCGAAAATTTCGAGAATTATCCGCTATAAAATAAGTAATTTAACAGTCTTGCGTTACCCTATGATACTGGCATGTAGGAATACAGAAAGACACATCGACATTTTTTTATTTTTTTTAATTTAAATTTAAGGACTGGATCAAGTTATATGAACAATACAGATTTATGTTCTTGTAATACGTTTCAGATAATTAGCTATTTTCTTCTGCCGCCTTGTATTCCGCTTCGGTAATTTAACATTTTTCTTATTTTTTAACACAACACACACAAACGACAAATTTCAAAACCGACAAAGCAGTACCCGCCAGTATCCATCAGCGCCGATAATCATAACCGCCAAGTCAAAGGTTAGGTTAAGTCAGGTTAGGTGGGTAGCTGTCATAAGCGCCAAAAACCACACGTGCCAACGCCGCAAGCGCCAATCCGCAACCAACTAACAAGAAGAGTCGCAAACGCCAAAGTTCGTAATCGCTATACCAACCTAACCTAACCCAACCTATATAACAGCAGGCCTACCTATCATTTGGCGGTTACGAACTTTGGCGTTTGCGGCGTAGGCGCTTGCGGTTTATGGCGCTATCGAATGAATCCCAGGTTAGGTTAAGTTAATAGCGGCGTTGACGGATCTGAAATTAAGCGGTTTTGAACATTGGTGGTAGCAGCGTTGGCGGATTTGAAATTTGGCGTTTATGACAGCTACCCTATAACTCGTATAGCGTCCTTATAACTCGTTGCAATTTCCAATACATTTGAATGTTTTCAATAACTATGGCCTTGTCTGCATGAAACTGTCTGAGCTATTCCATGCTTCTTTCAATATTTATATTATGACCTTGAGGATTTCCTCATTACTAGCTAAAACAACTCTTCAATAAAGTCCTGGGACAGCATTCGAGGCAGTCAGAAATTCGTGGCAGCGCTTCGTTTTCTGGAAGCGGATCGGACGTCCCCGCGGTTTGCTCTGTTATCTCAACAAGTGAGTAACTCGTCGAGGAGCGAGATGAAAAATTAAGCAATCTACTGCAGGG
>Ga0058701_10001774_pt1 | contig 15703 bp, 12 predicted proteins | sample AgamicOrMae_FD_97039 | JGI IMG/M metagenome (GOLD analysis project Ga0058701, IMG submission 97039) | Agave microbial communities from Guanajuato, Mexico - Or.Ma.e | ecosystem: Host-associated > Plants > Phyllosphere > Phylloplane/Leaf | place: Guanajuato, Mexico | collected 2012-06-04
GACTTTTCAAGCCGATTTTTATGATATTTTACTTTTAAAACATAATGTATGTTTTCATAAAAACATTGTTTTATTTGTTGGTATTAGACCTACAAAATTTATGACGATCTGAAAAGAAAAATGAAACGTTTTACAAGCTGTTTCTTCAATATTAATGCTCATTCAATTTCTGACCTGATGAAGAAGTCTTCTTGAAAAAACTCAGAAAGGGTCCGATCTAGGCTACTTCAACGTGTATTACAAACTAGTTCTGAAAAGCACAGTTACTATCAAAAAAGCATTTCTCAAGTTGATGTTTATCTTACAGTTTAAACATCAAAAAGAAAAATACGACGCACTTCAAACGAGGACTTTGTTATCACTAATTTGGGTTAACGTAAGCAATTTTATTGCAGGCGTAATAAATCCTCCTTGTAATCCCCCTCCCCCTTCTTCACTTTACCAATGTTTGGAAGTACGCTGACTTGGAAATTATCTCTATGTACTATTGAGACTTGCAATTTGCCTGCCCCACCCCACCCCCTTGGTCTACTCTCCCACCCCTAACAGCGTCTGCTTTTATGAATTATGGAAATACGACTGCGTAAAAGTCCCGGGCACGAAAAAAGTTTGGGGGGAGGAGATGTCGTGCACAGTAGTCTGTGAAAGTGCAGTTACCTGGGGAGAGAGCAACCCTCCACCCTCTACTCCGATACAAAGGGAGGGAAGTTTCGTGGAACTCTTAGACAGCTTCCTCCGAAAAGATAAGAGGGCGCAGCATTATCTGAAATGTTTCAAATGAGTTTGGGGGTCACCTTACTTTTACTCGACTAGAACAGGCCTACTCGTTAAAAGACAGAGAGTTACATCAAAATATTGGCGATAACCTAATCTCAGCGAGTCGGAACTAACTTCACCTAACCCATTCACATTGCCAAGTTGTCTTCCTAACCATACTCAGATTATCCAAACCGATCATAACTTCTCGATCGTAGTGATAACGCAGAAAAAAAAGGCAACAGACTTTGCGACAGCCGAACGGACTGACAGTGAAGAAAGGCTCAAATATCTTCCTTCACCTAGCCGTACATAGCTTCGGCTAACCTAACCTTAGATAACCTATCGTACGCTCATATGCCGTTGATATCAAAACGATGAACCAGTTCATATATCATGCAATCTTTCAAACTCAGAGCGAAGCTAAAACATCTCTGGGAATAGTAAAGAGTTTTCACTAGAGTAACACGACCTCCAAAAGGATTTTCCGAGCAAACCGAATTTCCCAACTTGTTTTTCTCAGAGAGAGTCTTGAAGTGAATGCGCGCGCAGCCTGAATAGCAAATCGGCCGACGATCCTCGACCGTCGATCTTCGACCGTCGATCTTCGGCCAATATCAAAGATGCAAGCGAGCTGAGGAATGCGTCATGCCAAACTGCGTTGTTGCAATAATTTTTTGTAGCGTCGACGATCTCATTTGATTCATCCGATTACATCATTTTTCGCTTCCGACCACAGAGGTGTAATATGACATTATTGTTTCCTATAAACAATATACATTCTACTTCAGCGTATTCCATAAGTATTCCTGCAGGTATTTTTCGACAAAAATATCCACAAACTTAAACCAGCTGTCAACTATCCGGTTTGCGAAATGATGCGACGACCAAGTTAACACACCCATTTTTTTTTCAAACGATCTTCATTTATTTTTTTAAAATATAAAATGAGACCCTAACAGGAAACATCTCAATGGCACACCTCCCAATGAAATTGGTTAAACTTAAATTTGAAAGTACAACATTAGCGCGAAGATTTCAGGTTATTTTCTTAAACGGCGGTACTTCGCAAATTATAACAATCCTATTCTCACCTAGCATTCTTGAATGAAAATATGGGTAGAAGTTTGATATCGCCAGTTCAATCATATTCTAACAAACCAATAATTTACTAAGCGCAAACTTTTTGGGCTGATACTCTTATAAGACGATGTATGAACCAAAACCAAATGGGACTGATATAGTGCTGTGCAAGATGCCGACCCTCCGGGCGCCAGACTGTAGCTTTGTTTTTACCGCACGCACAATACTTAAGTGTCAACAGAAAAATCAAGAGTGATAACACCGTATATTAAGATTTTATCGCGTGTCTAGCGAATGCTGCAGTACTGCAGACAGGTGAAAATTTGAGCGTCATGTCATGACAGAATAGTAGAAAAGAAAGTCTTTTTTCCTCTTTTAAGAATGAAGGAACGATTATCTAAAAGATGCAATCGTGTGATGTAAATTTGGAGTGTCGTTAATAATACCCAATTCTTGGAAACGTTTTTGCCCACTAATGCCCTGCGTTACGTGAGGTAAAGAAAGAGCACTGAAAAAATTATCAGTAGTACCTTGTCGTATCGTGTACAGTGGAATCTCGGTTATACGTCCAAGTCGGGACTCAAAAATTTGGATGTTGAACTGAGAGGGATTTACAAGTGAAAATAATCTCCCGTATAACCTATGTAAAGTGTTCTGGATGAGACTACACCAATTGGACGTACAAACGAGAGGGACTTACAACTGAGAGACGTATAACTGAGACTCTACTGTATCTGAAACCGGAAGAATACAATTCAGCGATGGCTAATATTTAGCAAAGCTGTCGTTGGAATGAAAACATGCAAACTCTGGTTGGAGGTAGAGAGAGAGAGAAAGGTGTTTGATAAGTTGACATTGGATTTTCCAACTCTCGTATTCCACCTTTCGTCACCGAATCGAGGGGAGCGAGGCACAAGGCACATGACCTGTCGTCGAAAACCTGGTTACTTCTCGGAGTCTTTCTTTAAAACTGATATTATGCCACCTTCAAAATTGATGCAGATCATAAAATTGCACAACACAGATATTTTGAAGTTATCTTTGAAACTTTGAGCTGCTGTTTTTGTTTCCAGCATTACAAACTTCAAACCGAATGCGCGGAGTTTCGTCATTTCAAAAAAAGCAAGCCTCACAGATTTCCATCCGAATAAACAGATACTTTTTTATCGGTCTAAACACCTGGCTGTAATACGACGCCCCCGGGGAGCATTTTCCAGCAGGCGCGTGCGAGCGCTGGGGGCGGTAACCGAGGGGAGGGGGAGGGGAGGGGGCAGAAGGGTGGAACCGGGGGTGACGTCACATAGGTCAACCTGGATCGGAGGCAGCTGAGATGGGAGGAGAGGAGCTGAAGGTGGGAGTTGAAGTTATCGACCTAGCAGAGCTGCGGGCAGAGCTGCGCGCAGAGCTGCTAGCAGCACCTCCTACTAGCGACTGCTACAAAAGAATCGATGCTGGGCGGAGGACAGAGGCGAACCTGACTTAAATGCAGATTCCCGGAAGACGTTTATATTGATTTCGAGTCAAAGAAAACCTCATGAAAATTTGCGTTTAAAAGCCGAGCAATTTGAGGCCTTCCCTGTTGGTAGTATTATCCTCGTCTTTTTGGAGAACTGTTTTAGAGAAAGATTATTCGGTGTGGGAATAGAGTGCTTTAACTTTACCTAAGGCGTTATGCATATAAAGAAAAATCTGCTAACAAATGCAGCGTTTCTATTTTTCTCTTATTTTGAGGAAATTCGGTATGTTGGCTCCCACAGTATATCAAAGAAAGAGGCAGTCTAGTTAGGAAGTGTGATCTATCTTGTAGCTTTATGAGCCTAGAGATGGCGCCGATAAGATGGCCAGTTTCAGGTAAAATAACAGCGTAAAGCCGCAAAAGGTATAAACCAATTAATCTGACTAAAGTATACATTTTCACTCGTTCTTTACCTCTCCTACTTTCATTTTCGAGGTAGAGAGAACGAGTACAGCGCTCAACGCGGATGACGTCCGTTGGCCAACATGTATCACAGCCGAAATCAAAGGATAAACAAGGAAAAGTCCAAGAAAAGAAATGAAGCTCCTCATGCCGAGGTGTGAATAGGAAAGTTACGTCAAAGTACAACATGCCGTACAGCACTTAAGGGGCGCGTGAACATTTAAACGTACGAAGAGAAACACTCTTATGGGGCTTCGTATAGGGTTGGAACAGACAAATTCCTTTGTACGCTTATGAGGGATACTGATGTGCCACATTTCACTGAAATTTCAAGACAAAAATTACTTTTTAAAACTTCGAAAATTAACGCGCCAATGATGCGTGCAGCGGAACAAGGGCCGAAGCAAGAATCGATTCAAGATCAAAATATCCATTAAATTTTTAGGTTTCTCTGTAAAATTTGACGTGCGTAAAAAAAGAGGAAAAATCAATGGGTTTTACAGAAATGTCATTCTTTTGCCGCGGTTGGACTTGGAAAACATTCTGGCACACTGCGATGGCTGATAGTGCAACAAACTAAGAATTTATCATTGTCGCCAAAATTAACAAAAAAAACTTTTAAAAAATACAAAACTACCCGTCGTTAAGCCCCCCCTTAACCTCCCAGATCTTACGGGATGGGGTGTTTGAAGGGCTGCCTCCTGACGCGCAATTCGTCAGATCTGAGGCCAGGTAGATGTCAGGTGTTACCCATCCGGCCAGATTCCAAGGATCTCCGCGATTTTGCGAGGCTGCGCGCGGCATTCAATCGCGGATTTAAACCACGAACCTCTAACCGAGTCTAGACACCATCACTAGTACCGTAGCATCGCTAACCACTCGGCCACTGAGAAGACGTTAGACAACGATGCTCGGAGGCGAACTTTAGAGGCGAGGCCTCGAAGAAAGAAAGAAATAAAAATGCAGCGGAACTACGAATAGAACCCGCGTCGCGAGGTAAACATCCGGACACGCTGACCACTCAACCATGATGCCTTGATGGTTTAGGGTAAAAACCTACGCAATAAGAACAAAACCTGGTTCTTCCAAGGTTGGCAACGCGTCTCCTCAGCGCTTATTTGCTGCGGCTCTGACAAAAGACCCGACTGCCCGAGAGCGGCATTTATGAGAACCCAAAGTCTTGAGCGTGCAACCTAAACAGCACGCCGCCGTATAGCTATTGCCAAAGCAACGTCTTTTCAGGCCCGACAACCTGGCTTCCATGACTTATGTGGACATTTAAGGGCCACAGCAAGAGTCAATATAAGAGCAAAATATCCAGAGAAACATTTGGTTACTTTGGTAAAGAACGAGAACTTTTTGTGAAAGCGTAGCCCTTGCTTCTTTGCGTCTTGTTTAAAACTAGATTGAATGAACGGAATGAAATGAGATACTGATGAGACTGGCTTTTCCAGACCATTGCACTGAATTGGTAGTTTTTGCTTGGTAATCGTTTATCTCTTATAGCGATTACAAAGATCGGTATTTTTAGGAAAAGGGTAATATTAACGAGGATTAAGGATCCGCTTCGAAGATTTCTCAAGTGTACTTAAAAATCTGATAGTTGACGTTGGACTTACTTCGCAAGGATCACATGTTTACTGTTTACGTGACGTAAGCATAATCGACATAATTTCATATAAAACTTGTGATTTTTAAGTTGGCAACGCCCGACTGTCCTGAGCATCATTGAATTTTCAAACTCTTACGTCGACAAGCTCAGCGGCTTAGGGCACAAAGCATTTAACCTAACCAAAGTTAGGTTACGATTGGTAGGGTAGGGTTACCAAAGTTTGATGCCTTGTGGCTCGCGTCACTACCGCTCCGCTCAGCTGTTGCAATAAGCTTTATGCCGCTCATTGATGGGTGACAGGCTGCTTCGGCGCCAAAAAGTAAGAAGGGCCAGGCTTGACAACCGTTAGGTTAACTTAGGTTAAGTGCCTCGTGCCTGGCTCCAGTAGCTAAGAAGGAAACAGGTGTACAAAGCTGACCTCCCGAATCTAGAGAGAAGCTGTGTTGCACAGTAAAAACAAAACCCCGTTTTGGGGAATGCTATACTTGTTTTGGGTGTGAAACCAAAACGGGGGTGTTATGTATTTTGTTTGTTTTTCAAGATAGGTTTATGTACAGCCATATCATTCAAAAGATCTGGGCGAGACCTTTCCATTGATGTAGCTAAACATACTGTAGGTCTATGTTGATTAGTTAATTAACAATATACGCACTACCCCCGATTTAGTTTCACACCCAAAACAGGTATAGCATTCCCCAAAACGGGGGTTTTGGTTTTACTGTGTGGAGTTCTAGTTAACGGAATATGAATGACCATTGGAGAAAATCTGAAGTTGGGACCCTTTAAAGAGTATATAATAATTTACCAACACACGAGTAAAATAATTTGTTGAGATGTTCTGTGTCACGCAACTCGGCGGGCGATAAATCACGGAGCCACAAGTGGTCGATTTGACACTGTTTCTGGCTTTGTTCTACAAACGTCGTATTGACTTTCAACTACCGAACGAATTCAAATCTAGTTGAAGTTTGGGAGACCGTTCCTCGAATCGCTTAACAAAGTTTTTCCACGAGTATTTTCGTGAAGGGTCAACGTCTTAACGGAGCGGTCAAATTATTAAAAGGGCTTTGCTCTAGGGGTGTCTCAAGAGTAGATCTAGGGTACGTCAGTCAACGGCGAAGGTCCTGGTGTGGGCTGACGGCGCACGCCACGGCGCAGACGCCCACCCTGCCCACAGCGAGATTGGTCGAACTGGCATCGAACTGGCGACCTGGAGGGGAGTGCACCAACCCCGCTTCCCAAACCCGAGTTCCTCCCACAAAATCACGGATTTCGTCTTAAAAACAGCTTCTTGTTCCGTGAACAATCATTTCATGAAGCCTCGGCCATTTTGATACTATTATCTCCGACGAATTGTTGCCTTATTTGGTCAGGAAGGACAGTCGTTGCGTCATTGTTCCGTGGGGCCGATGGGAGATGAGGGAGGGAAGGCTGAGGGCCACCCTTCTGGGTCCTTTGTGCTCCAACGGTGGGCGAGGGTAGCGGCAAAGGTGGCGGAGAAGGCGAAGAAGGGGTTTTTCTAGTGAAAAGGATCAATTCTGACTCCCTGCAAAAGACAGCGCTGGCGCCTCCGCATAGATAGCTCTACCTGAAGATATATGATGACCACCTGCCCGGTTTCTCCGGCGTATTGATCCCCTTTCAATCTTGGATTCAATCCAATCTCCCTTCACGCCGCATTGTAGTTCACGTGAGAGAGAATTTCTCTTTCACTAAAATCAATCGCTCGTTTTGTCCAGAGTGTTTCCTCATATTTAATATTCAAAAGGCGCGGGCACTGAAATAATCGCCGGCCTGAATGGAACGCTCGTCTATTTTATCAGTGAGCTTTGTTCTACTTTTTTTTAAAGAAGAAGGAAAAAAGGCAACTGTTTACACGCTGAGGAAGTTAAAATTCAAAGCCTTCTCCAAACCGACAGCTATTTCGCCTAATGTGAAGATTATTGCGATATAATAAGTGGGGGGGGATTTATTCCTCTGGAGTCTTGCGAGATTTGCTAATAAACAATTTTCCGCCCTGCAAATAAGCTTGAAGTCTACAGTTGACCTTTAAATCACGTGAACATTAGGGTGAAAGAAGGGTCTGGATTTTGGCAGAAGGCGGGGCAGCGAACTGTGAGGGGAAAAATACTAGATTACCTGCAGTGAGGCGCCGTTTGGAGCGATAACAGCCTATTAATCTTCATTTATTCATGGGAGGGAACCATCAAAGAAAAAAAGAGGCAGCCCGTGTTCCATGCAAAACAATTGGTTGGTAATCATTTTTAAACTGCAAGCAAAAAGAGAATCAATAACGTTTCCTTTGTTCTACAGTCACTTTTAGTGCTCTGGTCGTAAAAGTGGTCCGCAAACTGCGATGGCGACGAGGTGCTCTCCCCTCCAACGTCCTCTTGTTAGGATTCCTATTTTACCATAGCAACGGCACTGTCGCCCAGAATGTTTTTGCTCTTTCTTTTCCCCTCCTGTTTAAAGTCCGAATCGATAAAGAGAGAGAGAAAGAGAAAGGTGCGCAATGAGAAGAACCGCAAAGCTGGAACGCAGGTATGAAAAATAAATGCGCTCCGACCGATGGATCTTGCATAGTATCTGCGAAGTTGGCGTTCCTTAAGATTCAATAAATCTATTCCGATACGTATTACTTCATAGCGGTTGATTAATGCGGACGAAAATCACGAGGGAATGCTTAAATATTGTGGCGATACTGATAAAGTTTCTGAAGGTTTTCTTTCTCAGGTGATCGGCGCCCGATGCTTGCTCGTCGATATCGGTCCTCTGATAAAAGTCGATACTCGAGATTAGATCGATGTCTCTTTCCAGCTACGGATACTCTACATTGTCGCGATTCATATGGAGAGGTGTAAAGCGACAGCGGAGTTGAGAGATGAGGCTGCGTTTATAGCCACAGTTTAGGAAAGGTGTGCCACGTGGAGATTCGAACCTTTACGGAGAATTCTATTTTGGCACGAACCCTGCCCTTGAGTAAAACCACCCCTGTGAATCATAGCTGCGAGATCACCTTGGAAATGACTCGCTACCTGGAATTCGTCACTGAGTCACTCAATCGGAGTAAATGTGTAGGAGAACACAAGTTGGGTAATCACGACTATGAATTGGAGAAGGGATATGTGAACTGCCCTCTGGTCCTCAGTCCTCACCTATAAGAACCGGGCACTTAAGCGGTATGACGTTATCAGTATGGGCATTTACAGCGTTCAGAAAGTAAGTCATGACTGATCTGAGACCATTTTGTCTGCCGCTATCTGAATAGAGATTAGGCTTGTCCATACTCCTCCCAGGCAACATCTTGCCTCGCCTCTGTTTACACAACACTCGAAAAAACAGGCAAGGCTTTTTGCTTTTTGATCCATCAGCAACCTTGATTCCTTTCCTTGAGCTAGCCTTCGTCCTGAACAGGACTTAGGACAAGTCACGTGGCATCCATCTCGTTTCCCAATCGGAATTTCCCGTAAGCATCCTCGATACAAGCAAGCACCTAAAGGAATTCGACTTCCAGCATCAGGAAGACGTCCAACCAGGTCGGAAATCGGTCGACGTGACACCAAACGTCTCATGGACATCCGCCAAGCAGATTTCTCATTCGGACAGTGTCGTGGTCCCAAACGTGAATTGGAAGCTTTGTCCTCCGACTCCAAACGTTGGAAACGTGAGAGGACCATTCGCTGGAGCTTTCATAACCTTACCGTGTTGTTTACGGATCCAGCTTAGGAAAGCTATTCAATCGGGTCAAAGTATATCCTCCAGAGGTCCTCTTCTAAGCCCTTGGAGCAGGAGCAAACTTCTTTTTGCCGATGTCTCTCAGAGGTACTCAGAAAACTGTATTTCTCCGGTGAAGATGTTCTTCCAGAGTTGCGGATCGAAAACACCAACCGTTTTGCTAAACGCATTACCACTGAAATTCTCAGAGAGGAAACGATGAAATTTTCACGTTCCCTCTGAGTCGTTTTCAACTATATCATCTCTTGAAGTCACCGTCAAAATCCATCGGCTGCTTCGGATAAATATGCGCAGATTTGCTTACTTAAAAATCGTTATTTTCGAAGGTTTGTTTCCAGTAATTCCACTCCCCGCTCATGAATCTGCTGGATTAATGAGGTATGGAGAGAAAGTTTATTTCTGCGACGACCATCGACGATTGTTGCCAACAAGCCAACACGGATTGTTGACGCATCTCCAAAACGCAACAATGAGTGGACGCTTCTTTGGCAACACCACCGTTCCAGCGTTCCTGATTTGGCGCGAGAATATCGGAGGGAAAACGCGTAGTATGATAAATTCAACGATCAGCGTCTTTATCTTAACACAACGGTTCTTTCCTCATTTCGTTTGCTTTCTCCGACCGTTTGGAGGTGTGAGCTTTTTAACTACTGCTCCCTTAATGGCTGTGCCGGTGATTTTACTCTGAGTCATAGACGATCAGACCTCTTTGCGCACGTTGGAACGTTCTGCATAGAAACTCCGCTGCACTGTCGCAGCTGCACTTTTAGGAGCGTTGGGTCGTTACAAACTCACGTCAGCTACATGAGGTACTTTGCCCGTGCCCAAAACGATCCTCTTGAAACTTTCAGACTTATTCTAATTAGCTACCCGTCTTCCTTCACATCTCAACTTGCCGTAATTTTGAGCCGAATATTTTTGTTCGTTTTCCTTGTTACGCAAGCTATTTTAAAAAATATTTTGATTTGAATCGTATACCTTGTTTTGTCCCATCGACCCTAAACTGCTTTCCTGATCAAAAAAATTTCCAAAATCGTAAAATCCTGCTGAAAAAAAATCAAAATAAATTTGAAAAAAATAGAAGTACTTTTCACTCTAAAATTAAAAAACTCTAGGAGATTAACTTTTCAAAACTTGGATTCTAAGGAGATGCAGGAAATAGTTCGACACGGAAGTTGTCCGACAAAACCCCACCTAACGAAAACCGACCTTGTCGGAGAACTTCCCTGTCGGACAAATTCCGTATCGGACAAATTCCGCCTTCCGTTCTAAAGTTATTGAATCACAGGTTTAAAGTGTACAAAATATTTATTTTTATTCCCGTTCGTTGAATTCGGGGAAACGTAAAAAGTCAATAAATTAAAATTTTATTTCCCATCGGACTATGGAGTTATTCTCAATGCTAAATAACATCTGTAGCAATAAGCTATCGGGAATAGTGGCTATCTGAAATCCCGCCCACCACAACCAGGTGCAATATTTTCAGTCACCAAATCAAAGGGATGATAAATGGAGGCAAATTGGAGTTGGTCCGGCATGCGGCTCCCCTCGGAGGGTGGAGGCAAGGTCTACCCGTGGATGGGGTGTAGGCCTACCTATGAGGGTGTACCCTTGCGGGGGATGATTGCCGGATTGCCGGAGGGTGTTTCCCCCTTCATTTCCTCCGTGAAAGGACCCCGATGAGGGTGGTGTGGGAGCCGCAACGTCGGCAGGTGATAGTCCCGGACCACGTCGTTACCAAGGTAGCACGGGGTAGCCGGTAAACTGGTAGTTACCGCCGTGGGAATACCCTTCGCTTGCAAGTAGTTCGCGTCCGAAGGTTATCACGAAGGCTTGGATCCAGCAAAAAATTGTTCCCAATACGTCCCTATTTTCTCAAAGTGTATTACTTTTGTTAGCAAGAGACTAAAGTCTACTTTTATTACAGATAGTTCACCAAACGCTAAAGTAAGTGCAGTGTTCTAGGTAAAAACAGTTTATAGATACTCTTGTTAAAAATTGAGATCCGTTTAAGGATTATTCACAATTTACACGGTTGCTACTCGGTTTTGATGAAGATATGGGGCACAACCCAATACAAGCGCAGAAATACTACGTGACGATCCATCTTTGCAAACAACCATTAAAAAGAAGAAGAGAAAAAAAGAGAAAATTTGCTAATATCGCTAGGTTTTTGTTTCCAATTTAATCGTTTCAAGAATACGCCACATCGAAGATTTGAAAAGAAGAATTAGTCGACGGTCAGAATATGTGTGATTTTCCCCGAAAAACAAGTTCATGCCGCCCAAGCGTGTTTATAGAATAAAATTTACGGTCTATTTATCTAATCCAACAAACCATTTTTTTTCCTCAAATGTCTCGAATAAATAATTTCAATAAGTAATTTCCATATTTAGAGTAGTCCACGCTAAACAATTATTATTGTTGAAGTTGCTTTTTCACACTCATGTTCAAAATTGACAATGATTGTGTGTCTCGAAGTTCGTTTCAAACCTTAGTTTCGTTACACCCAGATATTTTCAATAAAATCTTTAAAAAAATTCAATGCATTTCCGACGCTGAAGAAGCGCGGATAAAGTTTAGGTTTGAAAATGGCGCCACGGACTAGTTGGATGGGTCGTTGAATATTCTCGCGGCACCTGCAGACGAGCAAAGCTCCTGTGTTGCCATCTGGTTGCCAGGGCAACATGGCTGCCGGCCATGGCAATCGATACCAACCCCCGAGCCGCCCCTTGCCTGTAACCACCCCCAGCGAGCGCCCCGTCTTTGCAGATAAAGCAGCCAATCAGCATCAAGGGAAAATCCCGCCGGGGGTGAGAAACTCGTTGATTCGTCTTTCCCGGGGATGATTTTAAGAAGATTAGAGGTGGGGGTGGGAGGAGACTGAATTTCCAGTGCAGTTGCATCCTTCCTGCTTCGGAGGGGAAATGAGAGTCCACCTGTCGCGGATAATCCCAACTAAAGTGAGCGAGCGCAGCGACGCAAGCCTCGCCACGATGCCTTCTAATAACTTATTACTCTTTTTTCAGGGACCGTTTGAACAGATGTGGCCGTTCGAAAATTCGAGTGACATCACAACAGCTCCGCTGGGGCTTTCCGTTGACAGGAAGAGACAGACAAAACGTGCTGCGGATGCCGTTTTTGGAACTCATTAATGGCCGCAAGGAAGGCTTAAAACTTTTGAATTAAATATTCCGTTCTTTGAATTGTCATGACCATTCGTTTACAGACATACAACAGCTGCCGCAGCGAGAAGAACCGACGTTAACACAAACAATTTTCACGCAAAACCGTAGCAATAAGTACTGGTATTAATACACAATATGAGTCCTTGAGATGTGTTTTCTTCAGGTAAGAAAATGGTCCTTGGGAAGTGAGGTTTTCAGTTCTGAACCTAACGTTTGTTGAGTATTTGTCCCTGATAGATGAATCCCCTATACTTATCTGCACGTTAAACCACACAAAAGCTTACATGATATACCTGAACCATAAAAAATAAAGGCCCTTCCAATATCAAGATAACTAAGCTTCCTATCTGAATGCAGTAGCATCAAATGAAATTAACAACTTCAAGTCGAAAAAAATGTCTGATAAAGAAAAAGCTTTGGCATAACCAGATTTTCATCAAAAACGATTGAATTCAAACCTTACATGAGTATTTTTTTTCTCAAAGGCTCTTTGGAGAGTACTCAAAATATTGGTCCCCAAAATGAAACATATGAGCGTGTTTCACATAAAAACCATGTAGATCAGTCTAGGATATTAATAACACGCAACGTTACTAAATCACAAAATAAAAATACACACTACATTACTTGCTGGCCTGAAGAATACAAACGAGATGAAATCCAGAGACCAACATGAGGAGGTATCCGAGGAATTGCCCAAGTAATTACCCCAGGGGTGTAGCATTACAGTATGAACATTCAAAGTTGTAGGGTACTATCCCAGGACACCGGAGCTTGCGCGCCAAGCCATGAGGACTTCCTGAAGGATATGATACTCGTTTACAGGACGTCCGCCGTTAAAAGCAGTGGGTACTCGTGCTGCGGTAGGCGTAGCGGTACCCCCGGCATCCGCCGGTTCTTGCGGTGTGGTAGCCGGCGCGGCGGGCCTGCCGGGAGTCTGCCAGCCCACCTCCTAAACGGCGTCTTCCTTCACCTGCGGGACTCACTGACTCATAACTCATGTTCCCCCAGGTGGGGTACGTCCTCGGCCACCTCTGTACCCCTGAGACAATGAAGCTGTAGCCTTTACTGAGCCCCTGCATTGCCAGCTGCCCTTTTAATAAGAAAGAATTTATTTCGAAACTGCGGCGGGTGTTTGACTTGTGGCCGCAAGTTTTTTCATGTATGTCGAGGGTCAGAGATGATCTACGATGGGTGCACGTTGCTTGCTCAAAACAAGAGTCTCTCGTGGGTATATCGGGAACGAAAGTACACATGAACTGGTATAAAAATATACCACGATAAGCAAGTGCAGTTGTAAGAGTAAGTACTTGAGTACTGACCAAATGATATTTTGTGTGGTAGAACAGCAAACCGTTTGAAAAAAAACACGATAAGCACATTTTTAAAGTAGCTGAACTATTGAACAGCTTTCCTTTACTTCCAAAGTTTGCCAACATGGATTTCTGTTGAAGGTAAAGAACACGTTCATAGGTCTCGTATGGAGAGCGTTCATAAGTCACATATAATAAGGAAGGAATAGAAAATCAACTTGTGCCTAACTTTGTTTAAAAAATAATGTTTGAAGGTGTTTTGAAGATGGTAAACTTGACATAAGAATTTGTTGTAGTATTTTTATCGGAATACTCAAAGAGAATATGAGCATCATGTTGTTTAATGACTTGTAAAGCGAAATAGCTTATGGAAGCGGTTTAGTTTGAAAAGTAAAAAGCGATTGTTTTTCTGTAATGCAACATAGGAGCGGTGTTTTAACACCGACGACCAGCCTACTTGGACGAAGCATTCCTTGGGGACCGTATATCAATGAGCTCGCGAAACATTTGTTCCGCGGTGACGATTTTGCACGCCACCCACGCCCTGGCGTGACTTCGTTTAGGGATACCCTCTGAAGACACAAAAATACCCCGAATGATAAAAGTCTGCACGCCCCAGGACCTGCGAGCACGCGACACGACCCACGGCTCAAAAAAGGAATTCCTTTCCAAATTATATTAACGGGCAAAAAATGCAAATGCATCCACACAGTCGACGACCGTGCGTTATGCACATTGCATTCAAAGACTGGCTGGCTTCATTTGATTTCCCTCGGACTATCCTGTGACCATCCAATTTGAGAAATGCCTAAAAAGGTGCTCAGTCTTCTGAAGAAACCAGCTGTCTATGAAAGTCCGGATATTTACTTAACTTTGACTTTGACCATGAGAAAGTTTTTATTTTTTATTTTTAATGAATCTTTATTGTGTTCTAGATTAGCAAAAGTTTGAGATATGATTATGAGATGTGATGAACAAAAATGTGAGAGGTATGATATTTAACCATAAAATTATCCTATTTCTGAGGAAAATTAAGAGACTGTCTCAATTTTAATTCGCTTTATAACAAATCTCAATAGGCTTAACACCAATGTGTGTTTAGATCAACTTCCCTCAACGTGTAAGACAAGTTATACGATGAGACGAGACTTCGTCTCATGGTTAGCGGCCATCAAATACTTATCATGTCTGAAAAAGAGATTTATCAACGTAGACTAGACTTCCTCATATATTTATCTGAAGCACCTTTCCCCCTCCTAAAAATATATATAATTAAAAAAGAAAAGAAAACGAACATGTTCATGAGCAGTAGTAAAGTTAGACGAAGCACTCAAAACGAATCTCTTGGCCCTCGTCTTCGACTGTGACTATTTTCGGACCTTATGTTTTACCCAAAAGTGTGAATTGTCTCAACATTTTCTTTGACACCTGACTCTAGTTGATTAACGCGCGAGCCACAAGATGGCGTCGCCGCACGTGTTCGTCCGTGGCGCTTCGCTGCGAAGGTGTCGAGCGAGAAGCCTCTTGTGTCTTGGGAGGATCAAAAGGGCAGAGGCCACCTCCAAGGACCCTGTAAAAAACGGCCAGCAAGGACGCATCTACCCTCATGAAAAGGACGAGTCAAATATGTATCCACTTATGTTAGTAGTCCTCTTGGTTGGTTCATCCAGGGGATAACGTCGTATACCGCTGTTAGTCGAGCTTCTCGTATATTGTGTATCCGTTACATCTGACATTGAGCACCTGTCAAAAGCTGACAGATACAGTGTCCCAAGTGGGTGTCCCATTCCTTGGAATGTCCGGTGTGCAGACGCTGAGATGAAGAGGCATGCAAGCTAGCAACTCCTATCATGCTACGCTAATCTCTTTCCATCTCAACCATTACCTTCAATTTCCTTCTCAATTTCATAGATACTGTGAATTGAACTCGTATTATGGTTGTACAGTGGGTCACAAAAGTCATGACCCCTGTTCCATGTATTGTCTCATCAGTGCCTCTTACTTATTCCCCTCTGCTGATGCTCGTTCTCCTTACTGATTCTCTCCCATGACTCGATCGATCTTCACCTTCCTTCACTCTTTCTTCCTCTGAATGCCC
>Ga0058701_10001776_pt1 | contig 15695 bp, 13 predicted proteins | sample AgamicOrMae_FD_97039 | JGI IMG/M metagenome (GOLD analysis project Ga0058701, IMG submission 97039) | Agave microbial communities from Guanajuato, Mexico - Or.Ma.e | ecosystem: Host-associated > Plants > Phyllosphere > Phylloplane/Leaf | place: Guanajuato, Mexico | collected 2012-06-04
GGTTATTTTAGGTGAGGTTAGGTTTAATGGGATGTGCCTCGCTCTGCTCACGTTCTCAACGAAAGATGCGGAACACAGGAGGAAGAAAACGCAATCTGAAAAAGATTACAGGGCCAGTACTCTTTGTGCCTCTCCGCCGACTTGTGAGTGTCAGTTGAAGAGCGGTCGGTCGAATAATATTGAAAAGAGCTCTTGAACGTTTCCGGATGAGAAGATAGCAACTTGGCGCAGCGCGAGTTAACTTCGTCTCGTCCGCAGAAATGGACGCCTTTGTTCTCGAATCGCTTTCATTAGAGTTAATTGTGAAACACGAATGATTAGGAGCCGCTCTTATCCCCTCACTAAATCATCCAATATGCTCAACTTGACCTTGTCTTTTCACACTTGTAAACAATGTTGCCACTCACAGTCTCAATTACACTTGCTTAAGCTGTCAACACAGGCTTTCGATTCTTTTCTTTCTTCGCGTTCAAATCGCATTTTTTAAATTATTATTTTGTACTCTTTACAAAGCTGTTTAAAAAATAATTGCTCTAAATTCTTCAATAAGATCAATTTTTTGATGTTTCAAAACTACTGTTTCAACGGGAAAATCAAATATTTTGGACTTTAATTATACTAAATTTATTTTGGAATACTAATTTATTGGCTGTTTCAAGTAAGCTGAGGGAGTTAAAATCTTCTGTGATTTAAGGACGCCATTGACAGGACGCAATCCTAAAATAGCACAGTTAAAAATTAAATTATCCTATTTGTAAAAAAATTAAAAGTTTGAGAAAAGTCTATAAAAAGAGTTTTTGAACTTTAAACAGAGACCATTCAGAAAAGGGGAAGTTCTCGTTAAAAAAAGTCATTAGAAGGGAGAGCAGGATTACCGATTAAGTTCCATCTCCAAAAGAGTGACTTACGTGACATTTCATCCAGACAAAAGTGACAACAAATATTCTATACTCATGACCCGATCGACAAAATGAGCACCTGACGACGGTAAACATCTTTTTCAGTTCCCTTTGAACAAATGTAAATATCAAAACGTTAAAAAATCAACGAAAAAATAAACTAATTTTTTTTTAAAAAAGCAAGGGAGCGCCCCTAGGATTATTTCGATTTTTTGGCCCGAAATTTTTTGTGCGATCCTCATGTTTTGACGACTGGATCTGATTGAGGGACACTAAAAAATGTTAGAATTGATATTGATGCCTATTGCTTACTTCGTCGATTTTAAATGGACCAGGAGAGGGGGCAGTTTGCGGCCGGGAATTTGGAGGGAAAGGCGTACATGTTATGTTGTCAGACCTTTTGGTGCAGTAAATCGACGAGAGATTGAGTCAAAGAGTTGTTCATTTTTCCTCACACGGAACAACTCTTCAAAAGAAACCTACATGGTAGTGTGACTTTATTACCTTTGATTTTATGCTATTCGTTAAAGACCATTTCCCCAAACTGATCGAGAATCCTCAATAACTGTTTCCAGTTCGGGGAGAGACGAGAGATGACAAGTTCCGAGACCTCTCTCAAACTGGCAATGAGGGAGTTTTCTTCCAGGTGGATATTACTATTCCCTAGACATAATGATGCCCTCTCCAAAAAATTGGTTTTTACTTACGTTGACGATAAACTTTATGGCCACTTCTCCAGTCTCGTTCTAAAGCGACATCCATTACCACTTGACCTTTGCTCTTAACCTGTATTTCTTCCCCCTTTTCCAGATTAAGGGACTTAGGAAACAGTCTGTGGGCCTTCGAAGAAGACCCAGGTTTCATCGATTATACGTCGCACAAATTATATTTAACGCCGTTGCTTTGGTTGTTATCGGTTTTGGAATCAGCGCTTACTTTAAAGGTAAGTATCACATCTTCCTTACTTTCGTGAGCGGCAGAAGTGATTTTAGGATTTTAATGGGACAGGAGCGAGAATCCGGCGAATCGGAATGGTTTTATGTTGATACTACTGGTGAAAAACGATGCTATTTTACCGTTTGCGGTGAACGGGTAAAACGGATAGGACACATTACAAGGTTACCTTACATATCAAGACTCATATCAAACGTAAGAGGTTGGCAAAATTGTTTTATAATTGATATGAATCGTGATAAGTCTATATTGAAACTAACCGAAAAACGTGATTCTTAATTCGTATTTGAAACGAGTTAATTTTAGATGTACAGGGGAAAATATTTTCCAAGATACATAAATGTTCAGAAAGGACAGAATTTCATTCACAGCAGTTAAACTGCTGTGAGTTTACGGTGGCACTGGCGCATTTTAGAAAAATCTCAACACACTAGAGTTATGTTGAATATTTTTGCTCCCTTTGCAGCTCAATAAGCATTTTAGTGTCTATCGACCCGACGGCCCCATTTGAAATGTTTAAGGTTAGGTTCCGTGCGTTCAAGTCACCTGCTATTGGAAATGCATTAGATTGGATACGGTACGTGCGTTTAAGTCTCCCTACGTTGATGCATGTCGGGTCAATAGCAACACCCTGTTACAAATAGTAAAATTTTTCATGGATGCAAGCGTCTTTGACTCCCGACAAAAGATCAAATGAAAATTTTAGGGGTCCAAAAACTAATGTTAACCCTCCCAAAAAAAGTATTTCAAGAATATAGTTTTTTGAGCCAAACACATATATGACTTGGTGTGATCATACGGTAATGACATACTCGAAGTTTGTGGCTTCCAGCGAAGAAAATGGCCAAAAACCTAAGATGGACCCTCGTTTCTTTGCATTTCAGCGAATCCAGCTGTGAGATACGTCAACAGTGATATCCATAATCCTCGACCAGGTAAGTCGTTAATGAATTGCATTATCGACATATTCATGATGCTGCTTATTGTAACAGTACAGAGTGCAACAACAAATATGAATTGATATTTGCAGGTGTGTGTATGCCTGTGATAGTGACTTTTTGCGTGAAGAACAAAATTCCTTATAACTACACGATAATTCCCAGTTTTATGGGCCATGTATCGCAACCGGACGCACAATTTGTAAGTAACGACAATCTCACTGTCAGTAATACTTTGCATGACACATTAAAATTCTCCGAAATTGATTATCGTCGTCTTCAACATTTACGGAGTAAATAGAGACAAGAGAAGCGACTAGCTGATCGGCCGCTGCTTGACGATACCCTTGTAGGTCTCTATCAAGGGGAGGGGGAAAGTTGTTGGATATGTGGGGAGAGGCTGGAAGGGGAGGGGAGAGTACCGAATACGCATCTTTTGTCTCTTAGTTCACCCCCTAATCTCTCCTTATTTTTATTTTCGCGTCGTTTGTGGTACCTTTACGTGCGATTAAAGTTGGCAGCCCTGCAGCTGACCTCCAGCCGTTCTTCATTCGCGCGACGGCAGCTAATCAAAGCAGCAACGCAGAACAGCAAAGTCAAATCAAATGCCGCGTGCTGAAACGTGTTTCGGCGTGCTTCCGCTTAACTCAGTCGACGCTCCCAATAATCGTCTCTACAAAACTAATAGTTCAGCGTTAAAACGAGATCAAATCTGCGGAGACGTCAGAGAAATAAACGAGTTTGTGTGAGCCAGAATTATTTGTATTTCGAAACAAACTAAGGAAATACTAATCATCGTGAAGCCTAAAATAGAACCTGAAGTTACCCTTTCCAGAGTAGTCCGCAGAGACTCGCAGTAAGATTTGTTTCTACCGAATCTCGCTGGGATAGGCGCGCAAATAAAGAGAAGGCGCATATTAAAGGGGAGAGGGCGAGAAAGGGGTATCCTAACCCACTCAAGGACCTTCGTCTTTTGCATAATTGAAGAGCGGGGGCTCGACCGGCCGCTGCCCGACCGGCTGCCCGCCAATGCCAGCTTTAATAATCAGATTATCTGGCGACTAGCAAACCAGACCAGATTGCTGGTATCACGTCTTTATTTCCCTGGGATCAAATGGATACCTTTAAGCTCTAGGCGAGCGTCCAATTAAAGGGTAGCCTAGCCTTCGAAGGATCATAGCATCTGACGCGATCAAGGACGCTAATAATATCAGATTGAGCAATTTCCTTGCGATAGATTTGCTCTTTTATTTACTTTAACTAATCGTAACTCATGACGATCTCTGCAAACACTGATGTAAACACTGTAAATTTTAAATTGAATTTCATCTCTATGGTGTTCTATACCTATTGTTGGCAAGCAGAGTGGAGCCACGGCAAAGACATAGGGCAACTAAACTAGCTTAGCCTCGAGAGTGATGTTTAAAAAAGCTTTGAAACTCGCAAAAGTATCCGTAGACCAAGCGGCACTGTTTTCGCGCGAAGCTGAGGATCCATGCGTGGACATACATAAGGATATCAATGTCTTATTGGATATACATGTGGATTTCAATGTTTTTATAGATAGAGATGGCTATCAATAGAATACCCATGTTTAAATAATGGGTATCCGTATGGGTATCCGTATGGATATCCGTGCATGGATATCTATGGTATGTATAATCGGACGTGGATATCCATAGCTAAATGGACATCCATATCAATGTCAATAAAAGCCATGATTCCCACAAATGGATATCCACATTGATTCTTTGACCTGGGGCCGATAACGGCTCAGGTGCGGTCCCTGTTTTTATGACGAGTTTTGGAACATAATGACCTAGTGTAGGAACTTAAAGCTATTTTATTGCCAATGAAGGAAACGGAGTTGGAAAAGATATTGAACGAGAAATAAGACGGATGGCCTGAAAAGAAAGAAAGATTTCTCTACTAAAGCGTCCTTTACACAAAGATTTCTTTATGGGGAAAATGTCTTGACTCAATGGTATTCTTTCAATAACTGTGTTGCAGTTATGAAATCGGATTGGCCTGTGGAAGACAAAATATATAGTAAACTAATACATTACGAAACGAAATTTACTTAAGTTCAGCTGATTCTGAACACTCCAAACGTACAAATAAATAACTCTAAAATTCGATTCCGAAAATTTCAAACTAAAAATGCTCCATTGCTGTATTTAACAAAAATCTAGGAATTCAAAAAGCTAAAAAAAAATTGACAATGAAAAAAAAAATTGTAGGGTTGTTTTCACTGAAAAAAGTTATTTTTGAAGTATTTTTATTCGAGAACTTTTCGATAGATATATCTAATTCTTGGAAGAAAAGCACCATGAACCACCGCGCACCCCTACGCGAGCGAAATATAATAGGCCTTCAGTGCAATCAAGATCAAAAGTATTGTAACTTTTTTACGGGCTACTCCACAGGGTGATACGAGTTTTAATTGAGACTGTACGTGATAAATATAGAGCATGTATAATATGAGATGTGTTGTTGATGAGCCTAAAAATGATTCGTCTTGTTCCAGGACGTCCAATTCTACGATCCCCTTGTGGATGTCCATTGTTATGACCTCGCGCCTTTATTTCTTTGTGCCATTTTCGCGCCAAAATGCGGACCAGGTGGCAACCTAGTAACTCCATGTCGCAGCCTTTGTACCGGTGAGTAACGGCCTTAAAGACACCATAGCAGCCTATTCGTCGACTTCTACTGAAAGTCACGAATCAGCTGTCCATAAAAACTTCCTCGGAATTATGCTAAGGATATTTTGACGAGATATTTTAAGAAAGAAGAGGTTAAGTTTCAATAATTCGAGCATTGTTGCCAGATTTCACTATTGTAAACATTTTAACCGCGACTAAGTTAAAATACCACATTGAAATCCTCTCTTATTTCTTAAAACCCACCACTATATGGTGATATTCCTGTAATATTTGGTTGCTTGTAATCAACTGTAAGTTTTCTTAGACGTGACACCGCCCTCTGCTACATGACCCATTTCTCAATTACAGAAATGATGAGGCGATGCGGTTTCTTCCTCGGGGTTTTCAATCTACAATTCGACCCCTACGTGGACTGCAGCCTATTCGTAGAGTCGGACGACACTAATGTGTGCATAGGCCACAAGGAGGTCATAGAGTACAACCGAACCGCGCATCTGCCACGTAAGTACCCGATAAAATCAGCCTCCTTAGCTCTTTCAGGTTAGGTTCGTTCTTTAGCTCTGTCCTCAGCTCGTTTTACGTAGGAGAGGTTCCTATGGGCCTATGTTAATGGATTCCATTGGGGGGGGTATGACCGTCGGGCTCTTATTATCAACAACCAACCGTGGAAGGGGGAGCATGTGAGCCAATCCTATTCAACTCTACCTATTGTAATTCTAGTCTTTTAAAGGATGCACTCTATGGTTTTATAGAACCATACGGTTTTATAATATTTTCTCTAGAAATAAAACAACTACGTCTGGAATATATATATATTTCCTCAAGAAGAGTTAGACTACCACCTGTCAAATGGGGAGGGATGGCTGTTCGCAAGTTTTGCACAAAGTTGAAAAATTCTTTTGTGTTTCAGCTCCGTGTAAAGGGGGTTTCCTGTGCGACGAGAGACGGTGCATTCCGAAAAACTGGAGGTGTGACGGCCACGTGGACTGCCGCGACAAAACCGACGAACAGAACTGCGGCTGTCCACAAGGTGAGTCCGCCATTTTTAAACGCGTCGAGGGCCAATCAGAAAGGTTTCACCGATCCAAAACTCGACCATTCATACAGATGTCCGCTCGCGTGACGTCACTCCGCAATTAACCACAAGGCAGACTAATCAAAGAGAAGCCATTTACAAGTTGTGCCACGTCAACCATTATTTCAAGAAGCACTTTCTGCTCTATTTATCCCAAGTATTAAAACTGGATTACTGTAACTGTGTGGAGGTGTGATGCCTATTTGCTGCGAGTATTTCTGTCCGGAAGAAGGTGATTTGTAAAACGAGGATATATCGGGCGTCGTGAAAATGGGATCGTTGCGTAATGTGAGAAAAGAAGCGAAATCAAGTTTTTTATGAATGCACCCTTCAAAAGCGTAACAATGCCTTGCTTTTTTGGAAAAGTAACGCGTGCTTTAAGAAACTCTGTTTCCCGGTCCTCAAGGACCTAAAGTAAGAACCGAAAAGGTTTTCTCTTCAAGGGTCAGCCATCTTAGATTCTTGGTCAAAAGGCAGGGCTGCCAATTACTTTTTGTTGTATTTCTTTAGTGATTCGTTATCACGTCGTTCATGTTCTTCTTATTGCAACTTATTTGTATAGTTTTCATAAAACCATCCAAAAGGTGTTTTTCAAAACAATTTTCGGGACTTTGAAAACTTGGGGTCCCCGCATCGAGTCTCCGAAAAAAAAAATGGTCTTACTGGAGTGAACAATTTTTTTCGCTTTTGTTTTGATTCGTAAGGGCATCTTCATGAACATAAAATTAAATAATTACTTAAAAAAAAAACGGACTGATGAGTTGAAATTGAGAGTCGAGCATAGGGGTACATATGACAGATATACAGTACCTCTATCAATTTATCATAGAGGTACGCGGTAGTTCCCGCTGAAATTAATAAATCGCTCTTACCGTAAAAGCAGAACACGTAACCTGTAATATAGTATGACTTTCTGACGACTTACAGTAATATCTGACTTTAAAAAGTAATACACTTCGCGTCTTCCAAAAGTAAAATTTATATTTACTTCCCATCTGAAGTGAGATTTTCCTCTCCCTAATTTAATGATTTGGGTTCTGGACTCACAGAAATCTCATCAAACATAAAGTTTGGCTCCGACGAAAAAAGAGAATACAAAAAAATGGATAATAAAAATAGCAAGCTTTGGCTAATGTTTAAATTGAGATTCAGCTTCAATTCAGCACGGGACTTAAATCCCATTTAAGGTGAAACCTAAGCGCAAAATGAAAGTGAGATCTAAAAGTGAGATTTAGCTAACAATGTTAATTTGGCGCTAGCCGTGGCGACCCCCCTGCTGTTTCCAGCTTCAAGGCCTGCAGGCATTGTAAGTAGCATGGACAGCAGAGTTAATCAGCAAAAGCACAGCACCATTTCAGCACTGCACTTATATCTGCACAGCACAACATCCTGCACTGAAGTTGTTTGTCCCAGTGCATTTATCTTATGCAATATTTACCATTATGCACCGTAATTTCCGCAAGTGCACTCAGTGTATTTCTTAAAAAGGTATTTCGCTCTGGTTGGCCACACAACAACTACGATACACTCATTTAAAAGTTGCATTTCCCCCCCCCAAAAAAAAAGCATGTCGTTAATACTCGTAATTTGAAAGAAGGTTGGAGTGGGACACGAGAAGTTTTTAAAAAATGCAACATTTAAATTGTAGTGTACTTGGACCACTCCTGCTCTTGCCGGTGGATATAGTAAAGAGCTAGATTGTGTCTCCTACTCTCCCAGGAGAAACGCTTGCTTAGCGACGCCCCCTCCCCTTTTGCCCCTAAAAGTGATCAGATTATGTCTGTTATCCTCCGCAAGCAAGCGGCAGCGCAACTTCTAGCAGCGCTAAAACTTTTTTGTCTGACGTTCTAATCATTTGAATGGATTGATATCCCACTCAGTATGATTATCCAGTCGTCCAGGAATGATCTACGTTATTCCTCAGCTCAGGAGTGGTTCTCTGGGTAGAATAGTTGTGTGGTTGAACAACCGACTTATTAAATGAAAAAAGAAAAAAAATGAAAAAACACGCCGACATAGAAGATGCAGTCAAGGCTGTTCAATCTGAAGCAAACGTAAAATTACCAACGCTTCTGAGTGCTAAATTTCGTGTTCTTTTTTTTATTGTAATGAATGAAATGGCTTTGTTTGCTCTTTACATTAAATTATGTTCCAAACGGCTGAACAGAGAGTCGATAAAAGGCGGGAAGAGAACGTGCTATGAGAAAATCAGGCCTTTTAGCAAAAAGTTAACGCGTCCGTTGTCTGCACAAACTGTTCTTTTTGACTTTTTTCTCAAGTGCACATGCTTTGTATTTTTCACTTTTCGCTAAAACAGCACTTAACGGAAAGAGAAACTTTACATTTGCTGCTCTTCTGTTTCCAGGGACCAAGCATTGCGGGAATAATAAATGTATATCAAAGAAGCAAGTTTGCAACGGTATTGCTGACTGCCCTCATGGCCGTGACGAACGAGAATGCAGTAAGATATTTAGACTTTCACAAACATTCTGAGCGGAACGCATGGTTATGCACAAACCCACTCGCTAGATTCGCAAGGTGGCATTGGCAATATCGCAGTTATTGAGATAATGACCTATCAGCATGTTTGGAAATTCTGTACACTAGGTTAACTTAATCAACCCACGCCATATTTTTCCTTGTAATGTATTGATTAGTCTTTTCCTCCCTGGTTAAATCTTTTAAAATATTTAACCAGGGTGGAATACATGATGCGGTGTACGGTGAATTTGCTGCAGTTAATAGTGAACTTTCAAGATAGACTCGCCCCACTGGGAGAAAAAGTTTTCTAACCTGAATTACTTAGTCTCCTTGAAACTGACCTAACGTACAATATTAAACGTCACTTTACTTCACTGTGCCTAAAAGTCAAACCCACGCCACCTAGGCTAACAACTAACTAGAGATACTCCACTTCAGCTGAAGTGAGATATAACTTCATCCAAATTCGCTTTAAACTAACCTCAAATAGCATGAAGTTGACTTCGCTCATATTTGTTGCGCAACGGGTCAGCTGGGATTCCCTTTGTTTGGATTAAGTCAAATTCCCTTTCGATATTCCATATTATCTTTCTTTTTAACAGTTAAGCTTTCGGAATCGATGGGCGACGAGGGCTTCGGGCAGCTAGAAGTATTTTACCCCGACGTGGAAAAATGGCAGCCTGCATGTGTCAGTACATGGGATCCTGTTCATTCTCCAATCGCCATGTGTACTTACATGGGATACATGTAAGTAGAGGCACAACATACAAGTCAATAGTGCAACTTGAATGATGCGAATGTGGATTATTCGAATCTGGGAATGAGTCGAAATATATGCCACAATCCTGTGCTTCTTCTTCATTCACTGTTCATGGTTTGTTATGAGGTCCTTCGTTTGTTTGTCCAGGAAAGCAAATTTTAGTCGGTTGACTCACGTCGATTCGCTAGACGTGGCCGTTATGCCTCCTGCAAGACCTAACAACACTTTATACCTTCACGACATGACGCGGAAAGATATGCTGGAGAGTTTACGCCAGTGTCCGCCTGGTAACCACACACTCACTGTACAACTAAAATGCACACATTTCGGTAAGTGCATCGACTAAGTATCGCTACAATTGATACTCCATCGCTACACATTCTGTGTTTATGTTAAGATAACGATAAATAGCGCATTGCAATTTGATTGCAGCGTGCGGCCGCCGGCGCCATCCGTACCTATCCCTTCGGCCCCAGGCGCGCATCATCGGCGGATCTCCGGCTAAAATCGGCGACTGGCCCTTCCTGGCTGCCCTCCTCGGAGGTCCGGAGGAAATATTTTACTGCGCGGGAGTGCTCATCAGCGACCAATGGCTTCTTACCGCGTCGCATTGTGTTGGCAAGTCAGTATCATTCTATCGGCAGCGTCCCAAATTAAGCGTAATATGGAAAGAATTCGTTACGCCATAGCGTTCGAAATTAACCGTAATATGGCGAGAATTCCTTACCCAAAGAATGAGGAAAATCAGAGTTGTGATACTATTTTAATTCATCATTACAGAAAAGGACCTTTCCCACAAACCATGTTCGGTCTATTCTTAAGTTATGGGTAATCGGAGGACCTACGCAAAATTACCTATAACTTACAAGGATTATGAGTACAGCTTAGACACCATCCTCATGTATTTTGGGCGGTACATTTATAGTTTTCTCTAACAAACAAATATGTATCGGGTTGCAACGCTCTTTGTTCCATGCCCGCCCTGATTATGAGACACCTGATTGGTTGGACTTCGTGCTGTTGTTGCAGTGTCACCGACACAGACTTGTCGCAGTGGACGATACAGCTAGGACTAACTAGAAGAAATTCCCACTCCTTTTTTGGTCCGAATTACAAGGTGAAGCGTGTAGTTCAGCATCCTCTGTACAACCAAGCCCACGACAACGATGTCGCCCTATTCCAGGTAACCACTGAAGCATTCACCCCGTAAATGCTGTCGATAGCATTTCAGCAATAATACTGTCACGCTATCCATGGCATTAAGCTGAAGCTTTTACAGCGTTACTCTAATATAATACGACGTAGAAAAAGTGTGGAGTCCCAAACCCTGACTATGGCGCCATCTAGCGGATGCAGCTCATACTGAAGGCCTTACACCAAGGAGAGATTCGGCAGTTTGGGCTGCTGTCGCTAGATGGCGCAAAAGTCAGGGTTTGGGATACCACAGTTTTTCTACAGCATGACTGCATTGCTATTATTGCTGATGATAAAAGGGTTTAGCTAAAAGTTTCAGTATAATGCTCTAGGTTTTTAATACCGGGTAAAATGCTGCAGCATTCGCAACCTCAACATTCCAAGCATATTTACTAAACGAAAGGACTATTCACACGCTGACCCATTTAATATACATTTTGTTAGTTTCCGTGCGTTCAAGTCATCTACAATTTAAAAAGCATTAGGCTGGTTTTCCTGCGTTCTGGCCTCCCTTGTATTAACATGGCGTGCGAATAGAAGTGACGTTTACTAAATGCATTTACTGAATGCACTGACCATAGCTTTGGTCTTTTGTTGAATGCAGCTTGAGAAGAAGGTGAAATTTCACGATCACTTAGTGCCTGTTTGCCTACCGTCGAAGGATTACGTACTCGAGCCGGGTACGAATTGCACCGTCATCGGATGGGGGAAACGAGAAAACAACAGTAAGTCTTGTGAATCGAGTGCTTGAGGTGGCGATGACGCAACATCTGAATTCTGCCTCTCGCTCTTTTAGTTTCACAATACGAGCCGGCAGCTCTGGAAGCCGTAGTTCCGATTCTTCCGAACGACATTTGCAACAACTGGCTCCTCGATCAGAAGCTCAGCATCACAGAGGGAATGATCTGCGCGGGCTACGAAGTCGGGGGAACAGATGCCTGCCAGGTCGGCTCTTGCACTCCATTTATTCGTTTTTTTTACGCTCATTTTTATTAAAAGTCGCTTTTTCTACCTCTTGGGTTCCATCCCGGTACAACAGATCATAGCTCAGAGAAAGCCACAAAATGACGTATTTATAGGATAAGTATACACATTCACACCTTGAAATTTTGCAAATAAGCATTTTAAAACTGATATAATTTTTGTCCTAGGCTGAATTTAGGTCACGTTTTTCTATAGAATGCACGATTCGAGAAAAAAGCTTTGCGTTTTTTTTTGTAGGAAAAGTATTGTCTTCGTGAAAAAATCAATAATGAGATTTGGAAGAATCCTCCCTTTTTTCTTTTTTTTTTCTTTTTCTTCTTTTTTTGATAGGCCAACTTGAAGCATGATAGCTAGTAAAATGGTATATGTAAATATTTCATCAAATTCTGACGCAAAAGGAGATTCAACCGCATAGGTTGGGCTAGAGTCAACCAAAGTTAGTTAGGCTTTATAAGTTCGGCACCTCCATGGAAGACTCGACCAGTTCCAAAAGCTGAGTTTTAAAGTAGACCAGTTTCGAGAGCGCGCAAAATCCCCTTTTTCAGCTCTTACCATTCTTCGAGTGGTTCAAATAAGAATTCGCGGAGAACATATTCAGGAGGTCAGTGAAAAGGATCTGTCACATTTTCACTCATTTTGGACAAATAATGAAAAAACTGTTCGCAACGAAGAAAAAATAAAAACAGACACTTCGAACGCTATCGAACTAGTACAGTTTAAAACTGAGGTTTTAGACCTGGTAGAGTCTTCCATTGAGATGCCGAGTTGGGTTTCGTAGGCTGTGCCTCGCTCTCTCGGCTTGATGACGAAAGGTGGAAACACAAGGTACAAAAATAGCAACTCACCAAACTGTGAGTTTTCTACAATCACTTTTGGCGTACAACAGGGCGACTCCGGTGGGCCCCTTCTTTGCCAAGACGAGCGGGATCCCGAGAGGTGGTTTGTCGTCGGCATCGTGAGCTGGGGCATCAAGTGCGCCCAGCCGCGCCTGCCGGGCGTCTACGCCAACGTGCCCTACTACGTCCCCTGGATCCAAGAGACGATAGCCATGTACGAGACGAACGACCCTTCGTGAGCGACGCGTCCTCGTCGACAGCAAACCGGCTCGCCGATACCCCACGCCGAGGTCACGTCAATCGAGGTTATCCTCAACGTCAATCGAGGTTATCCTCAACGTCCTCATCCAGTCACGTTTCAAACACGCCTTAGAAACACCGCTAACAGTAGCAAAAGGGAAGCTACGTTACCAGTCGAATGAATATAAAATTACGTACCGTTAAGTTTTACGGTTGTCTGACGAAACCGTAACCACTACGAATCACAGCAAACTTTCCGGTCTAATTTTTATCAGGTCAATTAAGGACTTTTACGAAAGAGGAGACCCAATGCTAGTTTTCGAAGAAAGTTGTTTTACAAAGAGTTTGAAACGTACCAAAGTGAAGTCTCATCCAATAGAATGATCGGTCGTTTTCTACTGAAATCGCGAACGGTACCTTTTTTGCAACAGGGTCGGCAGCAATCCAGACTGAAGTGCTTTGAATTGGAGTTGGGGACGGGTACTTCGGCAAGGTGCTCTGTCTTTGTCTGGACAATGGCTCACGTCCGTGACATGAACTCTGTCCTTGTCGTCGTGTGTGCCGCCAACTCCGCTTACTTTTCTACGTTTAATTTTTCATAGATACGCTGGCGCCCCTTTTTCTACAGGAAACTGGTTTTCCCTAACCTAGTTTAAGCGTAAATACACGTCGAATCTAAGATATGGCCCGTGCTTCTTGTTCTTTCATTTCGAGGGGAAGAGTCTGAATGAACGAAATCAAGTTTAATGACAGAGAATAGATCCATCTCTTTACGATGGACCAACTCGGGAAGCTGTGTTTTCAAACGACGATCCCTAGGAAAAATGATACAATCACAAACTGTAAATTTAAAAAGACAAATTAGCCACTTATTGTGTTCTACCTTTCGTAACTAAGCCGAGCGGAGTGCCAGCGGACCAAGGCACGAGGAACTTAACCTAGGTTAACCTAACCTAGGTTAACCTAACTTAAAGATCGGCGAGCGCGTCAGCGGTAGCGTAGTTACAGCAGCTAAAGAGAGGTCACGGTTGGCGATAGCCGAGAAGAGCAATACCGAGGCGGCAGTCATGTGACCTAGTCTAACTTAACCCTACTTAACCTAAACTAACAGATTGGACCTCGTCTATTAGTGTAATGTGTAAATTGTAAATTTATAAATACAATGTAAATTTACAAAAATAAAAAATTTCGTCAGGGTAGAACACAAGGGGTAAAATATGCCACCTTTCAAATTTACAGTTTTATTGAAACCTCGTTTATCGGATCTCATAAACTAGCCACAAGTTATTCGTGACTTATTATCGGTCGGAAACACAGCTGACTTTTCGGAGTTGATCCCGGCGCTCAGCACAGAGCGTGTTAGGCCAAGTCACCGTCGAGTTTAGTGCCCTTGGCTTAAGGACACAACTTTCACTGTGCTATGACGTGAGTGAACTTTGAGGAAAAAGGCGGGAAGATTTAGAAGTTCCCGTGGGATTGCTGCCAGACGTTACCATCCCCAGCGAAGCGAGATACGTACGTGGTACAGTATCTCGGCGCATGTAGATAAGATGGGCTTTTGTTTAGTTAATGTAAACCCTCGCGAAGATTCGCAGTCACTGCTGTGCAGGCCGCTCAGTTGGGCAAACTGCAGCGGGGGTTTCCCGGTAGTCCTAGACTGCTTATGGGGTACTATAGTTTTGATAGAACTGCGTAGCGTAAAAGAGTGTAATATATCGCACTACCCGGTTTGTTGGTACCTGCTTGATAAAGAAGAGAAAAATATTTTTACAGAGTACAAATATAACTTATCTGGCCTAGGCCTATGTTGAGCAAAACGGGCTAGGCCGTTTTGTGATCAACGCTAACTCCGAGAATCATCGCGTACAAAATCCGTTTATCAGAGCTTAGGTGGTCATTGACAATAAGAAAATCATAATCCAGGTTTTAGTGACAATAAAACAAAGACTATTAAACTTCGAGCCATCTCTTGGATGGGTTGGCAGACTCACCACCTCTTCCACTCAACTCATATCTCAGTAAGGCTAATTGTGATAGGATCTGTCTAAATTAGAAATAATCATATCTGTATATCTCTAGTGACGCTTATACTTGATAAGTTATGCTCATTGTCAAAGAACAAAGACCCGCCATTTTTTTTAATGAGCGCCAAGAACACCAAAAAGACGTGCGAATGTTCGCAAAAAGGAGCACGCATTGCTCTTTTTAAACTAGTATCTTTTTATGCTATGAATGCTGTCTCATGTCAATTTAAACTTAAGAATTTGAGTTATATCAAACGCCTCGACTTACCTAACCGAGATCTTATAAGCATATAATGAACACGAATATTTCTATCTTAACACACACATATCTAAACATTAACGAGGCCAACAAAGATATCACGCAGCTTTAAGTCAACAGTCATTGGACTAAAAGAAATCCATTGACTAATCGATAAATATGGCCAAACATCAAGAGATATGCATTGAGGGACTCAACTAACAGTCAATTCAAACATCAAGAGATGTACAGTGGGCCGCAAAAGTCATGACCCTTGCTTCCATGTATTTCTTATGGAAGCAGGGGTCATGACTTTAGTGGGCCACTGTACATTGAGGGGCTCAACTAAACAGTAAAATTAACACTGTATAGCCAGTAACACAGATACTAACTTAACTAATTTGGTCAA
>Ga0058701_10001777_pt1 | contig 15694 bp, 12 predicted proteins | sample AgamicOrMae_FD_97039 | JGI IMG/M metagenome (GOLD analysis project Ga0058701, IMG submission 97039) | Agave microbial communities from Guanajuato, Mexico - Or.Ma.e | ecosystem: Host-associated > Plants > Phyllosphere > Phylloplane/Leaf | place: Guanajuato, Mexico | collected 2012-06-04
CCATTGCGGAATGTCCTTGCATGGATATCCGTGCTTGGATATCAATGTGGATATCCACGCCTGTATGGATAATTGAAGACTGACATCCAAAAATCATGGATATCCATGTTGATATCCTTGGATTTTTGGAAATCCATGCATGGATTTGCTATGGATTCTCGGACCAGGGACGGTTACATCAACCTAATTTAGGTCAATATAAACTATATCAACTCAGGTGAAATGACGAGGTTTACTGAGATGAGATAGAATACCGTGACTTGACCTGGTTTAGGGACTGTCCCAATTTAAGAAACTATCCAAGCGTTATGCCGTAATGAATCCCTTCCGACATTCCCGCAGAGAGATGCAGACATGTACGGCTTGTCTATGGTCAGTTAACCGTTGTTAGTTGAACAAAGACAAAAGGAGGCTAGAATGCTGCGGTCTCATGCGCTCCTCATAACCTACTACGCCACGATCAATACACGTAGCAGGCGAGGGGACTACGGGCACTAGCGCTGGCGACCGCCCTTGCGGTCCTGCGGCGACCGTGCGGGCCCCATGTGGGTTTCGTGGCGACGCACGGGCCCGTTGCGGGCGCGCTGCGGGCGTTGTCTCCACAGGTGGCTCGCGGTAGCATGCTACCACTCCGCCCCCTCAACAAACTTCCCGACAACTTCCACTACCAAAACAGATGGCCCTTTTATAGTTTGTCTCCCTCGATTCGCTCTTTATTAGGTGATTATAACCGCAGATGGCGCTGTTCTTTGGTATATCGTAAAATCATTTGGGGCTTCATTTTTAAGAAAGACCCAGCTGGCATGTCTTTTGGCAGAGGTGATTTCAAGGCCGTTTTCCATCTACGCTGTAAACTGGAAAAGCGGAATTTATCACCTCTTGTGTTTTACCTCTTGTCAAAAAGACGAGTTAAGTGCTAGGCCTTGTAACCTAACGTAACTTAACCTGACCTAACGTAACGAACCTCATTCAATATTAACTATGTGAATTAACTGAAAACAAATCTTATGGATATCATTAAACTGGCCAAAAATTAATATCAATAAAATCATAAGTAATAAATTCGTCGCGTATTCTTGGCTAGAATGCATAGAAGTTGATCACTCTCTTCCAAAAGTCTCCAGCTAGTTCTTCCAAGATAGGCAACCATCCACACATGTAAGAAAGGCATGTAGTCTACGCTGGACTTCACAGGCGCAAGGGAACGGAGTTGTTAAATTCATATTCAGGATGGATAACGAACTCTAAAGATTTTTATTGAGTCTGCGGGAAATAATCTGCGGCGAAAAATCTGATTAAGAGGTGGGACGTTTAATATCAATGCATGCGCCCCTTATTTTGATTTATAGGAAGTTCTTCGATTACTCGAATCGAAGTCGAATTCTTACTTAAAGTTCAAATCTAACTTGACGCACTAGACTTATTGAAAGAATGTCAAACTTATAACTTATGCTCTAAAGTACTTACCCTCCTCAGTAGACCCACAATCGAACCTAAACCAGGCAAATTATGGTTTAATTTCCCTCAAGAAATTCCGGTAAAATAGAATCTATCTACATTTGACAGTCAAAATACTGCACGGATATTCTGTTTTCCTAGGTATACCACACGAATTTCTTTGTTAGCAGTTTAAATGTGTGCCGCAATTCAACTTTGTCGAGGTCAATTCCTTAGGAATCACGTTTTAATGAGACGCGGTCTATTAACACTAAAATGCTCAGTTTTTTAAAACTACAGTATTTGTTTCTGCATCTCCGTTTGTGGTGAAGTATTGATTGAAACTCAAAATTTTACTGTATAAACTTTTAAATATGTTTTTTTTTATAGGGATGCCACGAGAAAGTTTGCGCATTCATTTTTTAAGCTATTTTAACGTAATTTGTCATTGTGATACGCTAACTTTAATCAATTATTGCCAGTAAATTAACTGTCAAGGTTCTTAATCCAATCCACGTGGTGCGTCTAATTGCTACGCTTAATTAAAGCTAAGTTCATATTACCTCAAAAGATAATATGTATAGTCTTTAAGATTGTAAAGAAAATGCGCCAACAAAAGTTCATGCAAAAACTTCGCCAAGCCTCTTAAAATCCTGCTCTGTCTTTTACCGCCTTTGAATGGCTGCGTGCACGTCGAAGGAGGTTGGTTTATTTAGATAGAATTTAGTAGCACAAGTTGCATAAAAGGGGACCGCCGGGCAATCACTTGCACGGAGGGCACGCGTATAAGTATCAAGATCGAAAAAAAAAAACAGTGTCTTCTTTTTGCGTTTCACCGTAATTTAGTATATCATTATCTTATGAGCAGGGTAAACACCACCGTAGATTACGTCAGGCTGTACCTTATGTCTCGCTCAACTATTGCTCCGCTCCATTTGGCGGTGAAGAGGGAAACAGAAAAATTTGAAAATTCTTCCTTTCAAGTATTTTTCTTTAGATTTTAATTTATTAACCTTCAAAATTAACCCATAACAGCCCAAAATACTTGGTGTGAAATTTAGCTTAAGAGAAATTTGAAGGATTATGTCCGCATAAATGCGCAATTTTATGCTTTGAAAAATATCTAAATTATTCAATTTCATGTTTTTGGAGGAGTTATATTCTTTAAAATGTGACAACATTGAACTGAAAAAATCATCTAAAATAGATTTTTCTGTTGCCGAACGGCATCGCTGGGCGGTAGTGGGTTAAGTTGAACCGAAAAAGATTTGCGTCGTTATAAAAACCTACTCACGTGAGTAAACTTTCCTTTTTTTTTCGAAATTCGTTAAAAGAGAATTTCGCTGACCCTCTCTCCTAATGATGTATTGATATTGTCAAAGCACCAATGGGTAGAGGAACTTGTTGCTTTAGTTGAGCCCCTGTGCTCGGAAGATCTCAGCTGATCCGAGTCTCATCCGTCTCGCCAGAGAGACTAAATGCTTCGCAAGATAGCTTCGCTAAGATTAACGAAGCGTGGACTTTCTTAAACCGTATTTTTGATCCACCTTACGTAGCTAAGTATGTGCGTACTCAGAGGTCAGTTTCCGTATTTCAATACAGCCTATCATAAGACAAGCGTCCTATATTTTCAACAGTAATTTTAACCCATTACCGCCCAGCGATGCTGTTCGGGAACAGAAAAATCTGTTTTAGATTATCTTTTCAGTTCAATATTGTCACATTGTAAAGAATATCACTCTCTCAAAACATGAAATTTAATAATTTAGACATTTTCCAAAGCATAAAATTGCGCATTTATGCGGATAAAATCCTCCCAATTTCTCTTAAGCTAAATTTTACTCCAAGTATTTCGGGCTGTTATGGGTTGAATTGGTAAATGGTAATTTTTAAATTATACAGCATTAGATGAAGCGATAGTTTAGTAAGCATTGAGTTACGTGTAAGCCTGATACTGGGCAATTCTTACCTCCAAATGTAAACGGCATCAGGCTTGTGGCAACCGCAAGGTTCAGTTAAGTCCCTTGCACTCCGTTGTTGGTTGAGTTTGACGAGAAAAGGTGGAACTCACGATGTGGAAAATCCGACCTTCAACATTTACGATGTGCATGCGTAAAAGCGTCCTCTGGATAGTGAACCTGGAAACACCGCTGGCTCTTTCCCGTGATGGTTTCACAGCATCGCGGACTTCTAACTTTTGTGTGCAGCTTAATTATTAACAGAGGCATTACGAAGAAAGAGTAAAACGGAATGGCTGCGGTCACACTGAGGTAGGCTCTCAGATGTGATTACCCATTCAAAAACATGCGAAGAACTGGATAATCCTCGTTGGCAGGCCTAGACGGTTAAGATATTTTTTTAGCTCTTTCATGTTAACTCTGCTAATGACAAAAGTAGTTCTTACTCTGACTGATTCATGAAGGAAATGACAAGATCCTAAGAATAACGGCTCATTACTAAGTGCTTATTTGCAACGATTGAAAAGAGGTCTAAAGTTTTTCGAGTAAAACGAGCTTATACCAGAACAATTATTCGCGCCAGACTGCCTCACGTTATCCTGTGGAGTTTCGCGTCTCGATTTGAAACTAGGATTGAATAGAGCAATAACCTCGATCGAAGCGGAGCTGTCCTGAATGAGAAAAGGAATTGAGTTCTGGATGGATTGCGAAGATATTTGAGAATCTGGATTTTCTATGTCTAAGGGATCATTTTCACGAAAATGGAGACGTTGGGGGGCTTTCCTTTCACCATGTGAGCACGACCAACAATAGGCTGGACCGGACTCTCTGAAAAGTTCAGCATACCTTGCAAAAATTTCATCCGGAAATCGAAGTTATTGACCATGGCCTTAGGATTTTAATTCAAAAGATCGTTGAAAGAACTTTTGTTCAAACCGATTGAAAAGCGGTTAATTAACCCATAACAGCCCAAAGTATCTGGAGTGAAATTTAGCTTTAGAGAAACTGAAAGAATTGTTTCCATCAAAAGACGCACTTTAAAGCTTTGGAAAATCTCTAAATAATGAAATTTCAGGTTTCTAGAGGGGTGATATTTTTTAAATTGTTACAATGTTGAATTGAAAAGATCCTCGAAAATACTTTTTTTTTCTGTTTCCGAACGGCATCGCTGGGCGGTAATGTGTTAAGTAACTAGTAGACAATATGTTCTTGTCCATAATAACCTATCGTCACTGAATCCCAAGCGTTGTAAGGCATACACGGCTCTTACGAAATCAGAATAAAACATTTTAGCAGTTTAAGGCGTGATGTATTTTTTTCCTTAGAGCCAAAATAATTTTATTTTACGTGGCAAAATTTTCAATAGGGTTTCCTTCCTGGACAGTAATTTTCAATCACCCCATTTTCAACTGACATGACGACTTTTTCGACCTTTAGGAACGACTGCTAACAGCAGCTTTGCCCATCCCACATCGTGTCCGTTCGCTCTCTACAGAAATGATACATGATCTTTACATTAAACGATAAACCTTGACACCAATGCTGCAGTGACCACCCATAGCCACAATGCCACGATAGTCTGAAACGACGTTCAGCTGATGGCTTCCTTTTACGTAGCGATAGAAAACAACCAGCGACGTTAGAGAGGATACTTCTGAATACAAGTAAACGAAGTTTTGCGAAGGATATTTTATTACATATTTACGCATTGCGTGAAGGGCTCACGATCTATCGACGACGAATAAAAACGTCGTGCAATTTTAGGCTTAATTCAGGGGTCGGAAAAATCTAATCAAGCTAGAATATGTTGAGTTAGTTTTTTTTTCGTAATTGTCGTGCAATCTTAGTATCGTATTCACGCATTTATTGCATGCACTTCTGAAATCGACTATTTTTTTGCAGTGTCGACGTGTTTTGTTCGATTGTCAATTCTTGGTATTGTGGTATGTCAGCCTCACCCGAGAGTAATTTTGAAATTGACCCAGGAATATTGTCCTTTTATTGCGTTCTCATAATACTTTATTGCGAATTCTCTCGATATTGGTACCACTGGATCGTGAATGAGTTCTGGTTAGGACAGCGGCTACCGCTACACTGTTCTATATCCTGTTTTTGAAAACGTCGTGAAAGTTTTTTTTTTCCTTTTTTTTTCATGCTTGTGGACAAACCTATCTAACGGAGCGTTTCATTCCCAACGAAGCCTAGGAACATTTACATCCTGGAATGTCAGCTATCAAGATTTAATTAGCTTGAAACGTTTATAAGGAAAAAATGTGGCGTTGGCCAGGATATTTACCTGGTGCTTGGTTATTCTTCTTAAACCATGAAATACCTAACAATCCAACTCCGTCGTTTAACATTCGTAGTCTTTGTAATTATGCTAATGTTCATATTCTCCTAAAAATAGCAATGGACGATGAAATTATTACTTGTTGCCTCTCAGCCTCTTGCCTGTTTAGTGATATAAATTTACGACGGGTATTCCGTGGGTATTTTTAGAAGATTGACCGTTAGTAACAAAGGGTTCAGTAAAAAGTTTTAATCAGAATTACTATCTTTAATATTTATTACCGAATTCAGCATCTGCAATCGCCTGAGAAAGGTTAAAGACTACCCAAAACAAAAACTAATTTTACTTTGGTAAATATTAAATTTAAAAAAAATGTTTTTTATATTTAAAATTATCACGCGCTCTCCTCAGTCTAAGGTTAAAATCTATTCTAGGAGCTACTTCAAGCAACCAATCTACGATATTTCAAGCCAAAAAATCTTGATGATATACCTTGGCTAAAAACTTCGTAATGTTATTGTAGGCTTTACCAGGTAATTTTTCGCTGATTCATGTACATGTAATTTCAAGAGAGTGCGATGGGACTGTTAAGATGAGTTCGTGTTTCTTTATACCAGTGGACAGGCAGTCAAGTACAGTGAACAGGCTGCTGAACAGCCCGAGGCTCTGTCAGCGGCAGCTGACTGCTTTTAAACTGGTCTAAGCTATCAAGAGCAGCGCAGAGCGGAGGACAGCAGGCGGAGGGATCGGCCAAGTGGACACCACAAAAGAACCGTCCAGTAGGGGGCAGCACTCACCCAGTTCGCTGACAGATATTATGATGTGTTTGATTCAAACGCTGTTGCACTTACACCGTACGAATTTCGCATCCCTGGATCGAGAATCCATAGCAAGTCAATGCATGGATATCCATCGAAATCCAAGGATATCCTAATATCCATAAAAGCATGGATAATTGAAGACTGATATCCATAAAAACATGGATATCCATTTACGGATATTTATTGTTTACGGATATCCATTGCGAAATATCCATGCATGGATATCCGTGCTTGGATATCAATGTGGATATCCACGCTTGTATGGATAATTGAAGTGTGCCATCCAAAAATCATGGATATCCATGTTGATATCTGTGGATTTTTGGAAATCCATGCGTAGATTTGCTATGGATTCTCGGACCAGGGATGAGCGAATTGTATTCACGCAGGAAGAATTGAAACAGACTCCTAGTAATGACATTCTTTTGAGGTAATTTTACTCAGTTCCCATGTTTGCGAGGTTAAATGTATGCAAAAATAGAGTGAACACTTTCAATAACGGCGTGTCTTCTTCAGCAACGAGAAGACCGGTGTAACTTTTTGTGTATCAGAAATTCCGTCAAATCTTATTGATTGAATTCATATCTGATTGTTATCAAATACAATCGCAAGTTCCTCGATTGAGTTGATTTTCTCAGGCTTATTTTCGGCTACTACTTTTCACAGGGTGAGGAATTAGTGTGCGGCTCGCAAAGAGGAAATTCTCGATAGTATTAATACGCTGCGAGATGAAAGCGTTGACGGAGTATGTTTTTATTTACCCGACTATTTTTGAAAACGAAATAAGTCATGATGAGTCACTTAAACTGGTTTTCTCCGAATTTCCATATTCACGCAATTATTATGCTATTCGTCGTGTCAAACCATTTTGATTTGTCAAGGACGACCAGTCTACGTTGTTAAGTGAGAAATAGTATATTGAATGAATTTTTTATGATTGATTTTGTACTTGAGAATTTTCTGATATTTGTTTACCTCTATTATTTTTTTTCAGGTAAGAAAATAACTTTTTATGTATTGTTAGTATTCTGGAATTTTTTTTAATTCATTTGATATGCATGATAGCTTGTTCTAAAAAGGGAAATAAAAATGAATTTAAGAAAAGGTCACTGGTGTATTTGTTACGAAAGGAAATGAGTGTCGTCTTATGGCATCAGTGATATTCCATTTTTAATATTTCTGTTTTATAAAACATTCAGTGAAACAAGTTGAAGGACTAGTCATGCCTTACGATAACAAGGAATGTAACTAATATCTCTTGACCTTGACTGCACATATCAGTATCGTATATCAAATTCTGAGCTTATCGGTGCATGTAATTTTATTCAAGAATTTTCCTTCCATGAAAAAGTCGTATCCCCCACAGTTTTACTGGTAAACTTTACACGAGTTTCTACGAAAATTACGTCCTGTCATCATTGAAAGAAAACTAAAAATTGTTCGGAACTTTTTTATGGGTCAGCTTCATGTTTAATCATGTAATTATTCGTTGACATATCGAAGAATTTGACAAGGAGAATTTCAGCTTCCGCCGCACTAAACTGGGTCTCCACACACTACATGCGGGTAGAAATGTTATACTTATTAGCTAAAGAAATCTTTCATTCGGGTCGCCATTTCAGTACGCAAGGTAGAATAGATGCCTTTTAAATCAGCAAATGAATGAACAGTGGCGATCTATTTCCGTGCAAAATGGCCGTAATGGAGAGGAGGTTAAAGCTCAAGCTATGTTTATGATGGTTGGACGTAAACTAACAGCCATTATCGGTCATAAACGAGGCCAAATCGGCGCGTGTCTCTAAACAGTCTAGACACGTGGATTTACATGCCTGCTGCCTGTCAAATATTTGGGCCTAACTTAAAGCGTAAAGCGTCTCATATCCTACTCGAATTAATTATTCTTAAGAAAATCGTCATAAAACCCCCTGAGGATATTCATACGTGGTTCTGAAATGTTTACTAAGTTTTAATTTTTTACTAGGCTATCCATTATCAAATCTGCCACTCAAAGTAAAATTGAGATGTTTTTCATCTATTAAAATACTTTTCTTCAATATTATTGTATCAAAAACAGGCAGCCAATATATTATTAATCGTCAATTCTTTCTGGATTTAATAAAACGTCAGAAGTCGTTGACTCTGAATGGTGTTATATTAATTAGAAACGTCGAGAAAGGAGATTACATCAGGTCAAAGAAAAGGACCTGTCAGGAAAACTGACTCTTTTTTACGCGTAAACTTGCAAAGTTGTATGGTGAATCGTTATGAAAAGACTATGCTTTCGTGTATTATTAAAACGGACATATCCTGATATGACCGACTTGGCTTTAACAGTTCTAAACCTTGCTTTTGTTATGATGACGTCACAGGTTGTATCAAAAGGATTCTTTTCGTGCTTTTTCTTTTTGCGGGCGTCCAGCGGAACTTCCTTGTCATCCCTCACAACAACAATCACCTTCTCTTTTTCTTGTAAGACGTAGTTTCGTTTATCATTCTTTCCTTCACCTCAAACTTGAAACGTAAATACAAGAAATTTTGCGTACAAACTGTCGATGAGAGATTTAATGGATTCGCCGAATTCCACGACGAGGTATATTTCTTAGTTTGTGAGCTATTGATTTCTTGCTCCCCAAAATCCTTGAGTGAATTAGGGTTAGAGTTCAGGCTGCTGAAACTGCGACGAGATAAACTTTGCCGAGTTTCAAGTTGCCAGGAGTGGATCTCGCTTGAAGCTTGATGGATAGTTTACCTTTGTTGCCTTTTCGTAGTTTCAAAAATCTCTTTAACAAATTTAGCCGCGAGAAGTTTTCGTTGTTTATATCACCTTGGTATGACACTTTTGTTTTTACCTTGTAGAAACCTCTTTATAACTTTTCCTGAAAGACAAATCACATTTTTATTGTTTAATTAATGTTGTTTTCATTGCAAGAACAGGTTTTAGTTTTATTTCAAGTAGTTTTCACTCTATAATAAAAGACAGTTTTAATTGTAATATTTGTAAAAGATGAAGTAAACATTTTTGTGGGATCTAAACAATTTGTAGCCTCTGATTTCAAGGGAAGCACATTCTAAACAATACGATTATTAAATCAGGGGAAAAATCTCGATCGATATTTCATCCAATTAATGCTTTGAGAATATCACAAAACAGTTTTTTTTCCAAAGTCTTTCTCAAAATTTGGAAAGAAGCACTTTAAAACTAATTTATTGATCACGTATATCTTGGGAATATTTCTTAGAAATAAAACCGCGAGGAAACTCTCATAGGTAAATGAATATTTCGAAGTATGCTTAAAACATTTAACTTTATACAAAAGTGTTTTAAGTAATTGCATCATCCATTTACGATCAGAAACCATTTTTGGTTTTGTTCAAAGCGCAATAAGTACCCTCTTCAGAGGACGGAAAACTTTTACCGCCAAAACGTTAAATTTTGAACATGAATAAGGCCTCCTCCTCCATCTGGGTTTGTATAACAGATCATTGTCTGGGCGACGTCCTCCAAACAGCCTTCGGTCAAGTCTGAGGGTCTAAAGGCCACGAGATGGATTGGTTCCCCCGCCCTTAGATCGGCGACCTATTTAAGTATTCTTGTACACGTCGTCTGGCAACGTAGACAACTAGGATGTCTACCAGATTCCAGGCTGCGTTGACCACTTGCTTTATTGGTCCAGCCGATTCCTAGCACGGAGGTTTCTCTCTGACCAGTTGGAAAAGGTAAAGCACTCGCTGGACAAAGTCGCTTAGGAAATAGCTTTATCACAAGTCGGGATAGTCTGTTGTCATGTGATAGCAAGAGCGTGTTTTGAACCCCTCGCCTTGCGAATCCGGTCTACGGTTGGTGCACTTACCCAAAATCCGTTGAAGTATTCTCCGTGCGTTTCCGTATTCTGTTCTTATTACGTAGGCAGTGCGAGCTAAGGGCGTATCGGACTGTCCTCCTTTGATGCTCCCCTATTAATGATATAGAGCACTAGGCTCTAATTAGCTGAAGACTTGTATTATGCAAAAGGTGGCGCGTTGGAACGGAAAGGTATTGTAGCGTTACGGCTGAACTGTCCAAGCTCACGACGCACTTGAAATTGAGGCTTTCCTCTGCAAAGGTTTCTTCCGCCAGTAAAAAAAGAGGGCATATTTTAAAGGAGCACCTGTTTTTCGTGAGGACCTAAGCAAACGATCTTTTGAGCCAGGTTTGGGTGGGTCAGCTTTACCTCATCCTGAATTGGGTTCAGTGTGACCGGGAGTTGGAAAAATCTTTTGCCTTCCAAGTCAGAATTTCTGGTTTGAGGATTGGTTTCTCAAGTCCTTGAGGGTCCTTGGACGATGGCCGAACCGTGGAGGTGTCAGTGGAAGGTGAAGTGATTCAGACTTGCTTGTTAAGTAGGAAAGTAGGAGAAATACTTTTCCCTCCCACAAAGGGCTTCGTCTGAGGACTGTACTTGCGGTATTCAGCTGCTCGGTTGAATCCGCCGTCGGCTGAATGCTGGACTTTGTTTGCGAGGTCGAAGGAGATGTTTATGAATAACGAGAAAGAAAACAAATCTCAAGTAGAGTACAGATTTCAGGGAAACAGTGGGCATAGATGTAGGGTCACGTAATAGGGTAAGTGGAAAACGGTACTGCTATTGGCAGTCAGCGATAACGTGGTTACCGGTCAGTAGCGGTGATGAAATCGTAGCTGTCGTGCGAGTGATCACTGATCAGACAGTGTAGTTGGCGGAGAAGCTAGAGGCCTAGATATGGTAGAGAGGAGGCATTGAGGATGAAAAACCATACCGCCATCTTGTTTCCGAAGTTTCTCCGTAAGCTACAACGCATTTGACGGTCCCATGAGAAACAAAATGGCTGCCCAATGTCTCCTCTCTTGTATATCCAGGCCTCTACGGGTAGGGAGGAGAAAATCGTTTTCTTGGACCTAAGTACAGCTATCGCAACTTTTAAACGAAGGAAGGGATAATCATTGGTATGTCTGACTGCTAGAATTCATTTTGTCATTAAACCGCTTAATCCAGGGAAGGAAAATTTAATGTGAATGTGGTACTCTGACAAGTGAAAACCTCGTGTGAGTGTCAAGAAAAAATGCGGTGAAGGGCAAGGCCGAGACGTAATCCATGATGCCACGTAGCTCAGCAATTTATAAGGGCGCTACAACAAAACCACGAAACTTCACGAGTAATATACTATGTTGAAATGGTCGCGGAATAGCGCCTCTGAGCAAAGCTAACGCTTCCAGAGAATAGACGCATATTTCAAAGATTGTCATCTCGCAAACCTTCGTGCAAAGGGCACAGTGTTGAATTTTCCTCGCTTAAAGTTACTTCTGAACCCGATTTTTTAAAAGCGCAAAAGTCTCTACAGCTTTTGTTGCGAAACAGTAAACGACCTATGAAATCTGCAAAGACCAGAGTTTCATCTTAAACGCAGTCGTAACAATTCACTGTGTTCCCCCGAAAACAAAAGTATTTCAAACTTTTTTCAAACGACGGTTTGTTTATTTATTTTTGTAACTTTTATCTCATTCGCCCCAGTTGGCTCGTTTATTGAAATTTAAGAAAGATATATACGGTGTTTTCAGGTTATTGGCATAAGCTTGGTACTTGAAGAAACAATATCATCAGCTCCAAAGAATATCTCTTACAAAGCAAAAAAACAGAGCGAGTAAAAACATTGCGATTTTATTGGGAAACAACCTATTAAACTTACTGGATACGGAAAAGGACAACACACACGAGTTCTCTGAAGGCGTGATGCTGGATGGCCAACATCATACTGACATTGATTTGATGTTGTGTCTCCAATTTAGCGGTTCCGGGCCGCTAGTAAGAAGTCTTTGAAAGTAGCTAACTCAGTATGAAATCGAGTTTCCCGTCGACCTGCGCAGGGTCCCCAAGGAAGAAAGTGTTGATGAGGGGCTCTTTTGGGGTCGGGCTTGCGACCCTCTGGGTCGGGGACCCGTCGCCAGGTGACCCTTTGAGGCATGTTTGGACATAAACACTCATTTCCGAAATGACGAGCTGAGGCTGCCGTCATCGGAGGCTCGCCGATGGAAAGGCGCCTCGCTTTGCACCAGTAAGGTGATCCTAGTTCCGATCAGGATTCCGAACTGGAATCAATGGAATGCGGCGAGGTAATTCCAGTGGTTATCGGAAACCGCAGTGCATCTTTGCTATGCTCCGTTCTATATCCAGTTGTCTCTTGCAGCATATAACGAGCTGCGCAGGAAGATACGATCTCACCACTGTGGCAAACAACCAGCCAGAACGCCCTTCCACAATGTGAATTTTTTCAAAGTTTTAATAATCATTTTAACACTCTACCACCCAGCGATGCCGTTCGGAAGCTGAAAAAATATTTCAGAGGATCTTTTCAATTCTGTATTGTCAACATTTGAAAAATATCATCCCCTCTGGAAACCTAAAATTTAATAATTTAGGCATTTCCCTAAATCTTAAAATTGCGTATTTTAATGGGGTAAATCCTTTGAATTTCTCTAAAACTAAATTTCACTCTTAATACTTTGAGCTGACATGGGTTCGGAGATCTTTTAGATCTTTTTGTACCGAACGTAGTGGCTTCTCACGGGAGTAAGCAGGATTTTACAAATCCGCCTTGTAATTCGTTATTAGTTATTATTATCTCTGGCCCGTCTTAAACCTTGTTCTGTATTTTGCTCTTCAAAACGAGCGACGGTATTTTATCAAGAAGAAGATGCACGCGTTAGTTTCGTGACTCGTTTCACTGGCGTTTCCTACGGTGGCAGTAACGAGTTGTAAGATTGTTCTCTGAGCTTCCTTTGCTCGGAAAGAACCAAATGTGAGACACCACCGCAACTATCTATACAAAATTGCGTTTTTACTTCCGTTTCTTGTTTATCAGCTTTCCGAGAAGTTGAAGTTGAAGAGCTTTGAACATCCGATGGCGTGAAAACCCGTAAAACAACCCATAAACGATCGAAACTATCTCGAGCATCCACAAGACTGTGAAAAAAAGATTTGCTTTCCATGCATCAATCATTATTGTACCTAGTTTCTCAATTTATATGTCTTTCTTCCGCAGTACGAATACTCATTATTTTCTAAATTACCGATGCAACTTACCTCTAATTGTTTTGGTGTCAGCATTTTTATCAACGCGGAGTCCAACCCTTTCAGATGTCTCGACTCGTTAACGGCTTGCTTCATTAAAAATTTGCCATCTTGTGAATTTTCTCCGAAGAGACATAACGTGTGACCATTCCCTGTTCTCTCCGATTGCATTTTCATCAAATTAAATTCGTTATTTCCGAGATCCGGTTGAGAGAGACCGGATTACTCTTGCCGCAAGAATACAATCTCAACATCCACTCCAAGATTTACATTACACATATGTTTGGAATTTCCTCACAGAAATTGCATCGGCATCCAAATTATCATTCTGTGGATATTGCTCCACCATCCTGACGCCAAAGTTAATACATTCGTATGATGGTTTCCAAAATAATTGATAATATTCAGTTACTAGCAAATTATTTTTTGTCATTATCTTTTAACTGAAACACTCAGTTATTTTACTTATTTTTAACAACTCTTTATTAACAATAATTCACAATGCTGAGGACGTTTTTTTTTTCTTCATCTAAAACACTATTCTGAAAATAAAATCACCATAAAATATGTTGTTTTTCATACTAACAACCGTTAAATTTCTTTCCCTTTTTTAGGAAGTACTTATGTGGCGATTGGCCCTTTACCTGAGGATGGTGTGCCACTAAAAATGAGACAAGAAAGGAGCTTTTGGATAAAGTGATCGCATTAGATTAGCTATCCCGAGCCGGCTCTGAAAAATTCAAACGAAAACGGTTAGGAAGGGAACAAGCTTATTTTATATTCGAGGCAAGTCGCGAGTCACAAAGCCCCGGAACCCTTAAGGGGGTTTTCCAACTTTTTTTTCTTGATGTTCTATCGAAAATTATAATTCTCCTAGACGACAAACGGAGCCGCTTGGGTCATTGAGATATTGCCGAGGTTTCACGCCCAATTTTATGCCCCCCCCCTTCGCTCAAGTGAAGTGCGTTTTAAAAGCGGATTGCGGGGTTGAAATCGTGCCCAAGAAGTTCAAGCACTACAACAGACCTCTCTACATTCTTCATAACATCTTTTTGTCTTTTAGTGTTATAAGAACTGTGAATTTGACACAACGTTTCAAGAACTGTAGCGTAAGCGTTGTCGGTGCATCTCTCTCTTCGGAACGATTAATCTGCTCTTCCTGCACTGATTGGCTGCTTGATAATGGGTGTTAGTGATATGGAGCCCCGCCGTGTGGGTCACTGTCTAAATGGAAAGCATACAATGCCATCAGTGCAAGGTTCAGATTCTATCCATTCTCATGTGCAGTGGATCACTCTAACTATTTTTAACAAAACATGAAAACGTGATTCCTTCTAAGCGGCAGCAAACTGAAAAAATGAGTATTCGCTATTTCATCTCAGACTATCAATAATTGCTTCATGGTCTTCAATTCTTATGACAGTTTGTTTTGGTACATAAATGTTTTAGAATATGCATGTTAGCAAAAAGGTTCGCAATGAACTTGAAATTTCTCGATTAATTTCAGAAGCTAAAGTCAAGTGAAAGTTGCATTCTTTGTCATGCTTTATAAAAGGGGAACCACATGTAAAGAAGTCGATGTTGGCGGTCATAGGTTGAAAATATCCGAGAAACTTCTCGACACTTTTTTTCTTCTGAGGTTTTCCTCTACTTGATCATCAGCACTTTCGTTATCCTCTCTCGGCGTGCAAGGTCAAACTTTCGTGAGGACCCTTCGACGCGAGAGTGATTTGGGCCACCGAACTCTTGACCACACCGTGAAGATATATCGAGGGCATCCTTAAGGCCACACTCAAGATCCTTCAAAAGTTTCCCACTGCGTTCGCGGGTACATCAGGATGCGTCGGTATACTGACCTCGAGATTGCAAATCAACCCTTTACCGGCCAGCGATGCCGTTCGGCAACAGAAAAAAATATTTTAGGGGATCTTTTTAGTTCAGTATTGTCTCAATTTTAAAAAAATATCACCCCTCTGGAAACCTTAAATTTTATTATTTGGGCATTTTAACACTAGAACGCCCAATGTACCATTTTTGGTACATTTTGGTTTTGAGATCGTTGCCATTTCATTTCGCAATAGGATAGACCACTATCTCTAACCG
>Ga0058701_10001778_pt1 | contig 15692 bp, 4 predicted proteins | sample AgamicOrMae_FD_97039 | JGI IMG/M metagenome (GOLD analysis project Ga0058701, IMG submission 97039) | Agave microbial communities from Guanajuato, Mexico - Or.Ma.e | ecosystem: Host-associated > Plants > Phyllosphere > Phylloplane/Leaf | place: Guanajuato, Mexico | collected 2012-06-04
AAGACACGATTCACACAACTGCGCTCAGAGCTGAGGTGGTTTTCTCATCGTGGTGAGCTGCTCACCCGTTGAACTGCATGAGACCACGTGCATTCACTTCGACTGAAATAATTGTACAAAGTGTGCCCCCACACTTCAGTTCTTCCATTGACGATGGTCTGAAATATATACATTCAAGGTGAGTTAATATAATGAAACCTTCCCCTACCTCCCCATAGATGCGACCATTTGCTCCTAGCGGGCTCAATTCCATACCCGAGCGGCGTTCCCTTGGTCGAAAATGAATTTGCTCATAGAGACAAAAGTGATGATCCCAGATGAATATTTCATAATCGGTCATTTCTTACGATATTGTAGCAACATTCCCCACCTCCTTCGAACTAAAATTCGTTCATTAACTAACATTTCACTATACAACTCACTTCACCTAATAGATAACCTGATCATGGCCACCTCAGGCAAACCTAAAATTGTCGCCCCGGCAGGGTACGAAGACGGCGATAGTGATAGCGATTTCTATTATGACGACAGATTGACCAGAAATTCAGAGCCCCCTGTGAGGGTATTTTCACCTCCTGACAAGCTATCTACTTCTCTTATCGAGAAAGAGCGAAGTAGGTTCACCAGAGAAACGAACGCATTCTTGTCGGATGAGAACAACACATCGAACATGAACAATTCAGTGATAAAAAGTGCTGCTGATCCAGTTGGAATCGCCCGGCAGGTCAGGCACCTACATAATAGAGTTAAACTCTTGGAGGAGGAACTGCAAACAATGAACAATCGGCAGATATTCATGATGGGACTCGCTACTGTCGTCGCTGTTACTGGCTGCATCAAAGTGTTGTACAAATGAAGCGACTTCTGCACATGTATAGTAATCCATATGACAAGAATACTCATGAATTTAACCCTGTTACACCACTCATGATAGGGTTGATTAAATCCATGACAAGATCTCAGGCTCGTTCAGCGTCCTTATTGAGGCAGAACAATTGATAGCCCGCATAGTGTTATGAGTATAGAAACGAACAAATTTCCTCCCCGATACCGTTTATTTATTTCAGATTGATTTCAAATCGAGCCGTGCTCTATCTCCCCCCAGCCGCCTTGACCCACAACATCCTTTCTAGTTCGTGCAGCTGAGTGCATCAATTAGTATCAACCATGTTTTGATTTTTCCATATGGATAACGATAGGTTCGTGGTGCTTAGCCATGTAAGCGCCTATCAAGAAACCCTTGAGGAATTTTTTGCTCACTCTTCCTTGGCTTGATAGTGAGCAGCTTGAGATGATGACCAAGAAGGCCATCAGAATGCTTGCTAAGCGGATGAAATTCATTATTGCTCTGTCTTTATTATCTTGACAATGTTTTGAGGTTGGATGTTCAAGCTTGCGATCTTGTTTCACTATGCTGATGATTCTCTCTCGAGATATCTGATTTCTAAAGTGATTACGATTTTGTGTTCGCTCGATCCAGATACCAACTGACGAATGATTGGAATGGAAGATCTTCCTTCACTCTAGACGACTGGTGTCGATCGAATCGAATGGTTTATGGTGATGCGTCTGGAGTTAAGGTTAGAGTTGAATGACATGCCTATCGAATATATAGCAGGATTACCACTCCAGATTGTGTCACAAGCTCATCAAGAGACCGTGAACTTTTTCAAAAGATATATTTTGCCCAGGGAAGCTAGATGCTAGCTATGCGATCGTTACCTGTCATGCAATCAGAGCAGATGTCTGGAAACCATCTCGACGTAATCGATACCAAAGCGATGTCGGGTGTCAAAGTGGATGGCTGGTTTGCTTGGCGTCTCAAAGTCATTTGGCCCCGTAGCTATTAGCTGGTTAGCAGATAGGAGATGCTCAAATCAGGACATTATCACTCAAACAACGACAAGAGGAGACGAGCAGAGGAGCACATAGCTTTGAGATGAAACCTATCATCAGGTGAAGACGACCGCGATTCTGCGCAGTTGCAGACAATTTATTTGAGACAATATATCCTCACGCGACTTGCGCCCAACAGAGCCCAGCTGCTGCTACTCTTTTCCAGGCGTGTGATCCAATCACGATCACTGGATCGTAAACGGGCTACTCCACTTGCTGAATCAACCCTCAGATGAGATGATATTCGTCAATAGCGTGGAGTAGGTATCAAAAGAAGTCGATGCAGCATATAATTGTGACAGGTCTGAGCTCTCCTGGTTGAAGTCTACGTTTTTTCTTGATGTCGAAAACGAAAGTCTAATGTAGGTAGTAATGAGTAGTACACCCTCCATGTATTGCACTTTGTCGATGCTCCTCTGGGAACACTCGATCATAGTTTCAATGAATTGGATTGAATTGGAAAAGTTCTTTGATTTTCTGGCCGCCTCAAATTTGACCATACAAGCCCGGCGGTATTTGTTCAACTCGTGGCGTAGTGCCAACAGATGCTCGGGAATCTCGTCATCGGGGATGGGGCTCAGCTGAATGATTGTCCTGTCGACTAGAAAGGATGAAACTGCCAAAACTATGAGGCTCAGTTTGTTCGAGTGCTCGCTCTTGCCCGAATTGGTCAGATACGACCAGATGCCTCCGGAATTGAGAGAATCATAGAGTGCATTCAATTGCTTGATCAGCTCAAGAAGGCACTTATGGTGCGGCAGCAGCTTGGCTCTGAGATCAATGTTTTTTTGTCTTCTAAGCTGTTTAACCAGTGAAGAGGCAGTAGTTGACACATCATCAGCCTCCGATTGAGTATGGGCCGACGAAGTTTGATCCTCGCTCAGTTGGGTAGACTTGGCGTCCTCTTCCTTGTCGTTAGATGGTGAGTCCCGTCCCGGGGCGCTTGAGGATCTCATATCACTAAAGATGTAACGTTGAAGATTAGGCTCGAGCAATTCAAGCACGCGGGGTAACACCGAAGCAAATTTTGCGCTGATTAAGATATTATCATTCACGTTACCTGACGCGAATGATACGACAAATTGTGTCAACCAATGGAAGAAGCTTGACCAAATTCGGTTAGAATTACAAGAAAAAGATGATGTTGAAGAATTTGAACCTGTTGATTTGATTAAGTCGCTCGCAACGTTTCCAGCATCTGTTTGGTCACTTCCATCTGTTGGATCTGAATCAACGACTTGCCCTTTTCGCACCAGCGACTCGAAGTAAACTAGCAGCGCCAGTGGGGATTGTAACTCGACGCAGACACTCAAGTATATGTCGCTTGGTAGAACTTTCAGACAGAAACTCTTCCACACTTTCTCATAATGACCGTTCATGTTCAGATAGATTATTATCATCTCTTCAAGGGTTTCCACCAGGATTCGGCCATCACGTAATACTTGTCCAATTGCGTGCAATATCTCAAGAACAACTAGCGGCTTGTTTTTGAGCAGATTTGATCTGATGATGAGATTTGCTAAAAGTAGACGTTGATCAAAATCTAGAGATTCGCTGCTGCAACATTCCATCAGTGCCTCATATATGTACGTTTTCTGAGAGAGATCCAAATCTGATGATAGTAATAGCGGCTTGAGATCTTGTAATGTATTGTCCACTACTGCCGCTATATACTGTTTGTTCGACTTCGTGACTGACGGATGGCGTTTTATGAGATCGACTAGATATTTAGAGACAAATTGAGCGTAAACCAGTGAGCGCCTGTAGCTATCTCTGGAGACAGTCGAGTGATCTTGGTGGTGCGGCTGGTTAGACGGAGCGGACAAATCAGTGGCTGAGCTGACTTTCATGCAGACATAGCGCAACAAGTTTACGAGCAATTTGTTGTTCTGATTGTGTTCCAGATTAACAAATTCCATTCGACTCAAGATCAGATTTGACAGTTGATCGATATTTTCAACAGGTATCGAGCTTAGATAGGCAGCTTGCAACCTGTACCCTTTCAGATGATTTGATTGCAGCACAATGACTGTGGCGAATTTCTCCGCTACCTCTGGGATAGTGTCGGGGTCTTTTTCTGCGATGGCTGCGAGCGATTTCCTAGAATCAAATTGTGATATTATGTAGCTAACTAGATCAGAGATATTGTAATCCTCTTGAGTCGATAATAAGTATAGGTTCTCAAATTCGTTTTGTGTTGCCATAAGATTTGACCAGGGCAATTTTTTCAAGCATCTCTGTAAAATGGACAACTCTAAGTAGACAACTTCCCTAGTTTGCATGACATACTTGTTCAATACATGAAGAATCGATCTGAGAATGTCTTGGGTATTATCTGGAATCTTGTTTATCATATATCTTAATGAGGCAACAAAATAAGTTGCAACAATGTTATAGCTTGATTTGGCAACATTTTGGCAGTTTCTTTCAAGGAAAACCCAATCGTACCAGATTTTCATGAACTGATCCCAAATAAGCTCATGATTATCTGGATATTTCTCGCTTGTTGAGCGAATCCATACAAATGTGATGCACAACATGAATGAGGAGTAAATGTCTAAATAATCTGCATAAAGTTCTAGCAAAGTTTTGTCTGTGATGGCCAGTTGTTGTGCCATAAATTGCGAAACTCTTTGGACCAGTAAAGTGGATGATTCATAGTCAAACAGATTCTGACATTCAGCTTGTCTGACAACATCGTTCATGAAGTTCTCAATCGTGACTTCGTCATATTGCTTTCCGTCCATTGCAATCGCTGCAAAATAACCCAGTGACTGATCTTGATTTTGTTGGCCATCATTCTGAATCAGACCCAGTGATACGGCCGCCGTTCTAGATAGACCGTCTTTGATACTTTGTTTCTCCCGAATCTCGAAACCCATCAGCATCATGAAGTCAGTCCAAAGCTTGGGCGCCAACTGTTGCGCACTGGTGATGGTTAAAAATTCATCCAATACAAGAAATAGCTCTCCTTTCTCTCGCCGATCAGGTAAGGCTAATTCAGTGTGCAGATGGCGCCTGAACAAATCCAAAACTATGTCATAGCTTGAATCTGGATTCTTTCCTATGCTTTTGAATGCCGAACAAGTGGCTTTGATAAGATCATGGAACATCTGCTTGTTCGGAGGTTTGAGTTTTTCTAGCCAATCGTTCAAGTCGAATTTACTAAGAAGTACAAATGTAGCTGTAGGGCCTATGTCATTTAGGCGCTCTTTGGTGACCATGTGGTATAATTGTAGGAAGCACTCGTTGGAACAGGCGACTGGTGTCAAAAAAGGACTGAACAGTTGAACGTAACCAGGGTGCTTCAAACAAATACCCAAGAGCGAGATGTTGTAGGAATCTATCTGATCGGAAGTGGATAGTATTTCCAATGTTGTTTTGAGTAGGCTATTGGCCACGTGATAGTTTCCGGAAAAATGATCGAAATTCACATCTTCAGCGATCCAACTCAATAAGCTTTCGATGATTCTTCGAGATTCCGCTGGATTCTCGACGAGTCTCTTTAGATTTTCTTCAATGATCACAGTCGAACTGATGGACCGATTTCGTGGCATCATAATCAACTCGCCTATTAACTCTTGGCACTGCCTGCGTCTATCTTGAATACAATGACTTTTCCTGTCATCTAAAGTGGCTTCCTCAACTTCGATCCTGATTCTAGCCGGACCTATGCACTCATCGCCGTCACGACAACGAACAACACGAACAAACTCACGTTTCTTATTCTTGTAAAGCTTCTTAACTAGCTCAACAATCTCTGATTTTGTCCTTCCAAGCTCGTTGATGTTCATAGTGAATATGTTGGCCTCTTCAAATACATGATTGAAGTTTTTCCTGATTAACTCAAAAATCTTATCAAAAGAATCATCACCATCTTCAGGAGCTGGAGTGCTGTTTCTCAGCGGCCGACGTAGCTCGTCCTCGGCTTGGCTGGCTAGAGTTGAGTTTTTTGATTTCTTCGGTTTAATTTCAGCACTATGGATCTTGTGCCCCTCAGTGGAAGCATTCTCACTGACGCTGTCTTCAGCATTAGTCAACATCAATAGAGAGTCATCAGCAACACTTTCAACAAACATCATGCCCTTGATTGAGTGGTCATAGTTCAATCTGGTCACAGCCAACCAAACTTGCATCAAATCTCGATTTCTAAGGCGAACACTTTCGAGGTCTATATATTGCATGCATGCATCGGAACCACTCAATTCCATCACAGTCTTCAACAAGGGCACTAGATAGTCCTCACTCAACCTATCCATATCAACATAAGCATCGCGCAGTGATGAATCCTGTATCCATTGCTTATAAGCTAAGTATAATTTTGCGAGCGACGTTTGTTTCTTAAACAGATGATAGTTGATCAGTGAATCGAGACGAATCTTCAGAGTGATAAGAGTGTCTTGCTGAACTAACTTGGAGCCCACTGATGTGCCATTGAGGGAGTTTGCAAAATAGTTGAGGAAAAAGTTGTACCAAATCAGTGGACATAAAGGATGGCTAAGCTCGGATTCCATTATATCAAATATTTGTCTGATCCACGAATTAATGGGCAGTATTGATTTAAGAAGAGATGCATTAACTTGCGGGCAAACTCTCCTGATGGCAGAGTCTAGGTTAGCTGTCTCGTTACCACTCAGATAGCTGACAATATCCTCCCAAATCTTTTCCAATCTAAGAGTATCACATTCAGTTGTCACCCAGCGAAGCCAGAAGTAAGCTTTGAATTTTTGGGATAGTGCATGAAGGGTTGTGATGAACTCTCTCCTCGTAGTGTCGGCGTTTGTCGGGTTTGAAACCAAGATTGATCCGAGCCAACCACTGCCCGATTGATGTGGAGAGCTGTCTTTTATCACATAAGCGCAATCGTAGAATTTGTGGATAATTTCCATCCTCTGTGTGGCAAAATTAAACTGAACCAAGTAGTCCAAGAGACGAGCAACACCATCTAGGCTCACCTCATCAGTGGAAAACCAGGAGGCTGATATCCTTCGCGTTAAGATGCCGGCGACCTCCAGAAAGACATGGATGTAGAATTGAGATAGTTGCAGCTGTCTGAACTGTTTCAATTTGTCTAACTGTGACATTATTAGAGAAGCAACTCGCGTTGCATCGAACTTATTGGTGACCAGGGCGTTAAAATAGTCCAGACATTTCGAATTTCTAACCGCTATTTCTTCTAGATCACTGAGATGGCAGACTGTGAAGAACTTCATCACCAAAAGACTGGGTGTTGTGTAGCCCAAGTTGACGAGATTATTCATATGGATGAAGCAATCGTCAAATTTATCTGCTTGCCATGTGGAATCAGTGATCATGAGATACACGAAGGAAGCCATCGGGTTTTGTATCTTCAATCCTTCAGCCAATAATAAGCACTCAGAATCTTGTAGAGAGGGAGTAGGATGAAAGGAATCATCAACTAACACCGTATTCCTGACTGAACGGCTAGTTCCAGATCTCCCCTTCAAGTCGTTCCAATCAGTCCCAGGCTGATTTAAAATATGCAGCTTCAGCCAGAATATTAACCGCCAGATCCATAGGTAAAATTGCTTGTATCTTGAGTCGACAGCCAATTGTAGGAGATCGTATTGAAGCTTTGAATCCTTTTCAGAATAGAGGTCACAAAATCCGACTTCAACGAGAGATCCTAGACTCTTGGGACCGAAATCGCTACCTTCCGGTAGGTGCCTGATTGATGCCTCGTAAAGTAGTAAGGCTAACTTCCGGCGCATCTTTAGATCAACGCAAAGCATCGAAGTGTTGCGCGAGCATCCGGATATTACGGAAACCGATGTCTTGCGACTTAGGTTACCTGGACTCTTCACTGGGCACTCCGAAGAATCCTGTGGGGCCTCTGTGCTATTCAGCAATATCTTCGTCAGGACTATTCGTGACACTTTGTTGAGAGATGATTCTGTGGGGTAATCAATCAACCATTTAGATAGTAAATCGAGCTCCCTCTGATTGCAAATCCACCCTCTGAAACTAGAGGCTTTCACCAGTTCTATCACATGCTCACCAAATTCTTCATCCAGCAGGACTTGATCTAAATCGGACACCAAGTCCAAGTAGAGACTGATTAGCACGGGAAATTTATCAGCAGATCTGACCAATGACTTGATACCTATCTTGGTTATCTTCTGTCGCAATGCAGGATATTTGAATGACAAGTTGAAAATTTCAGTTGCGATAAAAAACACCAATTTGGACTCAGATCTTGTTCGAGAAAGTAGCATGCTAGTTATAGATTTGATCAAATAGCTGCATTCCCCTGGAGGAGAATCCTTCACTTTGTTGACGAACAAATAAACTACTGATTTTTCTCTGAATTTCTCCATCCAGTAGTTATCACTATGATAATCACAGGAACTTATGAAGGCGTTATGATAGAATTGCCATAGGATATGCCATAACATAGGCTCCGACACTTCGCCAAACCACTCCACAGAGAATTCGTACGTCAAAGAGTTTGGTGATGACTGTAGCTGAAACGATTTGGATGGCAACTTGGTCGAATGATTAGGTGGCGTGATCTCGGCTTGGTCCTCTTCAAATCCTTGGCTCGACATACCAGCAGCTTGGGACAATTTTGAAAAAGCGTTTCTCAAGCTGTCCCTCCCAATCCAACTCTGATGGGCGGCCTCGGAGTTCCCACCGGTGATTTCACAACTAGCCTCATCAGGTTGCTCGACACGAGACAAATGTCTCCAAATTCCCGACTGCCTCAGCTCCAGAATTATTAATATTGATCTAAGTATGAAATTGTCGTACTCGACTTGCAGTCTCATCAACAAAGCATCATCGATGCCCCTGAGTCTATTTTTGAATTCAGTCCACTTCTCAGACAAAATTATGACCGTTCGTCTCAACTGTGAGCTTAAATACTCGATCAGACTTCCATACTGTATACTGTTGAACGTCTCTAGTCCAATTTGATAGGTTTTGATTATAATGGTTCCTATAGTGAGCAATTTGAGCATAATATATTCATAATTTTTATCTGTCTCCACTCGAGTTTCGTCATCTCCATGTGCCAAACATTTTTTTACATAGGAACGGAATATCTGTGCTATTGGTATCCTGCAACAAAATCTTATCACATCTGACTCGGATAAAAGGGTTAAACTTGAATCTAAATCTAATTCTTCCGTACAAGAAAATCGTGGATCAACAATTGACCAATTTTCAGTATTTCGTACAATCTTTTCCTCACGCTCCTCTGATTTGTCATCCATTGAAGTTGTAGCAGATTTCGTAGAACCCATTTGACCAATTCTATGTTTCAGGCTATTAAAAAGCTCAGTCAATAAAGCCGAACAATGAGTGATATATTGCGGAACTGAGTCGAAGTTCGAAACTTGTTCAAAAGGTTTGCATTCTATTAGTTCGTGAGACCAGTCAGCAGTTCCAGCCGGGCCCCTTGATAACAACGATACCAAAAGCTGGTAGTTCTCGGTCGTATTCTCCTCTAGTAATCTTCTAGCTAGAGCGCAAAACCAACCACAACATTGTGATGCGAAGCTCGATTTGCACTCACTCAGATGTCTAATGAACTCGATGAGAGTTGTGAGCGTAGACTTTAGTTTAGATCGTCTTAATTCGACGTCTTCGATATGGTAGGCGATGGATAATTTTGTTGCAATCCTGTTGCGCTTCATTTGGCTCTCGTAAGAGTAGTAGATATACTCTTTAGATATTGTCTCAGTCAGCTGGGAAAAAGTTGAAGAGAAAGAGACCAGTTGCTTGGGGTTAACAAAGGCTTGTTTATATTTGATTGTTGCCTCGCATATTTTGCCGTGTTGGCACATGGCAATTTTTCTGGTGGATTCTTCTTTGAGATTCCAGGCCATGTCGACATGCTCATGGGCAGTCGTGAATAATGTCTTGATTTGATTCCGGAGCTCCGATAATCGACGTCTAAGTTTCTCGTATTCATATAAATCATGATAGATTTCTTTATCGAGCTCTTGGTGCTGATCACCCTCATTCTGTCTTGAGGCCAATGGACAATCCAAATCAGGATGGAGTAGATAAAGCTGGTCGAGTGTAAAAGGCCTAATAGACTTGAGCTTGTCGTATATATTGCTGTCATCCTGGTCTTCATCTGAGGAATACATAGTGAGAATCAGTGATCTAACATTAAATCATTGAACGATATGGAATGTCACGGTGATTGTTGAAGGAAACGATTGTTTGGCGTTCCACGATTTAAAGGGAAAAATTTTGTTTTCATGAAAAGTGCACTCCAGTGCCTGCGGTGGAAGTTCAGCAGGTCAGGCTCAAGCTTGCGCAGCTCAACAGTGTGAGACAACCTGATGTCATGAAAACCAACCTCGACATTAACGAAGTAGGGGACTTTTGATATGATCTTTTGAATAGATTAGACATCCGGTAGTCATAGAGCCCAAATTTGAATCAGGATAGTCTGGTGGTGAAAATGCTATGACCAACAATCGTGGGCCTCGCATCGACTATTCCCTTAGTTCGGGATTCTGATCGGGGGAATTTTATGTCTGATGGGAAACTAGTCGGTCAGGCTACTAGTTTCTCACGTCAAAATCGAGCTTACCATTACACCGATCAGTAAGGATATCGAGAAGTATACTCAGCTCCAAATTTGATGTCCGAGTACGTGAAGACCCGTTTGGGCGCCAAATTGTCTAGCACAAAGGCTCAGCCATTGCCGAATCAGAATCTTGGCTCGTGCAGAGCGCGTGCCAGAGCAGAACAACTCGGCATTGCTTCCACGCCCCATCTTTAGGAATCCTCAACAGATTTTAGGTCCGACAAGACCAAATGATTCCGTATTTGTCAATCACCTCTCATTCATGCTAAAGACTACAGGTGGTTTGTTGAAATCTTTTATCGTAGGCGGGCCATTACATAAAGCACTAACTAACAAGATACTTATCATACAAGTTAGAGCGGTCTCCCACCGTCCAAGATTGTTTACCATTCATAGGCGAGCATCATCTCATCTGAAAATGGTGGCTTCACCGGAAAAAACAGCGAACTCTTATGACCCTATTATTGATGCAGGGTGGAAAGAGGGGGAGAATGTGCCCTATCTAGCTCTGGCCAGGACGCTAAAAGAAATCGAGAGCAACTCATCGCGACTGAAAATGATTGAAATACTGGCAAATTTCTTCCGGTCTGTGATACAATTATCTCCTAAAGAATTAGCAAAATGTATTTATCTTATGCTAAACCAGTTAGGCCCAGCCTACGAGGGTCTGGAATTGGGATTGGGCGAGTCAATCATTATCAAAGCTATTTGTCTAGCTACCGGTAGGACTGAAGGCCACATCAAGACCCAGTTGAGAGAAAAGGGTGATCTCGGGCTTATAGCAGAATCAAGTAGAGTCAATCAAACTATGCTATTCAAACCAAAGCCTCTGACCGTCGCGATTGTTTTTGATCGTCTCAAGGGTATAGCAGAGATGAAAGGTCAATCCGCGCAAAATAAGAAAGTTGAGAAGGTTCAATCCCTCATCGTTGCATGTCGTGAATGCGAAGCTCGTTATATTGTCAGGTCCTTGTCCGGAAAGTTAAGAATTGGCCTGGCCGAGCAGTCTCTTCTAGCGTCCCTGGCTAGAGCCTTCTTGATAAATGAAAGTTATGTCAAAAAAGGCAAGAAGTTTAGCACAGACGGTGAGAAATTTAAAGCCGAACTAGATGAAGCCGTAGAGCAAGTCAAATCCGCCTACAATCGTATGCCTAACTACGATAACCTGGTGGAGGTTCTCCTGGACAAAGGTATCCAGGGTCTGGAGGAGGGTTGTCAATCTATCATCTTGGTGCCTTTGAAACCTATGTTAGCACAGCCTTCAAAGGGGACCGAGGAAGTTTTAAAGAAGTTCAGTGACCACAAGTTTACATGTGAGTTCAAGTATGACGGTGAAAGAGCGCAGATTCATGTAGATAGCTCCGGAAAGGCGGCTATATTTAGTAGAAATCAAGAAAATACTGCTGGAAAGTATCCCGATATACTGAGAGAGATCAAGAATTATATGAAGCCAGAGACAAAGTCTTTCATCTTGGATTGCGAATGTGTAGCCTGGGATATCGAAGAGAAGAAAATTTTGCCATTCCAAGTCTTGAGCACACGAAAGAGGAAGTCTGCTGAGGATGAAGAAATGAAAGTGAAGGTCTGTCTGTTTGCATTCGACTTACTTCATTTGAACGATAAATCTCTCATCAAGTTACCTCTTTGCGAAAGGAGGAAAATTCTGAGGGAAAGCTTTTTAGAAGTGCCTGGTAAGTTCATGTATGCTCAGTCGAGAGACGTGGAGTCGATCGAAGATGTTCAAGAAGCGCTTGATGAGGCCATCAAAGGTCAGTGTGAGGGCTTAATGGTGAAGGCTTTAGATTCGACCTATGAAATAGCCAAACGGTCTCAATATTGGCTCAAACTGAAAAAAGACTACCTGCAAGGAATTGGTGATACCGTGGACGCTGTGGTCATAGGGGCGTACTACGGAAAAGGTAAGCGAACAGGAAATTATGGTGGGTTCTTGTTGGCATGCTATGATGACGACACAGAGCAGTTCCAGACTGTGTGTAAATTGGGAACCGGTTTCACAGACGAAGATCTGGAAACTCATACGAAGTTCCTCAAAGAGCATGTCATCGATAAACCCAAGCCATACTATGTGTACGATGATACGCTCGAACCGGATGTTTGGTTTGAGCCTGTTCAAGTCTGGGAGATGAAATGCGCCGACTTGTCTCTCTCACCTATACACCGCGCTGCCTTAGGTGTGCTGGAGTCCAACAAAGGCATATCTCTCCGCTTCCCGAGATACTTGAGAATTCGAGATGACAAAAAACCCGAAGAAGCCACGACCGCCGAACAAATCGTCGAAATGTACAACAATCAGGAAATATTGCAGAACAACGCGGAAGGTGAATAGTGGTCAAATAAATGGATGATTTGGTGGTCTTGTTTACAGGTTTAATTCATCATTGTTGAGCTGGAACTCCATGATCGCCTTATATCACGTGTCGTAAAACGACAAAGATTAGCTTGTTCAAGATGCGACATATTCTATGGCGAGAGCGATGAACCACGGGGTTTGTTTTCAACCAACTTCGTTAGAACCTTCTGTCACTTCAATCTCATCTATAATCTAGATGAGAAGATTGGGGGAGAATTTTATTGGAATGAACCGTCAAAATTGATCCAAGATGGGTGCGTGGTGAATTTAAGTACTCATGTTTCCGGAAGCGTTTAGAGGTCGGTGTCGAACCATGGCTCGTTGGGCTGTGGGACAGCCTGTAACTGTGATTGATTGTGTGGCGGGTGCAGATTTGAATTCTCTGATTGAATTGGCTGCGCATTCGTTCCATAATCGGAGACTGGGATATCATGCTGAGTCATGTAAGCCGTGGAAGAAGTATTATAAATGCTTTGTCGATTGTTATCGGACTGCAGAATTGGCACAGCCTGGATCTGGCCTTCGACATTATAGACCGAGGGCATGTCTTGATTAGGCGCTTCAATCCATCGCGACTGATCTTGTGGCTCACTTTGAAATAGGGTGTTGATTTCGTTAGACAAGCGTTGCGTGTATTCTGGTGTTTTATCACCGGATACAAGCGATAGTAACAGGGCAGCACGTTGCCTAACTGCCTCACTAGGTGATGCAACCAAATTGGAAATGATTTGAATTCCCTCAGCTGTATTCATGCTCTGGGCGATTTCCACACTCCTGGCAAACTCAGTTAGCAGATCCAGTGTTACTAAAACAAGATTCTCGTTTTCATTGTACAGAAACGAAATGAGTGTCGGCAATAAGCTCGTAATATCCATCATTGACCTATTCCTGCTATCAATGGCCAGTGAATGCAATGCAGCAATCACACTTTCTACCACCCTCTCCATTCTGATACCAGCTATGTTGTTGGCATCGTGAGCTGTTCTCTGTAAAACTTGATAAGCCTCGTTGAATATGATCGTCAACTTCTGGATGATTCCCAGATCCCTTAATGCATCTGAATTGCTAGGGTTTGAGGTTAGATTTTTAACTAAGCCGGCACATGCTGTCAAAAGTGGCCAGTTACCAGAGGGGACGAGCAATCTAAATACATCCGGTAAACCTCCATGTATTCTTATTGCATCTTGAGCTAGAGTGGCATCCGAATGACCGTTCGTGAGATGTCTGAGCGCACATATAGCTGGCTCGATGATCTCATCACGATCACCTGCGTTTCTTAATGTTTGGACGAGGGCCTGAATGCCACCAAACTTGCAAACAAAAACTTTGTTACTCGGGTTGTTGCAAGTCAAATTCGACAGAGTACCCACAGCACATGTAACCATGTTTATATCGTTTCCATCAAGCAATTGTACAAGTCGCTGCAGTAGTGGCTCTAGATTGATCTCTTTGGTTGCGCCATCACTCAGATTCCTTAAAGCCCACAAGCACTCTTGTGCCAATCTTTTGCTGGGATGATCTAAGCACAGTGCTAAGGCTTGCATTCCGCCAGCCTGAATGAGGGCTGGCTTATTGCTAGAACAAACTGATAACACCTTAATAACTCTTGTGGTCGTATATAATAGTTTTTCATAGCTATATGAATGCAATATTCTGACTAACTCAGCAGGTCCACCACTTGCAAGAATGATGAGCTTGCCTTCTTGGTTGCCATATGCGAGCAGATGAAGACAATCTGCAACTATTGCGAGAAACTTGAAATTGTCTTTCTGTAGCAGGTTAACCATCTTCTGCAGGCCGCCGTTTAGACGCACGGTCATCTTTGCGCCCTCCTGGTGCAGTAGAAGGTTATGTAAAGTAATCAGAGCATTAGATACCACTGCATCAACAGGAGAACTGAGAGCATAAATCAATGCCTTGATACCACCGGTTTTGAATATGGCTAGTAGGCCTTGTTGCTGCTCAGACAAACTGTTCAGAATCTCAGAGGCAAATTTTGTAGTTTCTAAGTCATTCGAGCCTTCAAGTGTATGGAGTAGTGCCTTCACAAGAGGAGCCGAGCTACATAGAGCGTGTCTCGACGCCTCCTTGCGAGATAACTGATGGACCACCATTGCCGCCTGACTGACTACAACTTGGTCCTCGTCATTAAGTAATTTGATTAGCTCAGGTAAGGCCCTAGTAGCCAACTCGGCATCGTCTTCATAATTGATGAGGTTTACTATAGAGTGAACCAGCACTTGAGATGGCTCAGCTAACTTTTGAACTGCTGTTTGCTGATGGTCAAACTGTGTCGAGGGGATTGTTGTGTCATTATTTATGGAATCCGGGTACATGGCAGCTGCTACTCTTTGATTCGTCGTCGAGCGAAGTTGGTCGCCAATATTGTCCACATGGTTCCCAGCAGCGAAATTATTATAGACATCTCCTGTCTGGTCATAGTAGAGGTTTGAATGCGTCTGTTGTTGTGGGTGACGTCCAACAAATCCATAGGAGACTGAAGAATTATTCATTTGTCCAAAAGAAATCTGTCTTTGATGATCCTGCATCTTTAAATGATAATGCTCTTCAATGGAGCAGAAATTAATCTTATATTTGATATCTTGATGAATGAGTCTTTGAGATCGGGTGGTTGCGAGAAGGTGGGTTCCTGATGCAAAGGGTCACGCAAGTTGATTGTTAGTCCGACTATTGTTATGTGTGTTGTGACCATCTGGGATAAACCGAATTGAGGACGCCTCTTGATAATTATCGACGGCGAAAAGTCGCTGTCGGCTAATTTATTTGTTTTGTTATTTTTCGTTCAATGAGCTTACGACACCGCCCTGAAAAGTAGGGGATTTTCTGGAATAACCGGGA
>Ga0058701_10001779_pt1 | contig 15689 bp, 13 predicted proteins | sample AgamicOrMae_FD_97039 | JGI IMG/M metagenome (GOLD analysis project Ga0058701, IMG submission 97039) | Agave microbial communities from Guanajuato, Mexico - Or.Ma.e | ecosystem: Host-associated > Plants > Phyllosphere > Phylloplane/Leaf | place: Guanajuato, Mexico | collected 2012-06-04
GGCGGACCTGGTCCGCGAGCAGCAACGCGTTGATGCGGTATAATATACACGGAAGGCAAACCGCCTTCCGCCACAGAGAAGCTGGGAACGGATGAACCGTGCAGAGTTCCGGCACCAAAATTTTCTTCTGCTCCAAGTTCTCTCGTTTGGCGCGCTTTGTCTCTTCACTGCTCGTTGGCAACGCTACGCCTTTGCGGTTCACGTACCTACAAAACGAAACGAGTTCCCTTCCCTTTCTCCTCGGGTAAAAAAAAAAAAAAAAAAAGATTTCGAGTTTACCTTGGAGTAAGAAAGTTCAGTCTTGCCGATGTGTGGTCAACATCAAGAAGAGGTTGCTCTTGGTTTTGGATGCGAATACCGTACTTTTTGAGGTAATACTCTTGGAATGAAGTGTACTCTCCGGAACTCGGGAAGGAAGAAGACGGACTGAGCTGTGTGCAAATCTCAGCTACGTAGAAATACTGGACAAAAACAGAGAGAAACGTCAGACCTGAGAGCGCCAAATTTGAAATAAGAAAGAAAAATATCGGTACCTGAGGTTGATCTTGATTTCGGTACCACGGCATGACGACAGCATCCTGATATTTACTCGCATCAAACTGGAAATTTTCCCTATCGTCTTCCGATATTGGCTCGGGATTCAAATCCCTTTTAGCGTAGATTCGGTCTAAAAATTCCCAGTCTACTTCCACTTGATCCACACCTTCGTCTGAAACAAATACAATACATTTATTTTCATCTCTTACAGATAGCCCGTGCTTCACTGTACCGGTACTCAATTCTTTATACTGATTGTCGATATTTAATGCCCGAAAAGTTTACGACCAGAAACTAACAAACAACACGAAACCGTATCTAGTTACGGGCATTTAAGTAAACCATCCTGTTAAAGTTGGTCATCATATGAAAGTGTCGATTGAAATACTTGCTTTTTCTCGTTGGGACTATGAAGTAGCTATTTTCCGCTGCGTTAGGATCAAAAAGCATAAGATACTTTTGAAGACGTAAAACGCTAGTGAACGTGTAGTTGAGAAAAGCTACAATTTTTTCGATGTGTTCCTCGGTAAGCTGTACGGCAGGATGCGCCAGTTCCAACGTCACTTCAACCTCCCCTGACCGCGTAAAAATCGGAAAAGGACAAATCTAAAAAAAAAAGAGATCTCAGATCGTGCAAGAATGATCACCCAAGAGGTCACGATTTCAAGACATGTCTTTCTCGTAGAGGAGTCCATGAGAAGGGTGACAAAACTTGTGATTTTCGGCGATTAGTGTATCTTACCTTGGAGATCCTTTTTAAGGTTAGGATGCCGAAGCCTTGTGGACTCTCTTCCGGAGGGTAAATCTTGCGTCCTCTCGTATTCTGCTCTTCCGGTAAAGGACACGTCAGTGTCATGTTGACATGGTAAAGGAGACAGGACGCCCCGGCGAATGGTCGGCAGTCGGTTAGCACATCGGCGACCTGATGGAAAACACTCTCATCATCTTTGCATGTCATTTTGAATGGAACTGTCCCAGACATCAACTATGCTTATAGTTTTCAATAGAACATCATCAAATTTGCATGTCATTCTGAATAAGCTTCCCCAATTCATGAACTTGACCGTTGAGTTCCCAGAGTATGCTTAAAAATTTGCGATCAAAAACTTCCGCATTTATTTTTATTAACCCATGACAGCCCATAGTATTTTGAGTGAAATTTAGCTTCAGATAAAATAGAAGGTTTTTTTCCATTAAAATACGAAATTTTAAGCTTTGAAAAATGCCTAAATTATTAAATTTCAGGTTGCCAGAGGGGTGATATTTTCTAAATTGTGACAATACTGAACTGAAAAGATCCTCTTTAATATTTTTTTCTGTTTCCTAACGGCATCGCTGGGCGGTAGAGGGTTAAACCGATTCAAATTTCCGACAGAACATGTTGAAAATTCAGTGGCTGAACAAAGCTGCCCCTTTTTTTAAATTAGCGCAAATATACTCCTTCAGGTTGATGAAGTTTCGTTGACTTTAAGGTAATACGGAGTGAAAACAATTTTTTGAGACTTAGCTAACTACTCTTCAGGACTTATCTGCGAGTCGAAAAGAGACTTTGATTAACTCGCTTGGTATAGCTTACCCTTTTATAATAGTACTGTCTTCGTTTAGTGGTCCCCGGCCTGGGTTCGTCGCTGTCCACAATCCATTTGTCCTCGTCGGGCAGCGGTCCCCAGTCGGGCCCGCCGCAGCCGCTGATGGCCTCCTCGTTCGCCAGCCGGAAGCTTTCCTTCCCGATGGGGCAAAGTTTATCGTCGATTTCTCGACACTTGTGGAGGACTTTGACGGTTTTTAAGGCTGTGAGACGACGGGCTAACACTGGGTTCGGAACAGCTGGGCCCTACGATCACAAATGCTATCAATATTAATTCGATATTACGAAATATGTTTCAAGGTGGCTGTCCATTGGCCGGAAGTAACTCGTTTTCCAGGTAAGAAAAGCGCTGATGTTTTACTTTAACAGTAGAAAATTAGTGGTTGACACGACGAACGAATCGATGGATGAAATTACCTTAGCTTGAGTTGAACTTGGTTTGCGAAATACCGAGATGAAATTACTTTTGTTTGCGTTGAACTTGGTTTTCAAAACACTAATAAAAAATTGCTTTAGACCAAGTCTAAGTTAACCTAAGTTACTAATATACCAAGCTAAACTTTGCTAGTGGTTCCAAGAGTGTAGCTTAAGTTACCTTAAGTTTAGGTAAAAGACACCCTTTCGAAGTATGAAACACGATTTTCATGACATTCTCTGACGAGAGGCAACCCTGTTCACGTCCAAGTATCGGTACTTACAACAATGCGTTGCTTGACGGGGGAGTTGATGGGAAGACGAAGGGTACACGTGTGAAGCGTCACACCATCTTCTGTCACGCACGAACTCATCCACCAGATGGGCGTAAGTCTTGTAAAAGTATCACTGGGTAATTTGGCACAATAATGATTTACTAGCGATATGGCATTTCCGAGATTGGCACACGCGCTAAAACCATCGGCAGAGTTCGTTTTGTAAGGCACTATCACATCACTGTACAAATCTGCGTCCTTCTCCATGTCCTCCAAATCCTCGTGGTTTCCACACTTTTTCAATAACACCTGCAACAATCAAGGCGCAAAATCTCCTTTACTGAAGCAACAATGTCCTTGCGTCGTAGTTTTTTTATTCCGACAACATTTTTCCTCGGATGCTGTCCTTCATTTCAACATTTTCCCTTGGAAGTTGCTCTTAACAAGCTGCTATAAACTTTCTTTTCAACTCTTGAACTTGATTATTGGGATCTTTGCCTACCTTCTCGATTTCTCTCAACTCGGCTAGCTGACTGATGAATTCCGAGCACATTTCTTCTTCGATGAGCATGACGAAATTCGAAAGAGGAGCTCGCGCGCGCCCTTTGGAGTGAACGTAGGAGCGGTAGGCCAACGGCGACGCCTGCGGTGGCTCGAAGCGGACGACCAGGTTGCAGCGCGGCATGTCGATCCCCTCCTCAAGCACCGAAGTCGCCACCAAAAGGTTGCACTCGTGCAAACGGAACCTGCACCACCATTCCCACTTAGAACCGCTAAAGACTCACAGCCCACTAGACGGTCCGATTCGTTACCTTTTGAGTACTTCCTCTTGCTTTTTGTGCTCGATCTCGGCATCCCTAGGCTCCGTCAACGCATTCGCAGTTTTTTCCACGACGAACTGGACCCCGAGGTATGACAAGTCCTCGTCGAATTTCCGGACGACCTACGAAAACAGCGAATTCATTAACGATGATGCATTTAGTAAGGAATGAAATAACAGGTCATGGGCAACTTACGTTGAGCAAGTAATAGAGGATCTTGGCTGTGAATTGCCGGTGGACGAAGATGATACCGCATAAGGCGTCAGGGTCGAGCTGGTCGTGATGAATTCTACCTTCTCGGCGCTGCGGCCCTGCTGAGTCACCTTGAGCGCCTCCTTGCATTCCACCTCGTCTTGTAAACCTGAAAACAGAACTTATTGAAGGCTTCGCGGAAATAGCAGAGATAAAAGCAAAGGGAATGCTCACCTTCCGCCTCTACCACGCCCTCTTCCTCTCCCCCTTCCGGTGAATTCGAAGTCTGGAAAAAAAAGAGACACACGTATTACTTAATGGCGACGCATGGAGGGATGGAATCCTTCCGCCCAAAAAGCGGTGAGCAATGAAAAATCGGTGACTTTTCAAATGGGTACCTCTAGCGCCAGAAAGTTTTCTTCCACAGGCAGAACAGCTATCCCGTCCGGCAGTCTTGGTCTCAACGTCCCCGTTTACGACTGGCCGACTTATTGCGGTCTCACTTTCGATTGGCTGATTTTCAGCTGGTTCCTCCCCCACTCGCTCATTTCTGACTGGCTGACTTTTGGCGGTCTCACTTCCGAATGACTGATCTTCAGCTGGTTCCTCCCCCACTCGCTCATTTTTGACTGGCAGATTTTCTGTAGTCTGATCTTGTTGTTGACATTCGACAGGCTGAATTTCAACCGTCTGCTCTCCAACTAGCTGCTTTCCGACTGGCAGGTTTTCTAGTGGCTGTTTTACGAGTTGCTGACATTCAATGGGTTGACTATTGACGGGCTGATTTTCGATGGAGTCCTGAGGTGTGTGCGTGAAGGCTAGATCGTCCATCGCTTTGGTAACGGACTCCAAACCATTCTGGCCATCTTCAAGTCGCGCCAGATCTTCCTTAATCACTTGTTTGTCACTTGGTAACTCTATTTTATCACATGGTCCCGTGGCAGGTACATCGTCACTGAGATCACTTTTGCTTTCCAAAGCTTTATTGGATGCTTCACTACAAAGTTGACACTTAGCTTGGTTTGACTTAGCGGGTTTGAACTGTTTTAAGATCTCTAGCAAGCGAAACACTTTTGGAGAAGAGAATTGATAGATGCACTCTAGTTCGCCGAAAGGCTGGAATGCATGCTCACATATAGCTCTGCAAAAAAGAACGGCACAGATTTAATTTATGAAACGACCGCATTGGGAAAGAAATACCGGGATATTTCAGTACCTTATTTTCACTATGACGGACGACACCATACATAGTAACAGGAAGTGACGTTCGTAAGGCGTTTTCACTTTGAGCTTTTCTAAATGGCTGAGCAAAAGCAGCGCGGCTCTATCCGCGCACCAGGGACCTAGAAAAACAAAATTAGATGTGTATGGCGCAATAACCCCAAAGATTTTTTTTGGTCGTGGCTATTCGCCCGTCGGCGCAAATACATGGAGACTTGAACGCACGTAATTCATTTTAAATGGGAGGTGACTTGAACGCACGGAACCTAACCTAATACATTTTATATGGGTCGAGGTGGGCGAATTGCCACTTCTTTTTTTTTTCTTCTTTTTTTAGACTCATAAAGAGGTTTTTTCTTTCATTTCTTTTTTTTTAAGTTAAGATATAATTGTTTGTTTACTGTCCCTTGATTTAAGTAGAATTACTTCAGGTCTTTTTGACCATGATCGGCATCAAACCTCTATAAAGGTAACCTAACAATAAGTTGGCAATATACTCTGCTTAAGTAAATATACGTTTACAACACCATACAATGCCCAAATACAGGACTCATGCGGGTTTCCGAAGTTTAAAAAGTGTACCATAAACGCGAGCACAAACGGTGCACTCAGCTGTAGCTTACTCAGGTCCCATAAAACCCACCTTAAGTTCGGACCGTAAGAACAACTTTTGATTGAATAAAACAGTGATTCCCTCACTTCACCCGCAAACCCTGATTTTTTCTACGTACACAACAGTGCTGGTTGGGAGTTTCATACAGCGGAGGGCAAGGGCTGTCAGTTACCTAAAGTGTGCAAAACCTGGAGAAATTCATGGAGTATCTCCTTGGGCTCGATAGTGGGATCTGGTATCGCTTTAATCTCTTCGTGGAACTCTTCGTCGTAGATTTCCGAAGGGTCGTAGCGGTGGTCGTTGAGGAACCCCATCGCCTTCTCGATTTCATTTTCGACCTCTCGGTCCAGCTCTCCTGGGATTCGCCTCTCGTACTGCAGGACGCATTCTTTTGGTTTTGCTAAATGTCTGAAACAAACCAACGTGCATGGAATTCGTCACACCGCAACGATTTCTCGTAGGCTTACGGCCGTGAACTCTACACGCATGAATACGCGTTATACGCTAAATAAGCCTCGTTTATTTCCCGAAAAAAGATTTAGCCATAATTCAAATGCTAAAAAATGTACGTTATCGTTTCAAGGTTACTTATCCGATGCAGATGCAAACTAGTCAAGTTCACCTTAGACGTTTAAGAGCATTTTTTTTAAAATAAACTTAGAATGTCTTAATTTTGATCAAGTGAGAAGCCTTAATGTGTATGCTCCGCCAAAATTAATTTAAATTTACTTCGATTTTTTTCATTTTGGGTTAGACTTGACAAGCAAATTAGATGTTTATAATTGTGCTTTTATTTTGCTTCTGCCTGTGATTTCGGAAAACATGCATTTTTTGCAGCTTATGAAGCCACATATTTTTTACCTTTTCCTGAAGCTGCCACTCAAAAACTAGCCGGTAAAAGTTCCTTAAACTTTCTATCAAGACGGGCAAACACGAACACTAATTTACGGTTCAAAACTTTGAACATAGTTTGATTTCACGGATGAGGAAGCTTGGGAAAATCATCTAGAAGATTTTCAAAAAACTTTCACTTGAAAGCTCTCCGTTTGTGCGAGATCAAAGCTGCATCGCTCAGACGTCGAATTTTCGAATACTGCAGTTTGGAGGAGTGTATCAATGATGTACCTGAGAACGGAGACGATGTCGCTCGCAGTTTCTGCACGGCAGTCCACTATCTTTTCTAACTTTGACAGTTCCCAGTCCAGCCTACTCGAATCGCACCCGGAATCTAGCATGGGCGGAGTCAAGCCCAAAACACGAGGTCGGATACCGGTGTTTTTGCTGTATTCTTTCATAAGCTGAAAAAAAGTACGAAAAGCATTGAGTATTTGTTATGAACTTATCTCTCGCACAGAGCATAGCAAGCTAACAGCGTTAGATGGCAATCGAAATTACCACTCATTCTCTTGTTTTAACCCATAACAGCTCAAAGAATTTGGAGTGAAATTTAGCCTAAGAGAGATTGGAAGCATTTTGTCCATTAAAATACGCAATTTTAAGCTTTGGAAAATGCCAAAATTATTAAATTCCAGGTTTTCGGAGGAGTGATTTGCTTAAAAATGTGACAATACTGAACTGAAAAGATCCTCTAAAATACCATTTTTTCTGCTTCCGATCGGCATCGCTGGGCGGTAGTGGGTTAAGCTAGTCACTTACCGAGTTCAGAGGTTCGCCGTCTTGGGTTGCGAGGTGACACTCATCTATGATCATCAGGTTTACCTGGGAAAAGTTGAGGAAACCTTTGGTGACGGCTTGTAGACAGATCTCGGGGACCATCACCAAAACCTGCGAGCACAGCTAGGATAGAATCAAGCGATAACGTGGCCAAGTACGCGATAGGAAAAGATGAGCTTGCCATATATTTGTCCAGATGCTCCCCCCAAGTATCGGCGTCCCATGAAACGGCCGTCTCAACATCGCTGAAGCCGGCCACGGTCAAGTCAGTCAAATGGCGCACGTAGACCGACAGGCAGGCGACACCTGCTGCTGAGTTGACGAGGTACACAGTGCGCTTGCCGCTCCGTTTCCATTTCCTGTTGTGCAAACAAATAGACTAGGTCTAATCTGGAATTTTTATGAACGGAAGAATGACCCATACTTCAGTCCTCGTGCATGGATTAAGCAGCTTTCCCACAGTAAAAACCGTAAGAAACTGAAAGTAGATTGAAATTGCAAATCGTCCGTTTTTAAGATTATACTTCCATAGACTTTATTTTTATTTTTACTTTTTTTGCTGAAAAAAAAAAGTTTTTAACTGTCTTAACCCACTACCGCCCAGCGATGCCGTTCGGCAACAGAAAAATTTATTTTAAAGGATCTTCTCAGTTCAGTATTGTCAGAATTTAAAAAATATCACCCCTCTGGAAATCTGAAATTTAATTATTTAGGCATTTTCCAAAGCTTAAAATTGCGGATTTTAAGGAAAAAATCCTTTCCATTTTTCTTTAGCTGAATTTCACTCCAAGCAATTTGGGCTGTATGGGTTAAAATGTTCCTTATAAAAGAATCAGTCTAAAACCTTTGCCTCCATTCATCCAAAACAGAATTTTTACACAAATCATTTGTATTGTAAGTTAAAATTCAGGCAAGAAAGAATGGGACTGGGTTGAAGTAGATTTCGAATACATTGTATTATGTTTTGTGTAAGAAAACGGAGATTACCTTCGAACATCACGTGACAGTTCTTGAATCAGCTTCGTGGCGATGAAAGTTTTGGCGGACCCGGTCCCCAAGCAGACGATGATATTACCTTCGCGAGCATGATCGAGGAGTTCAACCTGAAACAGGACAGCAGTTGTACTCTCTCCCGACTTAAGCAATAGGGCTCGCGGAAGTTCTAGGGGTCCGCGGAAGTTCAAAGAGCCGGCTAACTTCGATTATGCCAAACTGAACATTCCTCCTCCTTAGCTCCTTAAAACCCGTTCAGGTATGCGGGGAGGGCCAAAAGTTTGGTTGGGCTCACTTCACCATGCCGAACCCAAGATATTTCTTACTTGGTATTGCCTTGGAGTAAAACACTTGGTGTTGACATTTTCATGAAAATGGTACGCCATCTGTACCACCTGCAACAGATGAGAAATCGTTAGCGGGAAAGGAGCGGTACAGTGCCATACATATTCAGCTAATAAGTTAGCAACAGCCTGTGGAGACTACGATAGGCAACACGCATTGCGCGAGTGTGTTTCGTTTGCCTACTCTCTGGTCCGCAGGCTGACGCCGTCGGTGGTTCATCTACTCGTTAGTGTGAGGATTGATGACACACTAACGCTTAGGATAGGTGCACTGTGCCTTGCTCTGCTCGACTGTCAGCAAGACTGATGCCAATTACTTTCCGGCGGCTGTAACTGCCGCCGACAAGTGAGCAGTAGCAGGCTTGGCGACGATAGGTCACATTACTTTGAGTTGGGTGCTCTGTACCTCGCTTCGCTATCGCTCTGCTCGATTCAGCGACGAGAGCTAGAAGAAGTAGAATACACATTCTTTAAAGTTTACAGTGCGTTCCCCCAAACTATCGTTCAGAATTTTCCGTGGTAATAGTAACCATAGGATCCGTCGACCGTGTCACACAACCTCAAATGATGTTTTGTTGTTTTTGCAGTCTCGTGGTTGCTGTTGCATCCCATTACCCTCTTGCATGGATGTGTCCACGAATGGTTTCAGCTAGTGCCCGACTTGAAATGAAAAACTACGGTACCGGTAAGAGGCTACTAACAAGAAACAAGATTGTCTCAACAGCAAGCTTCCGGTATGTCGCGTTTAGAGTGGTTCCAAAGTAACTTGCATTTAAATTTTGAAGCTTAGGGTATGCAAGTATAGTACCTTGAATAAAGTGATCTAATGGTGTATACCATTAACACTTGACTGTTTCACATCTCGATTCGCTAAAGTCCAGAGGCTTCCAGAGAAAGACAGATAACTTAAGAGGAGAAACTTTGTCTTCTCATGCAAATTACCTAGGGATATTTCTGAAACTACTGGCCGGCGGGTTTTGACAGTCGTTGATCTCAACACGTCCAATCTTTAAGGTTAGAGGAGTTGTCGGCTGAAGCTACAAAAATATCGCGCTCGGCTTTGCTGCTGATTCTTTGAAGGAATTTTGAATGACGTCGCTTGTAACGTGGGCCTCTCCTTAGGCTACGTTACGACAATTTCACACGTACAAATCAGTTGTCAGCTTGTTCAAGAGAGGTTAGAATTTGCTGGGATTGTTTACCTTTATTACGTGGGCATTTCTAAGTAATTTGATGATCCGCAAATATGAGAAACTTAGCGGCAAACGTAATGATTGATAACAGGGTTTGTAAATGCGATATTATTTCCTGCGGAAGAGGGATATAAATCCTTGTTTGTTCGAGATAAACCCGACAAAACAAGAACGGGGCAGCCGCTGCCCATAACGCTTTCAGGTTGAATAGGATAGTAGATGGTTGGGAGTAGAGGATCAGCACGAATAAGCGCACTTTTCACTTAAGATAGTGCCGAATTTCAGAAATGACTTACCTTCAAAGATGATATTGCTCGCGGAACATAACCTAAACAATGCAAGGCGACTGTTTTAATATCATTTGATTCGCCTAGCGAACACTATCTACGCACAGAAATATCGTAAAAGAACCAAGCTAACTCGCCGAAAATACGTTCGACCGTCAAGGTAAATAGAAACACGAAAAAAAGAGTGTATTTTTTAAACTACCGAAATCCGCATCGCAGACGCCATTGACAAAGATGAAAACATGTGCGTCGCCTTCTACGAAACAACATAAAAGCGATCTGTTCTGACGCGTTTTTTTTTCCTTTTTTTCCCTCTTGTCAATTTTTGTAATTTTTGGTAAAGAGAAGTTTTTCTTTTGAAATGTAAATCAAATGAAAAATATTGGAGAGAGGGAGGAAAAGGCAAGGCTTAGGGCAACTCGAAGCCGCCCAATCACCGTTGGAATCAGCAACACGAGCCCCGGTAGCTCTTTCAAGCCGAAGTCAGATCGTGCAACATCGCCTGGGAGGGAAAGAAGGGCGGGAAGGGCAAGGGAGACGTGAGCTGGACGTGAGTTGCATTTTATATTGTTTCTTTTTTTGAAATCCGAATCACAGACCAATTACACCTGAATGGCAGAAATATTGCATATGTGGAGTTCTCTATCTGGCTGCCGTGTTTCAGTTGATAACAATCCCCTTGCAGCTATTTTTATCTCTTGTTATGTTCGCTGATAAAGTCCTTCGCGAGAGCAGAAGAGAAGGGACGGGCGGCGGTTAAGTGCGGTGGTGGGAGTGGACGATGCGGGACGATGTGATTGGAGACACGTCATGATTGTGAACTTGTGTTGTGTGGGAAAACGGGACGGTGGTATTTTTATCGTACGCGGTCGAACCCCTCATTCGTGTCAGCTGCAAGTGTTAAAAGTTTAATCGTTTTGTGATGGTTCTTTGGGGAACCTTTTAAAAACAGCTGGAAGAATATTTTCGTCGTTGACATCGTCAGATGCAGAGTCCTTGTTCTGCGCGCGGATCGGTACCATTCTGACACACCTCAGAATCGCTTTGATTGTTTAAGACCTCAAGCGGGAACAAATACTGGACAACAGTGAAGAGAAAACTTTGATGACATTATTGCCATGCCTCCTCTCTCGCGTAGAGACAGCTAAGCGTCGTTATTGTGACGTGTGTTCTGTGCCTATAGTTGGACTTTCTGTATGTCAAGGGTGTTTTTACTTTTCTTCGAGGGATGTGAACAGTGCGGTGATGGGTTGTACAAAACCCTTTAGTTACTGAATCTCGTGGATTGCCGAGTGGTTTTGAACACGCTGTGGCATGTTTTCAACCGCGTTAAGAGGACCTGTAACCTCTCTTGAAGGACTCAATAAGAACTCCAAGATGGGTTCCTCATGGAAAGTGGACGGAACAGATTGGCCAGAAATTGAAAAGTTTAAGAAGAATTTTACTGTGAGAGCAGCTCAAGTAATTGTTCAATCCAGACTTGGTGGGAAAGTCAACATCCCCTGCAACGCAGATGAAAAGAAAGCCTGGGTAAGTTGCTGTATTGTCATTCACTTTTTCTTTTGTCGCTTTTGATTGAGTGTTAGTTTACCTACTGACAATTATCTTTAGCTGTAAATGTCCAGCTTCTACCAATTATGGTTTTCAGCAGGTATTACTAGCGTGTAGCAACTGTTACCATACAAAGGTTTCTAGCCATTAATTCATTTTATTTTAGGAGTGGTAACATTTGTATATTTATCAATGCAGGATAACCCATAAAACAACTCAGATATTCATGAGTTTTAAATTCTCTGTCCTTGGACCAATAATAAGTTGTATATTGCATGTTTCTGTCCGCTGTTTTGGAATCAATTAGATTTGAATCTTTTTCCATTTTAACAGTTCAACTTATGTGTTCCTGATGGAGGAGGTGAATACATTAAGGAAGCATCCCGTGTTTGGAATGAGTCAATGCCCTCACCAAAGCCCATTTGTGTAGAGATTTCATTAAAGACTGTTGAAGGAGATACAATGGTTCTGGAAATGTGGACATTAGGAGTCTCATCAGAGCCATGTGACAGTGCTGTAAGTGTTATCTCTTCTCCTATTGGTCTGTTTGAGTCATAAGATGACCATTGTACTGCTGGTTTATGACATATAATTTAAAACTTAACATGACCTCATTTTTGTTTCAGACAAAATGGAAGGTGGACTTGTATAACAGAATTTGCACCTTACTTAAATCTGTAGTCTCCGTCACACGATGTCTCCCTGCATATAAACTCTCAAGGAGGCAGGGTCCAGATTCATTCGTAATTTGCTACAGAATGTTTTCTGGAGATCCTCAGTACCATCATTTAGGTAAAGTTTACTTACAGTATTCTTAATTTGCTTTCTTTTATATGGAAGCTTACCACCTGCTTATATTTCTTGGTATCTGCCAATCTGATAAATTTTCTAGGAGCCTTGGCAGACAAATAACTTGTTTGAATTTATCAATTTAAAAATATGAGTTTTCCCTTCTCTTGTTTTCTGATTATTTAAATCGCGGAACTGCTATCATTGTTTTCGCCGCTTATCACGGTCGCAACTCAGGGCTATCAACACGATCATATAAGGGGCTTGTGCGCCCCCTTCCTCTACTGCTCTCGATTCACTCAAATCCGCAATGGCCATTATTTCCATCAAAATAATCGCGATTGTTACGTAATTTCATCCTCAAGGTCCTACGTTCTTTTTACGTGACCGCCGAAAATTCAACCTTAGAGCCCGTGAGCAGATTCTGGCAAAAATTCTCGAGAGAGCTTTTAATGCCAACTTAATCTGTTGAATCCACTTGAGAGATTGCAATAGACACAGATATGGTTCAAGCAGGACTCATTATGTAATTATCCAAAATGAGATAAGGAGAAATTTTGGTAAAAACTCAAAAGTTTCCTCATTCTTCAAAGAATGTTTTAAATTCTGAAGAGAAGCTTTTCTGACCTAAAAATGTATGCCGATCACGAATATTACGGCATTAAAGCTTCATGACACATCCTTACTTTTTAAAATGACTCATTTTAACCGGGAACACGGCGGAGGTACACGCCAAGGGCAGCAATGGAGAGTACTGTGTCATTACAATTTTATAGTCAGTTTTGGATATTTTTTTTTAAGGCAAATGTGGCATTAGGGCGCATGTTTAGTGACTAGGTTTGAATGGTGGTTTAGTTTGGTGGTCGAACCTATACTGGTTCGATTTATGCGTTGGGAAATCATTCATTTTCATCTTTGTCAAAATAGAAATTAACTTGCCAGCTTCGAGTGTAGGTGTTGGCAGTTCTGTAAACGTAAAATATACCATAATACTTTTTGTTTTTGCAGGTGAAGGTTACAACCAAGTTCGGATAGGTGGCGTTTCAACGCCAAGAGGCACTTTCCTTATTTCGTTGGCATATCGTACTAAAATGACCATCAGTCCGCAACATTCAGCCAGAGACAATTCTATCATGCTGAAGTCGGACCATTTCCGCCCCGATATGAGTCCCCAGCTTATTACAAGGAGGGACAAGTAAGTAAAATCCAGTGTTACCATATTTCACGACCCTGACAGATTTTACTACGGTTAGTTAAAAATCATCAGAGGTAACCTTAAATTTTCTTTTGACATCAAAAGTCCTCATCCTCATATGTTGATAGCCCATCAGTTATATGGCACGGCTTTTGATTTGGTCTGTCCACTGAAAATTTGGAAATTTGATTTTTTTACCTTATGTGTTCCACCTTTTGTCGCAAAACCTGGCAACCCAACAGAGGAGCGAGGCACAAAGCACATAACCAAGCTTGACGGTCGCTAGTCTTGATGCCTTGTGGCTGTAACTGCTGTCAAGGTGAAGAAGTAAGCGGCGTCAGGCTTGGAGACAGCGGAGCGGCAGTGAAGCCAGGCATAGGGCAGATGACTTAATCTTAGTTAACTTAGCCTTCGCGATTGTATGTCATTAATCCTAATAATTTAATGAAAGATTTAAAACCAGGGTGGAGCACAAATAGTAAGAGAAATCCCCTTTTGAAATTGACAGTATATTTGTATCTTTTGGGTCACCTTTGAGCTAAGCAATCCAGAAGTATGTTCGAATTGGTTATCTTGACCTGTTAAAATGTCTGCCGGGTGTGAATTTGAGCGGGTTGCCAAATCTGGCAACGCTGGTAATATTATTCAACCGCTCTTGTCGCGTATCATTTGGCATCACTTTGCATAACAAGAGACGTTGCTACACCCAATCGCTGTGTCAGCGATTCACCCATTAAATTGATATCTCTTGTTGTCAGCGGGACATCAAAGAGATGTGCATAACAGCTCCTTGTCACCGGAAAAGAGCAGCCAAAAATAGGCCGCCGTAACTTCGAAAGTTTCCTGTCGTGCGGATTTTTTGTAGGCCCCAACATCTTGAATGAATACCAATTGACTTTTTTGCGTCAATTAACGGGCTGTTAATGAATTTTTTTAAACGGAAATCTCTCTGTAGCTTTCTAAACACGGCCTTAACTTACCAGTCTCGCTTTAAAAATGCTGTCTAATAAAATTTAATGCTGAATTTTTTTTTAGGTCAGTTGTATTCACACGGCTATGTTAATACAAGGGAGACTTGAACGCACGGAAACCAACCTAATGCATTTCAAATTGGAGGTGACTTGAACGCACGGAAACCAGCCTAATACATTTTAAATTGGGCAGCGTGTGAATAGTCACTTCGTTTTTTTTTTGTTTTGTTTTTTATAATTAATTTATTTCTTCGTAGACGAACTTTTTAAGATTCACTGAACCTTGATTAAATAATGTAAGGTCTTCTCAAAACATTTGTGTCGTTTTCGACTGCTTTAAAAATCACCGCTGTGTAGCAATGATTAAAATTCCAATCATAGCGCGATGGAATTCCCGTGTGCTCTGTTATGCTGGCGAATGTGATATCAGTATTCGGGACTTATCGTTGCTTTTGTGTGTGTACTTTTGCTGCAATTTTGCATCTTATGCTTACTCACACCTCCAATTCTGATTTGTTTTCGCAGACCAACTCCTCCGATTTCACCCAAGGAAGTGGAATCCTCGTTTGACTCGATCAAGCTCGGGGCATTTGCGGATGTCTCGAAACTTATTACTCCCCCTGAAAACGACATCATATCAGACTGCCCTTTTAGCAACCTCCTTAAGAAAAAGAAGGTGAGACCAAGAGCAAGTTTCCTTTAAGTCTTTAGAGGCAAGAAAACGTATGTTATATCCGGACGGTAATCAGCTCAAATTTTGGAGACTCAAGCTGTTGACTAAGAGAACATGAGACTATAGTGTCGGTAGAAAAACAAGTACGCGCTTAAAAGGGAGACTTGTTCCTTGATTGCCCATCAATTCAAATCGAAACCAACCAAAGAAAACATTTCCTCAAATAGAAGAATTGCATGCTGTGCCCTAACACTGAAAATATGACCCCCCCCCCCCCCCCCCCTTCCTAACATCCCCCCCAAATATAAACATTTTGGTCTCCCGTTTTTTTTCCAAACTTTTTTTTTTTTTTTTTTTA
>Ga0058701_10001780_pt1 | contig 15687 bp, 12 predicted proteins | sample AgamicOrMae_FD_97039 | JGI IMG/M metagenome (GOLD analysis project Ga0058701, IMG submission 97039) | Agave microbial communities from Guanajuato, Mexico - Or.Ma.e | ecosystem: Host-associated > Plants > Phyllosphere > Phylloplane/Leaf | place: Guanajuato, Mexico | collected 2012-06-04
AAATTTTAAACCCCCAAAAAAAAAAAAAAAAAAAAAAAAAAAACATCTTCGAAAAATTCTATCTCTTTTCCTAAACGCAAGAACTCTTATGTCCCGCAAGCCGGAAATTCTTGTCCTCACACAAAATCTGCACGTAGCCATTTTGCCTCTCCCCTCCACTGTAATTTAAATATGGTAAAGAACCTAAACGCATTGATTACTGTATTTGGTGGCAGGCATAACATGCCTGTATCCTGTGCGTCCACTTGAGACGAGCTGACATGTGGTCATGGGCCCATCCATCACATCCCCGGAAATAATCGTATTGACGGTCGAGGGTGGCTGGCAGGCTGCCTGCCTGCAGGGGGAACGCACGCTTGCGACTTGCTATTAAAAGCGCCTATCTATGCCAGTCACTGCATACTAATACAAGTTTTCCTATGTAGTTGCCTTTTCTACCTCTTCACTTCTACTCAGGCTTAACCCTCTTGCATCTCGCTTGTATATTCGATCTACATGACAGGAGCAGACTGGTGTATACACTGTAAACTTGAATTAGTAGATTTCAGTAGATTTCCACTGATTCAAGTTTATAAAATGTACAGGGTTAAGGTTAACCTAGTTGGGTGAACTGTGGTTAGGTTATGCGACCAAGCTTTGCTCAGCTGTCGCGAAGCCTGATATCGCTTACTTCCCAGCGAGGTGCTGCCATAAAGAATTAAGTGACATTTCACGTCGATAGGTTAGGTTAGGTGAACTGCATTGATCCGTAAGGGGTAGCTGTCATAAGCGCCAAAAACCACAAGCGCCAACGCCACAAGCGCCAATCCGTAACCGCCAAACGAGAAAAGTCGCAAACGCCAAAGGTCTTAACCGCAATACTAATCTTACCTAACGTAACCTTACGTAGCCTAACCTAACTTGACCTAAGTTGTAAGGCTAGGCGAAGAAAGGTAAAACACAAAGGTACAAAATGAAACCTTTGAGATTTTGAGGCACCGCATTAAAAACGTATACGCAAAAGTATATTCCCTACGTTGTACCAGCAAGCAAATGAGCATTTCGCTGTCAGGTACATCCGCAGTAACGACCCTTCGTTATACACGCTTGGCAAAGTTGGAAAGACGCGAAAGTCGGGGAAAGGTCCACATGTCTTTTTCCGCAAACTTTTTTTTTCGGTACGAACACAGACGCAAAGCTCGGCCTTCTTTAAATCGTTCAGGATCTTAAATTAAGTGGATGTCCTCCGGGAAAATACAACTTAAACAATAGATGTTGCCAGCTCGTTTTTTCTTGCCAAATGGACCAAATTCTCCAAGAATTGGAAGTCGGGCCCTGAAATTCTGTAAAGGAAACTAACTTCGTACTCAATGAAATTATGATCATTATAAAAATGAAATACATATTCTTAGAAAGACTGCAAAACTAAGAGACTCATGAAAAAAGTACCCTATGAACCCCGCGCCTTACGATGTATGCTACGATTCCTTCTCGTTGATCGAATTTTAAAGTTTCAACAAGCAAAAAAAATAATAAAAAATTGTATGAAACTGTTTTTAACCAAGGAGAATGTACTCCATGTTTCAAAATTTAAATTTCATTTTTTATTTTATTTTAGATGAATAGTGTTCCTCTAATCTTTGTGTGAGGAAGAACTATGGATAATTAAATAAAAGACAAAAATGAAAAAAAAATCAAAACTTATTGACAATTTGTAAGAATAAGAGAATTTTTATTTCAAAAAGTGGTACATCAGTTTTAACGAAGTATTTTTGTTTTGATGCATGTTAAGGTTAGAAAAGAGCTCAATCAATTGAAAATAAATCCGTCCTCATTAGATCAATGAACTGTTTAGTAAATGTAAGAGTTAAATTGAAAACTAAAGCGTGTATTATGGGATATCCTAAAGGTTTTTTGTCATTAGTTATCGTTTGGTATTGGTGCAAACCCTATGCACTCGTTTCTTACGACGGCATTTTCTTAATCGGGGCGTCCAACACGCGCACTCACGTGGCCCCGGAAAATTGGCCGAGTCCTCCAGGATCATCGGGGATCCTAAAGTCGCTAGAATACGAGGCAGATCGGTCGTCGCTGGTTCGGCGTCGCCGGCTTGGCGCGGCGTCGCCTCGGAAGGCAGGAGCCAATTTGGCCCAAAAACAAGTGCGAGGCGAATGAGGCGACAAAGTCCCTATTATCTTCACTCTTTTCGAGATCATCTCTTAATGCCTTTTCGTGACCCTTTTCCGTAGAATTTGAACCTATTTTCGTGGAATTCGAACCTTTTTTCCCGGAATTCGAATCTTTTTCTCGTGCCGAACTGAATGTGATACCTTTTCTTTGATTTGTCAGAAAAAAAAAACTTGAACATTGAACATGAAGTTTGGGCCAGGATGCGGTTAGGTAAGGTGAAGTTTTAACACCACCATTCTGCGACCCCGTACCTAGATCAAGTATGCGGTGGAGGGATTTTTTTTGATGCCGTACCAGAATAACAAATTATCATATTAACAAAAGGCACCTTTTTCAAGCTTAACCGCAAGCTTTGCGAGTACCCATATCCTGGCTGCGATCAACATTTTTTTTTAATTCACTTCCGAGAAAAGTAAAATGGTAGCTTGATGAACTTTGTTAGCTAAGTAGACTTACAAAGATATCACTTTCAAAGACAACAAGTGTTGCAAAAGGGTTTTGAAGTTTGCGGAGGTGCCAACCCTTGAAATATAATCGCGCTGGCTCGCATTAGAAGTACCAACGTAACAATCTGCAGGAATGATGTCATAAACGGGCGGGCGCGGCGTCGGCCGAAATAAAACATTGTTGTTAAGTTGGCAGCAGCGAAATGGTGTCAGGACGGCCGATCGACTTGTTCGCCCTCAGACTGCACGTGAATTCATTAAAGATTCCCATCAGGTCGCTTCTCTCCTTTCCCCCTCCCCCCGCCCTCCCCTAAATCTAATTTGAATAGTTGTAGACTAGTGGATGTTGCAGGGCCGACCCTTATTGCCGGCAAGCAACTGCTGTCACTAAGCTATCACCATCACCTCATCTCGAAACAGTTTCCCCTTTCTTTCCGTTTTTTTGTACTTTCTTTTGTGTCTTCATTATTTTCTCTCTTCTTCCCCATTGTTCGCTTTTTCCCTTTTCGATTGTAGGCGTTTCTATTTGGGGTGGATGCGCAACCGAGGAATGTCGATATGGTTAAATTTTCTTTTTCAAGCTGCCCTCTTTTTTTTCTGTGTATCGGGGAGCACTTAATAAAAATTTGCTCCTAACTTAATTTTGTTAATCTTAGGCTACTTGCTTCTCTGTTTTAAAAGACATGATTACGGAATATTTCGCTTCCAAACGGGCCTCAATCTAGGCAGTCTCAACCAACCAGATCCTCAAGATTCCATGAACCCCAATTTCCAGTATTAATAAATACCAGTAGGTACATGTCTAAAAGCACGCTTAAAATGGAAATCCAAAAAATCCCGGTGTTTCAGGTCGATACTTTCTGGATTGTTAACCCATGACAGCCCAAAGTATTTGGAGTGAAATTTAGATCAAGAGCTGTTAAAAGGATTTTCTCTATTGAAATACGCAATTTTAAGCTTCGGAAAAAGCCTAAATAATTAAAATTCAGGTTTTCAGAGTGGTGATATTTTTGAAATTGTTACATTTTACTGATTTTTACTGATACAAATTATTGATCTGAAAACATCCTCTAAAATATTTTTTTCTGTTTCCGAACGGGCTGTAGTGATTGCTGAGCGGTAGTGGGTTAAATATTGTACCACGTCGCAGTTATAGCGAGACAGCTTAGGCAACCCTCATAACAAAAAAAAGTTGGTTTGTTGCCTATTGCATCGAAAGGCGGACTTTGTCCGACACGGAAGTTCTCCGACAAATTCGTGTGTCGTTAGGTTGGGTTTTGTCGGACAACTTCCGTGTCGGACAACTTCCATGTCGGACAATTTCCTGGATCTCCTATGCATCACTTAGGTGTGGATTGTTTTTGTGTTCCACCTTCCGTCACGTTGAGCAGAGCGACAGCGGAGTACGCCACTCTTAACCGCCCTAGGTCTAGATACTCTAAGGCAGTATCAGTTAATTTTTAAACCGCAACCGCTTTTAAGTCAATGTAAAAAGTCAAGACTCATGCTTATAGTAATTAAATTTAGCCACCGCCGCTTGATTGGAGTTAAATTTGAAAGTTGATGAGCGCGTGGTGGGCGATTGCGGGCAGAGAACACAGCCTCGCCTTGCCCTGCCTTGGTTGGCGATAAAATGTGCTAATCCCCCCCTCCCCCAGCTGAGGATGAGGCACGCTCCCGATCGGCGCGTGTCCCAAAGACTCATATCGCCGTCTCTTTCCCTCAGCCGAGCTGAGCCCAGCATCCACCGTAGGCATCATTTCTGACATAGATGGATCTATATGCATATTCTATTAAAGGAACACATAAATCAGCTTGTGCAAACATAATTTCTCCGGATATGTGCAATAGAAACCGTCGAAATCGCACAGGGATCGGAATCTCAAGTATTTGTTTGACGGAATGGGATGGGCTTGTTGCGCCAGAGCGGGCCCGTTATTCCAAACAACATATTTTTACGCCGAGTAAACGGACTTGCTTCCTTACAAAATAGCTTTTGTCTTACAAACATCACTCGTGTATTCAGCCTCGGAGATGTTCGCTACGTCAAGGTAGCTGATAGGTGGCGCCGATGGGGCTCGTGGGCAGCTTTGGCATTTTTATCTGAGATGAGTTCACATCATGATTTCGCGTCGCTTCAGGATAAAGGTTTTGTCAGCATCGAAGGTGTGTTTACATCAAACAATATTTACAACTTTTTGTGTTCTCATCCGGGTTATTACGTAAATTACCCGGAAAATATGAGGAGTGTCGTTCAGAATCAGGTCTAGTAAAAACTTAAAAAAAATATTCGAAAAAGAGCAACCCAAACCAAACTCTAGTAAATTACCGGGTATTGCTATTTTTTCTTCGTTTCTTTTTAAGTGTTGTTTATCTTTAAAGCATAGTCTTTTTTATTGATTTCTTTGCCAAATAATTTGCCTAGATTCTCCGATAATCCGCCTGTTCAATTAAAGCGAACTGTTTTCAAATAAATCTCCTCGGGTCTGAGCCGTGATTTTTTTTCCTTGATTGGTTTATATTGAAAAACAAGCTTAATTGGAATTTAAAGGCGAGCACATATTAAGTGCGGAACCCACGTTACCACAAGGTCAAGAAATCGGGGAAGTTTGGGGAAAGTCGAGGAAAAATAAAGTGGTTAGGAAAATACGATGTAAAGTATTAAATAGTCGGGAAAAATGGAGCGTTGGATTAGGAAAAATTTATTATTCCGCTAGAAATTCAAAAGGTAATATCTTTTAAAGAGAATTGGTTAAGTTTGCTATCGTAGTTGCATTTATAATGATTTGCATTTGTCATGTTGAGTTGGCCTTAGCCAAGATGGCGTTTGCATGGTGGCATTTGCATAGTGGCATTTGCCATGTGGTGGCATTAGCCATATGGTGGCATTAGCCATGGCGGCTCCTGCTGTGGTGTCATTTGCTAGAGCGGCATTTACTGAGGTGGCATTTGATGGCGGCATTTGCCGGAGGTGGTATTCACCCTGGTGGCATTTGTGAAGATAGGTTTTGCCACGGTGGCATTAAACAAGGCGGCAATATTTATTTGTCAGAGTTGCGTTTGCCGTGGCGGCATTTACCAGTGGCATATTTGCCATGGTTGCATTTCCATTCGCATAGCTTTTTCAGCAGGTTGCAAAGTAGGAGGGGAGGCACGGCGACGGGAGGTCGGTGGGCACCACTAACTGCAGGCCAAGCGTGGCCCATGAATTGCAAATTCCAAATAACAAACCCGCTTAATTTATTCGATTTCATTTGACAATCGGAGCGGGGCGACATAACTTAAAAGTAGCGCCCGAGTCGCGCGCAGGACAACCTGTTATTACCCTCATCAAATCATAAAGCCATCGCCTTAAATGAGTCATCGTTACACCGCCATTAAGCTAGACGCGCTCAACAACTACTTCCGAAACCCGCTAAGAATCTTCAACCCCTTTGAGAGGGAACCAAACCGATATCGATTTCAAATCGATTTCAGGTTTGGGGTCAAGTCAATGTTGCCAGATTTCTACACTTTCAAAATTTAACCCCAAAGAATTTTCTATCCGGTAGTGATTACTCAAACAGATCTTGAAGAGACTGCTCAGTTCATGAGCGATCCAAGACAATTCATGCTAGGTTAATGTTCTCGAGATAGTGTTAGTTAAATTTTACAGTCACGAAATCTGGCAACCCTGTCCCCGTGGTCGATATCCCAGAGGAAGGTTTAGATAGATTTGAACCAGAGCTTTGGTTAGGTTAGGTTTAATGTTTTGGTTATAGGTGTGTTCGACTGTCAGATGAATTTTACAAGGCTTTTTCATAGCACGTATTCACGGAGGAAGAAATCGAACCCTAGGAAAGGGATAAAAACTTTTCTGTAAAAGAACGCGCGAGCTTGTAGCAGCACGGAGGTACTTGAAATGCGCTCTCTCTCTCTCTCTCTCTCTCTCAAAAGGAGGGAAGAGTTCAAATTAGCGCTCTCTACTTGAACTTGAAAGCTACTTTTTAAAAATCTGTATGAGATAGGGCTTAAAGGATTAATAAAAGGGATCTTGTAAAAAGTGGAATTAAGGTAAGCAGGCTAGGAGGATGAGAACTAAATGACGTCAACACCCATAAGAGAGAAGTCCGCTCTGTGGAGAGCGGCACTGCGCCAGCACTTTGACGAAAACCGTGTCATTTCTGACCTGATTGAACTACGTTTCCCATCGCATGATTATTCACTGATAATGAACTTTTTTTGGTGGTAACTCGAAATTTTTCAAAAGCATCCAAAAAAAAATGGAGGTATCAAGTTTGCGGTTCAAAATACACTAGTAAGCAAAAGAAAAGCGAACCGAATTGGGAATCAAATAAACTTGTAACATTAGTACAAAGCTTTGTACTAATGTTAGTACCGGTAGTGATCCTGTTAGACCTATAGCAAGTGTTGGTTCCCGATTCTCTGGCGGCTTCCGCGAGCGTTACCTGATTGTTCCTATATTTTGGACAATAATTATTGATGCTTCCTTATATAAAGTGAAATTCGGCCTGAAACAAAATTATTAATGTCTCAGAGTGCCAGCAAAGGCTACTGACGATTGATTTTTTATATCTAGTACTTATTTCAAGTTGCGAGATGATATGTGTTGGTGACTGTTTTTGTCAATTAACTCACAGTTAAAACATGCCTGTTCATTATTTCGTCTATCACATTTTAAAGGTTAAATATGTATACTATAGAATACATTTCGAAATTCATTGAAATTATATTTCTAGTTTTTGTAGGCGCACAAAAAGAGGGAGGGAGACTACAAGTGAATAGATGGCCAAGTGGAAGGTATGTAGAGTAAAACGACGGAGCAGTCTAGCCATTTCATAAATGAACCATCAAAGACAGAGCTTGCTGGTTCCTGGGGCACCTCCCAAAAGCTGAAGACCTTCGATAGCGCCAAACAGTTCACCTAACTTTAAGAGGGTGCTGTGAAAAGAGTAGAGTCGCCAGAAGGGGCGGTGTATGAATGAGACCCCCTCTCCCGCGATTCGCTAGCAAATCGAAGCTTCTTTTACGGCAGCATTGCCCAGCACCCTCGCAGCTGTGCCGAGCCGTGCCGAGCTGTGCCGCCAAACAGGGGAAAACACTTAACTCACATCACATTAATATGAAAATGAAGCTACGGTACCACCCTTGCCAACATCTTTTCTCAATAAAACAACATGAATGGATTATTTTTTGGGAGGCGCTTGCGATTGCTGGGGCTGGGAAGTTGGACTGATAGATATGCAAGGCGCAGCTCAACTCTAAAAGGTTGCCTCTTTGCTCTTTTCATACAAGTTTGCGCTCGCTAATCAAAGGGTTGATCAGATTCTGCAGTCGATCCGCCGCAACTTTAACTTGAGAGCGATTTCTTAAAGATTGCCGCAATGCTCCAAGCGAAAGCACCTCAGAGACTCGAAATGATTTAGTTAGCTAACGATTTTGCGCGATGTGCTTCTTTGAGAGGGAAAAAATATGGATGACGTGTATTTAGAGTAAAACCAAGTCTCTCTCTGTAAATTAATAATTCAACGCGAAAGAATATGAAAAGAATCTGTGTAGGTGAAAACCACGGTAGCTTTTTACGTAAATCAGGAAACTCAGCGGTGGTAACGTTTTCCTCCCAGGACCGGACAACATCATATCGCGTCTGAAATTTTAATTCATGAATTCTCTCTAATAAAAACGAAACACATGTTCTAGGAAGGTCTTATCTGTTATGGGTTTGAAAATAAAACGGTGGTAGCGCATATTTTGGTTATTTTTCAAGACACACCCACGTTCAGCTATAGCATTTGAAAGGTCTCGGCGAGAGCTTTACATTCATGTGGCTGAACATTCGTCTATCTTGAAAAATAAGGGAGTACTCCGTATATTGATTATTTTGCAAGATAGTCCTACGTTCAGCCATATAATTCAAATGGTCTCGGCGAGAGTTTTCCATTGATGTGGCTGAACATAGGTCTATATCATGAAAAATAATCAAAATACGTACCACCCCCGTTTTATTTTCACACTCGAAACAGGAATAAACTCCCTAGAACATGTGTTCCGTTTTTACTGTAATAGAAAATCACCAGGCTTCCGCGCGGGTCGTTAAGTTTACCGGCAAAGCAGTAACCTTATCATGGAGTACCAAAAGTGACTTTAAATATTACGTAATACTTGCAGCAAAATTATAAGGCGAGATTTCGTTTTGTCGATAATAATCGATCTGTGAGGAGCAGAAGGCAATGTTTGAAACAGCTCCGCCTGGCTCAGGGCTGATCTCAACGCGGCATTCGTATTCACACCACGGCTTCACGTCGCCGCGTTTCACAGGCCCAACGAAGGGTTCACGACATTCTGATTATGTGTGAAGACGCCCCGGTCGCGTATTGCGTCCTGGTTACACGGTCCCGCCTTGAGGGTCGCTGTTCGGTCCGTCCCACGCCAGAGCCGATCCGATCCGGAGTCATGGCGCCGGAGCCAACGTAGTATGTACCGCGGGTGGCCTATCCTGAGCAGGGCGGGGGCACCCGAGCAGGCGGGTCCCCCAGAAAGGGGTGCGGGAGGAGGTAACTTGTCACCTCTCCTCTTGGAAAGAGAAACTTTTTTCCCTGGAAGCAATCGCGTAAGTGACCGGCCTTCCTTCGACGGAAAACACTTTACATGTGCAGCGGACGATTTTGTTTTCGGGGAAAGGGAGATGCGGTGACGCTGCATGATTCCAATTTTGAGGGGTTCCTTCGTCTGAGCGCTGATTTCAATTCCAAAAATGTCTCGCCAGGATTATTTTTTTCCATCGACTTTCGGTAGGGACTGGCTCTCTACTATACGGAGACGAGCTGTCCGAAAGCCAAGTTCCTAACATAACCTAACCTAACCTATTCTAACGTGGCCTAAAATGACCTAACCTGACCTGATTAAACCTGACGTAACCTAACCTAACTACACGGTTATATGTCGTTAATCTTCATGATGTAATGAAAGGTTGAACAAGTGTTGATTAGAAAGATGGAAAATCCTGCCTGCGACACTTTTGTCACATTTGTAATGGATGAAAAAGCGAGCTGCCAAATCATCTATCCGTATAGACGTGTCCCAATCGAGGGACTGCCAAAGATATGTCCTCAACAGAATAATTCACGTCCGTTAACATCTGTTCTATATTTGGAAGGGAAATCGCGCCGGAGAAAAGTATCAATTCTTGCGGAGGTATATTCGACGTTTCTATGAATGTTATTCTGAGGAATCAATTTTGGAGACATATTTCTGCTCCTGCTCGTCGAAGAATTGCTGAAAGTTAACCTGAAAATGGAAGCGAGTGGCGCGGCGGGCGCCGCGAGAGGGCCTTTCAGCGAGATTGAAGCTCCTCGCAGCACGGTGGCCGAACACATCAGACAACTTTTGACTCCTAGACCCAGAAAAGGTCCGCTCGTAATTAATATCGAGAGCTGAAAGAAGTTTCCACGATACATGGCGCTCCACTGGATTGCAACCGAAACTACCCGAGCGACCATACCTTCGCGAAAAACTTTGCTCTCAAGAAAGTAACCACTGGTCTCTCAGTTTGCGCAACGTCTCTGCCTTTCGACGCTACTTCTAAGTTGATCTTATAGCTGCTCTAATCATGGTTCAGCCCAGTGTTATCAATCGACGATCAAATTTTCTCGAGAATGAACGGAAATTTATTTGTTTACAGAAGAAAATACAGACGTAAAGTGAATTAACAGCAATTCTGTTGAAAGTATGTTAAAGCATCCTTCATCAGACGAAGAGCTTCAGCTTTTATCAATATCAAAAAAAAAATCTGCCACTGAATTCATTTTGCGATTTTTAAAGAATCTTAGTAAAATCTTCGTATGGGCACTTGAAAATTCTTCTTTTTTTAAAAAAAGATGGAAGAGTCTTAATCTTCTTAATTGAAGGACATTTGATGGCGTTATTCACATTTTAGTGTGAAGTCAAATGGCACCACTCCATTAGACGGTCATGAGTGCAAATGAAATTTTGAGTAATGCATGCCTCAAGCTGTAGATGCTTCCGGTATTAACAAACGTGCGTAATGAAGAATGACCTAAATTTGCGCGGCACGCGGCTGTTGAGTTTGAGGCGCGCGGCGCGCCGCTTATGCCCTGGAGAATGAAGGCAACGGCTTGTATAAGAAAACGATGCGCTTTTGTTTCGGCGATGCCTTTGGATGGCGCCCAAGTCGAATGGGACATCTGCCACGCCACCGCCGCCATCTCCGCTCCGTCGCCCCGTTCTTACGTCAAAAGGCATTTGTCCCACCGACAAGTACTCTTTTCCGGCCAAAAGATTCTGTTTTCCCAACAGATCCTGTTTTGCAATGAGGATTACTTTGACGCTTAGACTTAATTCGTCATTAATAAGCCATCGTTTAAAAAGCGTATTTTCTCGTTCTTTTTTTGAGATTCCGACGGAACTACACACCCAGTAAAAACTAACCCCTGTTTTAGGTAGTCCCGTATGTTTAGTAACATATCTACCTGTTGAAGATATGAAGGAAACGGAAGAAGAGCGTTATGTGGTTATTTTTGAAGATACGTGTATCAATAACCTTATCAATTGAGAGCTCTTGACGAGACCTTCACATTGATACAGTTGTTGATAGGTTTATCTCTAAAAATAACCAAATTACGCTGTTCTCTTGTATTATTACTTTCACACCCTTATTACTCTTATGTTATTACTTTCACACCCTTACCAATCAGGCATGGAACTACCTCAAAAAGGTGTTAGATATTACTGCGCAAGTTACTCAAGCATTGTTTCAAAATGGTTTACTATATAATACTACGCTGCAGCTTCTATGTCACTGGAAAGAGGTTCAAAGGATACTTTTGAAAAGTTCCAATTGGAATGAGCCACTCAGTTTTTGTATTGTGACGCGCGAACAATGCGCCCTCTCTTTTAAAAGTCCGTGCGAATAGTACAAAAACGAAGTTATCGTCTTATCCGAGTTTCGCTATCAGAGAGCAAACTTTTTTTTGTCCGCGAGGACTGAGGACGAGTCGAGGACATTCACCGAGAAAGAGGTCAGATTGATTGGGGAGCCCGTCTGTATTCAAAGCGCATTGCGAGAATACATGATATAACTCACGAGAAAAAAAGCCGACTCGAAGTGAGTATGGGCTCATTACTCACTTGTCGATAGCTCTAATTCAAGCAGACCTTCATTCATTCTCATAAAAGACTTGCAGACGGCGATATTTTTTCATTTGAAACGCCTGTCTTCATTACAAATGTTGTTTTTTTTAGGCAAAAGAAGTCCGATTTGGATTCGTGGAGTTCGACAAAAGATTCGTACGCCTCGAGATCTTGCTCAGCAAGACCTTTTTTGAATCACGTAACAACCTAACCTAGATCATCTTAACCTCGGTTAACCTAACTTACAGTTAGGTTAACCTAACTTAGATCAACCTAACTTAATTTAATCTCCAACGTTAATCTAATTGGTACCGTGAAAAAGTAAAAGGAATGTTTTATTTTATTCTTTTACTTTGCCTAAACGTTTGGAGATGCCGTCACTCCTCAAAGTTTATTTTGGTTTGTTAGGATTTCGACTTGAAGTAGTTTGGACTCCGAGGGGCAAATACGTTTTGCCTACTACTATAAGATACCGCGGTCTTGACGTATGGTAGTACTCGTGGTTGCGTCTTCGTTAGATCGGCTCTTGTCCAAAGTCCTACTAGGTTATCCAGAGTTGTTTCATGATGGGATCCAGTTTGGAAACGTGAGTTCAGCTAGCTCTAGAGTTCCTGTGATTGGGCTTTATTGGTTAAGCTACCGCCAACGAAGTTGCAAGCCAGCCCTAATCTTGCCTCAAATTCTATCGCGTTGCACTTCCACTTTCTGTGCTACTTTCTTCCCTCAACACATTTTTAAATTGTCTGTATTTTTTGGAAAATTATTTATTGTTACCAACTCTTTTCAAAAAAGTCCCTGAATTCATTTTTTTTTCGCATTTTTGGTGGAATAAAATTCCGGATAGATTCGATTGCGACACTATGATCGACATTTTTGTCTATGTCTTTAATGAGAGTCGCTTTTTGTGTTTCAGGTTCAGCTGAGCATCCGCACTCTCCCCGAGCTGCCGATTGGCGCCAAATACAAATGCGTGTTCGGCGGCGCGGAGCCGATTGACGCTACGGTCACGAGCTCGGGGCTGACGTGCCCCACGCCGGGAGTCACTTCTCGGCCGGCCATCCCGGAGGGGGAGGACCACGTGTTCGTGCCCCTCGCCGTCAGGAGCTCCGAGACCAATAAGGACTTTGTGTCTCGCCCTTTTTATTACTACGATTGCAGCAGGCATACCACCTGCAGCGACTGCACAACCTCCAACTGGGCCTGTAATTGGTGTGTCTATGAGAACCGATGCTCCCACAATACCAGCTCCTGTCAACGCACCGTCATCTCAGGAGATAAGGTAACTTTTACCCCTCGAAAACAGAGCACTCGGAACGACTGTTGTAGAAAGGGAACCGTGTTTCGAAAAATCGGGATTTTGTTTCGTGGAGTAAAGTCGGGTGAGGGATCAAACTACGTTTTAGGCATACTCAGATAATGGCTTAGAGAAGACGTTAAAGGTTTTGGTATTCAGCGTTGAATGCCTTTGAAAAAATCTTGGCGCTCTGAGGAGCGTGATTTCCTTTTGATTCTGCCAGAGGTGTACGTGCACTCGTAACACTGGTTGCTACGGGCGTATGTGCGACTTACTAAACGAGGTGAGTTTGTTTCATATCTCTGACGCCGCTTGTGTCAGTAAATCTTGGGTTTTACGAATTCGAAGCTGCACGAAATCCAAATTGTATTCCTTGTATTGAACCGACTTAATGGCACGAATCGAACGGAGTAGGCAACCTTCTTAGCAGTCGCGTTGTGGTGGTGGCCTAACAAACCTCACTGTGAATGTAAGAGTTCGGATTTTTCACCTGATGCGTTCCATCTGGGGTCGACAAGCCGAGCGAAACGATCGAGAGGCAAGGCAGAGACGCCTTACTCATGCAAGATTAACCAGCTAGCTGCCGCTTACTTCTCGGAGACTGTTTCTGCCGCCGAGAAGAAAGAGGCTTCAGGATTGGTGAGAGTCGAGCGGAGCGCCTCCGAATCGAAGCCAAATGCACGTGACCTAATCTAGGTTAACTTAACTAAGGATAACCTTAGTCAACTTAACTAACCTAACCTAGTTTAACTTAACTAAGGTTAACTTAACCTAGCTTAACCCACTACCGCTCAGCGATGCCGTTCGGAAACAGAAAAAAAAATCTTTAAGAAGATCTTTTCAGTATTTTCACTATTTAAAAAATACATCCCCTCTGGACACCTGAAATTTAATAACTTAGGCATTCACCAAAGCTTAAAATTGCGTGTTTTATTGGGAAAAATCCGTCCAATTACTCGTAAGCTAATTTTCACTCTAAATACTTTGGGCTGTTATGGGTTAACTAAGGTTAACCTAACCTAGGTTAGCTTAATTAAGGTAACCTACCCTAGGTTAAACGTGCGCGGATTTATATCGTTTGTCATAATAAAACACTTAGCAGGGTGCAAGTTGAGAGGTGTAAAATGCCGTCTTTGTAATTGGCAGTGTAGCAGAGCATCTCAACAGTTGATACACGGTAGCGTTAGGCTTTCTCCCTAACAATCGACCCAAGAAAACGGAGGAGTCGAGCTGATATCGTAAACGCAGAGATAGGTTAGCCAGAGGCGAAGGCATTCGTTCCATTGAGCGCTGCATCCGGCATCGCGGCACGGCAGAATACCGCGCGCCGCCCCCGCAGCCTCCCCCGCCCCCGGCGCCACAAAATTAACAAGGCCCTTCCTTGCTCACGAGGCCGCCTGGCGTGGCCAGATCCTGCGCCGAGCAAGGCTTGCCAACCCTCGCGGCTTTTGCTTTGGGATCGTCCTTAAGTGCGTCATAGTTTTCAACATATTTACACCCCGTCCCTTTCCCGCCTTCAAAACCACAATCTCCTTTTCGTTTGGTGACGTCACGGTTTCTTCGCTCCGTACAGGTCTAGTCTTAATTGCTCCTCTTCACCCAGTTTTAGGAGTATTCGTGTGCTAGGATCGGATAGTTGGCATGTTAGAGAGATTGGTATATTTTAAGGGTTTATGAAAACTCGAGTTGAGACGCGTTCCATTCGTAGAACGAATAAGTATACCAGGAACCAGTGATCTCCATGAGAGGCGCTGTGAAAGGCAGCAGCGCTCACGTAAGGTTCCCACATAACAAAGTAAAGTCGCTTGCCCTCTCGCCGCTACTCAACAGGCAAAAGACGAGGGAAGAGACCCGTGAGAACTCATGAGAGGTGATGAGCGCCTCCAGCCCGCTTCGCTTGAACCGAACTTGTACGGTTAAGGCAATAGATTCGTTCGTGAATGGAGCGGCACTGGTATCAGCGGCGTGGGTTTTGTTCTGGCCGTAGCTGAGGATCTAATGGACATCAAAGCCGTGGCATTAAAACAAGCATTACTTTGATTTTAGTGGGCAGAGGTCCACCTTTCGTCGCTAAACCCCAACGGACCGAAAGGTTTGGAATAAAGTTGATTAGACCTTGTGAAACTGCTGCAGATATGTGACGAGGAGGTTTATTATCGCCTTAGAAAGAAGCAGGTTTTGTTCTTGTGACCTATATGGCATTGGTGTCGCAACATAGTACCGTGGTTTAGTGGTCAGCGTATCCGCCCGCCGATCAAAGATTCATGGGTTCGAATTTGCGTTTCGCCAAAAATTTTCCTTCACTCCTTTGCGGCGACTTGGTCACTTAAGTAAAGCTCCGAACACCGCGATCCAACGTCTTCTCGGTGGCCGAGTGGTTAACATTGCTACGTTGCCAGTGATGGTGTCGAGACTCGGTTTGGGTTCGCGGTTCAAATCCGATCTGCGATTAAATGCCGCGGGCAGCCTCGTAACACCCTATGGGACCTTGGATGGGTAACACGTCGCCAGCCACGGAGCCACCTTGAAGATACTTCTACCCTGCCCGTCAGTCTGACTGATCTCTGGCGTCAGCATGGTGGTCCTGGTCACACCCCATCCCGTAAGATCTGGGAAGTTAAGCAGGAC
>Ga0058701_10001781_pt1 | contig 15682 bp, 11 predicted proteins | sample AgamicOrMae_FD_97039 | JGI IMG/M metagenome (GOLD analysis project Ga0058701, IMG submission 97039) | Agave microbial communities from Guanajuato, Mexico - Or.Ma.e | ecosystem: Host-associated > Plants > Phyllosphere > Phylloplane/Leaf | place: Guanajuato, Mexico | collected 2012-06-04
GGTGTATTTATAAAATCCTTGCCAAAGTTTTGGCAACTAGACTGAGAGGTGTTGTTGATAAAGTGGTTAGCCCAAGTCAACATGCTTTTGTTTATGGTTGGCATATCATGGATGCTTCCTTTAGTTGCTAATGAGTGCATTGATCACTGTCTTAGAACTAACCATTTAGGGATTCTTTGTAAGCTTGATATTGAGAAAGCTTATGACCATGTCTCTTGGGAGTTCATAATGGCCATTCTTGAGAACATGGGCTTTCCAAGCAAGTGGAGGAGTTGGATTTTATTTTGCATCTCTACTGTTCGCTTCTCAATTCTGATTAACGGTGAAGCTTCGGGTTTTTTCTCAAGTTCGAGAGGGCTCCGCCAAGGTGACCCTTTGTCCCCTTTGTTATTCATTCTGGTGATGGAGGTCCTCAGTAAATTGGTGAACAAAGCTTGTGAGGTGGGCCTGTTAGAGGGTTTTCAAATTGGTAGCTCCATTTCTCATGGCTTGTTGGTTTCTCATCTCTTGTTTGTGAATGACACCTTAATTTTTTGCAGGCCCTATGAGAGTTACTTGGGGTATTTAAGGTGTGTTCTCTTGTTATTTGAAGCCATGTCAGGGCTTAGAGTGAACCTTTCAAAAAGCTCTCTCATTCCGATTGGGCAGATTCCTAATATTCATCATTCGGCATCTTTCTTTGATTGTGGGGTTAGTGCTCTTCATTCTACTTATTTGGTCTCCCTTTAAGGGCATCTTTCAAGAGTAAAGCAGTATGGGACCTTGTAGTGGAAAGGTTTCAAAAAAGACTTGCAGGTTGGAAGTCAAAGATGTTATCCAAAGGGGGAAGGCTAACTCTCTTGTAGAGCACTCTTTGAAATCTCCCAATTTACTACATGTCTTTATTCACGATTCCGGCGAGCATTGCTAGTCAGCTTGAAAGGGTCATGCGAGATTTTCTATGGTCTAAGCATGATAGTGATAGAGGTTTTCATTGATTTGCTGTCCCAAGGAGGGTGGTGGTTTGGGAATTATAGACTGCTTCGAATAATGAATGAGGCGCTTAAGACCAAGTGGCTTTGGAGGTTTGCCATAGAAGATGATGCTTTGTGGAGAAAAATTATTATATCAAAATATGGAGTTGATAGGTTTGGTCGGTGGAGTAAGAGAAGCTCTTTTGCGCACGGGGTTGGATGTTGGAAATCTATCCTTTCAAGTTTGGAGGTTTTTAAGACGCTTGTGTGTTTTGAGGTGAGAAATGAGGTTAAGGTGTTTTTTTTAGCATGATTATGTGGTGTGGATAACAACCGCTTAAAGTTCAATTCCTTAATCTTTTTAGGTTGGCTCGTTTAAGAGACGCCACAGTGCACGACGTCTATTCATGGAATGGGATCCAACATCTTTAGGATATTACCTTTACTAGGAGTCCAAATGATTGGAAAGAAGATAGTATTATTAGTTTACTGTCTTTTCTTGCAGATTGGAATGCGGTTGGCCTTCCAGAGGGTGATGATAAGATAATTGGGTCTCTTACTTCTAGTGGGATCTTTTCGGTTAAGAGTCTTTGTGAGAGGATGCTTGGGTCTAATCACCCCACCTTCTCGGTCAAGGCAATTTGGAAGTCAAAAGCACCTACAAAGGCTAGTTTTCTTGTGTGGACAGTGTCCAAAGGCAAGGTCCCCACAGAGATTAGGTTTAAGAGAAGGAACTTTAGTTTAGCTAGCAGATGTGTTATGTGCTTTCATGAGGAAGAGCTGATTGATCACCTATTTGTCCATTGTAAATGCGTCTCTTCTCTTTGGGCTTTGGCTCTTTCCTTGATGGGCATTAGTTGGGTTCAATCTTCTAATGTTAAAGATGTGTTAGTGGCATGGAGATGAAGATTAAAAAAGTGTTGGTTTCATGGGATTTGGAAGTTGATTCCTATAGCTATTTGGTGGTGTACGTGGAAAGAGAAGAATCGATGGATTTTTGATAACAAAGCTTTATCTTTTCAGGACTTCAAGTTCTATTTTTTAGGAACCTCATACAGTTGGAGCCAAGTGCTTAATGGGGGTTCAACCGTGTCTTTGCTAGATTTTGTTGATAAAATTATGTTTGAGAGCTTGTGGGCATGATGATTTTTGTAATTTCCCCTTTTGTATATGAGCGTCACCCCCTTGGTGTCTCTTTTATATAATTCATTTGATTACTTATAAAAAAAATAGAATCACTAATTAAAAAAATAGAAGAAAGAGTGTGGCAAAGAACTTAATATATCTAATAATGAAGTGTGAACCATCGAACCAAAATATCAAACTAACATAGGACCCAAGGGCTTTGACACTTGTGTTTAAAAAATTTATAACAAGGAAATATGAAAGATAACAGTTAGGCACTGCTATGAAATAACACCCTATTTGATAGTACGGTAAAAGGTAAGCAAATCTTAGGCTTCTACGTGGCTTCGCATACTACAAAGTTGTTCAAAATTTATTTTTAAGTTCACTTTACATCTTGCTTTTGGAGTTTTTAGGTACATACTAACTTCTCCATTTATGGCTAACAAAGTTACTTAAGAAAGAAATACAACAAGATTGATAAATTATGAATGAGTTATTTCCAATTGAATAACAAAAAATATCCAGAGCTGCATTAACAACTAATTAGTTTATGAGCTGCATTAACAACTAATTAGTTTATAAACCCTAAAATTAATCTTGAAATTTGGACTCATCGTTACACACATACTTTATGTACTCATTGATAGTTCGTGCCCCACTCATTTTTCATCTCGTGCATCAGGGTTTTGACCCCTTCATGCGTTAGAGAAGGAGGTTGGGTTCTATCCTAAGCTTCGTGACCCTTCCTCTAAGTCGTTGGCTCATTACTAGGGCCAAAGCCATAATTGAACTTCTAGCAGGCAAATTGTTAAATGTTTAAGCTCATAATGTGAAAAACAATCAAGAGAAAGTCATGAGAGAAACTCAAATGTGTTGACCAGATCTATTTCAGCACAAAGTAGATTTTCTGGACTTCGCCTGAAACGTTGAGGATTTTATGCAACCATCCCAAGATTATCTACAAAATAAATCCTCAAAGAAGGAAGGGTTTCTCTTTTTCGAGAGCCTTTGACGCCAAAGTTAAGAGAATTCAAGAAGGGAATAAGGAGAAATAGGCTTTAAATTATTTGTAACATTTTTGTTGACCTATCACTCACATTTTCCCATGATATGCTCATGTAAGGGGTCTAAAGCAACCTTCCTGGAGGATTTTAACTAAGATTTCATATCTTTTTATAAGTAGGTTTTATTCCTAATTAGCCAATGATTGGAAATGATAGTATAGCTTCTGAGGATTGTGTGATTACACTTTACATGTCTTGGGGTTTTCCGTTCAATTTAGTGCACATTTTGTCCTAAATCTTTGCTATAAATTCAACATTTTTAGGCTCAATTTGTTCGAGCAATTTCTTAAGCTTTTTTAAGCTTCTCAAAAGAATTTTTGTTTATTCCCATTTAATCTTCTTTCAAGCATTTCTAAGCCTTTTCAGACTCACCTATCTTCAAACCACAAAAATTAGTGGCTCACGGTGACAGAGATTGGAGGTCCACCTATACACGCCAACGGATGCTTTCCATCCCTTCTGATTCTTACAAGATGTTAACTAATTCTACCACCTAGGATAGCATGGAAGATGTCTATAGTGAAGAAGATAAAAGAGGAAATGCAAAGTGTCTTTTCTGCATTGATGTCCTCAACAACCTATCTCTTTGGCTTCAACATAAAGGATGACGTTTATACCATGTAGATGTCAGTGTTATGGGTAATTGGTCTTGTTTTAGGGCTTATTGTGCCCAAATAATGTGGGGCATCTTCCTCCCAACTCTCCCTCCTTATAAAGGAGAGACTTTTAATTATATAGTGGGTATTCATGTTGGAGTGCTATTATTTCTGTGGATGAAATGGTTGGAGATCTTGTTAGAATAAACTAGCCCACATCTCCAAGGCCTCTAAGATCTTTGGTAGTTTGGTTGATATTTCACCCATCCCTTCTAGATGTCCTTGTCTTCCTCTTTATCCTTACATTCTTACATGTGCACCTTCCCCGAGAGTAATCTCCCCAAGGGCAGTCCCCAACCAAAATGAGGAAGAACCTCTATGATACATGTTAAATAATGCTGTAGCGGGATGATAGTGGATGAGGATGACTCCTATTGGTTTTATCCAACTATATATGGGGCCTTCGATGTACATTAACCATTTTAGGAGGAAGTCAATAAAGTTGCCATTGGTTAAGACAATGATGATAAAGACTCTAACCTTCTCTCCAACATGAGCCTCTCTTTAGGCTTTCTACTAGATGAAGACATTCGTTCATTCACCAACTCCACCTCTTCCTCTGAAACCTCAAAGGGCTATCTACTATAAGGTTAAGGAACTAAAGGAAGCTAAATAAAGAATCAAAAGAATATGATTGGAGAAGGAGGGAAGGAGAAGAAAAAAAGAAAGAAGATAGAAGGACAACATGGCAAATCTTGGTCATGTTCCAAAGGAACAAAAAGAGAGAGAAAAAGAATGCAGGCTATTTTCATCACACATTATGTCAAATCAAGGAAATCTTACCCCTTGGTGGCACAACTCATTGTACAAGTGTGCTTTATTATGTCAAGCCCTACATAGGCCTTTGAAAGAGTATAAGTATTAGAGTTTCTTTGGGCATTGTAGGTGTTCATCTTCTTCTTTTTCTTCTCTTCCTTTTCCTTCTTCTCATCTTCATGTATTTTATCTTGGTCTCTATTCGATGTACATCGTTCGAATTTCATGTACATGCGTTGAAATTTAAGCAATTAATGATTTTATTTTACTTCAGTGTGTGAGTTTTATATTAGTCTTCATTTTATTATTTCTAGTAGTATTTCCTTTTTTATCACAATCTAAAGTTACATTTCTAATAACTTGTTAGGGCCTTCCTTTATAAATAGAGAATTTGAGAAATATTACATTTATAGGCCAATGTATCTTACAATTCTAGGCAAAAATTCTAGGATATCTTTGTCATGCTATTAATTTCCATGACAAATGCTTGACTTCAATCCATAAATCATGAAATTGAATAGCCTCTATCTTTCCTCCAATTGGGATGTTCTTCACCTTTGTTGCCAATTATCCATGGGTTAGAATATTTCTTCTACCCAACAGCCCTTCTAACACTAGGACCTTAGAAGCTTGTTTCTAGGTTTTCCTTACCAAGAACACCTTTAGATTTAGAGTATTAGATCAAGAAGTGGCAAATCATATTTTTTTTAGGATAAAAGCTAACCACTAGGATTACTTCAAAGGTTGGTAGCAGAAATTTTCTCTGCTAAACTTCTCTTTTATTATTCTTCCTCTATCTCGTAAAGTGTACCTTTTAAGCTATCTCCCAAGGGTATGCCTCTTTGTTACCATCCATGATGGGATAAGTTAATGCCCATGGGCTTTTGATGCGGGATTTCTTATCGCGTGCGCTCCATATATTCTAGTCTTTGGGAGTTCAAGTGCTAGTTTTGAAGATATTTCAAAATAAGCCAGCCATAGGGTGAGTTATGCTTCTACATCTCTATATGACTACAGAGGTGTCTAAAGCTTTATGTCCCTTTATGTTGAAATCTACTTGGGCTCAATTAGGTGTCATCCCTTCATCTTTGTTAGAAGGACAATAGTGGTATGACGTGCTTGCCCTTCTCAATAGGAGTTGGGGCATTCCAAGGGTGCACATCCACCCTTAGCTTTTCTTTATCTTTTGTTCTAATCTCTCTTCCATGCTTCTAACCCAAAAGATTAGGATCTTTAAGAAAAGGCAAAAGCAAGTTGGACTTTATCACTAAATGTCAATTAATGAGGCAAAGACTATGGCCTCATCCGTGCAGGGGTTCCATTGGGTTAGTGCTTCAACAGTCAATTGAAAATGATCTTAAGGCTCTAGATACTGGGGAATACAAGGTTGACCTTTTCCAGAATGAGATAGGTGCAATGGAACTAAAATCTTCTAATAATTCTAACTCAATATCTTTCTAAAGCTGTAATTTTAAATTTTAGCTTTTATTTATGCCTATAGTGGATGTGATCCTCTTGTGATTAAAGATACTTTTGTACTGTGTATCCTTTTTTATAATAATGGAATGTTATTACTTAGGAATTTCATGTGAATTTCATATCTGATGTGTATTTAGTTGTCATCATGCAATTTGGGCTTTTACCCTTTATCACCTGCCGAGTTTATTTTTCTGAACCGTTTAAAAATTAATTAGAATTATAAAGCCATGTTTCTAAGACAATTAAGGTTTTGCTAATTTTTTTTCCTTTTGACATCTATTTCTCTATTGAAAAGGAACTTTTTAGCTAATGAGCATTTGGTTTAAAACCTACCCTTAAGTACTTATTCCCATCTTGTTTACTCCATCAAGTCATATCGCTATTTCTAAGATTTTCCTCCCAACCTGAAAAATGGCTGGTTAATATTTCAAGAAGCAGATGGGAAAGTGCCCTGAGCTGTAGGAGGATGTTCAAAGGCTTCCCACAGTCAGGAAAAGCCTTCTGGAGGCTTTGGGCATCAGTTTGAAGAACTTTGGTCCATACGCAATGAGATTATTAATGGTAGGGATGTTCACGGTTCGGTTAGGTTCGGTTTCGGTTGTGTTAAACCGGTTAACCGAATTATTCGGTTCGTAAAACCTTGCACCGGAACCGGAACCAGATAAACCGGTTAACTGGATATTTTGGTTCGGTTCACAGGTTAACCAGAACCGGCTACTAAACTTCTATTACATCTAATATTTTGTACTTTATCTCGTTAAAAAAATTGTTAATAGGCCACAACTTGATTTATTATTTTCAAGTCTTCCAAAATGTTAGGCAATGGATAAAATTGATTTTCTTATTATTTGACTAAGAAAAGAATATGTTCAAATGAAACCCATCGACTTTTCGAGTATGCAATGACCACCTAATTTTCAAGTATAACTTCATCTGAAATTTTTTTAGTGGTCTAACTAATACAATAATACAATGGTAAATACTATATATAAGAAAATATCTTCACCATTGGGAGGATTAAGGATACAAAGTACATAAGCTCATTGTATTTTATTTTATTTTTTGAGGGGAAGGAATGATTCATTGGTTCATAATTACAAACCTTGCAAAATATTAAGCAAATAGATATCCATACTAATAACTTAAAATGCTAAAACACCAAAGTTCACAATGACTCTTTCATTATAGTTTCATTAATTGTGATGATTGGTTGCTCCTTCATTGACCAATTTAGCAAAGCAAATTAATGTATTAAATCACAAACTTGACGAAAATTTTTTTTTTAACAAAAATAGCACTAATAAAGTAATTTTTTAAAAAAAATTAAAAAATTATCAATTCATTTCGGTTAACCATCGGTTTCAAAACCTTGAACCTGAACCGAACCGGATGAGCTATCGGTTTTCTGGCTCGGTTAACCAAATTTTCAAACCGGTTTGGTTAACCGAAAAAACGGTTCGGCTCCCCGGTTCGCAGTTCAGTTTCGGTTTTTTTGAACACCCCTAATTAATGGTGTTAGGCCACAAGTTTTAAAAGTAAAATAGATGTCTTGAAAAACTTAGACATGGATGCCCAATGCTTTTATGTCTGCCTTATCGCCCCTAATACCTCTAAGCTGCATGTGGAATGCAATTTTTAACGAGCATTCCAAGTTTAGGACAAGGCTTTCCTTTCAAATGGTTGTTGGAACCTTATAGGGTTAGCCCTTGCCAATTCATACCTAATGGCATTACTAACATCATTGTATAAGGGCTTTTTTATCTTAGTCATAAGAGAAAGCCCCTATGGCTAAATTTATATAGCTTTACTAGTTTTAGAGTTCTCCTAATGGGCATATCCTTAAAGTTTTAACCAATGGGAGTATCCAACTTGACAAATTTTCTTAAAAAAATTAGAATAGGGCTTAGGTGTATGTCAAAGAATGTCTACAAAAAATAGAACTTCATACTGCTGGCACATTAAGCCTTAAGTATGCCACCTGCTTGGGATATGCTAAGAAGAGACCTCCTGTCAAGTTGAGGGAAATAAAGAGAAAATGTTTGTCTAAAGCCATATTTTACTAATCTCAAGGTAAAGAGGGTTAGTAACCTTTTGAGCTACTTTTAAATCTTAGGTAGCTTGCTTGTGTTCTTGTATCTTTTTCAGGCTTTAGACTTTTACATCTGATTACTCTTTGTTTTCCTTCTCAATTCAAGCCTATATTAATTGCTTTGAACTCTTTAAAGAGGAGAGTATTGAGGAAGACAGAACTGGAAAGAAAAAGGTTAGGCTATTCATAGCCAAACTCCCTTAGCCTTAAAGATTGCCTAAAGGGGCTGAGGAAAGACAAAGTGATGGAGGTTAGACATTGGTAAATAATACAGGAATGGGAGAAATTGTAAACAATGAAGGGGAACTTAACATTAGTCACACCCAGCTTGGTGAAGCTAAGCTAGTAGTGAAATGCCTTCTTCTCACTAAGGAGGCAAGTACTATAGAGAGTAAGCCTTTCCAGAAGAAAAAAGGGGTTCTCTTATCTCCATGAATGAAATGACGGCCAAGCAAGCCTAAATTCCTATGGTGGTAGGTGAGGCACCTCTCACTTAGAGGTGGAGGTGATGATCCCAATGATTGTTACTCTCATCAATATCTTTCCCCATGCCACTTCAAGTAAATATAAGGGGTTAATGCATGTTTCTTATGGAATTAATAATGATGCTAAGGGATGTTTAGGTTCCCCCGAGGTTGATTCATCAATCAAAATGCTAAGGTTCCTTGTTATGAAACTTTTCCTGGTCCCTCTTAACAGCTTCCTACAAAGAGTAAAGGATAAAAAGGCTGAATAAAGTTTCCTCCTCTAACATCATCATCCCCACTACCTATTGTATTCCTGAGAAGAAAAGAGGTGGTCAATCTAAAAAAAACAAAACTTGCTCACCCAGTGATGCCTAAGGAAAATACCCCAAGTACAAAGAAAAAAAATTATTGGTCGACATGATCAACAGATGGTGTAAAGGATGACTATTTTCTCTTTTCAAAAGAAAAACTTAAGAAAGCCATCTTCAAACTTATCGAATAATTACTCTGGTTCCTTGTCTTAAAACTCTAAACCATGATTAGGAGCTTACATAGCCTTTCTCTCACTCTTCTTCTTAAGTTGAATTTGTTAGGGTTAAGAATGCCCTTTGAAAGCCCAATTACAAGCATCTCACTGAACATTGAGAGGGTATAAGAATAATAAGGGTTGAAAGGAAAAGCTGGACAAAGAGCAAGAAACTACCCCTTCTACAATATAGATGTAACCAAGACTTTGGCTAGCTGCTTTCCTAACTTTTTCAAGCAAGCCTATGCTAAGGTTAGTACCTAAAAGTCCAAAAGGAAGATGACTAATTAATCATATTTGTAATCAGTGTATTAGAAACTTTATTATGTTTTTAATTTTTATTCACTTAATAATTTTTTGTGAAAAGTAAGCACTAAGTATCGTAGTTAGCTAAATTCTTATTCCTCTTGAGTTTTAATCCAACTTGTGGAACTTCTATCGTCAATTTCTTAGTTGTTTCTCGACCTAGTCTTTGGAATTGTATGCCTTATAAGTCTTAATCCTATTTCCTAAAATTACAAGCGATTCCTTGGCTGAATCTTATGACTTATCTTAGGAATTTATTTACTTTTCAATCCAATCACATCATTAACACTTTAATTAAATGTTTCACAATATAAAATTAAACATAAGGAGATGCACAGCTCTCAGCCTAATTGTAGAACTTAACCAATGCTTATAAGGAAATGTAAACTAAAGCATTCTTATAGCAGAGATCTATGCATCTAAGATTATCCATATGCGAAGTGTTTAGAACCTATTTGCCTGCTATGGTAAGCCGCCTGTAGGTACTTCGACATACTTCTTTTTTGATATTATATGATCCTCTTTAATTTGGTCCTAGCTTTACTGGATGCTTTCCAACTGCTTTCATACTTCTTAGCACCAAGTTAATAGGTTCCAAAGGTCTGTGAATTGCCCTTCCATTGTAGGTTGGTGATTCTTGCCTTATATAAATATGTTCTCCCAATAGTTTGTTCCCTATTTTTATTAGTAAATCAATGCTTCTACTTATGTGCTTTTTTTTGTTAGCTTATATCATTGCACCCTCAGAGTAGATACAACATCTATAGGTGCCTGAACTTCTGCACCATATGTAAGCATAATAGGTTCGTGACTAGTAGAGGTTTGGACTATTGCCTTAGAAACCATAAGATGCCTAACAACTCATCCACCCGTGCTTCTTGGTCTTCCTCATTTTTCTTCCTTAAGGCTTGGATTATAAGCTCGTTAACAACTTTTACTTATCTATTGGCCTAGGGTCTTACAAATAAAGTGTTGTTAATAGTAATTCTTAAACCTTCGCGGTACTCCTTAATCATTTTGCCAATGAAATACCTTCCAACATCCACGATAATAGAACTAGGAAATCCATATCCTGTTGCCACATCTTTTCATAGAAAGTCTATGAATTTCTCTTTTGTGATAGTTGTAATTGGCTTAGCTTCTACCCACTTTATAAAGTAGTCTATTACCACAAACAGGAACTTTCTTTCTCCAAATACCCATGGGAAGGGTCCACAATGTCCATTTCCCACCTAAAAAAAGGTACAGGCTCCATCATTATAGATACATTAATGGCTAGTGCATGTATTTTAGGTAGCAAAATTGGCACTTATCATACTTTCTCACATATTCAAATGCATTTCTTAGCAAAGTACATTAATAGAATTCTGCTCTTAGCACTTTCATTGCTATCACCCTACCCACTACATGTGATCTATGATCTCCTTGACAAATCTCTTAAAGGATATAGTCTACTGTCTATATGGCCATATGTTTTAATATAACAACCCTAACTCCCATAGGGCTAGAACCGTCACTATTAAAAATATTCAAAACAAACAGATAGAGTTTCCCTTAAAACTGGACCATACTCAGGCTTATAGCCTTACCAAGTAGACCTGTAAGAGACAAAACTCAACATATATACATTTCAAACGCTCAACGGTCACATGCTGGAGTCACAACTCAACGGGTCACACACCCGAAGTACACAACCAAGCATACATCAAATGAATATAAATACTTCACAAGTTTAGATTACAAACGACATCGACCTAACAGATGGTCGGCTCACATGGCTGTAAAGAGCGACTCAAATGAAATGTAATATATAACTCTTCTTATTTAAGATTACATGTATACTCAAAGATGAATTACATAGTTTAATGCTTGTAGAATCAACTCTAAGGTACATTTACAACTCCTGACTAAATCATATAATGGAATACAAGACTGCAGGCCACCAACAGCGTTCACACCTGGGGGAAAAGATATAAATGGAAGGGTTGAACAACCACACGCTCAGTGGATAATCTCCAACTCAAAAACAAAAGCAGTGCACTTCATAATATAAGTAGCAGACAACATATATTGCCATTTATCACATAAGTGTATAAATATATACATAATATTTAACACTTGACTCATATAGTCTCAGCGTATAACCATGTGCTAAGTAAAATAACATCTCAAACCCGTACTATAACACACCCAAGATAACCCAATGAGTCTCTATGCAATATCATGTTACTTATAACCATGCTTTCAATAACTCCACCTTTCTACACCTGGCTCATGTCAGTCAATATTTAATAAACTTACACACTTTCACCGTGTCACACAGAAACATGTCCATCCCGAGTCACGGTGCGTACTCAACAGCCATACTCCATTTCATGTCTAGGGTTAAAGTTAGTGAGACAATGCATTTAAAACATCGTTTCAAAAAGGATTTTCTCCTCAGACATCGGAGTAATGTAGTACAGCAAGCCTATCTATGGGCCAAATTATCCTCATAAGGATCATCTCAGGTCTTACCATTCCCTCTCATGGGGATATGTGCCATAGGGTCATAATGTCTCCTCATGGGGCTTAGTACGCCCACATATCGCGCCTTATAATCCATTCATTTGGAATGCCCTCGGGTCTTATAGTCACTCATCAGGAATGCCCATGTGTCCGGGACTATTGTGTCTCCCATTTTGAGACCATATACGGGCTCCAGGGAACTTGTTAGAACAAGCTGGCCTTTCCCATACGATCCCACTGTCCAGTGTCATTAATGCCATATCGTACTATCATTATCCTAGCCTTCTCCATCAAATGCATATTCAACCAACATCAAAGCATGCAAGACCCAATCCCACTTGCACTGTGCAATAATTCCTCATGTATGCAGTTTAAAATCCTGTTTTTATGCAAGGGGAGCTAGTCACTCATAAGGTACGCTACTCAGCTAAATCACACATTTCAAGAAATACGAGCACGTTACATTCACATATCATTCATATTTTAAGAGCACATCACATTTAAGCAACTCATACCATTTTGACACTCAATTAAACATATATTACGTTGACTTCTAGGCACACATCTCATTCGCATATTAACTGCTTCACTTATACATAAGAAACAATGTCACGTATCATTCACATAACTTTCAAGTACGCATATAACACTTAACTGTCTAAAGACCAACACATCTCATTCATTGCATGTTTCATCATCACCTATTTCGCATGTTAATCTCACACAAGTAACACATAATGCGTCCCAAATAGTTATATTATGTATGACAAATAAAGTATTAACTTGATTGCTTTCACTTAACCACGCCTTGCGCATTCAGCCCTTCAAAGACTCATTCCAAATCCAACGCAATTACATGTCATATTGGCGCTCAATCAAGCACATATTGTGTTGACAACTAAGCAACCATATGCCATATTAGCACTGAAGCAATTCAAGTAATTGCTAATTCACTTATACTCATGGAACAATATCATGTATAACATTCAAGTATGCACATATCGCATAATACCATTCAAAGATCAAACACATCCCCATTTTTGTGTTTCACTTAACATTACTTTTTATTGTATTATCAAACTCACATAATCAGTACAGGATGGACCCAATAGCTATAATATGTGCAATTAATACAGAAACCACTTTACAGATAGAATTTTCTAATTAGCTAAAGTCACTTGCGCATAGTATTCTTTCATATAATCATCTCTCTTTAGTACCAGTCATATTAAAGCTCATATTCAAGCTCTAAAGCAGCTCAAACATAATAATTCCCCTCATAAACTTTTCATGGTTACTCATTTAAGCTCTACAATTGACTCCTTAAGTAACCACATTCCTTTTAGTATATTAATGCTCATCATCATTAGTCCCTCAATTAACATATTAATTCCAACTACGAAGGCATTCAAATAGCACATACACATATATGCATACATAGCCACAATACGCTTAAACACACAACCTGGGCTCCTCCTCACATCACGATCCCAAAAGTTACCCCAAATCACGATTCAATCAACTCACATAGCTCAATCAACCCTCTCAATACTCAATTCATATCCAAATCACAGTCATATACATAACAAATATCATGAATCGACATACATACAATCAAACATATAATTGAGCGTTAAAAATTTGGAAATTACTATTAATTTAGGGTTTAGAGACCACCCACCTAACCTCCAAGCTAAGGACCCGAAAAAAGGGCTTAGTGAGGTCGAGCTGGGTCAGGACCTAGGGTTTCGGGTTTAGGGTCACTTCTATCCGGTTCTGTTTCTCTCTGCCTGCCACCATTGTTGCTCTGACCTTCGCTTTCCTGCTGCTAGCCACGGTCCACCGTAGTGGCCCACTCCTAACCGACAACAAGTACAACTCGGCCAGCCACCGCCGTCGCCGGTCATCCATCAAATTGCCAGCCCGTCTCCTTCCTCTTTCTCTCTCTACGCTGAACTTGACAAGGCTACAGGGCACGGGTTTGGATTTCAGGAGCCGAGGCTTTGATTCGGGCACCAGCCTTCGCGTCACCGGCCACTGACACCGCCGCCGCTGCTCGTTCTGTTCACCCTCTCTCGCGCGTGGCTCAAGGCAGGGACGGGGTTAGGGTTTCAGTGAGTTGGGTTCAACTCGTGCACCACTGCGTCGCCGGCCGTCCCCCTTGCCGCCGTCACCAGCTCTCTTCCTCCTCTCCCCTCTCTAGCTTGCCGGTGGGTAAGGGTTAGGGTTTCATGTAGAGGGGGTCGAGAGGCAGAGGAAGGGGGTTGTGCTTGGGGGTTCAACCAGAAATGAGATCCCCCCTTATGTTCTCTTCATTTCTTTTTCCTTTATTTTATTAGTGAAATTAGTCTTATTAATATATTATTTTAAACCAAAATATCCCAAAATAAATGGTAATATTTAATTTATAAATAGCATAATTTTATATCAAGACAATAATTTGGTCAAATACATTAATCTCACTTTTTTTTGTATGAATATAATGTTAATAAATAAATAACAATGCCGACAATATAATAATTAAATCTAAAAAACAATAATTTCTCGTAAGATAAATATAATACAAATCGACGTATTTAAAATTATGTCAGTAAAACCAATACAATGAAATTCTAAGGTATCATCCTGAGTTCTCCACTTAGGTTTTGAAAAACAGGGTGTTACATTTAACAAAGGTTTGACATATCTTCTCTTATATAATTCACCTCGAAATTGGCAACATCATGCTACCTTTCTTCTTTGCTTTTTAGCTTCATATGGATAATCAAAGGGATTTGCACTCTCTAAATATTTTATGATAGGTTCCACCTAAGAGTTACCTATATCTGTCACATAGACCTCTTTAGGGTATATGCCTCTGTGTGTCACAACTTTCCTAGAAATCTGATCTTGTAGAATTAGGTTATACTGAATTTGTGGACTTACTTAGTGCATTTACCTAATGGAATTTTTTGGACTTTGAAACGTGAGTTATCAAAGACTGAGGAAAGTCTCTAATAGATTTTTGAACCTTAACTAGAACCATCTAGGTTTGTTTGTTTAACCACTAGCTGTAAGTCAGTAAAGAATCTCATATTCATTTCCTTCAAGGTATTGCACATATCCTAGCTCTATGATTGCTTAGCATTCTACTTCATTGTTAGAAGTTTGAATGCAAACCTTAGGGTATACTTAAACTTCTCCCCCTCTAGAGAGATTAGAATTAGTTATGACCCTAATCCATTATGAGAGGATCCATCTATATAGACTGTTTAGGATCCATCTACTACCCAGAGTAACATTCTCCCTAAGCAGTCATACTTCTATATCATCTTTTAAACCGTCTAATCTATTAGGACCATAACCAGGTATCCATCAAACTAAGACCTCAATTTTCGTAACAGTCGCCCTTAATCTGTTACTTAATTATTCGAATTATTCTAAATATGGAATTAGTTAAGTTGGGCACCCCATTTCAAATCAATATTTACACATAATTAAGAAAAAGTTGCAGCTTGAAATTACCACAGTGACAATATATTTCAGGAATCGAAAAATATGATACACCAACAAGTTCTATTCATTTCTGTTAAATACAACCAATGGGATTAAAAATTCACCAATTATTCTCGCACACATAAATAGCCATACCAATAACGTCATTTAAACAATAAAATTTCCAAACAAACGAACAAACAATAACAATAATAATAATAATAATAATAATAATAATAATAATAATAATAATAATAATAATAATAATAATAATAA
>Ga0058701_10001782_pt1 | contig 15682 bp, 6 predicted proteins | sample AgamicOrMae_FD_97039 | JGI IMG/M metagenome (GOLD analysis project Ga0058701, IMG submission 97039) | Agave microbial communities from Guanajuato, Mexico - Or.Ma.e | ecosystem: Host-associated > Plants > Phyllosphere > Phylloplane/Leaf | place: Guanajuato, Mexico | collected 2012-06-04
CTCGCTTCGCTATCGCTCCGCTCGGCTGTCGCCAAGTCTGATGCCGCTTACTTCTCGGCGGCCCTAAATCGGCCGCCGAGAAGTAAGCGGCATCAGGCTTGGCGACCTTTTAAAGAGGTAACCCTAGGTTCAGTTAGGTTATGTGGCTTGTGCCTCGCTCCGCTATCGCTTCGCTCGGCTAAACGTCGTAATGGCTGAACCAAAAGATTCAAAATATAACCTTAAAATTTAGAGAGTATAGTGACGTAAAAAGAAGCTACCAAAAACAGAACATAATGAGCAGAGTTCGCAACAGCATTACACCTGAACTGCGGTGTTCATAACCTCAAAAGCCGATATAATGACGAAAAGAGATTTTCAGTGAAATACCTGCGATGTCATTAGAAATTCCATGCAAATTCATTTTATACAACCAATGACAGAGCAGAGGCCTTTCTTTCTTTCTTTTTTTTTCAATCCTTTTAAATCAGTATTTTTGTCATGGGTTCCGACAAAAGCTGACCTAAACAGTGCGTGTCAATGGGAAAACGGGGGGAGGGCTTCAAGTCGAAACAAACGAATTACACTCACATCACATACGCGTTTGGAGGGGGAAGCAACAGGGTGGGGGTCAGGAGCGAGGACACAAAAAAGAACTTAGAACAACGAAAAATTGGAGCCCCCTTCATTATTGGGATCGTCTTTATCTTCGAAAGACTGGCGGCAAACTTTTTTTTCGGCAAAACAACTAACTTCCTCTACCATACAAGGTGTCTAGTTAAAGATCTGCCGGTGTTCGCGAGAAAACGCTTTAGAAGAAAACGGTGATTAGTCATAGACTCGGCAAGTTTTCCGACATACAATATCGCACCCAGTGATTGCTTCATACTTAACCAAACATAACCGTTCCTCTTTTTTCAAACCTTATTCACCCCAATCCAACAGAGAAACTTAACCTAACCCTAACCTTACTTTGCACTCACGGCAGCTGTCCATGACATTCCGCGCAGTAGAAACAAAAGGAGAAAAAAATCTGATTTTATTATTGTTCAATCACTGTTGTAACTAATCAAAGCCCTCTTTAAAAACTTTTTTTTACCCATCCCGCGGATCGGGCCGGCCGCTGAAGAGTAAGGCGAGCATAACCCTTAAGCCATGTAGTGATTGAAAAAAACCACACGAATGAACCTTCCGAAAAATTTGGAGAAAATTTTATAATAGAGTAAAAGAAAAGAATCAATTCAGGTAACGATACCCCACCTCCTTCTTCGTCCTCAACTCGGTTCGGAGATAATAATAGCTTCACGAACGAAAATGTTGCATTGGCGGGAAATTTTAATGTTTCCAAATGAAGCGCCCAGTTTCAACACCTCAGTTGATGAGGACTCCAAAGATCCTTAGCTATTATTTATGTAAAGCTAATCTTAGATTTAAATGGGAAACCTTTGAATAACTTGATGAGAAGATTAAAACATCAACTCGACTGAATGATCTCGCACATTTTATGAATCGTCTTAAGAAAATAAGGCGGTCTCGCTTCACTTGCCAGTTATCTCGAAGACTATCGAAGCTATTTTAAATGACTTCTCTCCTAAAACAAAGATTTTCTTCTCCGGCTCTCACGACGCCGGGGTTATTAAACAAAGTCAAGACGAAAGCAAAGCCTTAAATGACATCCTCCAACCAAGTGATCAATCTCAAGTTCGGAGAGCCGCATTAAGAATCCACGCCTAATATTTGTAAAACTTCTTGATTAAAATAACCTAGCGTATAATGTTTCCAACAATTAATTAGCGTTGATATATGTTCTTGTGTTAAATTACGATCATTACAGAACATGGATGTTTTGGCAACTGACAACGCACGAGTAAGTACCCGTAAAATTGGTTTGCAAGCAGAAAAATCTAATGAGGGGATTTTCTGGGACCATCATAATAGGTTCTTTACATCTTCAAAAAACAAAAACAAAAAAAAAAACAATCCTAGTGCTGCGGCATCGCCAAGTATGTGTATTTTTATGTGCACTAGTGAAAAGTTAAGCTAGGTACTCCTAGTTGACGAGGCAACTACACGGATTGCTGGGCTAGCTAAACGCATACCGCATTTATCAGACGAGCGTATTTCATTTTTTACTGAGTGCTTCTACCTGGACTCGTACTACGCGGAGTCACCTTATCCGAATCCGTAAAGCTTAACATTAATCAAAGGCAATCACATAGGCGAGGTGGCGGTGTAGTTTCAGTGAACGGCACAAGTAAACTACTGCGTTAATTACGTGGGCGTAATTAAAGTTTCAAGTTCCTGTCAAATCTAGTTTATTATTCCAGCCTCTATTTATGGCCTACCCGCGTATGTCTGATTCGACCGGTGTCGTTCTGTAATTACAAATAATGCATATAAATGGTTAATTAATAGCTAATGCTTATTTTCTTGATGTCCTATAAGACAATTTATAAAGTATTTTGAAGACCCATACAAAAATAGCATTTTGCACGAGTGGTTTAGTCTTCCATGGCGGCGAATACACAGCAGCTCGCTGATTTCATAACTGTAATGAACCGCAACACACGTTTTCAACACAGAAATTCTTTATATTTTAGACTGGGAATCTACACAAATCGCACTTTATTCGTGCGTTTGAACGGTTTTCATGCATATATCATTAAAATGATGATATAAATATTTGAAATAAATACAAAAAAAAGGGAAATTCGGAAACTGGAAGCTACTTTTTTATTTAAAAAAATGTATTTAAAAAAAGATATTTCAACTTTTTCAAGCCATTCTTTAAGACGTAACTTTTAAAAATTGTTTGAAAACTACACGTTTTACATAGGTTGTGCAGTGTTTCCAGCGAAACGCGATTAGTTTAAGAATACTTTGGAGGCAGAAAAAGGCTATATCTTACAAATGCGTCTATACATGACCTTATGAGGTCTGTATACTTAAACAGCCTATCGGTTATTTAAGTTTAAGACATTATAAATATTCACGTATTTGTGTTTCAAAGCCTATGGGAGAAGCCAAGAAGACCAATGCTGACATTTGTACACGAAAACACACACTTTGGCAAACAGTTATTCCTACCGATGCATTATTTTACTTTTTCACTTAAGTTCTTGTCAGGTGCATGTGCGTCGAACATCAGAGCTAAAATTTAGTACAAAGGAAAAAACGGATGGTGAGTCTACTTAGCCGAGGGAGGCAGACGAGACACAGAAACAACCTTAAACTTACTTTCTGTGTGGAATTCTTTGGCGTAAGCGCAAAATGCCATTCCTCATGTGGCTTCCGCAGCGGCTGTGAATTCAGAAGGTTGAATTCTACTTCTCGTCTTACACCGCCACCCCGCTGAGCGGAGCGAACCACAACCCAATCTGACAGTCGCCAAGTCTCATACCGCTTACTTCTCGGCGGAGCCTTCACAGTAAACACTAACCCCTGTTCTGGGTATGAAGATAAAATAGGGAATAGCGTAATTTGGTTATAAAGGGGGGCATTCGATAGCGCCAATAACCGCAAGCGCTAACGCCACAAGCGCCAGTCCGTAACCGCTAAACGAGAAAAGTCGCAAACGCCAAAGTTCGTATAGGTTAGGTTAGGTTAAGTTAGGCTAAGTTAGGTTAGATTAACTTAGGTTAAGCTAGGTTAGGTAAGGTTAGTATTGCGTTTGACCTTTGGCGTTTGCGACTTTTCTCGTTTGGCGGTTACGGATTGGCGCTTGCGGCGTTGGCGCTTGTGATATGGTTGTTGACAGATTTATCTTCAAAAATAATCACGCACCAAAGTAAGCACTACGCCCCTTTCACCTTGTGGGACTACATTAATCAGCGGTAAGTTTCTACTGTGTCCCAGCCTTTGGTAAGCGGCATCAGGCTTGCGAACGAGAGGTCAAGTAATTCACTGTGCCTTCTCCTGGCGACGAAAAGTAGAACACAAGAGGTAGGAAATGAAATGCATGTTAGTCGTGGATTTGCCCAAAATAATAAGTTTCGTCGCAAAGAGTTCATCATGTAACAAGTCCCTCCTCGGCCTGATATTCGTCCCAAAATTAAATCCCAAGTGGAACTCTCCCCGCACTAAGAGTTGCACGAGACCACAAACAGCACGACATCACCCCGAAAAACATTATTATGAGGCTAAATAAAGCCTCGAGCGTGTACGCACGTGCCAAGAGAATCTTGTTTTAGACTGCAATGTTGCTACTAAACAGCAACTTTAAGAACAGCTAGCATACGGATCCGTGTAGCTATAACAGGTAATACAGCGTGAGCTTATTGGTCCGGTGCCAAAACTATGGTTAAATCAATAGGATTGGATTTGATTTTTTCCTGTGAGAATTAACGATAATATTTTCGCGTTAAAAATCAAGCCTATTCGGCTTCTCACTTCAGGAAAACAGACCCATGTCGAAAAGGCTTTCAAAGGAGGATATTTTACTGTTATTATTTGGGAGGGGCATTAGATAGCGCCAAAAACCATAAGCGCCAACGCCGCAAGCGCCCGTCGCAAGCGAGAAAAGTCGCAAACGCCAAAGTTCGTATAGGTTAGCTCAAGTGAGGTAAGGTTAGGTTAGGCTTGGTTAGGTTAAGTTAGGTTAAGTAAGGTTAGTATTGCGATTAAGACCTTTTGCGTTTGCGACTTTCCTCGTCTGGCGGTTACGGATTGGCGCTTGCGGCGTTGGCGACAGCTATACCCATTATTTGGATACCAGTCAGATGCAGACAAAAAAGTTCCCCCTGAGGTAAATTAAACCATTTCCGAGTGGCATAGCTGTAACTCAATAAGACTCAACAATGACATTCCTTGAAAAGCTATATTTACCCTGGAAGGCATTTTCTTGAGAGGCATGACGATTTAAAAAATGGGTCATTTCTACTCGCAAGCCTAAGTTAATACAAGTGAGACTTTAAGCCACGGAAACCAACCAAGTTCATTTTAAATGGGAGGTTATTTGAACGCTCGGAGACCAACCTAAAACATTTTAAAACCGGGAGCGTGGGAATAGTCACTTCGTTAAAAATATGTACCTTTAAAAAGTCCACAAGCTTGACATCTTCTCACTTTCCAAGAATCAGTTTTTTATTTTTCATACAAAAAAATGTTTCAGGTGCTTCAGAGATGAATTCTAAACCTTGAGCCTTGCTCTGCTGTCGCCTCACTCGGCTCAGTAGCATCGAAAGGTGAAAGACAAGAGGTGCAAAATCAAGCTTCTCAAATTCACGGTGAACTGGCTTCCAGGTGCATCAAGCGATGATTTATGCTTAAACGAGCAAATTGAGACAAAATCCAGCTCGTCGGAAAATCTTATTAAGCTTATTAACTTGTATCCCGCACTGCACCGCCCGCAATGGGCGATGCATAACCCTCAGGCAAAAAGGGGGAGGGGGGAGGGGCTTTCGTGTCTCTCTCATCTCACGAAACCACCACTTCGGATGTTTCCGTATTTGGAGGCATCTGCAAAAGAACCTGGAATAACATATAAGAGCTTTACAGCCAATGACAGCACGGAAAAAATGGTTTTGTTACAGCAACAAAATTAGGGACAACAAAGAATTTTTTTGTTGATGCAACCAAAAATTTTGCTGCAGCAACCAAACGTTTTGTTGATAGAACTAAACATTTTGTTGTTGTAACATAATATTCTTGTTATCCTTATTTCAACAAATGATTTTGTTGGTATAACAAAACCTTTTCTATCGTGAGTATTTAGCAGATGCGCCAGCGCGCTAGCCTGCCATAACCTCCAGATTTTTTTGTGTCCTTTTCCTTTTTATACACTTTAATCAACTTATTAATCACATTTTTTTTCCTTTCCGAGTAGTATTCTAAACCCGGTTAATGGACCACAAAAAAGAAGTGACTATTCACATGCTGCCCCATTAAAAATGTATTTGGTTGGTTTCCGTGCGTTCAACTCCCATTTAAAATGCATTAGGTTGGTTCAATTCTCCCTTGTATTAACATAAGCGTGAGAATAGACCTGACCAAATTTAAAAATAAAAACGCTTAGAGAAAAAAAAGAAACCAATAAAAGAAAAAAATAAATTGTGTGTTAAATGGAGGTAGCTTTTGCTTTAAATAGATAGCTCCGATTTTTAGCTTCAAATGATGTGAAATGACCTATTGGTTTGGAAGACATAGAAAATAGTAAAAATTGCTTCACATATTGTGAAGTGGTATAACTATTGGGCATTCTTGCTGCGCAAACTCATAATCTCGTTACTGCTTGGAATTTCCAGATAATCTTGCGGTTACCGTCGCATAGTGATCAATCAGGTCTAGGGCTCCTGCGGATCGAGATCACTCCCTCGAACATATTTTGTTAAGAACCCAGCGCCAGCTAGCTTCGAGCAAATTTTAAGAGATTTTCAAATAGTAACCCAGATTAGTTAACATCACTACGTAACCTCACAACATATCACTTTTAAGATGTTGCATTTTGCAATACGTGTTAATCCATTTTCTTTACCGGTCGCAACAAGAACGAAAGCAGAATACACGCACGAGTAAGCCTAACCAAAAGTTTTGTCTAAAATAATTATTACAAAGCCCGATGTCTCTTACTCGTCGGTGGCAATAGCCTACCACCGAGAAGTAAAGTCGGCATCAGCACAAGGCACCAACCTCAGTCTTGACTAACCTAACCTCCACATCTGTATATCGTTATCATCCTTATAATTAGAGAGACTGTAGTATAACAGAAGAAAGGCCAACTCAACGGTTCTTTTGAATTCCACAGATCTGATTGGTTGGGATCCAGCTTTTGCCTTCGCTGATTGGTTGGTATCCAAAACTTGTTTTGAATCCCAAAAATGTATTCGCTAGCAGGCCACTGCCCGATGACTTTAGGTCCCTACTCGCTTTGTATTCTAAAATAACATATGTTGAGTTAGCCCAGAAAATTTGCACGTTAATTGAAATGCGAAATTGTTCGGTAAGCCGGCCAGGATAGTCGAGTCAGCCATTACGTCAGGTCACAGTGTACAGTCGCGAGCATAAGTCAATGACAGGGGATTTTGATCCCGAGCAAAATCATGTTAGGCAGCCCTGCTAAGCCTCTGTGATGGGGTTGGAATAAAAAAACTTTTTCAATCATCCTTTTCGACGCATTAAACAGTAAAAGTCAGGTTTCATAGTTATTCCCCTGATGTTTTGATCAAGTGAACTCCCAATATGTTTCTTCTTTCACCTCAACCATGGAAACCCAAGCAGGGCTGCCACCATGGTTTTGCGCGGGATGAAAATTCACTGTCAATGACTTATGATCTCGACTGTACAAAGGAGATTCATAGAAATCTACGGTTTTTGGTTTCGAGAAATTTATGTTGGCAATATACATAACCAACCGAGCGCGATATCCTCCGTATTTAAATGCATAACCAACCGAAAATCACTATAGATTCAAATGCGACACGAATTAATGATCTCGACAGTACAGCGTAATTTCCAGCAAAGGTCAAGTCAAATTGCGGTGAAATTTCCACCTCTGAAGGTTCAGAATGGTCTGTGAATTAGGGACGGTTTATTAACACCTTTCCAGCAACGGCCCCGCTCTCTTTCGCCTTTCTATTTTCAGTACTTGAAATGCTCGAAGATTTAAAAAGCAGAATATGCTAAATAAAGGTCTCTTTTAGAGAGACTAATGAATGCTCGGTTTAGGCTAATGAATACTGAGTTAGGTACCACGGGATACAACTAAGAAAACTGTAATTTTAGTTTGATCGTCGAGAGTGACAGGGATTTATTAAACATAAATTTATTTTACAGAGAAAGGTAAATATTAGGTTTGAGATAACCTATGATTGGCCACTTCTAATGACTAATGAAAAAACACACAAAACACCACAATTAACAAGTATGGATAAGCGAGCTTTTAAGAAGTGACGTCTAAGACGTTCGGCAAATTTCGGGTCTCTCCAAGTGGTCGAGTGGAGTTCATTTGAAACTTATTTAAATAATGACCAAAAATTCATCAGATAAACTACGCGGCCTAGGAATTCTGAATTGAGGCTTCATTTCACTATGTTTTTGTTAAAAAAAAGTTTTTGGGGTTCTCTGATTTTGTCAAATATCCTTCTGGTCATGCAATTAGTAAATTACCTGATAAGCTTGTGCAAAACAAAAAGTTCATTGCAAACGCATATAAAATTAGCATACATTATCTCCGATAAAATATCGGTTTTCCTAATTTAATTAACCCATAACAGCCCAATGTATTTGGTCTGAAATTGAACTTAAGGGAAATTGGAAGGAATTTTCCCATTAAAACACGCAATTTTAAGTTTTGGAAAATCAAATTATTAAATTTCACGTTTCTAGAGGGGTGATATTTTTTAAATTACAATACTGAACTAGAAGGATCCTCTAAAATATTTTTGCCTGTTTCCGAACGGCATCGCTAGGCGGTAGTGGGTTAAAGCTTTTTCAAGAAAACCCGTTTCATATTTGGGTTTTGTGATTACAAATGCAGAAATACTATATAGACCTAGTAATCAATATCGGTATTGCTATAAATATCACGTAGTTGCCAACTTTAACAGTATATCTTTACCCGAAAGAGACCGAGACATATAACACTATATTTGGTAAACAGTTTAGGACATCTCAGAATTGGTATTGCACACGATTTTAGGATTTTGGCGAATATAGCAACACGAAATTAAATATCTCCAAGAAGGAAAGTATATAAACACAGCAATTAAAACACTTTCGATATGAATATTGCGAAACGCCGGCAAATTATAAACTCCGCCACTCCCTCTACGCAACTTTTTGTAAGCCTCACCCCCTTTAAAGGACTCAACAGCAAAAAGTCCTGTTTAACACACGAAAAGGCATCCATAAGCCACGTGGACAACTTTTCCGGGGGGGGGGGTGAAATGTCAATTGGGAAGATCTGCTGAACATTCAAGGCTTTATTGAGAAATGGTGTCGAGAAAACAGTTAAGCGAGTCAACAGCTTTCCCCTTTCTGAAAGCATTTTTGCTGAAGAGCAGAAATACAAAACTTTTGGCTGAATTATTCAGCTTCAATAGCTATGCGACGGAAAAATATCTTTCTAAAAGCACCTGACAAGGAAGTTCTCTTCTTTGAAAACAATGTAAGATCATTATTTTGAAAGCCGCCGATTACAGGCCTACGGTACTTCCCATGCAGATATCTACGGGTTTGGTGTTTTCAAGAACACACTAGCGTTGCATTTCTCCCATGTTCTACCCTGGTTCATGCTTATATCAGGCCAACACTATATATCTGCTTATATCAGAAAAAATTAAGTGAAAATGAAGAATATACAACTGCAAACGATATGCACGACCACATGACTCGCTTTGTTTTTGATCCGCGGTCGCACTCTCAGCGTTGCCAGATTTCACAGCCAGATAATTTATAAGAGACTTATCTTTTTAATCGGCGAAGATAAAGTAACTCATTTTTGAGTTGCCCATCTCGAGAGCGACCCCGAACACACCTGACATGCCCGGTTATCTTTGATAGTTATCGAGTTGATCATGGTTAAAATTTACAAGACTGCGAAATCTTGCTGTATTCATGCTGAACATTTCCCGGCTGCAAATCCGGCCTCCGTGAAAGAGGCATCAGGCAAACATGCACTAGAATCTTAAATTCAAATGCAACAAAACTCAAATCATTGATCTGAAAAAAAAATACTTATTGAATTTCAGACTTTTGTTTTTAATTTCTATGGACATCTTCATCTCAACCCACAACCGCCCAGCGATGCCGTTCGGAAACAGAAAAAAAATATTTAGAGGATCTTTCTAGCTCACTATGTCACAATTTATAAAATATCACCCCTCTGGAAACCTGAAATGTAATAATTTAGGCATTTTTCAGAGCTTAAAATTTCGTATTTTGAAGAAAGAAACCTTTCCAAAATCTCTCAAGCTAAATTTCACTCCAAATACTTTGAGCTGTTATGGGTTAAGAAACGATCTAGCTGAAATTCAGTGAGTATTTGGATTGATTTTTTCACGCCAGTGATTCGACTGTTGTTGCACCTGAATCGACGATTCTCCTTGTACAGGATAGGTTAAGTTAGGTTAGGTTACAAGGTATGTCCTTCGAACTCGGCGGTATAAAGGTAAAACACAAGGTGAAGAAACTGTAGCCTTGAAAATTTCCCGAGAGGATTCTTCCAAAAGAAATACTTTTTCCAGTGCCGAATGGGATACGGAATGGTGGTTAAATAGAGATTAACTTTGAGGTTCCCGAGGCGAAATAGCTCCGAAGGGAAAATTGCGCGGGGGAACAGTTTGCCAAGGTGGCGGGCGTAGCGCAGGGCGTTGCGTAGCGCAGGGCGCGGTGTAACGCAGGGCGCGGCGGGTGGTGCGCCGGCATCTTGACACATTGATGCCACTGCCGCGCTGCCTGCCTTCGCGACGTCACGTTGACAAGGACACACGCTGTGTAACTAACCTCCCAGCTTCTTCCTTTACCTCGCCACTTCCTTATTTAAACAATTCTGCTTTTCCCAAGGACAATTAACTTGTTCCTTAATATCCTTGGAGCGATAGCTTCTATCGAAAAAGCACACTGTTTACACTGAAGGATATGAGCGGGTGTTCTGGACTAATTTTTGGTGAGAAGAAGGGGGGCATTCGATAGCGCCAAAAACCGCAAGCGCCAACGCCGCAAACGCCAAAGTTCGTAACCGCCAAATGATAGGAGGCCTATCATTTTATAGGTTGGGTTGAGTTAGGTTAGGTTAAGTTGGGTTAGATTAGGTTCAGTTAGGTTGGGTTAAGTTAGGTTAGGTTTGTAAAGCGGTTAAGAACTCTGGCGTTTGCGACTTTTCTCGTTTGGCGGTAACGGATTGGCGCTTCCGGCGTTGGTGCTTGTGCTTTTTGGCGCTAATGACAGCTACCGAGATAGAAAACATGTGATCAGTTGAAGGAGGAGAATCAAAGTTATGTCAATACTCCGCAATCGAGAGATTTGGGACTTAAATTTGAAATGTAACTTTTCGTGGTAAGCTTTCACTAATGGAGGGAGACTTCACTCAAACAAAGCGAGTCTACCACAAAAAGTAAGTCATTCAAACATCGTCGAATCCCGTACTCATATAACGGGTATCATCACTTATCTGAGGTAAAATCCACTCATCTTACGTAAATTTCACAAAAAATAAAAAAATAAAAAATATATTGGTCAAGTGTACATTTTTATGAAAAATAAAGGAATATCTCATTTAAAAAAATAAATTAATAAAAAATATTCTCTTTCAAAGGCCGCAATCATAATTAAAACCTTACCGGAGTCTCGTCTTGCGGATACAGGGTGCCAAAGAAAAAATGAGTTTTCACCAAGTTCCCCACTTCATAGACGTTTTTGCTTGGAAGAGTTCTGCATGGATCCGGATGTTTTGTAAATCCAAAAACCTTTCATCTTTCAATTTTCAACTTTTTCAAATATAAATTTTGAGGGTAAATGAACTCAAATCACAGTTAAAATAATGACTAAGTTGTCAGTTTACGACCTTAAGTATAGCATTTTAATTTTAAAAAATAGCTTAATATTTTCTGATGATGAAGCTTAACGAACGAAATTTACCTTCAGGGGCACAGTTAGGTGAGGTCTCATTTTTATTTCAAACACACAGATTAAGAGGAGATATATAAGTCGGTGAGTAAATATTTAATATTCTAATATAAAATATTTTTATATTATAATATGCGAGAGCGGCTGATTTAGGTGAACCGGATTGAAAACCATAAAACCAACATCAAACTGAGCATTTAGAAACGGGTTTATCATTGCGAGATCTAACTGTGAACTTGTCTCCAGTATACGCTATGTGAAGCCAAGAAGAAGTATACCTATATTTGATTGAAAACTTGGTGATTACATTAAAAATTCATTACATCAAAAACTAAAAGAAAATGTAATAAAAAAGTGGGATCGAAATAGGGACGAATATTTTTCTCCTTTTTCTTACAAGTAACATTATTAAATCATTATCTCTGATTAAATGATCAATTGAAAAATACACATTTTTTATGAGGCTTGAATATTTTTCTTTTAACTTGAAAAAAAAGACAAAACTTGAGACATGAAGAGTCTAGATTTTAATACCAACGTTCCTAAACCTTAAAAAATATGGAATATGAAAATGTGACATTCAAGGTCACTATTCTTGAATAAAATTCAACCATTCTGGCTTGGTTCAGCTAAAATAAGGCTCCTATTGTCGTGTGCTTAGCAGCCCCTTTCTCGGCTCGAGAGCCCACAATGTCTGAGGCCTGATAACCCGTAAAAGGTATAGCTTCCACACTATCAGTAGTCTGTAACTCGGTTCAGTTAGCCGGCCCAATAGTCCTTTCCTCATAAGCAGCTATAAACCATCCGGTGAGCTCTGATTTGCTGATGGTCAACCGGCAGCTGATAACCATTATCAGCAACCAACAATGGCGCGATAGACCTTTATGACCCTTTCCCTTGCTTTGCGGCTTAGGTACGTTATTACGTTCGAAGTCCAATGATCCGGAACTTCGGCAGGCGTCTGTTTCCGCGGTTTATTAAAAATTTAACTTTAAAAAAATGGTTTACTCTCAGGAAACGAGTTCTTACAATGCTCGTGTTTAGCGGACTCATTTGTACTTGTAAATATCTTAAACTGAGGAACTACCTGTGATTGAATAGCTTCCAAGGGCGAAGTAAAAGCATAAGTAGCGCTATTCAGGTCACGCCGGAGAAAATGACCTTCTTTTCTTTTTTTAAAAATAAAAAACAGATTTTTCAAGAGTTGGTGAACCGATAATGTCAACCACGTAGCAAGCTGATGAAATGTGTCAACAGGGTATACATTCATTCAATAAATCAGGAAAGCAGCCCAGGAAGGGGAAAAAAATAAATAAATGGCACTTGTGAAAAATTGTTGTATGATTTAAATATGTTATATTCCTGATGTGCTGGTGAACAGTATCCGCAATGCATTTTTATTTGGTGCGCGAGCGAAAACTACTTCTTAGGACAAAACAGGTCATCTGATTTAAAAAAGAAAGACAAAAAAAAACATAAAGAATTTAGCTAATCTGCAATACTTTACAGTTCACAACCAAAATATTAGCAACTTAACACAATCTTCCAGGCCTACTGTGTTCCGCTCAGAACTGTAACTTTAGAAAAAGCACTTTTTTGAACTGAACAAAAAGTACCATTGCAGATTTAGAGTAAAATCGAGCGAAACACACCTCAGTATTGCTAACCACAGTTCACGAGAAAATGTTTATCCTGAACAATGAATCAGTTCCTAGCGGAACAAACCCTTTGTCCTATGGGAACAAACGGGCAACCTGGTAATTACAATTTTCCTTGCTCCAGAAGAATCCCCACGTAAATTAGCTGAGGTACGGCCACACAAATTTGTGAAGCCTGACAATTAGATTAATACAATTTTGTGCGTTCTTCTCACAGTGGTTTTATAAAGTCTTAGACAATATAAACAACCACTGTCATTCTCACAAGTTAGATTTCCACGCTACTCCCAACAGTCACGGGGAAAATTACTTTGTTGCCTCAACAAAACGTTTAGTTACCGTCAGCAAACCAGACATGTTGTGGTGACAATGTAACTCGTTACGGCGACAACAGTAATTGTTGAGGTAATCATTCATAATGTAATTGTAACAACTGAAATTGTCACCACAACAGTTCGGGTTCGCTGAGGCTCGAGACGTTTGTTTAGGCAACAAAGTACTTTTCTCCGCATTTCATTACGTACCGGTACAACAGCGTGATCGTTTTGTGCCTCTTTTCACTCTCTTAGCAAAATGCCACAAACTATCCGGCTACAGTTACTGCGACCGAGAAGTAAGCGTCATCAGGCTTGGCGACTGTAAGGATAGGTTAACCTTGGTCATGTTTTGAGCCTTGTGCCTCAGCTGTCGTTGCGCTTAGCTCATTAGTGTTGGGGAAAGTATGAGGTAGAAACTCGAACCCTACACGGTATAAAAGGTTTTGTTATACCGACAAAATCATTTGTTAAAATAGGGATAACAAAAATACATTTATTTTGTTACAACAAAAAGTTTAGTTCTATCAACAAAACGTTTGGTTGCTGCAGCGAAATTTTTGGTTGCAGCAGGTGAGAATCTCACCTGGTTGCAGCAACAAAAAAATTATTTGTTGTCCCTAATTTTGTTGCCGTAACAAAACCATTTTTTTCCGTGTATTAAATTACCTTTGTATGTGGGACTAAAAAAAAGAGGTGGGACGAATTCGTACAAGTGGCTGGTTTCTCCCGCTTGAAGATTTCGACCTTTTTATAGAAGTCCAGCGAGATGGAAATCTCGCCAGTTGGACTTTTTATAGTTAGAACTCTGGACTCGATAGCCTGCCCAAGAAGTCTGCGGCTCACTGCCCTCTCACTTCTCACGTCGTCCTCATAGGAGTTGACCGCCACCGTCGCCCCTTGAAAGCGTAGATTTTTACGTCACGAACGTAAAAACTTCCTTCATGGTTCAACTTCAAGCGAATTTTGGCTCTATGAATGGAATGAAGAGGAATCCCGAAGATTTGGGCTTAACCGCCTAAATCCATTGTTGTCGAGGATTAGGTGCCCCAAAAAGACTGGAACAATTGCGTCGGGAGTGGATCTCCACGTCGTGTGGGTGAGATCCGCCCGTCACCTTCTCTGTGCCTCGCTGGAGTTTAATCCCGAACTGCTCCCTCCTTTCCCTCTTCCGAGTTGCGTTCGCCGCGCCGTTCACCATCCAAGTCATGCTGCTTCCATGCCTCCGCGCATTCTATTATTTCTACTCGGTCATGTCTCAAGTTTTCCCGAGTAAACAGTATCGTAAAGACGGCTTTTATAATTCGTTTAGAGACGCTGCAATGCCAACTTTTTCGTTTCATTCTTGTGTCTCGGGAGAAACTGTGGTAGTCACCGAAGAGGTTTCTGATACCGTGAAATTTTTCTTGACTCGCTAAACCATTCTTCCCCCTGGCCGCAAGATTTTTTTTCTCTTGCAGTAAAGGAAATTTCTTGTTGCAAAAAAAAAGATATTCCAGCGAGGAAAAAACAACGTTTTGTTAATATATCAAGAAAAATGTTCTTGGCATCAGAAATCATTTCTGAGGCTTGTTAGCTACAAGTAGTAGAAGTCGAATTACGCCGGAAGATGTTTGATATCTGTTGAAGAGGACTTTGTCATGGACTATTAAAGGCGCAACTTTAGGTTAATGAACTGCTTGGTCAGACTTCGTCCATTTCAAAGCCATGGTGGAGAAATACCGAGAGTGCCTGTCACACAGCTCACACACTTGTAGTTTCGCTTGGTTACGGTGGGCGACGTTAAGATATTCCGTTCGAGCTGATAGTGACTTGTCCCGTAGATAAACTTCCAATACTGTAAAAGTACCGGTAACTGCTACTCAACTCTTTCTTACTGTTTCCTTAAGACGATATACAAAAGACACTATTAAATCGAAAAGCGTTGGAAGTCTTACAAAGAACAAGACCTGCTTTTGTCTTGTGTGCTAGCATCACCTCTTTTCTACTCTGTAAACTAAAGAATTTAGTCTATACTAAAAATAAAAAAACGGGGGAAAGAACACTATTCGGAAACTTTAGACATGGCTTTCCAATCTGACTTGGGCCCCCTTAGCGCCCCTAAAAGATTTCCTAGAAGAAAAGCCTGACGGGGTTAACCAACACTCAAATTGACAGGCTTAAACCACC
>Ga0058701_10001783_pt1 | contig 15679 bp, 10 predicted proteins | sample AgamicOrMae_FD_97039 | JGI IMG/M metagenome (GOLD analysis project Ga0058701, IMG submission 97039) | Agave microbial communities from Guanajuato, Mexico - Or.Ma.e | ecosystem: Host-associated > Plants > Phyllosphere > Phylloplane/Leaf | place: Guanajuato, Mexico | collected 2012-06-04
ATTAAAAAGAAGTTCTTTATCCAACACCCTTATCCGAATGAGAGGAAGACGCGAGAATTAGGGTGAACAGACAACAGTCATTTGCAAAATGTGTTGGTAAAAAAAAATGCTAAGCTGAAGGTACATTCTCCCTTGACACCGAAAGTCAAAAGCAAACTCCGTGAATTCTGATCCGGTTCGCATTAACTAACTGTTGAGCCACAGAATAACTTTGGTCCTAATTCCATTGACCGGAAATAACGCTTACGAGTTCGACATCCTTTTACTTGATTAAGAAGACAAATACGCAAGAGCAACTAAACGTTTAGTTTTGATAATTAGTCACAGTGGAGCTCAGCTCTCCAGAGGCTAATTATACCATGAACTAAGGGGATGCCTTCAAACAGGGAAAGATAAATCAATATTCCCTGGTCTGGCCATAATTGGGCATTAACAGCGGCATTAATAACAAAAGGCGATTAATTTCTAAACGGCCCAGAAGCATCAAAATATTTGCCAAATGAAAACAATAGGTCAAAGGTTTGTACAAATCCTTTTGAGGAATTTGAAATTTTGTTTACCGTCTTAATTACAGTCTGCTCGTTAATAAGTCAGTATATCCTCTTGCGGAGATAGTAACAAGATATGAAGACTTTTGTATAGCTCCTGCGAGACATAGTGAAGGTTTAGGGTGAGAACATCTCATTACTTTGAAGTTGCTTAAAAACATACTTGTTCGTTGTTGTTCAGAAATAACTTCTTCGTTGAGGGCTTCCTCGCTTTATAAAATTTGCCTTAAAATGTTCGACATTTCCTGTCCACTCAAATATAAGCCTATACCCTAATCCAGTTTCTAATACTGTTTCTTATAATGTTCTATTGTTGAAAACCTTTTATCTATTTTTCACGATCAAACGGAACATTTCCGATCATGATACGCTTCACGACTACCACGTTTAGGACTTTGATACTCGATTTGACCTTTGGTATTCTTGTGGAACGGATTGTGTCCGCAGATGGTGATGAATTCATCGAAGCCAAAAGTTGGCTAAAGTGGATAAAGATATGCCCCAATCTTTGGAAAAGGAAAAAGTTGCGTCGACGGCAAAGTCACCTGTAGATTTGTCACCATGGTCGATGAAGCGACCAACAGTCTACGATGCTTACAGCGGCAAGGCTTGAGGAAGCATTCCACAGTTTACTCAGCTATCCTAGAGGCATTGACGTTAGTGATCGTAACCAATGATGGTGAATATCGTGAGCAAGTAACATCAGGAAAAATCGATTGCTATACATGCGAGAGATGCCCACGTAACGTCACGCACACGATGAGAAATTCACGAGCAAAAAGCGATGCTTCTCGACCCGGACCAATTCGACAATAGATTGTTACCATATCGCAAAACTAATTACTGTCCCCGGCTGGGATCTAAGGTGGGGTCACGCTTTGAGGTTACTGCTGTGGTGTCGGAGCATCGTGTTATAAAAAACATATTTCCCTTGAAAATTTTTATGCTTTCCTCGCCTTTTATATCTGAATGGTATAAATTTTTTGTACATATTTTATACTGAGGGTATTCGCGCATTATTGAACAAAAACTGTACATGACCAGTAGGATAACGAGGAGCTTGTGGTTGTTTGGGTACATCTCCACAGACTAAGTATTTGTCTAAATTATCGACCCGTTATGGGTGAAGCCTAAGTACAGTTAAGTTACATGTTGCACTAGCCGTCGAAGCCTATTTGCCGTAACGAAGCTAACTTGCTCTGGGCTTCTTCTGCTGCCTCGAAATTATGTCAGTTCGGGCTGATGGTAATGCTAGTTTCGATATCAGTGAAGTTCTAGCAGCAACAACAGGAGTTCGGGAGACGATGAGGTCGAGTACTAGTTAATCAGGATCACTTTTGTTGAGTTAGGACTCCTCAACTCAAAAAAAAACTGCGCCCGAACTTAGTCCTAGAAACAGATGCGTAAAACGATTCAAGGAGTACTCTGAAAATCGTTACTTGATTCAATTAATAGGCCTAACTGATGATACAAAGATTAGCTATAGTGATCGACGTTTGAGACAGCCTATACTCGAAGTTGATGTGACCTTCATTCAAAGTTGTTTCTCCCAATAACTTTAAATGCGCTGCAGAGTGATTAGTAAAACTTAGTTCTCAGGAAGTAGTTAGAGAGGAATAAAAACACCGAGGATGTAAAATGTAGGTTACGTCAAGACAAAACTTCAAGGCGGGATCCGGCGATGAAGTAGCGTGATAAAGCAGACATCTGGTAATAATTAATTGCGTCTAATGTACTGAGCATAATAGCTGAATGCTGTAGTGCTCCCGGCGAAGATACAGTTTTCACAAGTCTGCAGTCTGCGAAGGTAGTCCCTGCGAACATACTTTGCGAAAAGAAAAAGCATCTATTGCGAAACACTCAAGTTGACGTGCGCTTAACGATCCCTACATTAACGCCTCGACTTGCCGCAGCCATCCGTCGCATTCCGAGATTGGAAAACCACTAACCATTGTTCAATACCGCAGGGGGTGTTCGCAACCACCAACTCAAGCCGAACCCATCAAATCGACACTATGAAATGAGCACCGAGCTTTTCACTACTTCCAGTGCCCCAGTAAGTTTACTTTTCGATACCTCCGTAGGATATACCCCATAGATCTGGGCTGGCAATGTAAATGAGGTGTTGAATGTTCCACTACATCTATTGCACCCACGTCGAAAAGCCGTGAGGAGAGACAATGAAGCCTATATATCTCTAAACTGAACTTAAACACGAACGAAATAAGTGATTTTTAACGGCTGTAATCCACATATTTATATACATAAAAAAACTAAAGCAACGACTGTCATGGGGGTCCGAAATGAACATTAAACTGACAAGGAGGCAACTTGAAGAAAAAATTCTAATTGAAATTAAATATCACTTCGGGTAGCATAATATCGGAGCATAGATTAAAAAAGCATGGACTCACAGAGGACTGAATTTAAAGCAAAGTTTCAAGTCGCCCTTTTTGTAGGTAAATCCGCTACAGGCTATAACGACAAAGGTGTATGTTAACCCAAGATGTAATTTGATGCGATTAGATCAATGGATAAGCACACTTTCCGAATGGGACCATTAAGGTTTACGGTCGCGCGTAAATAAATCTGTGCGACAATTTGTCGTTTACGGCTATAATAGGATGCACTCCGCTGGAGGCCTTTCTGTAATGTGCCTGGATTACTGCTCAAGTGTGCGATGCGTTGCAAGGCACGGCTCTGGGGGGCGAAACGGCGCCCTGCTTCTCTCCACAACAATCACGATCTAAGAAAACCGACCTTTCTTTCGTTCCTCAAGTCTACACAGACATAATATCTTGATATTAAAATATCACTAAAGGGGAGCTCTGAATCTATTTGACGTGTGATCGTATGAGTATTTTCGTTGGTGATACTTCGAAAATCGACCAGTCATTAGTCAGTTTTTCAAATCAGCACATTTTTGTCGATTGTTGAGACATTTCCACTTTGTTCATCGAAACTAGGACGGATCGAAAACAGTAAATACACTTCGTCTGAAAACTCCAGCATTTGTTTCTCCCACTGAAAATGATACAGAGTATTGATTGATTTCAACGGTAGTAAAAGGTAATGCGAACGGAGCAACAAAACCTGCGATAAACCCAATTCATCATGTTATGAGAAAAAAAATTCTTGTATTAAACCTCGAGCTTTTGATAACACAAAGTTAGTAAATTGAAGAGCAGGGGGTTTCGTATCTTTAGCCGCGCGGCAATAACTATGCTTTTGATGTCGATGAGTTGTCCCCAATTAAAAGGCTGTGCACAAGCGGAGCGCAGTAACATCTCATTTGAGGAGGAACATGTGGCCGTTGTCGAGCGACCACATCGTCACACTAGATATGAAATCAGGCCTTATCCCTCGCCGGCTTTGGAAGTCTAGTGATACGTTACACCACAATGGTGGATAATTTAGTGCGAGCTCCGTGCGTCGCGTCGGTGGAAGAGGTGGAGAGGAGCAGGTTGAGAGGGGCGGGTGGAGAGGACCAGGTGAAGGGGTGGCCATTAAGAAGGGTCGCACACTCGCAGGTGTGACCCCCTTGGATCCCGTCAGAGGGGAATGTTCCAAGAAGTGGATATGCCGATGGTTATCTGGCCGGTTGTTTGTTTGGTTTATGCTGGCGAGAAACTTTCGTTTGCAGAAGCACCAGGATCTGCATCCGAATGGTCCAGGTCGAGCGTTGCCGGTGACACCTGGGCAAATCATCTGATGGCGGTGTTTTCATTGCCTGATTGTTATTCTACCCAGGTGACCCTGCCACTACTTTTTGTGGAAAACACAACTTAGCGTTTCATTTGTCCCTGCAGACAGGAGCCTCATATTATCATAGCCTACGGGAACGTTGTGGTGGGATGAAACTGCCTCATGTTATCATTGCCTATGGAAATATTTTGGTGGGATGAAACTAAAACCTATAGAGCGCTTTTTGGCAATTCCCTATTTGCTGTTCGTTTGTCGAACTACCACAAGTTGATTTATTCCTCCATGTAATTTGAATTTAAGTAGCACCAATAATGGCACCAACATTGGTAAAAACAACGTGAAACAACGAAGGGACTTCGCTGAACGGAATACAATAAGCCTACCGCAGTATTGAATTTTCAAATCAGCAAATACATACGGGTAGCGAGCGGTTCGGCGAGGGGCAGAACCGCCCATATCATATCTACAATTTTTGCTTTGAAAGGACTCATCATTACCAGCTGTGAGATGCACAGACATTGATGCAAATGACGCTATCGGCTGGAGTCCTTTGATATTCCTCGACCGCAAAACTTTGGCTGTATGTTTGGAACTGACTCGCATAAAACCTGATACCAACGACACTGTAAGGCTTAAACTGACAAAAACGTGATGACGTAATTCTCGTCTAAATTTATTTTGCAGACCTCAGTAAGGAAAATGATGCAGTTGAGGAACACGATAACAGGGAAGAAGACTAAATAAATCGCGAAGCCTTCTTTAAAAAGATGTCTGGCTGGACACGAAAAACTTCATTTTGTTTTCGTGGACGTGCGGGGGTCCAAATAGTAGGAACTAAACACAACTGCCCCCGGATGACCCTCGCCCAGGGGATTTCTTCCCCTGTATGCAACTGTTCGCTGGAATAGGTGTCGTGATTGCAGGGATTGGGAGCGACAAGTTTGTTGTGGGTCTCCAGGTAACATTTCAGTTCCTCCAGGGAAGACGTTAGCTTAGGTCATCCGATTGCCTCGGCGAAGCGGGCATATTTTCCTGTCTCGCCCCGCGCAGGAGTCTCCTTTATAGTTCTTTTTATTAGGACCATTTAGGAGCATTTATGAGGCCATTACAGAGCTGCTACTGCGCTAGCGCGCATGCCACGTCGAGCCACACCTTCCGTGTGTGGCCCGATCTTTGGAAACGCGCCGTTACATTAAACATGGCTGGTCGGGGATCAAATAACGTGAACGCCTTCATTTCGCTAAAATTGAGAAATACGTTTTAATACCGGAATTTCGCGTTGCCTTAACGTTGTTTATAAAAATACTACAAAAACAGGAACATAAAGGATGCGGAAATTGCACGATAGGAATTGCCAAAAGAAGAAAACCCAGATTTCGTTTGTCATCACTTAGAAAACAAGTTATGAATTGCACGAAAGTGAAAAAGAAGAGGAGAAACATCATGTATACCCGCTGGTACGCAATACAAAAATAATCAAAGTTTCTCGGAAGCCGAAATGGAATACTAATCTTCAAAAGGTAAACTTCACAATAGTTCCCCCGTATAATAGCTGTTTTTAAGATGGGTTCCACTAATTTTCAAGCCTGGCTCTGATTGCGCGTTTCGAATTCACATTTGGTAATGTTCAAATGTGGCTGTATAGTTATCACAGGTATTGGGTCTCAAACGCAAAGAAAATTGTGGGGGAAAACTGAACATTGAAGATTATCATGTACAAGATATGATCAGCCAAATGCATCTGAAATCGAAATACACAGCTAAAGCAATGGACTAATGACTTTTCACCCAAGAGGCATTCCTTGGAATTAGTATATGGCCTTGCCACATTTAGCTTGTCATCGTTCGTTCGTTCCGGTATTTTTCATAGATGTACTTAAAAGCATTTTGTATTCAGCCTTATTTTAAGTTTGAGGGAAAGGAGCACATATTTACTCTCTTCTTTAAAAGAGGGAAACTCCAAAATTATTGCTACTTTACTGAACGTGTTGAAGGAAACTTCAACATCGGCTTTTTAGAGCGGTAAAAACTTTCTTGAGGAAAAGTCGCCCTCCTGATGGGTTTTAAATAGACTGCACTTTTATATTTAGTTGACATCGGGTGTGAGGCAGCCAAAAGAATCAAAACGAATCTCTTGAAAAGCAAAGAAATTTCTTTTGTGGAAGTTTCCCCGACTAACTAGTCTCTAATTAGTTGGCTAATTGACATCTTGCTGTTCCATCCACCGGGGAACTATCCCAGCGTTGGAAGCCTTGCGACCAGAACACACCAAAATAGATCGTAGAGACTCTAGCTTCCGAATCGATACTCCAAACCAAGGAGGTATTTTTTTCTTGCATTACGACGGGGCTTTGTAACTTCTGCCTTCACTTTGCGTTTCATCCGAATCTGATTTATGTAAAGGCAGACCGAGTAGGCTAATGCATCATTACTAGTATTGATGAGTATTTCACAGCGTATGCCCTGCGAGATAGATGAGGCCATCCTTCTTACCCCAAAACAGTTCGCTTGAGGTATTTTCTTCCCGGAAGTTACAGCAATGCATGTGATCCAAACTATACAAAACAGCTCAAGATAATGGTTTCCCGGTAACATAAGCCTGTTTTAAATAGACGTTCCGACAAGAACTAACGCCATGTAACGTAAGCTCCGTTAAACAAATGGTCTTCATGGATGTTGCTGCTTCTGACAATCAGAAACTGTAACTGTTATACGGAAACAGCGTCGGGCTGTGCGACAGACTGACCAGGGCGGTGATTGGTTGAGAATTCGTAAGGTGATGTTATAAGCATCAACATAACGCATACAAAACAGTCACTTAGTTAGTGAGGACACCCAACAAGTCCATGAACAACTTATCGGAGGAGTAAACTTAAGGTTTCGATCCCTTGTAAACGTTTCATCGTCGTCGCGGTGCAATAAAATCACCTCTTGTACAGCGAAACTCGTCGAATTTGGGGGAGTGTAGGGGCTAAAGTAGAATTGGGTGTCAGCGGCAGCTCGTCGTCCGAGTCAATGTGCTTAATGGGTTTGTACGTCATTATTCTTATAAGCCGCTCTTACGAACTGTCAATACGACAGGCTGTGTAGGTGATTTGCGTGTCTTTGAAGATTTTGTTGGCATCGCCGTCATACACGTATGTGGTCGGTTTGGCTCATACCGGATTGATTGCACGGAATACAATCCTCATTTAATACTAAAGTGAACATCAGTGACATACTTGAATTCCATCAGTACACAACTAAGTCATAACAAAAACGAAAGGGAAAAAAATAATGGAAATTGTTATCTACGTACGTTTTTCTTGGGTCATATTTCCTGTTTCCTTTTCTATCTATAATAAGTTGATGTTGTTTTAAAGTTCAATTTCAACGAATTTAGAAAAGACGCATAGTTTGCCTGTTCGATTTTTTTCTTTTGAAGTTTATTCCACCTTCAGGAATTCACAATGTTTTCCTTAATATTGAGTTTTTTTTTCAGAAAAGATTTAGATTTTTTTAATACTGAACTTTGCCACACAAAAAATACGCTTGAAAACAAGCCGATTGAGAAGGTAAAATCACAACGGAATCTCTTGTATTGCCATTTGGTTAACGTGATAATGACCCATTGATTTGTATTGAACAAATCATAACCCACAAAATGAATCGATGAGGAGCGCACGGAATATAATCAATGTATAAGAACCAACCCTCTCGGATATCGCAGTCCACGTCAGTTCAACAGTGTCTTTAATATGTAATGAAATGGGGTTAATGTTTAAGTACCATTTTTCGGAACGTGTGTAGGAAGACTTCTTCCGTAGGCTTCATCGATGAGCTATAGTAACATAATGGCTTTGGTCTCATATTGGATACAGACACGTATGGCCTTGGGTAAGTGTATTGCGGTACGAGCCATTAAACTACCTGGTAGGGGGCCTGGCTTCAGGAATGATGGTGTCACAAGCATAATTGGATCCTAACTGGGTCAAATAGGCTCTAATTGGGCAAAACCACTGGCAAATTACTTGACCTAGCCCAAATAATGTTAAAAAATATTAGGTCAACCATTAACAATTATTCTGCATGAAGATACAATATGGTTCACAAAAAAATGAGTTTCTATATTCATTTTTATTTTGTCTACTTCTGTAAGGCTAAGAGTTGAAATAACTTTTCAAAATTTAAAAAGCAAATGATTGTTGCTTAATGCAAAAGCCGCTAAAATTCTCGAAAATATATAAGTAGGCTTTCGTGGCTAGGATGAATACATTCTTTTTCTTCCAAATCAGAGCTCTTTTTTGCCGAAGGGTCATGGGTTATGGATTCACTAATACTTTCCACAAACATGATTGTACTGTATTTAAGGTCATAACTGATTTAGTGTTGGAAAAGACTATATTCAGTTTTAGGCAAGAACAAATTGGTAGCTTCCTATAAAAATATCTTGTTTAATTCCACGGTTGAAAAATTGAAATTTCTGGAGCAATCCGTTAGGAGATAATTCAAGCGTAACTTTTATCCCACCCGATTTAGTACGGGAAAAAGACCCAAATCAGTCAGATGGGCATTCAACGGGGCAAGGATCATTTCGTAAATAACCTCTCTTGAGACGCTTGACCGACCATCATTAAAAATGTTTCCAGGAAATCCGAGTGACAGATTAGGCGGCGAGGAGCTCCACCCTTCCAAAAGACCTCCAAGCTCAAAGCACTTAACGCTGCATATTCCTAATCTTTGTAATGTGTAGAGGCAATTTAATTAACTGCCAAAGTAGTACACCTCAATTAATATAGAGGAAGAAATGCGCCTCATTCATAAAATTAAAATACGTCTTCTTAATATAATCGGATGGGTCGGAAATATCCCAATTGGGGGTAAAACAAGCAAAGTCCTTGGGAATGCTGCCTGGGAAAATGATGTTCTTTTTCTATTTTGACGTTTGGTTTAGCATCATTAAAAATCACATTTCTATGTCAATCTCAAGTTTTTGTGCCGAGCAGCCACGTCTCCTAATATCCTCAGGGAGAGAAGCCTATATTTTAATCAGCACATTGTTGTCTCAAGCAGAACTTCTCAGCGCGGCTTTAGTAAAAAAGACCATTATTTCTCCTTTTTTGTTTTGCTAAATTTGGAAGTAATATCCGCCTATTAAAATAAAACGGAGGAAGTAGATTTTTAGTTTACCAAAAAAGAAATGTTCTTTTTTCAAAAATTTAAAATATCAAGCAACGTTTGAGCTATACATCCCTGATGGTTTGTGAAGAACGATGTAGCTGATCCGCTCCACGCGCGGTTCTCTGATATCCTCGGTAATGTTATCCTTCCATTCGATTCGTCTAAATTAAAAGTAACCTACTAAGTGCTGGTCGGTCAGAGCAATGTATCAATGAAGATCGTAAGTTCGGACAATTTACCACCAGCTCCTCATCGTGATAGGACAGCACTGATCAATACTTGCAACGCACGCTTCCAAGCGATTGAATTTTCAAACCAGCTGATGATTTTTTATATAACCTTGGTTCACTTTTATTTGGATGGATCAAATCAATCATGTCAGTAAATGCTCCGAAACATTATTAGTTTCATATGGTAAAATAATTCAACCACCCCTTGAAACGTGGGTAAGTGTGAAAAAGGGTACTGCCGACGACCTCGGTCCAATCCCTTTGTGGGCAACGACTGGGGGATGTTGGAAAACGCAGTTTCAGATAAACAAACGAGGGCGATTGTGAAAGCCATCCTCCTCCCGATCTAAGCAAACATTTCATATCCCTCGAGGAAATGACCACTGAGGAACTAAACGCTGTCCTCAAATTTTCAAGAAAGGTCTGCTTCAGTTCTTGAGTTATTTGAACAAAAACTAAAAGCTATTTTCACGACTTTACATCCTAAAGTCTTCTCTTAAATTGAAAATTACAGAGTTCCCAGGCCCGTGGGGTAATGCTAATGCAAGTTTTAAAAAACCTTGAACATCTAAACGTGCGCCATACTTCTAACTGCAGTAAAAGCCCCGAGTAATTTCAGTGGTGGTAAAATGGTTATTCCCAGGCCTGTCAAACTAGCATTAGATGCTGCCATAAAATTTTCATACTATCGGAAGCAGCTTTACACATGGGATAGCCTTAGTGTTTCACCTTCCCGTTACGTATGAGAATATTATTAGGGCATTGGATGTGGTTTAGGGGATGGAGGTGGGAGAAGAGGGAGGGGACCGGAAGTAGGGGTTGTTGATGGATGGGGATCTATAAAAGGAGAGGATTGTGCTAAGTAAAGCAACAAAGTAATGAGAACCGGCAGGACAAGGCAATGGTTTGTAATTACACTAGTTTTGCCGTGTTGGATAAATCCGAAACTGGTGGGCACGTTTTCCAGTGGATGGGAAACTTTTTGAAAGTAATAACTAAAAGCAAAGTAGATAATATTCAAACATTGAGAAGCACTTGTCAGCGGCAGTTTCGGCTTTCTTCAACTCAGGGAAGACTTTGAAGGCGGTTTTTTATGAGACCAGGTCGGTAAAGTTATATTACGGTGTTAAATAAACCTCTTTGGGTGTAATAGACTCCGAACAAAAATTAAAGCTGATCTGTAAATAAAAATTTTAATATTTAAAAATTGCCGACATTTGATCCTTTGACGTCCTCAAAAAATTTTGATCGATTCGTATGGAAGTTCCAAGATAATATTGACACTAAATCTCCAACGTTTCAGCGCCAAAAAGGAACACATCGTCATCTTTTATATTACCTACGCAGGAATAAAATCAATGTGAGAATGTCATTTCTGTGGATGTTACATTTTTGCGATGTCCTAAACAGCAAATTTCACATCCCAAACATTATTATGCTCGTTGCACGACCATCACAACCGAAATTGGAGGCAGTCTGCAAATTTTTCAATCTGCACAGGGCAATAAACCGTCAGACGGGAACTTTTTTTAACAGTAACTACGTGAGGACAACGATTTGTTTTATTTCTAAAATGTCTTTTCAGAAACGAACAGGAGATTAAAAGTTTATGACGCGCGAGAAATATTTTTGATGGCGCCATAAAAAGACATGTCAACCCGATGCAGCACCCAAAGATAAAATATGCCAACAGATCAATTCTAGCTTCACTTGTTTACCGCGCAATGCGGAGAGGCCTGTGATTTTTCAGAAAACGCTAACAACCGATGCCTATCACAAACACAATCGCTCTACGGAACTCAACAACAATGCAAATTTAACTATCCTTCTCATAAACAAATTAAACTCAATACGTGTTATCTTTCCCAATCATCTCTCTGCATACTTTTTCATGGGTATCAATAGACAGATATTCCTACAGTTTGTGCGTAACAAAAACACACAATGAACATTAAAAGAAAAAAATCTATTGATAATAAATTAAAAATTTGCCCAACTTTTAAACTTGTCAAAAAAAAAGAAAAAGAAACTGAGGATAAAGTCAACGTTTTATAGTATTTGTTGTGTACTTAAACATCTTTTGCGCCGAAGGACATTGGCATGATATGTTCGGATAGGATTGGATTTTGGGTTAAGTACTAACTTGAGCCGAAATTTCGGTTATTCTCAAGAAGAGTGGTGTGAGGCACTAGGTCATAGCGAGGGAGAGCTCAGGTGCTTTGGCGCTTGCCTTTTCGAACTGCTGTCGAGAAAATTGCTTGTTTGCTGTGGAGCGTGGAATTTGCCTGCTCGAGCATTTTCGTCGTAAACGCGATGACATTGTTGCAAAACTAAATACCTTTAAAGGCCCCAAAACAATCCACACCTTTGTGGAAGAACCGTTTGAACTTGTTGCGAGCAGGATGGTTCGAGCAAGGACAATCTGCGTTCTTTGAGTGAAGTCAGTAAAATAATTTCCACGAAAGAGCAGACTACCTTACACCCTCAAAAATTAAAAACGAATAATGTAAAAAAAAATAATAGAATGCATAATACCCTGTATGTGTCATAAGAAAATCCAATTTAATGATGAACCCGGACAGGAAAATAGATAGTGGGGTGTCACCAACGATGGGAAGGAACGCGTTGAACGCAACGACGATCTTGGAAGGTCGTACTTAGAACGTTCAAGGATTTTTTTTCGAAGGTAATTCAAAGGTTTTTTTCTCCATGTTTTGCCCGATTTTTATCACAACCTTTAGTGGTTGAAAACTACGACTGACTGAAAAATAGGAAACGCGTAAATTTGAAATTTCACTTCTTGACGTCATAAATCAAGTAAATGAGTAACAGAAGACGGTAAACACCATTTTTAGTTCCCCTTTAGTAATTCCAACCATCAAACGTAAAAAAATCGACATAAAAATTTCGACCGAAAATTTATAAAAAAGCAAGGGGTACCCCTAGGATTTTTTTCTTTTTTTTGGCTCGATATTTTTTAACGACCTTTAGTATTAGACGATTGCATCTGACTGAGAAACTCTAAAAACCGTAAGAACCGATGCCTTTGGCTCACTTCGTCGATTTTAATCGAACTGGGAAGGTGAAAAGTTTGAGTGAGGGTCGACGGGGAAGGCGTGAATTTGATATTTCCTTCCTTGACGCGATAAATCGACTTAATGAGTAACAGATGACAGGAAACACCATTTTTAGTCCCCCTTTAGTAATTCCATCATCAAACATAAAAAAAAATATCCACCGAAAATTTGCAAAAAAAAAAACAAGGGGGTACCCCTAGGATTTTTTTTTAAATTGGCTAGATATTTTTAGGACCTTTAGTAGCTGACGATTGCATCTGACTGAAGAACACTAAAAACCGTTAGAAACGGTGTCTGGTGCTCGTTTTGTTGATCGGGAGATCTTTTATGGACACGATTCTCATCCATGGGTTTTACATGATGGAACATTTTCCTTTTCTCCATTCTTCTAATTATTAATACGATAGCCAATGAAATGAATTTGTGGCACGGTAGTCAACCGCGCTTTGTGAAACACAAACTTCAATATTACTATAAATTCCAGTAACCTAACCACTGTAGTTCATTGGTTAGGTAACAGCATAAAGCAGTCCGTTTTACCTCTTTTTCAAGTGCCTTTGGCAAAGCTTTTGTACCAGCGGTGGCGCAAATCCTATGTTATTTGGTAGGAAAGACTTTTCAAAAGGATTCATGAAATATTGCAGTTCGTTGAGCGAAAAACCTGCGGCCTCGTTCCCGCCGCTCGACACAGCACACCGCCGCCTCCATTATTAACCGGGTTCGACTTTACTTCCAAGTGACACCACGAGGCTTTTCGACCGCAGACATCGCTTAAATTAGGTTGTGTAGATAGGGTTTAACTCGATAAGATCGTTTTAAGTTAGGTGTTTGTGTATTAGGCGAGAAAATAATCAATGATTTCAACGAATAGCTCATGTAATACACAGTAAAAACTAAACACATGTACTTGTTTAAGGGAGTAATTCTTATGTCATGGATTAGAAAATAAACCACGGGTAGTATGTTAATATTTGTTCACGGTGGACCATATTCAGCCTTATCAATAAAAAGATCTCACAGCGACCTTTTAAATTACATGATTGGGAATGAATCTGTCTTGAAAAATAATCAGTAAACGTAGTACTTGTTTTATTTTCACTCCGAGGTATGGATTCCCTTAAACCGGTGTTTCGTTTTAACTGTGTAATATATTTTTAAAGTTTAGTATAGATGGGGGAAAAAGATCAAAATTTTGTTGCAGTCCGCACGAATCTTGGACAAAAATGGCTTGCTAAAGCAAAGTGTATCTTTGCAAGACATTTAAAAAAAACTGAATATTAGGGAGTTTTTTTTTCAGATGAAATAGATAAACAGCAAAACGAGTGTGTGAAAATAGTCACTGCAGTAAATCCTTTTGACCGTCTAGACATGAAGTCGGTATGGTGCGTGGTGTTAATTGATATGGGTCACAACTCGGACGGGTTCACCTTGAACCCAAACGAGCAGTTCCGTTTGCTGGGTTCGGAGCCTCAACTCCGGATAGTTTGATGTACCGGAAATGATCGGATGCGAATCCGGAAGTCCAGCAGGAAAACTTCAACACATCTGGAAGTAACAGTTTCGGATACGTTCATTAATAAATAGGGGCACCCTCACATGTATTAAGCTGCTTTCCCACAGGTTTTGATCATTTAAGATGCGTTACAAATTCACTAATATCTGAAAGCTATTGCTCCGGTGGTTGGTGGATCCAGTTACTGATTACCTATGATGGAAACGTTTATTTTTAGGTTGGTACCAGAGCAAGAGGAGTCTTTAAAATGAGGAAAATATATTTCACAAAGCTGTGAATCTTAACGACGAATCAGAATGCTTGGTCGTGTTCGCTGGAGCCAATTCAAAACAAATTGTGACGTGCACCGATTTCAAACTATCGGCTTATGGCTCAACAGGAAACATTTTTTTTCCTTGGAAAACGTTTCCTGGATGCAAAAATTCAAGATGAAAAGTTTTTCGCCTCAACACACTAATCCTCGTGACAACCAGTAAATATTGGCACAATCAATCTTACCACGCAAAAAATGAGCCGTTTTCGCCCTCTCTGACAACAGCAGTACTTATGTTTGTCTAATTACCTTCAATTTGTGCCTGAAGATGCCTAGAGCTGAAGATAAAGTGCAACTATTACCATAATTACGCTATTTGTATGTTCCGCCTTTTCGGGGAATTTGTGGCGAAAAACCACGCTAATAGGTACTTTCTGGAATTGTTTAGGAGGTGTTCGTACACCTCGGCTACATGGGCATTTGAGCGAGAAAGAAATTACTAGTGAAGGGGAGTAAATGTCTGAAATTATTATTCTGGTATACTCTGACGAGGGTCAAACTGACCATCACATTTTCGCTTTTCACAACTCTGGTATTCATGACGACGTGACAGGGCTTAGTGGCGGGAGACTAAAAAATTCCATGACGTGATTTAGGGATGACCCCTTTATAAACCCTGTGACTACACGATAAGTGCAAGGTAAGGTGAGGGGGCAGAGGGGAACGGCGCATAAAGCCCTGCAGGTGACATTTTGGGGGGCGCACTGGCCACGGTGGTTTTCCGCTCAGAGCTTGGGCGGCTCGGCACGGCTCGGCGGGGAGAAGCGGGGGGCGGCTGGGAACCCTGTTAGCGGTCGAGGCTTTACCCTGTGATGGCTAGAGATTGGAAAACGAAAGTTGGGTACACTGCGGAGGGGTGGGAGTAAAATGCGCTCTTACAATAAGCCCGATCTCCCCTGTTATGCACTACCTACACTCAGAAAAAAAATCTCAAAACGAGAGGAATCCTCTCAAATTGATGGCGCATTTTCCTCTTAGAAATGGACACCAAAGTATTCCTCTCGTTTTTTAGATTATTTCCTCTAGAAACGCAGATCGAGAGTAATCCTCTCAAAAGGAGAGTATTCCTCTCAAAACGAGAATATTTGTACTTTCGAGTTGGTCCAAATGTTTGGTGCGGCAACCAACACAAA